>Ga0102924_1006604_pt1 | contig 10843 bp, 4 predicted proteins | sample PaiPotPPM11metaG_FD_80116 | JGI IMG/M metagenome (GOLD analysis project Ga0102924, IMG submission 80116) | Iron sulfur acid spring bacterial and archeal communities from Banff, Canada, to study Microbial Dark Matter (Phase II) - Paint Pots PPM... ...
TTGACCGTTCCATGTAACGTAGCATCCTTTCTGCCTCCACAGTGAATTTAATACTGTAGAGTATACTTCCGTGATGCTGCATTTTACACCGGATTCCTGCTGAGTTTCTTACCGTATTTTACACCTGAAAAGCGGTTTCACAAGGCAATGCGCTATTTTTGCACGGATCCTGGTCCTACCTTGATAACATCGACAAGCCCACCTGTTGGTCCAGTACGCGCACGCGGTCGTAGAGGCCGTAGTGGGTGATGCTCCTATCGCCCGCAGCATTTTTTGAACTTCTTCCCGCTCCCACAAGGACAGGGGTGGTTCCTCTCTCGCCCTTTCATCGGCAGCAGGGGTTTCGCTGGCACTGCTGGGTACGCCGAATTGGGATCGAGGGCCAGAGTATGGTCAAAAGTTTCTAGCCTTTCCTCGCGGTGCCTCAGTTTGCGAAGGACAGCACCCTTGGCAGACCATGCCTCAGCATGAGTGGGATCGAGGGCCAGAGTGTGGTCGAGAGCCTCTAGCGCCTCCGCATCACGCTCCAGTTCGAGAAGGATTCGCGCCTTTTCGAACCAGGCAGCGGCATTGCTGAGATTGAGAGCAAAAGCGCGGTCAAAAGCTTCTAGCGCCTCCGCAACACGCTCCAGTTTGTGAAGGACAGCGCCCTTGGCGTACCAAGCTTCAGCATTACTGGGATTGAGAGCCAGAATGTGGTTAAAAGCTTCTAGCGCCTCCTCATCACGCCCCAACCCAAAAAAGGCAAAGCCTTTAGCAAACACGGTCTTGACGTCCTTGGAATTGAGGACGTGTGCAAAGTCAACAGTTCCAAGTACCCGTTCAAAAGCTCTTATTGCCTCCTCATCACGCTCCAGCTCAAGAAGGACAGCACCCTTGGCAGACCAGGCACCAGTAGAGTTGGGATCGAGCGAGAGAGCCTGTTCAACAGCTCCTAGCCCTTCCTCATAGTGTCCCAGTCCACTAAGGGAAATGCCTAAGTTGATTAGTGCCTGTATATCTTCTAATGCTCTCAGTACCTTGCATAGTTGTAGCAAATCGCGTGTGAGTTGATACTGTCGATGAGGGTCTGGATAATCTCTTACTACCTTCTCGAAGTAGGTGTCCTTGCGGACGGCGAGTATTATTCGATTGAGATACGTGGAGGTATTTGGGGGATCGAGCGTGATAGCCTGAGTGTAGTCCTCAATGGCTTGTTGCCACTGTTCTTGCCGATAATAAATTTCACCTCGTTGGAAGTACGCGGAGGCATAAGAAGGATCGAGCGTGATGGCCTGGGTATAGTCCTCAATGGCTTGTTGCCACCGTTCCTGGTGTCCATAGATATTGCCGCGGTAGATGTATGTGAGGACGTTGGCAGGATCGAGATTAATGGCTTGGGTAAAGTCATCGATGGCTTGTTGCCACTGTTTCTGCTGTTCATAGATAGCACCACGGTTAAGATATGCGGAAACGTTGGCGGGATCAAGTCTAATGACTTTGGTATAGTCCTCAACGGCCTGTTGCCATTGTTCTCGAAAATAATACGTTTCACCTCGATTGAGATACGCGGAGGTGTTTGAGGGATCAAGTTCTATGACTTTGGTAAAGTCCCCAATGGCCAGTTGCCACTCTACTTGTTGGAAATAAATATTACCACGGTTGAAGTATGCTAAAGCAAGGGAAGGATCAAGCTCTATGGATTGGGTATAGTCCTCAATGGCCAGTTGCCATTGTTTTTGCTGCTCATAGATAACACCACGGTTAAAATATGCGGAGGTGTTGGCAGGATCAAGTCTAATAACCTGGGTAAAATCCTCAATAGCCAGTTGCCACTTTACTTGAAAATAATAAACACTACCTCGATTGAGGTATGCTAAAGCAAAGGAAGGATCGAGAGTAATAGCTTGGGTAAAGTCCTCAATGGCCTGTTGCCATTGTTCTTGCCGTCCATAGATATTACCGCGATAGAAGTACACCGAGGCGTTGGCAGGATCAAGCGTGATAGCCTGAGTGTAGTCCTCAATGGCCAGTTGCCACTTTTCCTGTTGGAAATAAATGTTACCTCGGTAGAGGTATGCCGAAGCATCGGAGGGATCGAGGGCGATGGCCTGAGTATAGTTCTCAATGGCCTGTTGCCACTCTTCTTGCTGGTAGTGAAGGTTACCCCGATTGAGGTATACCGAGGCGCTGGAAGGATCATTTTCTAATAGTTTACGCGACAAATCTTCTACCTCTTGAGTAGATAAGCCGATACCAGCAGTACCTGTCGTCTCTTTCTGCTCGACCGCCGTGACCATCTGCTTATACGCATTGCTTAATTGTTGAGGAAGTTTCTCCACTTGGTTGAGAAGAAGCTGAGCATTCCCTCCACACAGCCACACTATGAGGATCTGTAAGAAATCCCGCGCACCTTTCATGGGGAGTTCACTGTTTATCCTCTGTTCAAGTTGTTCTGCCAATATTTTTTGTCGCTCTACATCCTGGACACGCAGAGCCGACACCACTTCGCTACAGAGCCTATTCAACTCAGCAATGAAAACATCCCAGGCTTTTTGCTGCGCTACGCGTTCAGCAAACGCAGTATCAATCCCAACTTCTCGACAACGTGCTAACAGAAGAAGATTATCCTCAATTACTTCATGAGCCTCATCGTACTCTTGTTGCATATCTGGCTTTTTCAGCACATCGTCAGTCTGTAACGCTAGTAGTTCAGGGTGTGATTGTAGAAAGCTTTGCTTCTCTTCCCAAGTCTGTGCCAGGATAAAGTTGGTGAAGGTTTTCATCAATTGTTCACGAGCATCAACCGGGGGAAGATCTGGCAGAGGATGGTCTCCAGCCGTTGTTCGCCAGCACCTCATAAATGTCGCCTCGTCCATGTGTGTGCGTATCTCAGTAATCACAGCAAGCAGGTGCTGCGAGGAGTAGCGGAAGTGATCGCTAGGGACTTCTGCTGAGAGGAGAAACGCTTGAACGAGATGTTTCAATGCGTCCTCATAGTCCTGCTTCTCGTGGGATAGCCTGCTCAGGCTATACAGTATATCGACCTTCCCCTGTTTGTCCCCCAATTCCTCGCCGAGTGCCAGGCTCTCCTGGTAGAACTGTTGCGCCTTGTCAGCGTCCCCCTGCGACTCAGCAGCTCCACCCAGGTTGTACAGAGATATGACCCTCCCAAACAGGGCATGCGACTGCCCACCAAGCTTTAGACTCTCTTGAAAAAACCATCGTGCCTGAGCATCAACCGGGGGAAGATCTGGCAGAGGATGGTCTCCAGCCGTTGTTCGCCAGCACCTCATGAATGTCGCCTCGTCCATGTGAGTGCGTATGTCCGCAATCACATGGAGCAGGTGTTGCGAGCAGTAGCGAAAGTGACCGTATGGTACTTCTGTTGAGAGGAGAAACGCTTGAACAAGATGTTTCAATGCTCCCTCATAATCCTGCTTCCCATAGGACAGCCTGCCCAGGTTGTACAGCATCATGGTTTTCCTCTGTTGGTCCCCCAACTCCTCGCTGAGTGCCAGGCTCTGTTGATAGAACTGTTGCGCCTTATCAGCATCCCCCTGCGACTCAGCAGCTCTACCCAGGTTGTACAGAGATACGGCCCTCCCAAGCAGGTCCCCCAACCGCTCAGCAATATCCAGACTCTCTTGAAAGAACCACAGTGCCTCGTCATACTCCCCCTGGTACAGAGCGATTGTGCTTAACTGATTCAGCGTAGCCGCCTTCTGTCGCTGGCTCCCCAACTCCTCGCTGAGTGTCAAGCTCTGTTGATAGAACTGTTGCGCCTTATCAGCATCCCCCTGCGACTCAGCAATCATGCCCAACTGGTGCAGAGAGTTGGCCTTATTCTCTCGGTCGCCCAACCTCTCACTAATATCCAGGCTCTCTTGATAGAGCTGCTGCGCCTTATCAAAGTCCTCTTGTATCTGAGCAATCATTCCTAACTTATACAGAAATATGACTTTCCCTGGCGGGTCGTCCAATTGCTCCATAATGATCCGGCCATCTTGGTAGAGCTGCTGCGCCCTGTCAAAATCTCCTTGTAGCTGTGCAAGCAACCCTAGATTGGAAAGTATGATGGCTTTCCAGCGTGGGTTCTTCAGCCCCTCGCAGAGTATCAGACCATCTTGATAGAACTGCCACGCCTCCTCATACTTTCCCCGCTCCAGAGCAATTGCGCCTAGCTGTCCTAACAGGCTAACTTTCCCCATTCGGCTTCCCAATCGCTCCACAATGTTCCAACTCTCTTGGTAGAGCTGCTGGGCCCCGTCATAGTCCCCCTGCCGCTGTGCAATCATGCCTAAATGACACTGCGCATTTGCAGTAGTTAACTCGTCACTCATGTGTAGGTCATTAATCGTTGTCATGAGCAATCTTTTTAGAAGTGAATATGGTCTAGAACTTAGGAGTGGTATGGAAAGCTGGATCGCTAACTCTCCGGCATGTTGAAGGTTGCCAGCAGCACGACTTAAGCGATATGCTTCGAGATAGTCTATCAGAGTATGGTTGTTGTTGGCATAATGCTCGTACCAGGCTGCTAGCTGCCCTTGTGTTTGTTGGCGATCTTGCTCAGCTAATATCCCCCCCGCAAAGTGTTGTGCTAAGCTGTGCAAGTGGTAGGTGCATGCTAAGGGATCATAGCGCAGCAGCGACCAGTCAAGCAAAGGCTGCCATTCGTCTCGCACGGCGTGCAGTCCCTGCTCCATAGCATCGAGAGGAAAGGGTATGCGGAAAACACTGAGACGGCCCAGAAGGGTTTGAACACGCTCAGGCAAGCGAGCGACAGTGGCCGTGAGCGCTACAGACTCGACAACTTGCAGACGGATATGCTGCCACTCTTCAGCGCTACGCTGTTTTCGCTCCATCGTGATTCGTCCTTGTGCATCGCGAATGAGTTGGTCAAGGTTCTGACTGGCGGCCTTGCTACTAAGCAAGTCGTAGACATAGGGTAGACCACCGAACTCCCGAATGAGCGTCTCACGGGTGTACTCGCTAAGTCGTGCCAGCGTGGGATGACGTAGGAGCAACTGGTTGGCCTCATAGGTGCTGAGATCGTCGAGACTTAGGCACAGCAGGTTCGCTTCAAACCTGCCGTCAGGCAACAACCCTTTAACTTCATTGCGTCCGATGATTAGCACACGCCCACTACGCAAGTTGGTCAGCAGTTTCCGCAACAGCAGCAGCAAATCCTCGTCGCTCAAAGTCTGATCCTCGTTTTGTACGCACTCCAGGTTATCTATCACCAGCAGGAACGACCCTGCTTGGTTGAGGGCAGTGATAGCTTCCTCAATCTTTGCAGCATCACTTAGTTTAGGATCGGGCAGTATATTCTCGAGCAGTTCAGCCGCACCCTGCCGCTTGAGAAAATCCGCGATACGCTGCAAAAACAACTCGACACCTTCATAGCCAGAGCAACTCAGTGTCAATGCCGTCTTGTAGCGTGCGCCATAGCGTGTGATAGCCTGGGCGACCAGCGTACTCTTACCAATGCCACCAGGACCTGTAATAAGGGCTAGTACGGGTCCGTGTCCTGGCACGTTCTCCAGCATGAGGCGTAGTTCTCGCATCTCACGATGTCGCCCGACGAACACCCCCGTAGGCGCTGGCAAATCGGTGGCGGCACCTTTGCTAGTAAGTCGTGGATCGGGTTCGCCCGGCTGAGCCGAACTACTGAGCAAGGGGACGATACTGGCAATCGAGCCTTGTAAGACGGGGACCGCCCAGTCGGGGCGGTCAGCATAGAAAAGCGCTTGACGGACCTCGAAGAGTGCCTCGGCAAAGCTATGCCCTGTTGTGAGTGCATGATACCAGACCTTGCTTGCACGTTGACTCGACTCATACGAGAAGTTCGCTTGCTGAGCCAACACGGCAGGAATGCCCGCTTTCACCAGCGTCCCGGCGACGCTGAGTACATCAGTGTGAGCGTCTTGCCTTGCCGTCTCACAGGCATGCAGCACTACTGCCTGCAATTGACGTGGACGTAGGATTTTGGCGAGACTCGCACCAGAAACCCCGAGGACGTTCCTTTGCTCATCCTCCCATAGCAGCATGCCACCGGTTTCTCTGTCATACTCACCATGTCCAATGTAGTGCAGAATATGCGGGCGGAACTCTCGTAGAGCTTTCAAGACGTGGTCAGGAGTAACAATATCTTCCACGAGCAGATGCAGCAGTCCTGCTTTCCGGGCCTCGTAAGTCGCCGCTTCCACAGCAGCTCGCTCGCTCTCGACATCCACGCGCGAGTTATCACTAAGGGCCGATGGCGAGGAGATGAGCAGAAGCACTCGCAACGGCAACCCGATAGAAGACGGAGGCGCACTGGCAGGTAAAGGAATAAAGCGTATCAACGGGCGGTAGAGAGCTAGAAAGCCATCATCACCAGATTGCTCCGGATCGCGCAATAGCTCCCAAGGCAGCCCGGATAGCGCATCCGGCAGTGTGAGCAGGAGTGGCTTGACATCGTGACGGAGTGCATAGGCAAGGGCTGCACGCTCATTGGCTGGAGCCATGTCTGGCAGTAGCGCCTGCCAGAGTGAGAGTCCAACATCCCTGAGCAGTGTTTGCGGCGCGAGATGCCCCGAGGGATCACTATAGCCCATTAACACAGGATGCAGGCGACGGAGTAGGTCATTGAAAGTAATGCTTTTTTCCAGTTTCAGCGTGATGTAATAGTGAGACGTATTGAACGAGAGGGTAAATTTACCAGAGTGCTGATCGACAGCTTCAAGAAGCACTTCAAACGAATTCTCTAACATAACGATTCCCTTCCCTCTTACACCTGGCTCGTTTTCTACAGGGAAAGCGCATCCGGTTCTTTGCCTGATGGTATCTGCATTACTAAGTGGATTGCCAATGTTGTTTGTGGCGATGGCTCCCTACCAGACATTGCAAAATCCACCTCATTCTCAATTCTTTCTCTTTTTGAGCAAGCAAAAAAATGTATATTTTTGCTGATCCATGAACAACTCCTTTTCTATATCCATGCGATCTTCTCCACATCATGCTGCAGGTCCTGTTTCGTTCCTCGAATGTAGAGCATCGTCGTGTCGAGCGAGTCGTGGCCCATGATCTGGGCCAACCGATGCAAAGGAACCACTTCCGCCATACGGTAGCCGAAGCGATGCCGAAGGTCATGCGGGCTCACATCGACGAGATGTGCCAGTCTTGCATACTTAGCAATGAGATGCCCAAGGGCGCGCTCCGTGAGGGCCTCTTGCGTTTTTTCTGAAGGGAAGAGATATGTACTCTCCTTCGGAAGCGTTTCAAGATACGCACTCAGGATGGTCCGCGCAGTCGCATTGAGAGGGACATCACGCACTTTGAGGCGTTTGCCAATAATACGCAGCGTTCCATTCCGCTTGCCTACATGTACTTGCTCACGTGTCAGGGTACACAGCTCTTGTGCTCGCAACCCCGTATGGAGCAGTAATGTAATCATCGTCCGATCCCGCAGCGTGCCTGTGGCATTGGCCGCGGCTATCAGCGCATCTTCCTCATCATCATCCAGATGTCTTGGAGCAGTTGCTTCTTTGGGGACAAACTTGATGGTGCTAGTGGGGTCTTGCTGGATGACCTGCGTCTTCGTCACCCAGGCGAAGTACCGTTTCAAGCTCATAATCGCCCGGTTGACGCTTGATGGCTTGAGCCAGAGCGTGGTTTGTAAATACGTTCGGTAGCGGATGAGCAAAGGTGGTCCAACAGCTTGTGGAGTAAAGGGTTGTTCGTCCCATTCTTCATGCCAACAAGACTCGCACCATGCCATGAACTGACGTAGATCGCTGAGGTAGTTGCGAGTAGTCACCGCGGAGAGGTCTTCCACTTGCTGGAGCGCGTATGCGTATTGGTCGAGGGCCTGTTGCCCCTCTACAGATAAGGCAGGTTGCGCTTCCCGTTTCATATGCCGCTCTCCGATGTCGAGTATTAGCAGACGTGCTTTAGGGACAGTTTCGACGTGGTTTAGCAGACATTCGTCCTAGTTTGTGTGCTTGTTCTTGTATTCCTCATGTCTGCTCAGGTATTTTAGCAGAAGTGCAGAGCAATGTCTAGATTCTTTGCGAGAACCTGTAGAAAGGGGAGAAATGAGCTGTGCCCGTCGAATTTTTGACGCCAGAGCAACGAAGCCGCTATGGCTGCTATGTGGGAGAGCCATCTCCAGAGCAGCTGGCCCTTTACTTTCATCTGGACGACCGTGATCGCACTTTGTTAGAACCCCGGCGTCATGCTCATACACGCCTGGGCTTTGCCCTTCAACTGTGCACGGTTCGGTTTTTGGGGACGTTTCTCTCCGATCCGACCGACGTTCCTCACAACGTCGTCCTGACACTCGCTTCCCAGCTCAACGTAGCCGATCTGACCGTCCTCTCCCGCTATCGCGAGGGCGAGATGCGCTACGACCACGTCCATGAGATCATGGCAGAGTATGGCTATCAGGATTTTGCCTCTCAACCAGAACATTTTCGCTTCCTGCGCTGGCTCTACACTCGCGCCTGGTGGAGTGAGGAGCGCCTCACGGTGCTCTTTGACCTGGCTATGGCGCATCTCGTTGACCGCAAGGTTCTCCTGCCAGGAGTGAGCGTGCTGGAGCGACTGATTTCCAGTGCGCGTGAACATGCGTCCCGACGGCTCTGGCGGCTTCTTGCCGCGATCCCGACACCGCCGCAGAGAGCGTTGCTGGAGACGTTACTGGAGGTTCCCGCAGGAGAACGCCAAACCCCTCTGGACCGCCTCCGACGTGGACCAACACGCGTGAGTGGTCCCGCGCTCGTCGCCGCTTTGCGCCGTGTCGAAGCCATTCGCCTCTTTGAAATGGAGTACCTCGATCTTTCTTTTATTCCGAGAGGACGACTGAAAGCCCTGGCACGCCATGCAACAACTGCGCTGGTTCAGCATTTGCGCCACCTTGCCCAGGATCGTCGGCTCGCGACATTACTCGCTTTTACGTACACCTATCTGGCCGTCGTCCATGATGATGCGTTAGACCTCTTTGATATCCTCATGCGAACCACCAACTCTGCCGCAACGCGGGAAGGGCAGCAAGAACGGCTCCGCACCATTCACGATCTCGACGCGGCAGCGCAGGTTCTTGCCCAAGCCTGTCAGATCGTCCTCGATGAGACACACGATCCGGTGACACTGCTCCAGCGCATCTACACCCGTGTCCCGGCTGAGCACCTGCGGGCAGCCGTGACCACTGTCGGAGAACTCACACGTCCACCAGATGACAACTATGCACAAGAACTGCTGGGCCGCTATCTCACGATGCGGCGGTTTCTCCCCACCTTTTGGCACACCCTGGAATTCGAGTCCACCCCAGGAGGAAGACCAACACTCCAAGCCGTTCAGTTTCTCCAACGGATTGAGGGGAGATCGAGAGCACTCATCCAACGGGCTCCTCGCGCCGTCATCCCACGATCCTGGCAACACTATGTGCTAGAGCGCCATCCCTCGCCAGAAGCGGGCCAATCAGAAACACGCGTGAATCACCAAGCGTATACCGTGTGTGTCGTTGAGCGCCTGCACGAAGGATTACGTCGCCATGATGTGTTTGTCGAACCAGCGAACATTGGGGCGATCCACGTGCGAAGTTGCTGCAACCCGAACAATGGGAAGGGATTCGAGCGCAGATCTGTCAAACGCTGGGCAGGGAGATATCCGCCGAACGTGCTCTGGAGAGCCTCGGACGGCAGTTAGAGGAAGCGTATCAGCGAACAGCAGCCAATGTTCCCAGCAACGCCGCCTTACAGATTGAGCAGAGGGACGGAGCGGATGTTCCCAATCTGGAGCGTCTCGAACGCCTGGAGGAGCCTGAGAGCTTGCGCAGCTTGCGGGAGTATGTCGGAGCGCGTTTGCCACCCGTCGATTTACCAGAAGTCATTCTCGAAGTGGCGCAACAGACGGGCTTTTTCTCCCACTTTACTCATGTCAGTGACAGCAGTGCCTACGTGGAGGACTTACCACTTTCTCTGAGTGCCGTCCTGCTGGCCGAGGCATGTAACATTGGCTTTAGGCCAGTCATTCAGCCAGAAATCCCGGCCCTCACGCGAGATCGGTTATCCTGGGTCCGGCATCATTTTGTCCGTGCCGAAACCATTACCCGCGCCAATGCCTGCCTGGTCCAGGCGCAACGCGATATCCCGTTGGCACAGATTTGGGGTGGTGGATACGTCGCTTCCGTGGATGGTATCCGCTTTGTGGTCCCAATCCGATCCGCCAATACCGGCCCCAGCCCGCACTATTTTGGACAAGGACGAGGAGTGACCTATCTCAACTATACCTCTGACCAATTTACGGGCCTGGGTGGATTAGTCATTCCAGGTACGATCCGTGATTCCGTGTACGTTCTTGAAGCCCTCCTGGAGCAAGAAAGTGGATTGACCCCCACCGAGATCATGAGTGATACTGCCTCCTACAGTGATTTAATGTTCGGGTTATTTTGGTGTTTGGGCTATCAGTTCAGTCCCAGGCTCGCCGAGATGAAAGAAACGCGCTTCTGGCGGATCGATCCAACAGCGAATTATGGCCCTCTGAACGGCTTGGCGCGGCACCGGATTAATACGCGTCTCATCACCAATAACTGGGATGATATCTTGCGTGTCGCTGGATCACTCAAAGTGGGGACCGTTCATGCTTCGACGCTCATCCAGGCTCTCCAGCGCGGAGGGCGACCAACGACGCTGGCACGAGCTATTTCGGAGCTTGGCCGGGTCGCTAAAACGCTGTATTTACTCAACTATATTGATGATGTAAAATACGGTAAGAAACTCAGCAGGAATCCGGTGTAAAATGCAGCATCACGGAAGTATACTCTACAGTATTAAATTCACTGTGGAGGCAGAAAGGATGCTACGTTACATGGAACGGTCAA
>Ga0102924_1006606_pt1 | contig 10841 bp, 10 predicted proteins | sample PaiPotPPM11metaG_FD_80116 | JGI IMG/M metagenome (GOLD analysis project Ga0102924, IMG submission 80116) | Iron sulfur acid spring bacterial and archeal communities from Banff, Canada, to study Microbial Dark Matter (Phase II) - Paint Pots PPM... ...
GCCCATGGCGTAGGCGTCGGTCGGGAACAGCAGGACCTTGGCGACGGTGGCGAGCTTGGGCTTGAAGCCCTGCTGGAGCGACTGGGTCCACATGGTGGCGAAGTCGGGCGGCAGCGGCACGTTGGTGAAGAAGTCGTCGCCGTTGCTCTTGAACCCGCTGATCATCGACGTGTAGTTGGTCAGCCCGTCCGGGTAGGCCGTCGACAGGTCGAGGGTGTAGCCGGTGCCCTTGAGCACGGCGGGGAACACGGCGCGGAACGCGTTGCCGTCGGGGTCGTTCGGGAACGCGGCGGCGACCTTGTGGTTGTTGCCGGACTTAGCGCCGACGCGGTCCCACATCGGCTTGAAGCAGAGCGCCAGGTGCTCGGCGCCCAGGAAGTACATGACGGTCCACTTGGGCTTCAGCGTGGGCTTGGTCGGGTTGCCGCCCAGGTTGGTGTACCAGGACTCCCAGGGGATGTTGGAGCAGACCAGCGGGGTGCCCAGGGTCTCGGCCTCCGTGGCGACCGCGTTCACCGTCTCCGGCGTCGACGACGCGAACAGCAGGTCCACGTTGTCCTGCTGGATGGCCTGCTTGGCCAGCGAGCCCGCCCGGGTCACGCTCGACTGCGAGTCGTAGGACTTGATGTTGACCGTGTAGGTGGTGCCGCCGACCTTGATCCCGTTCTTGAACTGCGAGGTCGCCATGATCTGCTGCGTGACCCAGCTGTCCGGGTAGCCGAACCCGGCGAGCGAGCCGGTCACCGGGTGGACCCAGCCGATCGTGATTTCCTTGCTGCTCGACCCGCCGCCCGAGGTCGTGCCGCCCGTGCTCGTCGAGGAGCTTGAGCTCGACGACGAAGAGGACGAGGCGCCCTGGATGCCCGAGCTGCACGCCTCAAGGAGGGCGCCGCCGCCCACGACGGCCGCGCCGACGCCGGCCGCGCGGAACAGGGTGCGGCGCGAGACGCGGCCCTCGGCGGGCTGCTTATCGGGGCTGTCCGGCTGGGCAGTCTGGTCAGTCATGGTGTGGATCTCTCCTTGATATAGCTGCGCACCCTGCTCAGGCGCTTGATAGCGGCTGGACGGCTGTGAGTGAGCGTTGTGAAGAGCGTCGACGAGCACGTTACGGCCCGTGAGCGACTCTGAGGCTAACACCACAACAGTCCTTTACGTGCACAAACGTGACAGTTCGGGAACATGCGGACGTACACGACTTGGCGGCATCTTTGCCGCCTAAAACGCATGCTTGGCGCCGGAGGCCGCTCGTAACTTAGAGTAACCGAGCGCCGGGTTTCCGTCTTGAATCCAGATTGTCAACAATCGTAGGAGCACGCTATGGTGCGGCAATCAAGGAAGTCAATGTGCGTTATGAAACTGTTTTATACAGTTGGTTCCTTGTTCTTTACCGGTAAAAGTGTTCGACGCCTGTTTCCAGGCGTAAACCCCGTGCGCCCCTCGGCCGCCTCGCACCCCCGGCCCGATGACGGCGAGATCCGTTCACATGCGGCGTTTATAGGACCGCCAGATCGGTACCGCCAGCGGACGCTTCCGCTGAACGGAAGCAAACCGGCACTCAGTCTCGGCGCGATCCCCGCGACGCGACCGACGTATCGCCGCCCGAGCGCTTGGGACGCCCCCTATACTGGCTTCTTGACGCTTGGCCGTGTGGCGCCCTCTCTCCGTCCGCCCGGCCCGGCGAGACTCGCTCGGTCCGGCCGGCCATTCCCCGCTGGCAGGTGCCCGACACACGTACCTAACTTGTGGGAGAAGACCGCAGCCGTGGCTGTCAAGATCAAACTAAAGCGCCTGGGCAAGATCAGGGAACCGTACTACCGGATTGTCATCGCCGACTCGCGCACCAAGCGCGATGGTCGCGCCATCGAGGAAATCGGCAAGTACCACCCGAAGCTCGAGCCGTCGCTCATCCAGATCGACTCCGAGCGCGCGCAGTACTGGCTGTCGGTCGGTGCGCAGCCGACCGACTCGGTGCGGCACCTGCTGACGATCACCGGCGACTGGCAGAAGTTCAAGGGCCTGCCGGGCACCGAGGGCACGCTCAAGACCGGCGAAGACAAGACCGACAAGAAGGAGCGCTACGAGGAACTCGTGAAGGAGTCCCTCGCGGCGAAGGAGGCCAAGGCGGCCGCCAGGCCGACCAGGTCCTCCTCGAGGAGGGACACCAAGAAGGCGGAGCCCGCGGCCGAGGAAGCAGTCGCTCCCGCCGAGGCTCCCGCGGCCGAGGCTGCGCCTGCCGAAGCCCCCGCCGCCGAGGCTGCTCCCGCCGAGTCCGCCCCAGCCGAGTCAGCCGAGGCCTAAGGTGCTTGAGGAAGCCCTCGAGCACCTGGTCAGGGGCATCGTCACGTACCCGGACGACGTCCGCGTCGTGAGCAGGATGCTCCGCCGGGGCAACGTACTCGAAGTCCGCGTCCACCCCGATGACCTGGGCAAGGTCATCGGCCGGGGTGGCCGGACCGCTCGGGCGCTGCGGACGGTGGTCGGCTCACTGGCCGGCAACAGGCACGTCCGCATCGACCTGCTGGAGACCGGCGAGGTTAGGTAGTCCCGTGCTGGTAACCGTCGGCCGGATCGGCCGTCCGCACGGGATTCGCGGCGACGTTGTGGTCGGTGTCCGGACCGACGAGCCAGAACTGCGCTTCGCGCACGGCTCGCGGCTGGACACCGACCCTGCCGACGTCGGCCCGCTGACCGTGGCGTCCAGTCGGTGGCACTCCGGCGAACTCCTCGTCAGGTTCGAGGGCGTCGCCGACCGTGACGCCGCCGCCGACCTGCGCGGCACCTGGCTCACAGTCGACTCGGTGACGCTCACGCCGCCTGAGGATCCCGACGAGTTCCACGACACCGACCTCGTCGGCCTGTCCGTCCGCACCCTCGACGGCACGCAGGTCGGCACCGTGGACGACGTCCTGCACCCGGGCCAGGACCTCCTGGTGATCAAGTCGCCGGAGGGCCGGGAAATCCTGATCCCGTTCGTCAAGGCGTTCGTGCCTGAGGTCGCCGTGTCATCGGGTTACCTGCTGATCGACCCGCCCGAAGGTCTCCTCGACCTCGAGTCACTTTTATCGGCGGCCCCCTTACAGCGCTTCACTTGGCAGGGGTTTGCGTGCGTATCGACATAGTCACGATATTTCCGGATTACTTCGGACAGGTAGGTGCCGACGGGCGCGTTGGTGACTCCGGTCCCCTCGGCGTCTCGCTGATCGGGAAGGCCGGCGCCCGCGGCGACATCGACTTCCGCGTGCACGACCTGCGGTCCTGGGCGACCGACGTGCACCACACGGTCGACGACACGCCCTTCGGCGGCGGCCCCGGCATGGTGATGAAGCCCGACGTCTGGGGCGCCGCCCTCGACACGGTGCTAGCAAACACGGGGCTAGCTAACACGGGGCTAGCAAACACGGGGCTAGCAAACACGGGGCTAGCCAACACAGGGCTCGCTAGCACGGGCCCAGACGCCGCGGAAACGCGCCTGATCGTACCCACGCCGAGCGGCACGCCGTTCACGCAGGAACTGGCCGCCACCTACGCCCAGGAAGCGCACCTGATCTTCGCCTGCGGGCGGTACGAGGGGATCGACTCGCGGGTAGTCGCGGACGCCGGGACGCGGATGCCGGTCGACGAGGTCAGCATCGGGGACTACGTGCTCGCCGGGGGAGAGGCGGCCGTCGCCGTGATCGTCGAGGCGGTCTGCCGCCTGCTGCCCGGCGTGCTCGGCAACGAGCAGTCGCATAGCGACGACTCGTTCGGCGGCACCGGGGGAGCCATGAGCGGGCTGCTCGAGGGCCCCGTCTACACCCGGCCGCGAACGTGGCGCGAGCGCGACGTGCCTGACGTACTATTGTCGGGCAATCACCGGGCGATCGCGCGCTGGCAGCGGGACGAGGCGCTGCGCCGCACCGCTGTCAACCGGCCCGACCTGATTCGCCGCCTGGCGGCGGCATCCGGCGGCCTCGACAAGCGGGATCTTCAGGTGCTAGCCGACGCTGGTTTTCCGGTTGACGCAGAAAATATGGCACACTGAAGAGCGCTGCCCGTTCGGGCGTTGACCCTGCCGGGGTGTTTCCCTGGCTTACGCAGGCTTCCACCCGGATGCGCGCTGCCGCGCATTCCGACCAGGACTGAGGAAACATCCATCATGCACACCGCGATCGCCGAGCTTGAGCAGGCCCAAATCCGGAACGACGTCCCGGATTTCCGACCGGGCGACACCCTCAAGGTGCACGTAAAGGTGACGGAGGGCAACCGCTCCCGCATTCAGGTTTTCCAGGGTGTCGTGATCCGGCGCCAGGGTGGCGGGCTACGAGAGACCTTCACCGTGCGCAAGGTCAGCTACGGCGTTGGCGTGGAGCGGACGTTCCCGGTGCACAGCCCGTCGATCGACAAGATCGAGACCGTCACCCGCGGCCGCGTCCGCCGGGCCAAGCTGTACTACCTGCGCGACCTGCGCGGCAAGGCGGCGCGGATCAAGGAGCGCCGGGAGACCACGACCGCCAGCTGAATAAGCTGACGAGCTGATCCCGGATGGCCCCTGACCCGGCTGCCGAAGAAGGCGCGAAGGCAGACGCTGAGGCGGCTGCCGAGGAAGCGCCTGCCGCTGACGAGGCGGCGACCGAGGAGCCGGACGAGCCGGACGAAAACCAGCCAAAGAAGAAGAAGCGGTCCTTCTGGCGCGACCTCGCCGTGATCGTGGTCGCGGCGCTGGTGCTGACGATCCTGCTGAAGGCGTTCGTCGTGCAGGTGTTCTCCATCCCTTCGGGGTCGATGGAGAACACCCTGCTGCCCGGCGACCACATCCTGGTGAGCAAGATCGTCTACAAGTTCCGGTCGATCGACCGCGGAGACATCGTCGTGTTCTCCGGTGCCGGGTCATGGGACCCGCCGGTCCAGCAGCCGAGCAACTGGTTCGCCAGGACCTGGGACCAGGCGATCGACCTGGTGGGCATCGCCGCGCCCGGCACCGACTACATCAAGCGCGTGATCGGGCTCCCCGGCGACCACGTGGTCTGCTGCAACACGCGCGGCCAGGTGACGGTCAACGGCGTGCCGCTGTCCGAGTCGACTTACCTCTACCCGGGTGCCGACCCCTCCAACACGCCGTTCAACATCACCGTCCCGGCGGGACGGCTGTGGGTGATGGGGGACAACCGCGGAGACTCCGCCGACTCCCGCTATCACACGGACGACCCCGGTGGCGGGACCATCCCGGAGAGCGCCGTCGTCGGCCGGGCGTTCGTGATCATCTGGCCGCTCTCCCGCATCGGCGACCTTCCCATCCCGAACACCTTCGAGCAGCCGGCGTTCAGCGCCGCGGCCGCGGTCTCGTCGGCTCCGCCGGCCACCGTGGCAGGCGGCGGCGCGCTCGCGGGCGCCGCCGTCCTCACTTGGCGCCGTCGCCGCCGCGGCAGGCCCGGCGGCGGCCGCGGCTCCGTGAAGCGGGTAACGCGACGCTGAGGCTCGCCGAAGGGACGATACGCTCAGGGTGATGAGTGAGGACGGCGTGCCCAGGCGCGGGCGAACGGGTCCGACCGGCCAAACGGGGGGAGCGCGGATGAACGGGGACGGTTCGCCGCCGTGGGGCCCGGCCGACCCGGTACCCGGTCTCGAGGACACTAAGGCCATCCCCGGCCTCGGCTCCATCCCCGGCCCGAACCGGGAAGCCCCCAATAGGGAACGCGCGGACCGCGCGGAAGAGCCTGCCGCAGAGAAGAAAAACGACGAGAACGACGAAGAAAACGACGACGAGGCCGGCGGCAAGCCCGCCAAGAGCAGCAAGGGCAAGCGCCGTAAGCGCCGCAGCTTCTGGCGCGAGCTTCCGGTGCTCATCGTCGTCGCCCTCGCGCTCGCGTTCCTCATCAAGACCTTCGTCATCGAGCCGTTCTGGATTCCCTCGGGCTCGATGCAGAACACCCTGGCAATCAACGACCGGGTACTGATCAACAAGTTCATCTACCACCTGCGCCCCATCCATCGGGGCGACATCGTCGTTTTCGACGGCAGCACCACCTGGGACGCCGGCAGTGCGCCGACCAACAGCGGCTTCTTCAGCAAGGCGGTCAGCGAGATCGAGGGGATCGTCGGCATCAGCAACGACCCCCACATCTACATCAAGCGGGTCATCGGCCTGCCCGGCGACCACGTGGTCTGCTGCAACACCCAAGGCCAGGTCACCGTCAACGGCGTGCCGCTGAGCGAAAGCTCTTATCTGTACCCGGGCAACGCGCCGTCCCTGCAGAAGTTCAGCATCACGGTGCCCGCTGGCAGCCTGTGGGTAATGGGCGACCACCGCGCGATCTCCTACGACTCCCGCGGCCACATGGGCTATCCGGGCGGCGGCAGCATCCCGGAGAGCGCGGTGCTCGGCCGCGCCTTCTGGGTCGTCTGGCCGCCGAGCCAGTGGAGCGTGCTCAACATCCCCGCGACCTTCGAGCAACCGCAACTGAACGCCTCCACCGGAAACGCGGCCGCCAGTTCCAATGCCGCTTCCAGTGCTGCCGCGGTTGAGACGGCGCTCGACGAGGGAACCCCGCTCCGCTCCGCGGGCTCCCCGCTGCCCTTGGCCCTGGGCTTCGTCGTCGCGGTCCCGATTACCTGGCTGCAGCGCAAGGTGAGGACCCGCCGGCGTAAGAACACGCCATGAGCTCGTTTGGCGTACCCTGCCTTTGATGGCTGTTCCCTCCTACACGCCGCGGCGAGACGCCGGGCTCGCCGCCTACGAGCATGCGCTCGCGCGGGCGGGCCTCGCGCCCGTGGCGGGCGTCGACGAGGCGGGCCGCGGCGCGTGCGCCGGGCCGCTCATGGTCGCGGCGGTGGTGCTCGACCGGGCCGCGATCAAGCGGATCGGCGAAATCGCCGACTCCAAGATGCTCACGCCCGCCGCGCGCGAGGACGCCTACGGGCGCATCGTGAAGCACGCGCTCGACTGGCACGTCACCACGGTCCCGCACACCGAGATCGACGCGCTCGGCCTGCACGTGTGCAACGTCGAGGGCATGCGCCGGGCGGTCGCCGGGCTGCGCCAAAGACCCGCGTACGTGCTCACCGACGGCTTCCCCGTCCAGGGACTCGGCACGCCGGCGCTGGCGATGTGGAAGGGAGACCGGGTAGCGGCGAGCGTCGCGGCCGCCTCGATCGTGGCCAAGGTGACCAGGGACCGGATGATGACCGAGCTCGATGAGCGTTATCCGGTATATGGCTTCCGCCGTCACAAGGGGTATGTAACCGCCGAGCACCTGCGGGCGCTGGCGGAGCACGGGCCGTCCCCGGTGCACCGCCGGTCTTTCAAGTGCGTGCCCGGTGACGCGGCGCCGGAGGGAGAATAGGTGACATGAGCGCGGAAGACCTGGAGAAGTACGAAGCGGAGATGGAGCTTCAGCTCTACCGTGAGTACCGGGATGTCGTCGGCCTGTTCACCCACGTCGTGGAGACCGAGCGCCGGTTCTACCTGACGAACGACGTGGACCTGAAGGTCCGCGCCGCCGACAACGGCGAGGTCTTTTTCGAAGTCACCATGCACGATGCCTGGGTTTGGGACATGTACCGCCCCGCTCGCTTCGTCAAGAACGTGCGGGTAGTCACCTTCAAGGACGTCAACATCGAGGAGCTGGCAAAGAGTGACCTCGAACTACCGGACGATAACGGCAAGCCGGGTTTCTCCGGCTAAAACCCATCATTCCGAACGGGTGCCCGGTGACTCCGGCCGCGCCCCGTCGCCGTGCCCTGGGTCAGTCGACAAGGGGCCGGGCGGCGCAGGGGAGGGACAATGCTAGGCCTGCCCGACGCGATCACCGCGTGCCTGTTCGACATGGACGGCGTGATCACCCAGACCGCGAAGGTCCACGACGCGGCCTGGAAGGAGATGTTCGACGCCTTCCTGCAAGACTGGTCCGCCTCGCACAACCAGCCGTTCAAGCCCTTCGACCCGGAAGCCGACTACGACACCTACGTCGACGGCAAGCCGCGCCTCGAAGGGACGAAGTCCTTCCTGGAGTCCCGCGGGATTGAGCTTCCCATGGGCGAGGAGTCCGACCCCGCCGGCACGCAAACGATCTGGGGCCTGAGCAACAAGAAAAACGACCTCGTGCAGCAGGTGATCGAGCGCGACGGCGTGCAGCCCTACGAGGGCTCGGTCCGCTACGTCAACGCGGTGCGAGCTGCGGGCCTGCGCACCGCCATCGTGTCGTCGAGCGCGAATACCGTGGCCGTGCTCAAGGCGGCGGGCGTGGAGAACCTGTTCGACGTCAGGGTCGACCACCAGGTGGCCGAGGCCGCCGGCTTGAAGGGCAAGCCCGCCCCCGACACGTTCCTCGAGGCGGCGCGCCTGCTCGGCGTCCAGGCCGCGAACGCGACCGTCTACGAGGACGCACTGGCCGGGGTCGCCGCGGGCCGGGCGGGGCACTTCGGTTTCGTCATCGGCGTGGACCGGGTCGGCCAGGCCGAACAACTGCACGCCCACGGCGCCGACGTGGTAGTCAAGGACCTAGCGGAACTCCTTTAAGCGCAAAGGTGCCGAACCTGTGATTGAGAACGAGCCGTACGGCGCGGAGCCGTGGTGCCTCACCGAGAGCTCACTCGACCTTGACCTGATCGCGCAGAGCGAGTCGGTCTTCGCCTTGTCCAACGGGCACATCGGGCTACGCGGCAACCTCGACGAAGGAGACCCGAACGGCCTGCCCGGCACCTACCTGAACTCGCTGTACGAGGACCGCCCGCTGCCGTACGCGGAAGCGGGCTACGGGTTCCCCGACACCGGGCAGACCGTCATCAACGTGACGAACGGCAAGATCATCCGGCTGCTCGTCAACGACGAGCCGTTCGACGTCAGGTACGGCATCGTCCGGTCGCACACCCGCAGGCTCGACATGCGCGCGGGCACCCTGACCCGCGAGGTGGTGTGGACCTCGCCGGCCGGGCACACGGTCAAGGTCAGGTCGGAGCGCCTGGTTTCGCTGACCCAGCGCGCGATCGCGGCGATCAGGTACTCCGTCACCCCGGTGACCCTCCCCGAGGACCCCAACGCCGAAGAACCCGCCGACGCGCCCGGCGGCGAGCCGCTGCGCGTCGTGCTGCTGTCGGAGATCGTGGCGAACGAAGAGGTCCCGGCTCTGCCCGGCGACCCGCGGGCCGCCGCGATGCTCGCGGAGCCGCTGGTCAGCGAGGATCACAACTCTTCGGACGGTAAGCGGCCGCGGGCGACCCTGGTGCACGGCACCCGGTCGAGCAAGCTGCGGCTTGCCGCGGGGATGGCCCACGAGATCACCGGCCCCCATCGGATGCGGCACAACATCGAGTCCTTCCCCGACGTGGCGCGGTTCACGGTCGCCGCCGAGGTGCCCCAGGGCGAGGAGCTGCGGCTGGTCAAGTACCTCGGCTACGGCTGGTCGAGCGTGCGGACCCGGCCCGCGCTGATCGACCAGGTGGCGGGCGCCCTGGCCGCGGCGGAACTGACCGGTTGGGACGGCCTGCTGAAGGAGCAGCGCGAGTTCCTCGACGCCTTCTGGGAGGGCGCGGACGTCGAGGTCGAGGGCGACGTGGAGATCCAGCAGGCCGTCCGGTTCGGGCTGTTCCACATCCTGCAGGCGGGCGCCCGCGCCGAGCAGCGGCCGATCCCCGCGAAGGGGTTGACCGGCACCGGGTACGACGGCCACACGTTCTGGGACACCGAGGCGTTTGTGCTCCAGGTGCTGACCTACACGCACCCGTCCGCCACGGCCGACGCGCTGCGCTGGCGGGCCATCACCCTCGACACCGCCCGCAAGCACGCCGCCGACCTGGGCCTGGCGGGCGCGGCGTTCGCCTGGCGGACGATCCACGGCGAGGAGTGCTCGGGCTACTGGCCCGCGGGCACGGCCGCCTTCCACATCAACGCCGACATCGCCGCGGCGGTCGTCAACTACCTCGACGCCACCGAGGACGAGGACTTCGAGCGCGAGATCGGCCTGCCGGTCCTCGTCGAGACCGCCCGGCTGTGGCGCTCGCTCGGCCAGCACGACGCCAGCGGCCAGTTCCGCATCGAGGGCGTCACGGGCCCCGACGAGTACAGCGCGATCAAGGACAACAACCTCTACACGAACCTGATGGCGCAGCACAACCTCGCCGCCGCCGCCGACCTGGTGGAAAAGCTGCAGTTCGAGTCGCGCGACAACTTGGGCGTGACCCACGAGGAAGCGGCCTCGTGGCGCGACGCGGCCGAAGACATGTTCATCCCGTACGACGAAGCGCTCCAGGTGCACCCGCAGCACGACGGCTTCACCAAGTACGCCCGCTGGGACTTCGAGGGGACGTCGGAGGACCACTACCCGCTGCTGCTGCACTACCCGTACTTCCAGCTGTACCGCAAGCAGGTGGTTAAGCAGGCCGACGTGGTGCTCGCCATGCAGATGCGCCCCGACGTCTTCACCCCCGAGCAGAAGCTCCGCAACTTCGACTACTACGAGCAACTCACCGTCAGGGACTCGAGCCTGTCGCCGGCCACCCAGGCGGTCATGGCGGCCGAAGTCGGCCACCTCAGCCTCGCCTACGACTACCTGGCCGAGGCCGCCTTCATGGACTTGCAGGACCGCGAGCACAACACCAAGGACGGCCTGCACATCGCCTCCCTGGCCGGCGCGTGGACCGCCCTGGTCAGCGGCTTCGGCGGCATGCGGGCCGTACGCGGCCAGCTGTGCTTCTCACCGAAGCTCCCCCCGGGCATCGTCGGCCTCGCATTCCGCATGCGCTACCGCGGCCGCGTCATCCGCGTCGCCATCCACGACCACTCCGCCACGTACACGGTCCTGTCCGGCGACCCCTTCGACATCGTCCACTACGGCGAGCAGGCGACGATCAGCGACAAGGAACTGACC
>Ga0102924_1006607_pt1 | contig 10838 bp, 10 predicted proteins | sample PaiPotPPM11metaG_FD_80116 | JGI IMG/M metagenome (GOLD analysis project Ga0102924, IMG submission 80116) | Iron sulfur acid spring bacterial and archeal communities from Banff, Canada, to study Microbial Dark Matter (Phase II) - Paint Pots PPM... ...
GCCGGCCGGCCGGCGCGCCGCGGTGTTCGACGAGTCCCTGACCCTGCTCCGGCTGCTGCTGCGGCAAGACACTGTGTCGTTCGAAGGCGAATTCTTCACGGTCGATGGCGCGAGCATCGGCCCGCGGCCGGCCAAGCCGCTGGACATCTGGCTCGGCGGCACCGCTCCCGGGGCGCTGGAACGGATCGGCCGGCTCGGCGACGGCTGGCTGGCCAGCCTGATCACCCCGGAAGAAGCCGGCGCGGGGCGGGTGGCCATCGAGTCGGCCGCCGCGGCCGCGGGCCGCGAGGTGGAGCCGGATCACTACGGGATCAGCCTGGCCGTGGCGACCGAGGGCATTCCGGACGCGCTGGTCGCGAGCGTGCGCGAGCGCCGGCCCGGCCTGGACCCGGCCGACCTGGTGGCCGCGAGCTGGCCGGACGCGCGGCGGATGATCGAGGCGTACGTCGCGCAGGGCCTGAGCAAGTTCGTGATCCGGCCCGCCGGGGGCGCGGCCGCCGGCCGGTTCCTCGGCCAGTTCGTCGCGCACATGATGCCGCTGCAGACCTGACGACAGGCCCGGCGGCCGCGGGTCAGTCCTTGCCGCCGGTGATGGCCAGGCTGGCGCCGATGCCGATCATGGCCAGGCCGCCGGCGCCGCCGATCAGCTCCAGCCGCCGCGGGGAGCGGCCGAGCCACGCGCGGGCGGTCCCCGCGACCAGGGCCCAGGTGCCGTCGGACGCCACGGCGATGCCGATGAACACCAGGCCGAGCAGCAGCATCTGCAGCGGCACATGGCCCGCGCCGCGGTCGACGAACTGCGGCAGCACCGCGGCGAAGAACACGACCACCTTGGGGTTGGTCACGCCGACCAGGAACCCGTCACGCAAGATCCGCAGCGTGGACTTCTTTACCACGACGGCGTCGAGCGCCTCGGCCAGCGACCGGCGGTGCCGCACGGCCTGCACGCCCAGGTAGATCAGGTAGGCCGCGCCCGCGAGCTTGATCACGGTGAACACGGCCACCGACCGTTCGACCAAGGCCCCGATGCCGAACGCCACGGCCGCCACCTGCGCGTACACGCCGATCTGGCCGCCCAGGGCCGTGGCCACGCCCGCGGTCCGGCCGAGCTGCAGCGAACGGCTGATCACGAACAGGACGTTCGGCCCGGGTATCACGATGAGCGCGAAAGACAGGAGTGCGAACGCTGCCAAGTGTGCCGTGGGTAGCATCCTCCGAGCGTATCGATAGGGGCGAAAGGGCACGGCTTGATGAGGTTTTGCCGGATCGCGCGGCTCCTGGTCGCCGCTGCGGCGCCGTCACGCAGAGCCGGCTGATAGCTTCGCGGCCGGGCTGCCGCCCGGGTGGAACACCCCGAGCACCACCAGCGTCGCGCGGCCGGTGTTCTCCAGGCAGTGCGGCCGGCCCCGCGGCAGGTGCAGGCAGGTTCCGGGGGCCAGCGGCAGGTCGGCCCCGCCCGCGTGCACCACGCCCTGGCCCGCGAGCACCCGCACCACCTCGTCGTAGGGGTGGCTGTGCTCGGGGGCCCGGCCCGGCGGGATCTCGCCCTGGAACTGCGTCGCCGCCGCGCAGCCGCGGCCCGGGCCGAGCAGGACGCGGAAGCGGCGGTCGCCGGTCACCTCGGCCTCGCAGTCGGCGAGGCGGGAGATCCGCGGCCTGTCCGAGGCGACCGGCGCGGGCGGCGGAACCGGCGGAACCGGGGGAACCTGGGAAACCGGGGGAGCCGGCGCGGCCGCCGGGGGCAGGGCCACCGCGTCGAACCGGAACTCCTCCCGCGGCCCGGGCCGGAGCCGGTACCGGGCGCCGGGCGGCAGCCACAGGCCCGTGTCGCGGTCCAGCCGCGCGCCCCGCAGGTCACCGACGTCCAGCTCGCCGTCGCCCGCGACCACGAACCACAGCTCGCCGCCGGACCCGGCCGCCCCGGCGAGCCGCACCCCGGGCGGCACGGTGACCAGCCGCCGGGTCAGGCCCGGGCCAGCCGGCCCGGGGCCAGGCCCCGGGCCGGGCGCGGAGCCTGGCGTCATCGCGCCCGGGCCGGGGCCGGCGCCGCGGGGGAGCCGGCCCCGTGCTGCTGGAGAAGCGACGCGAGCGCCTGGTTGAACCGGTCGATCTCGTCGAGGGTGTTGTAGTGGGCCAGGCCGATGCGCAGCGCCTCGCCCCAGGCGATGCGCTCATGCAGCCCGGGACAGTAGTAGCCCTCGCCGCTCCACACGCCGAAACCGAGGTCGGCCAGCGCGGCGGACAGCCCCGCCGACGACACCCCGGGGAAGTTGACCAGGAAGCTCGGGACCCGCCCGGCCATGGTGGGCAGGCCGTACAGCCGCGCCCCGGGCGGCAGCCCGGCCAGCAGGCGCTCGCCGAGCTCGCGTTCCCAGGCGCCGAGCCCGGCCAGCCCGCCCAGGCTGTCCAGGTAGTCGAACGTGGCCAGCAGGCCGCCGAGCAGCTCGTAGGGCAGCGTGCCGGTCTCGAACCGGCGGCCCGCCGGCCGCATCGGCGCGGGCCGGGGTTTGTACGGCCGCCACGACTCGAGTACCTCGCGGCGGGCGTAGGCGATGCCGAGATGCGGGCCGCAGAACTTGTACGCCGAGCAGATCAGCACGTCGGCGCCGACCGCCCGGACGTCGACCGGCTCGTGCGGGGCGTACTGCACGGCGTCGACCCAGGCCAGGGCGCCCGCCCGGTGAGCCAGGTCGCACACCGCGCGGGCGTCGACCATGGTGCCGACCGCGTTCGAGGCCCAGGTGAACGCCACCACCCGCGTCCGCGGCCCGAGCAGGCGTTCCAGGTCATCCAGGTCGAGGGTGGTGTCGGCGCGGACGTCCACGTGCCGGACGACCAGCCCCAGGTCGCGCCCCAGCTCCAGCCAGGGCGCCACGTTGGCGTCGTGATCGAGGCGGGTGACCAGGATCTCGTCGCCGGCCCGCAGCCCGCGGCCGAGCGTGCGGGACAGCGTGAAGTTCAGCGACGTCATGCTGCCGCCGAATACGATCTCCTCCGCGTCGCAGCCCAGGAAGCCGGCCGAACGAGCCCGGGCCTCGTCGACCAGGGCGTCGATCCGGCGGCTGGTGGCGTAGGGAGCGCCACCGTTGCCGCTGGCCTCCCGGTACACGCGGCTGACCGCGGCCGCGACCTCGTCGGGCGTCTGCGTACCGCCCGGCGCGTCGAGGTAGACGAAGCCCTCCTGAAGCGAAGCGAACCTGGCCCGGACGGCGGCGACATCGAACGGCATGCGCTCCTCCCTTCCCAGCCAAAAGTAGATCAAGGCCCCGGGGGCCGGTCAACGCCGGGATTCGGGCGGAGCGGGGCTATCCGAGCGCGGGCGCGTCGGGGAGCAGGCGGGTCCGCGAGCCGACGTTCCAGGCCCCGGACGCGCAGAGCAGGACCGTGGCCGCCACCGCCGCCAGCAGCCCAACCGGCGTCCAGAAGAACCAGATCGCATGGGAGATCGCCCGTAGCCAGCCCAGCGGCGGCTGGAAGGGGTTGCCCCCGGGCATCATCGCGAACAATCCCGCCGTGAGCTGCATCATCACCACATAGTCCAGCCGCGAGCCGGGGTAAAGCGCGAGCAACGGGATGATCATCGCGGTGTACCAGGGCAGCTGGTAATACCACAGGAACAGCCAGGCGATGCCGACGGCGAGGGCGGGCTGGATGGCGGGCAGGTCCGGCACGGCGTCCGGGAGCCGCCACAGCAGCAGCAGGGCGAGGGCCGCGCACGCGAGCATCACGAGCAGGCGAGGACCCGCGGGCAGTTCATGCTGGAACGACTTCGAGAACAGCTGGTAGAAGTTGTCCGCGCTGGATTTGGTCGAGCGGGACTCCATCGCCCGCAGGCTCGGGCTGCCGAGCGACAGGTAGGGCAGCACCACGACGATCCCCATGCTCGCGACCGCCGCGAGCAGCGCGGTGCGTGACCGCCGGAGCGCCCACACCAGCGCTAGGCCGAGCAGCAGGTAGTAGAGCAGGAAGTCGGCCGCCACCCCGACCATCACGCCCGCGGCCACCGCAGGGAGCAGTCCGGGCCTAGCCGCCGCGGGGCGTCCTTCTGGCCGCCGGGCCCGCAGCAGGGCCAGGCCGAGAAAGCTGGCCGCGGTGGCCAGCCCCTGCAGGTGCCCGCTGGCGACGATCCCCCACAACACCAGCGGGTTCACCGACCAGAGCAGGTGCGCGCGCGCCCGCCGGGCCGGGTCGGAGCGCAGCAGCCGGTCCAGTCCGAGCACCACCCCCGCGAACACGATCGCGTTCCACAGCTTCAGCCAGAAGACGATCTGCGTCGCCGATGTGCCGCCCAGCTCGGCGGCGGCCCGCTCCTCGATGCTCGCCAGCGGGCCATAGACCGCCCCGCGGCCCCGCCACAACAGGATCGACAGCCTGCCGATGGGGTCACCGGTCCGGTCCAGTTGGTTGGGGGTCATCACGTACGGGTTGTGGCCGAGCACCTCGATCCGGCCGAAGGTGGCGTAGCTGAGTGAGTCCGTGGACCCGGCCGGCGGCAGTACCGCGAAGACCGCCGTCGCGACGAGAGCGGCAGTGATCAGCAGGCGGGCCGGGGCCCGCGCCCCGCGCGCCACGGCCGCTAGCCCGGCGACGACACCGCCGCCGCCCAGCAGCACGGCTGCCCACAGCGCCACGTATGTCTGCGCCACCGGCAGGTGGCCGGCGATCGCCAGCAGCGGCAGGCCCGATCGCCAGGGCACCGGGGGAACCGCCGGACTGTGCCTGACGACCGAGGCGACGATCATGATCAGGATCGAGCTGGCGATCCCGGTCGCCGACGCCCACGCGAGAACCAAGGCTAGGCGGGTCGGCGCGGTTCCGGCCGAATCACGCTGCGCCAGGGGGGCCAGGCCGGTGTCGGTAGCATTGCTCGCGGAACTCACGGTGCTGGTACGTCACTTTCCGGTCGGAGGTGCCGTCATCGCGGCACCAGACCGGACAGGCGGCTCACGCCCGATCGCCGTGCTTCACCGCTGGTGCCCACATCGTGGATGACTGGCAACACAGTACCCGAATGATGCCGGGCGGCTGAGCAGGCGCTAACCGTTCCCGGCCGGTAATTCCGGCGGGGGCGGCCCCGGCGGGCAGGCCCCCGTCCGGGGCCTGGCGCACGTTCCAGGCCCGGGTCAGGCACAGTCCGAGCAGCGCGGCCAGCGCGGCGAGCAGCAGCAGTGGCGTGAACCGGAACGGCACCAGGTAGGCCAGCCGGGCCAGCCAGGGCGGGTGCAGGGCCAGCACGGTGCCCGGCATGAGCCCGAACGTGGCGATGGTCAGCTGGCCGATCACGGCCCAGTCGAGCCGGGACGCCGGGTACACGGCGAGCAGCCCGATCGCCATCGTGTCGTACCAGGGCAGCTGGTAGTACCAGATGAACAGCCAGGCCACGCTGATGGCCAGCGCGGGCTGGACGGCCGGCCGGCCCGGGATCGCGTCCGGCAGCCGCCAGAGCATCAGCGCGGCCAGGATCAGGAACGCGACCTCCACGGCCAGGGTCATGTGCGGGGGCAGCGTGTGGTGAAAAGAGCTCGAGATCAATTGATAGAACGTGTCCGCGCTGACCTTGCCCTGACGGCGGCCGAGGTTATGGAAGATGGCCCGGCCGGCCCACAGGTAGGCAGGGACGAGCGCGGCCGCCAGCCCGGCCGCGGCCGCGGCCAGCCCCGCGGCCGACCGGCGCAGCGCCCAGCCCAGCGCGAGGGCCAGCAGCAGGTAGGTGAGCATGACGTCGGCGGCCACGCCGATCAGCATCCCGGCCCCCAGCGCGGTGCTAGCCCGGGGGGACGTGCCGGGGCCCCGGGCCCGCAGCAGGGTCAGGCCGGCCAGCGACGCGGCGGCGGCCAGTACGTCCAGGTGGCCGCCCGCCATCAGCGCCCACAGCAGCAGCGGGTTCACCGACCAGAGCAGGTGGGCCCGGGCCCGCCGGGCCGGGTCGGCGCGGGTCAGCCGGTCCAGGCCGAGCATGACGCCGGCGAAAGCGGCGGCGTTGCCCAGCTTGAGCCAGAGAATGACCGCCACCGCCGAGGTACCGCCCAGGCGGGCGGCGGCCCACTGCTCGGCGGTCGCGAGCGGGCCGTAGAGCGACGGGTGCCGGTGCCAGGTCAGGTGCGACAGCTGCCCGATGGGGTCACCGGTCCGGTGGAGCTGAGCGGGAGTCATCACGTACGGGTTATGGCCGAGCACGGCCATCCGGCCGTAGGTCGCGTAGCTGACGGTGTCGGTGGACCCGGCCGGGGGCAGCACGGCCAGGGCCGTGACCGCCACGAGCGCGGCCGTGATCAGCAGCCAGGCGGGGTACCGCGCGCCCCGGGCCACCGCGGCCAGCCCGGCGAGCACGCCGCCCCCGCCCAGCCCGGCCGAGGCCCACAGCCCGAGCGTCACCAGCGCCTCGGGCAGCCGGACCGGAAGCTCCACCGGCAGCGGCCCGGCCGGCCGCGGCAGCAGCGGAACCGGCACGCTGTACCGCGCGGCCGACGCCGCGATCATGATCAGGATCGAGCCGCCGATCCCGATCGCCGCCAGCCAACTCAGCGGCCGGATCGCGCGGCTGCGCGTTTCCGGGGCCGGGGCATCCCAGGCCGCGGTGGCCGGATCCGGCCCCGGGGCGAGCCCCGGCCGGTCCGCGCCGGGCCGGACCCGGCTCACGATGCCGGTGCGCCCGCCCCCCGAGCGGCGGCCGCCCGGCCGTCAGGCGGCTCCCGATGGGCCGGGCCCCGGTCCACGCAGAACGTAACCACGTCGATGACCTCCCCCGCTCCGGACATCTACCGATGCGGTACCCGCCGGGCCGGCGGCGAACCTGGTGAGTTCGGGGCGCCGGGCCGGAGGACCGAGGGCCGGGTGACCGGCTAACCCAGGCAGATCTTGATGCCCAGCAGGTCGATGATGCAGGTCCCGGTCGACCCGTGTTTCTTCGGCTGCGGGCTCGGCGACGGGCTGGGCTGCGGGCTCGGCTTCGGCGCCGGCGGCGGGGACGAGTGCGGGGCGGGCTGCGGCGACGAGCGCGGCGCCGGGTCGCCGGAGGTGCCGGTCGACGTGCCGGTAGAGACCGGGACGGGCCTCCCGGACGCCTGCGGGGCCGGCGCTCCCGCCCCGGATCGCCGCCCGGCAGGCGAACCTGGCCCGTTCCTCCCCGGCGGGGCCGGGGAGGAACGGGCACCACCGGGACCGCTGGAATGCCCTGGCGCTGAGGAGGGCCGGCCGCCGGGGTGCCGGGGCGCAGGTGCGCCCGGTTGCCACGCCGCGGGCGGCGCGGCCGCGTTACGCGCCGCGCTAGCGCCCGACAGCATGGTCACCGCGACGGCACCGGCCGTCACGGTCACCACGACGGTCAGCAACGCCCAGTAGGCCCAGCGGCCTCCCGGAGCCCACCGCAGGCCTGCGCTGCCCGCCAGCGCGGCGAGCAGCACCGGGCGGCGGCCGGAATGCCACCCCGCACCGGGGGCCGAGCGCAGGGCCTCCCGGATCGCTGCCAGCCGCGCCGCGGGTGACAGCCCCGCGGATACGTACACAAAAACGGTGCCGTTCTCGCGGCGGGCGAACGCCTGCAGCCCAGGCGGTAGCTCCACTCGCTCGATACGGATCATTACTCAGTCTCCCCGGCTGCCGTCGGCGGTCACATCCGGACCGACTTCCGGCCCGCCAGGTATTTCTGGATAAAAGCCCACATCAGGCTGGGTTCGCCACCGCCAGAATCCAAGACGACGATCACGTTCTGGCCGCCGGCGTTGAGGACCAGCGTGCTCCCGCCTTCGCGGGGGCGCCGGGCCGCGGACACGAGCGCGGCCGGAGGGGGCAGGAACCCGGCCGGCTCCGGTAGCCCGGTCACCGTCCGCCTCTCCAGTCAGGGGGGGTCATACCTGTCCAGTCAGGGGGGTTCATACCTGGAAGACGTCATACCTATGGCCGAAGGTTACTGATAAAGGGAGCCGAACGATGAATTGTCGGCGAAGTCACCTCATCGGCGCGTGGTCTGGAGGCCGAAGATCCCGGCCGCATGGCCGCCCAGGGCTCCGGCGACCTGCCCCGCGGTGCAGCCGGCGTCGAGCAGGACCTTCTCCACCGCCCGGGCGTTGCGCTCCACCCCGGGCACCCCCGGCCAGTCGGTGCCGAACACCATCTTGTCAGCCAGCCGGCGCAGCGACGAGCCGTAGTAGTCCGGCAGCCGCTGCGGCGGCAGGCCGGAGACCTCCAGCCAGACGTTCGGCCGCAGCAGGGCCAGGAACGCCGCCTGGTCGTACCACCAGCCCCGCCCGCCGTGCGCGAGCACCACGGTCAGGCCGGGGAAGTCGCGGAACACGTCGTCGAGCAGCGCGGGGTCGGCGTAGCTGTTGACCGACCCGGAGAACGTCGACGTGCCGCAGTGCACGATGACCGGAAGCTGCCGTTCCTCGGCCCAGGCGTAAGCCGGGTAGAGCATCCGGTCGCGGGCCTCGAACCCGCCGTGCACGGGGTGGACCTTCAGCGCGACCGCGCCCAGGCTCACCTGGCGGGCCAGTTCCCGGGCGGGCGGATAGTGCAGGTGCGGGTTGAGGTTGGCCACCGGGCGGAACCGGGCCGGGTTGAACTCGGCCAGCGGCAGCACGTCCTCGATGGGCTGGATCCCGGTGGTCTTCGGGCTGTACTCGCAGAACACCAGCACGTGATCGGCGCCCTGCCGGGCGAAGTGCTCGTCGATCGCCGCCGGCCGGGGCACCCCGCCGGAGTCGAACAGCTCACCGAGCGGTATCCCGTCGCCGAACGCGGCGACCCAGGCCCGCCAGTCCGCCGAGAGCGTGGGCAGCCGGGCCACGTGGGTGTGCGCGTCCACGAACAGCCGACCGTCAAGCACGGGGGAGCACCCTCCGTCGTTTCGCCTGCCAGCAATTTAGTGCACGGCGAAACCAGGGCCCGAGCGGCGGCGGCGGACAGCGGCGCCTAAGAGCTTGCGCCGCGGCTGCTCGCCGGGCCCGGGCTCGCCCAGGTGCTCGGGCCGCAGGGCGAACAGCACGGCCAGCATCGCGATCAGGTCGAGGATCGCGATCACGCCGCCGATGTAGGGGCCGGGCCCGCCGAGCCAGGCCAGGTAGCCGCAGAACGACAGCACGACGATCAGCGCGCCGATGGCCCGGGGACGGCTGCTCTGCGCGAGCCGCTCGGGAACCTCGTACGGGGCCCGCTCGACGTAGTTCGCGGTGGCGGCCTTCTCCTTCGCGATCCTGAGCCACAGGTCGTAGAGCTCCGGGGCCTGCTCGCGCAGGGCGATGGCCTGGTCGACCGACGGGGCCTCGCCGGAGTGCTCGCGGCCGTCCGCGAGCTTGTCCTTGATCCGCTCGAGGACGTCGGTCACCGGGTCCACGTCGTCCGCCCGCTCGGCGGGCGGGTGCCCGGCGCTCTTGGCTATCGGCTGACTGGTCCCGTCGGCGCCGTGCACCGGCGGTCGGGGAAACGCGGCCAGCGGGTCGGGCTGGTGCCCGGCACCGGGGCTGCGATCGGTGTCGCTCACGCGGGTAAGGTCACGCCGTTCTTATCGTGGTTGCGCATGGTCACCTCGCGATGCGCGGCCATGATCATGTCCATGGCGGACTGGAACGGGTCGGGCCGGGTTGCGGCCGGCGGGGGTTCCGGCATCCTGGGCCGGACCACCCGGAAGATCGTCGCCCCGGTCAGGTCGAACAGCGTGGAGAGGCCGAGGGTGAAGGACAGCACCCGGCGACCAGACCTGTCCGTCGGCATGAGGAATCTCTGCCCGGCAGCCCCGCGCCTAAACTCAGCGTCACGCGGCCTGACTCAGGGTGACGGGATGAGGATCGTCTTGCCGGTCGTCACCCGCGCCTCGATGGCCGCGTGGGCGTCGCCGGCCGCGGCGAGCGGGTGGACCTGGCCGATCACCGGCCGGAGGATCCCCGCGGCGGCCAGGGCCAGGGCCTCCTCGACCAGCGCCCGGTTCTCGGCCGGTGACCGGGCCAGGCCGCGCCCGGTGATCAGCGTGATGCCGCGGCCGCTGATCGCGGCCGCGTCGGCGAACGCGCCGCTGGCCGCGCCGTAGGCGAGGAACCGTCCGCCCGGCCGGACCAGGGCGGCCACGGCCGCGCTGACCTCGCCGCCGATCCCGTCGAAGGCCACGTCCAGCCCGCCCGCCCCGTGGCCGCCGGTCAGCTCGCGCAGCCGCCCGGCCCAGCCCGCCGCGGTGTAGTCGACGACCGCGTCGGCGCCCAGGCTGGCGGCCAGCGCCAGCTTGCGCTCGCTGCTGGCCGCGGCGATCACCTGCCGGGCGCCCGCCCGGCGGGCCAGTTGGACGAGCAGGCTGCCGACGCCGCCCGCGGCCGCGGTGACCAGCACCGCGTCGGCCCCGGTGATGGCGGCCGCCCGGGCCAGGGCGACCGCGGTGCGCCCGTCGGCGAGCATGGCCAGGGCGGCCCCCCGGGGCAGCCCGGCGGGGGCCGGCACCGGGTCACCGGCGCCGACCGCGGCCTGCTCGGCGTAGCCGCCCAGGCCGCCGGTGGCCGTCACCACGCGCCGTCCCAGCAGTGAGCCGTCCGCCCCGGCCCCGACGGAGATGATCTCGCCCTCGATGCCGTTGCCGAGCACCGCGGGCAGCGCCGGCCCCGGTCCGGGCCACGGCGGTCGGCCCGCGCGGACCTGCGTCTCGACGAACGTGATGCCGGCCGCCGCCGCGCGCACCACGACCTGGCCCGGCCCGGGCCGGGGGTCGGCCGCCTCGACGAGGCGGAGCACCTCCGGGCCGCCGAACTCGTCGATCTGCACCTGGCGCATCGCGCCGCCCCCCGTCGCCTGGGTCAAGCCGGAGCGTTCTGCTCCGAATTTATAACGGAGTGATGCGCTCCGCCAAACCTCCGTAGCAC
>Ga0102924_1006608_pt1 | contig 10837 bp, 7 predicted proteins | sample PaiPotPPM11metaG_FD_80116 | JGI IMG/M metagenome (GOLD analysis project Ga0102924, IMG submission 80116) | Iron sulfur acid spring bacterial and archeal communities from Banff, Canada, to study Microbial Dark Matter (Phase II) - Paint Pots PPM... ...
GCGCTCGCAGCGAACGTGGTACTAACGCGCTGCTGCTTCGCCTGCCAAGAGATGGTGTGGCCGGTTGCGATCTCGGTGGTGACGGTGATCATCAACGTTCTGCTCTCGCTGCTCTGGCTACCGACGCTTGGTGCGCGCGGGCTCTTGCTGGCAAACTCGCTGAGCCAAATGTTGCAAGCGGTACTGCTGCTGTTGCTCATTCAGCGCTTAGTGCCGGGGATCGGCTGGCGTCGCGTCGCGGGGTCGGTGTGGAAAATTGGCATCAGTTCGGTTGCCATGTTCGCCGCACTCCATTGGATTGCCGCGCTCGGCGTTCATCCGGAGCCGACGCTCGTATCGCGGGCTTGGTACCTATTCGGCCAGATCGCGATCGGTGGCCTCGTATTCCTCGCTGTAGCCCGCATGCTCGACGTGGAAGAGCTCACCCTCGCGTGGAACACGATCCTCGCGAAATTCGAACGCAATGTGATGAGCCCACCGGAGAACCGCGATGCCCCAATTGCTTGACATATTTATTTGAGGAAGAACGGGTCGGTATTGAATCGCGTCCAGTTCGCTGACCGTCGCCTCCTGCTGAAAAATCGGCGATTAACCTCGAACCGCCGCTATAAGCGCCTTCGGGCCCGATTGGTCAAATGGTACAAGGGCTGAGCGGGAGGCTACGCCGCAATTCGAAGCGGCCTAACAAGTGGGGCTAGGTCAGGATGATGCGCGCGAAGCGGTGTGGGCGCTGGAGGACGCGTTGATTCGCCGCTTCGGTGCGCTACCCCGAGGCGATGCCGATGTCGCCGTGCGAACCGACAATGCGCTAGTGTACGCGGAATGCTGTCGTGATCGTCTGGTTCCACTGAGGGATCGCGGGGCGCCCAGCTTTTTCATGATGGCCACAATCCGCGCTTCGGTGAAAGGCTCTTTGTTGCGTGAATCTCCTTGGCCATTGTGCGGGGAATTCACAGTTCCAACCTGATCTGCCCTGCCACCCTAGGTCAAATCTTGGAGCATATAAGAAGTGGATGAAGGGCCAAAGATCCTAGACCGAGACGATTCATGATTCGGACGAGAGCCGGCGGTTCATATTTGTAGAGCAGCGGCGGTAAAAAAACACGGCCCCGGATCTCGCGAATCGCAAATCCGCATGCACGAACGTGCCGCGACATTACTGGGAATATGTACATGCGATCGATGGGCTGCAGAACGGTCCACGAAGTCTTTTCCAGTAATTCGCCGAGAACTCGAATGGCGAGCCATGGAAAATTAAGAAAATTGGGAAAGCTCAAAAGGAGAATACCATCGGGCTTGAGGACCCGTCTAATTTCGCGCAGAGTGTCCCACGGATATAACAAATGCTCTATGACTTCGGTCATGACAACGACGTCGAAAGTCCCATCTTCAAAAGGCAGTCCATCCTGGATATTGACAGTGTGAAGATTTGGCAAAAGAGATCGAAGCGGGCGTAACGCGACCTCGCTCTGCTCCAGGCCGAATAGCTGATCCTCACCGAACAGCTTTCGGCGAAGCAGCTCCACCAGTAGCTTGCCATTGCCACAGCCTACCTCTAAAAGCTTCCCAGTCGGGCGCTTATTTTCGATCCATTCAACGCTACTTTGATACCAAGGCGAAAAATTCTGGGGATTTGCGCGATAGTACTCGTCGTACCATTGACTAGTGAATTGGTCGGTCACGGCTTAAACTCCCATTGTGAGGGCTTGCCTGGGAAGTACGGGGCGTAGGTATGGGTTGTCGGCGAAAGACTTCGAGCCAAGGCTCGGCGCTGGCGGCATCACCTAGGATTCGGCGCTTTCGTGGATTCGCCGCTCGCAATAAACTCGCAAAGTCTCTCATATACGATAGCAGATTCGTATTTGGCCTTGAAAGCCAAAAAAACTTCTTTTCTTAGCCGAGAGAGCGAGTCGCTCGCCATATTTTGGATAGTATCAAGTGTAGATCTCAAACGCCCGCAATCGTCAAAATCGGTTAGCAGCTCCGGCCACATCCCGAGGAAATTACGCAGCTCAGGGATATCCTGCGCTACAGGCAGCAGGCCCGCCGCTATAGCCTCGATCAATACGAATGGCACGATCTCCCACCGAGAGGGAAGCAAAAGTATGTCTGAGCTTGCGTAGACGGATTGCATCTTACTTCTGGAAACACGTCCAAGCCAGAAAACACGTTCATGATGTGCCAGCGCTTCAACCGTGGGCGACTCGGGACCGTCTCCCGCGATGGTGATAGTCCAGTTCGGGCGTGCTACGTTTACGACGTTGGCAAGTCGATCAGGTCCCTTCTCGAAGCTCAGCCGGCCCGCGTAGAGGAGTCGAAAGCTATCCGAGTCTTGGCGCTGCAGGCCCCTAAAATCAACCCCGTTCGGGATTACTGCTTGCTCCCTCGACATAAATGCCCTGTCACTCGGGGGGCTTGTGACGAAATGGAGTCTAGCCCTGCCCATAAGCCACTGATATATCGGGCCGCGATAAAGCATGTCTCGCCACCGCGAACCGGTATCCAATCGCGTATGAAATCCGATCACGATTTTCCGCCGCCCCACAATGAGCCTTAGCCAAAGCAAATCCAAAAGCTCGTTTTTTACATAAATATATTCCGCCGATCGGAGGATCCGCACATAATCCGGATCGCCTCCCTCGCGTACCAGATGAAAAAAACGTCGTCGAAGACCGAGGGCGGAAACGACTCGAAGAAACGTCGTCGTCGGTGGCCGAGCCACTGATACGTCGACCCCTTGTCCGCGCGAATACCCTATAAATTCAGCGATGAATGTTTCGTAGCCGCCGCCAAAGGTAGATGGCGTCGGGGAGAAAATTACGATCTTTGACATGCTGCTATCGTGGTCAACAGCGCTCGCTCGAAGGCGTCAGCGGTAGCTGCCCATGAAAGACGGCACGAGAATTCGTGTGCCGAAATTGCTAACTTTCTCCAGCCATCACGGTTTTCAAATAACTTTGCTGTTGCATGAGCGAGAGCTAAAGGCTTACACTCAACGACGAAGCCCGTAGATCCATCGATCACGGAGTCGCGAAGGCCTGGCACATCATAGACAACCGCCGGGACAAAATGGCGCGCCGCTTCGCTCACAACCAGCCCCCAGCCTTCGCGAACGGATGTCATCCATAAAACGCGTGCCCGTTGCATAAGATTTCGTCGGGTTATCGTGTCAATTCGCCCACAAAAAATAATTCTGTCGGTAACGCCGAGACTATCTGCGAGCCGCTTTAGTTTTTGTAAGTAGCTCCTTTCACCAGCGCCGGCGATGAATAATAGACCGTTCCAATTGAGTTCCTTCAATAATGCGATCGCACGAATAGACTCCTCGATCCGCTTGGACGGTGAAACACGCCCCATGACTAAAATGTCGGAGTCGCTTTTTGTCTCGAGGATATCATCGTCAGCCACTTCGTCGACAGCTTCCGGTATTATAAATGCGGGGCCGCGAAGTCCAATATTCCGCATGCTTAGGGCTGATGATTTCGATACAGTGATAAACGGTAAATTTCTATAAGCAGCTAGCATTACAGGCTCAGCTAGATAGCCAATGAGCCCGAGGACGGGCGGGGCTTCATACCACCAAACTTCCTTTGCAACCTGGTGCATAAAAAGAATAACCGGGACTTTGCTATACAACGGCGTGAAGAACGGTAACGTATTTGTCTGATCCACGACGATGTCGAAATTATTATTGCCTCCATATCGTCGAAGCGCTTCCCAGCGAACGCTCAGCGCGCTTCCTGCCCGAATGAAGTGGATTCCATTTATGCGCTCTTCCGCTGCACCGGAGGGATAGGCACCGGAAAACCAACTAATATCCCATCGGCCGCTTGCTGCCAGATTTTCCAGGATTCGAAGCGTGACGAGTTCGGCTCCCCCCGCTTTCGGATGGCCCGGGTCCCGCCAATTAAGCATCAAGAGTCTTTTAGGCGATTTCATTTAGCTTTCGTTTTCCGTAAAAAACGAGGTACCCTATGTAACAAGCGATGACTGAGAGTAGCCCATAAAGCTCTATCCGCATCCATTTATCGAGGCTAGCCTGCGGAACAAAGGTTAGAGTAGTCGCGCCGGAAAGTGGCGCGAAGACAGGAGCATAGCCCCACGCATAAGTCGGCGAGACGCGACGACCGTCCGATGTGGCGAACCAATACGGGTCATAGGACTCCGAAAGAGCTAAGGCACCCTTAGCAGTGGCCGTGACGTTATAGGGAAAAGTTGTAGCGGGGATCGACGCCGATAATGGGATGCCGTTTAGCGATCTCAGGGAAGTGAGATTGTAAATCTTTAATGACTTTGTCGCCAAAAGCTTGCTGATGCGCCGCTTCGTTTCTCCAACCGGTGAGAGCAGAACTGTGTTGATCGCCGGTGCACCGGCGGTTGCCACAAATGTGCCTGGAATTGCGGCCCCGGCCTGAAGCGTCGCAACTCTTTTCCATCTCCAAGTTGGGACCCGCGATGTCGCTGATATTGCGTACTTCACGCCGTCAATGATCATCGTAAATGCCGGTGTCTCGCGTCCGTCTGAGGAAAGATAGCGCACGTAAATATCGGTTGGTTTTGCGCGTGAGGGTATTCGGAAATTGAATCTCGCCCCGGGTGCGGCCGTGAGGATAACGCCAAGACCAAAATCGTATGGTCGCGTATTTTGTATTTGTAGAACCTGTTTGGCCCACGGGCCCCAGAAGCCGCCGTTTTCCTCATAACGATAGGATGTTCTCTCGGACACCCAGGTTGAAAAAACATGTGCGGTAGGGTCCGTAACTTGCAGGCGGATGTAGTCATCCGGACGATACGACGCCAGGACCGCGTCTTTGATGCTTCGGTGGTAAAGTACCAATGCGCTGGCGTGGAGAAGGCGCGAAAATGCTCCCCGGGCTAGGGACTGCTCGGCAGTCAAAAAGAGCCGCCTCCCCGCCTGAGATCCGAACCGCTTGGCCAAGATCGAGATGGCTTCCCCGTCGCCCTCCAGCATGGCATATGGCCCATAGCGCGCCTCGAACGACTCGACATTAGGTACCTCGAAAAGTGAATAATTAGGAGTCTGGAGTCGCAATAGGCAGTGGGCTGCGAGCAAACCCTTCCGCCACTTGGATGCCCAGGCATCGTCTCCCACGACATCATTTTCTATCATCACGTAACGGGTTGAAAGCATCGACGCGAAGCCGGGTAAGGCACTAGGGCCGGCTGATTTTATTTGGCTGTAAAAGGCTGCAAACGGATTTGTAAAATGATAGACCCCGAACGTTGGGATCGGCATTGAGCGGCTAACTGTCGAGCCGGCCATGTTCTTGGGCGCCCACTTGAAGATCGCGTCTCCGGAATTGTAGCGGCCTAGGTTCTCGAAATCAGCAAGCACCAGAATTTTGCTTTGCTTATGCTTTAGATAGTCCCAACTCTGTAAGTAGGCCCGCGGTGAGGCTACGGGGACGTAATGAAGGTAGAGGGTTCCTCTAATAACCGGCAACATTCCAATGACGCTGAATATTAAAACGCAATAAACTGCAATCGTAACGCGCCGCAGTGGGAATCGCGATGCCAGTAAGGTGAGACCGACGCCAATTACAGCTGCGTATAAGAACCAGAGATACGCGCCGAATTTTTCCGGTGTTCGAATGATCCAACCATAGCCAGGTACCACATTAAACACGAGATATTTGTAGAGAAGGTGAAAGGGGCCGTGCGCGCCTTGGAGGACTACAATCAACACGACTATAGCGGCGAATGAAGCGCGCATAAAGCGATCCCTCCAGAGGAGGACGCAGCATATGCTGGCCGTGACGAGCGGAGTCAATCGAGCGACAATCGCGACCCATTCCACTGGGCCATTCGCCCACGGATTAAAGTTCCGCCACCAAGTCACCCATACGTCGAGGCCCGTAACGACATTATAAAAAGTCGACTGCTGGGAAAAAAGCTGGACATCCTCCCATCGCAAGACATACCCAGGTGTTAGCGTCTTGATGCTATTTATCGCAAAAAATGCACCGATCCAATGTAGGTTGATCAGGACGTACGAAGCCAAAATTACTAGGTATCGTGCGGCCATTGTGCGCAAATTGACATTGCTGACATAGCCTCTTGCGATCCAAAACAGCGCGAGTGAGAACGCGCCCGTAAAGAGCGTATATTGCGGGCTCCCACTTGCAAGCGTCCAGGTTGCAACAGCAACCAGGAGCCAGCCTAATCCTCCGAATAGCAAGAATCGAAGCTGAGCGGCGACGAACCACGGTAGAAACGCATACGCCATCTGGAAAAACGGTGCTTCGACTTGATAGAGAGCCCAAGGATTGAAGGTGAAAATAACGACCGCACAAAGATCGGAAAGCATGGCGAATCCCGGATTTGGGCGCCAGGATGGCTTCAGGATGGATTCGAGCGTGCGTTTACAAAAAACTATTCCTAGTGCGCCAATTAGTGAAACGAGATATGAAAATAGTCTCGAAAAAACGCCCACATCAAGATGTAATATCTGCGCGGCCCAGAGCGCAGGTACCATTATGAGCACGCGATCTAATTCATCGAAATTGGAAATCGACGGATGTTGATCCCATATTGGGAAATAGTTGTAACCAAGGGTGGCGAGCTTGATCGGATACGCAAGGTCCCCGTGCATGATGAAACCTGGGGTAAATAAAACGCGCGCCCAGGCGATTGTCACGACCATGAAGGTCAAATAATATGACCAATTGGCCATCGATAGGGTGGCTTTACTGAAGGCCTTAGCGGTTGATACCGTGCGATTGATCATGTGCCGACACTCCTTGTCTGCCGTAAGCTGCGGGCATGCCGCCCAAAATAGATGACCAAGAAGGCGAAGCCAACGGCTTCCGCAACCATTTGTATCACGCTGGTTGAGTGGAAAATCAGTATGTTCTCGGGGTGATTGCTCTTAGGCAAAATCCAGCCGTTCGTTGCCTCGTCGATGCGCAGGTGAGAAAGTGCGTGGTAGCCTTCGAGCGCTATCCAGCTTCTATCAAAACGCTCGTTGAAGTGCAACACTCCACCGCTGCGCGCAGGAATGGGGACGGTCCAAATCCACGGTAGTAGCGATGTCGCCCCCGTAAGTTGCTCTACGTGAGCCGGACTAGGGATCTTTGCTATCATTGTATTCGGATTAGCCGTTGCCTCAAATGCGAGCACGCAGACACCCTGGCAGCGTAGGCCAGTCGCTCCCTGAGTTGCCACCCAGGCATATCGGCCGCGTGTGGAGTGTGATAGCACATGTCCATGGGAGGTGGTCAGCGTACCCGACACATAGGCCAAGACGTAAGCCGCGGCCACGTTGTAAACACCGCTCGCGCGTGAACCAAAGACGCCGCCCAGACCCTGAGCGGTGCCTGGAAAGCGATTCATCTGCAACGTCGCATCAGACCACTGGCGTGTGCTAATGGCCGCAGACGCCGAGACGCTCGGCATGGGTTCTAGTCCTAGAGCTCCTAATCCGATTTGCTTTCGCATTGTTGGCGAGAGGTCTCCGATGAAGGTCATAAGGCTGCCGGGCCGAGTGGTTGTAGCACTGATCCCTAGTCGATCGGCTAGAGAAAACAGAGAAGCCCCTGGTATTCGAATAATTGCGATGTGTGTTAAGGCTTTTCCCGAGGAATACTGTCCTAGCGCATTATCGACGGTCTGGAACCAAGGCCTAATAATCACCTCGGACACTCCGAGGGCGGCGAGGCCTCTACTGTCGCCGTCACGTTGGAAGGTCGTAAGCGCCCAATTTTCGGGATAGCCTGATATGTACTGATTGAGTACGGTAGCGGAACCTCGATCGTAGGCGTCGGGATCAAGCCCTTCACCATGGCCGTGAAAACTCAACGGCGAAAACGCTGGGATGAGGGCAAATCGCGTAGCTGTTAGGCCCCTGATCGCGAGATGCGGGAGTTTACTATAAGCGGTCCAGTACCTAGAGGGCGGATGCGACAGCCATCCAGCCAGTAACACCAGTGCTACGACAATTAGCGCCGGCGCCACGCCTCGGCGTCGTGATGCCACTGCCGCAAGGCCAAGATAGCACAATAGAACTCCACCCAAAAGATCGTAAAGTTCACGAAACAAGCCAAACGGCCTCGCATGGTCAAATAGAAATATTTCAACTTGGGCAAGCGGGCCTTTGAGGCCGGTCGCGATCGCTAAGCCAACAGCTGCGCACGCGAGGGTTACTGCGGCTCCGCGGCGTTTTGCAAGGCCCTCAAACAGAGAAATCGTTACCAGAATCAACATCCCTGCATCGAAATAAGGCCACGCTGCGTGCGCATATCCAGCAAAATAACCCATTAGGAGAAACGCTTGGTCAGGGGAAACCGATTGAGCACGTTCCCAGGCTATTGAAAGGGGGGTCGAAAGAACCACCCCTGATTCGAGAAGGATTCCCGAAGCAACCGGGAGGGATATGAGTATCGCTGCGACCATGGCAGTTCGCGCGTTCCGTTGTAGGTACAACGCCACGCAAATAAGCAAAACGACCAGGGCAAAAAATTGCAGTTGCGCGAGGGCTAAGCTTACGCCTGCAACGAGTACGGCTGGCCTCGCACCTGACCGAAAAATCTCGAATGCGACAATTCCAAGGCCAGCAAGCCCAATTAGCATAAATGTGTGCCCGGCAACTAGTTCGTTGTATGTCCACGGATTGAAAATGAGGATAGAAAAAAGTGCCGTGCGTGTCGATGGGCTGACATGTGCAGTTGAGCTTATAAGGCCAGCAACAGAGCGGAGCGCAAGTGCAATAAGGAACCCAAACGCCCAGAGGGCCAACTGTGGCGGAAAAATAAATAGCACGGCAAGTATGGGCGTAAGGAGATATGCGCCGGGGTACGGATTTGGCGTCCCTATTCCAAGAGGCAGCCAGCCGCCAATGGTTCTTAGCAAGTAATCGTGGACCGCAAAAGGCGTAACGGGCCACCACCAGTCGTGGCGTAGCGCAGGTACACCGATACCTGCAAGCGACGAGGCGAACACAACCATTACAACTATATCCACTATAGTCGGCACGGATTGTATCCATCCGCTATCCGTCTTCAGCCGTAGCCCAGGAAGACTCACAATGGAAGTGAGCTACGCGTGCTCGTAGTCGTCTAGATCGGTAGGAATAAGGGCGGCGCCAGCGTTCTCGGTTGGTATACGATCGTAATAACGTAAGATGCGAAGTCGGTAGAATATTGCTAATGTATCAAGCACCATTGAAATTACGTCGCGCGTTTTGATCCGGCCTAGGGGCCGTTGGAAATTCACCGTAACTGGTGCTTCCGAGATCTTGTAGCCAAGGCTCTGCCCAACGGCCAAAAGCTCGATGTCGAACGCGTAGCGTTTCGCGACCACCCGCGGAAGGACGTCTTGCAGCATTTGTTGGGTGAACACTTTTAGCCCGGTCTGCGTGTCCCGGAGAGGCAGACCAAACAGAATTCGCACAAGCCCATAGTATATAGTGCTGTAAAGGCGTCTGATGGGGGGGTAGAGCACGTTGGATTGTGGATGTCGCTTCGACCCAATAACGGCGCTAGCTTTATCCGCTCCCATGATTGAGAAAAAGGTCGGGAGCTGCCGGGGATGGAGATCCATATCGGCGTCCATAAAAACTACTACGCTGCCCGAGGCGTATTTTGCCCCGCACATCAGCGCGTTCCCTTTGCCCACGTTTCGATCGTAGCGTACGATTCGAATGCGATCGGGGTGTAAAGTTTTCGCTCGCGAGGCATGTAGGTACGTCTCGTCGGGACTTCCGTCATCTACGAGAATGACTTCGAAATTGTAGCCCAAATCTTCAAGGGTGTCGCAGGTTTCAACCAAATTAGCCTCAATGTTTTGTGATTCATTGTAAGCCGGAAGAACCAGCGATAGCTTCGGGCCGCTAACCTGCCTAATCTCGTCCACATCCTTTACGTGCGAGGGATGCCCCTGCCCGGCTTTCTCGCTGCGTGTCACCGCGCGGTCGGGCATCAAGATCTTCCCACGCGACGGAAATCTTTTGCTCATAGCTGAGAGCACAGGCCATGGTTCTGTCGTGTCCCGGCATTACCTTTCCTCCGAATATAATGGCAAAAAATTGTAGTCGAGGCCCGAATTCAGATGCGTCTTCCGCACTCGCATTCGCGAGGCGATAAGACCGCGATCCAAACGGGTGGGCTAAAGGGATAATTCTTCGCTTGCTTCCTGCCCGATGCTTGAGAGTGCTTTTGTGCTGTCGTCCTTTGCCTTGGTGTCGGATCGCTAGATAGGGGAGGTTACTTGGGGCGAGGTTCCCTCGGAGCGCGCACCTCCACTCGTCTTTGCCCAATAGGACGTATCCTTGCGCCAATGTCCACCGACTGCAGCAGTGGCGCAGCCGCTCTACCCAAACGTCTTGACGTGTTTCAGTCCCGCCGCCTTAAACGCGCCTACAAAATTCACGCAATCGCCGTTGCCCGACTTGTACGCCACCACGCAGCGGCCTTCTTCGAGCGCGTCGTTGTAATTGTCGGCTTCGTCTTCGGGGATCGGGAGCGATCCCACGTGCTGCACCACATACGGGTGGCCCAGAAAGCCGAGCGAATTGCTATCGGCGCCGATGCCGGGCACGCCGGTGCCGCCCGAACCCGTCATAATCGATCCTGCGCCGGCGACCGGGCCGCCTACGACTTCGGCATCGAGCTGCGGGCCGCCGGCGTGAATGAAGTTGAGGAACGAGCGATCGTGGCGATCGGAGCGGTCGACCTTGGTGATCACCGAAAGATTTGCTTGGTCTAGGTTCGGAACGCCCCCAAGCATCTTTTCGAGCTCCGCGATGTCTTGCGTCGGAGCGATGCCCGTTACGAAGCAGTCAGCCACAGATCTGGTCCCCTCTAGTGTTGGTGTGAAAAGC
>Ga0102924_1006610_pt1 | contig 10835 bp, 7 predicted proteins | sample PaiPotPPM11metaG_FD_80116 | JGI IMG/M metagenome (GOLD analysis project Ga0102924, IMG submission 80116) | Iron sulfur acid spring bacterial and archeal communities from Banff, Canada, to study Microbial Dark Matter (Phase II) - Paint Pots PPM... ...
CGATGAAGTATGCGTCGGGCTGGCCGGCGCGGATCAGGTGCGGCATGTTCGCAGCGGGCGGCGGTGAGCCGAGATCTTTGTCGGTGGCGTAAGGAGCGTAAAACATCAGGTGCGGAGGAATATGCACCAGCACATTTTTTTCAGCAATGTACAGAACGCCCGAATCCGACATCATGTAAACGATTCCCGGCTTTCGCGGCGCCAGAAATTTTCCGGATTTGTAGCCTGCCTCAATTTGCGATTGGATTTGCTCCTCGGTTTCGCCCTTGGCGCGATGCTCTTCAACGAAAATCCGCGTGGGCAAAGTTGTGGCGGTGCCTTCGGCATCGAAGCAGGTCGGCTCCAGGTTCAGCGGAGTCTGGCGGTCCACGAAACAAGAAAAGCCATTCTCGCCGTCGCGAACCTTGACGTAGCCCGTGCGTTCGAGAAGATAGACGGTAGCCTTGCCGGAAACTTCCGGCGGCGCGGCGCTTTCCGCGAGCTTAATCCGTTCTTCGCGCGGCAAGGAAAAATCATAGGCGGGCTTGGGTTTGTCCTGCGCTGATGCAGTGAAACTGAATAAGAGAGAAATGCCTGTGAGAAAAAGGGTGCGCACGAATGCCTCCAGAACGAGACGCCGCCCCAGACCAAATCCCGCATTGTCCGCAATAGACGCGGAAATGGTCATTTCGTTAGCAGCGTAAGAGGGAACACGACTCTTGTAGGCTTGCACTGTTGTGTCAAAGTCCGACATGGAACTAGGATGTAGCGGTGTCGCAACCGGCTTAATCTCGAACCGAGGGTGCTGGCATGAGTCAGTCACGGATTTCACGACGTGAGTTCTTGGGTTCCGCGAGCGCGTTTGCGGCGGCAGGGCTTTCTGGTTCCGGCTTGCGGTTGAACGATTTGAATTTTGGCGCGCCGCGACGAGATGTTCCGGGAACGCGGGAGCAAGCAGCCGCGGACTACACTTTGCGAATCGCGGCGAGTGCGCTGGAGATCGCGCCGAAGCACATCGTTTCCACAATTACTTACAACGGAAAATTTCCAGGGCCGCTGCTGCGATTCAAAGAAGGCCAGCCGGTGACGGTGGAAATTCATAACGATACCGACACGCCGGAGCAATTGCATTGGCATGGGCAAATGGTTTCGACCGATGTGGACGGCGCCGCGGAGGAAGGCACGCCTTTTATACCAGCGCACGGAATGCGTCGCGCCGAGTTTACTCCGCGACCGAGCGGCTTGCGTTTTTATCACACGCACAATCGAGCGGGCGCTGATTTGCACGCGGGACAATACGGCGGCCAAGTTGGGCCAGTTTACATTGAGCCGAAGGCCGAGCCGGGGAACTATGACCAGGAAATTTTTCTTGTGCTCAAAGAGTTTGAGCCGTCGTTCAGCCAGGGCGGCGACATGGCGCAGGATTTTCTGGCTCCGGCGACTAAAGTAAAAGAACTGGAGGCAGCCGGCGAATCTGCGATGAAAGCGTCGCTTGCGAAGGGCATGCCGCATGGCTACGAAGTGGGCTATCGCTATTTCACGATCAATGGACGGATGTTGGGTCATGGCGAGCCTGTGCGCGTAAAAGAAGGCCAGCGCGTGCTATTTCACGTTTTGAACGGTAGCGCGACTGAGATTCGCAGTCTGGCATTGCCCGGGCACTCTTTCAAAGTTGTCGCGTTGGATGGCAATCCTGTCCTCAACCCGGCCGAAGTTCCCGCGCTATGGCTGGGAACGGCAGAACGCGTTTCCGCGATTGTCGAAATGAACCATCCGGGCGTGTGGATCATGGGTGATCTGGCAGACGACGATCGCGGTCACGGCATGGGCGTCATCGTGGAATATGCGGGGCGAACAGGAAAGCCGCTATGGTCAGCGCCCAAGCCGTTTCACTGGAATTACGCACGATTCGCAAAGCCCGGTGCAACTGCGACGGCGCCCGACGAAACTTTCGAAATGATCTTTGCAAAAGACAACGCTGCGGAGGAGGGCTTCAATCGTTGGACGATTAACGGCACTGCTTATCCGATGACTCAGAGCATCGTGCCTGCTTCGTTTCATTTGCACGAGGGAAAGCGCTACCGGATACGAATGCGCAACGCGAGCGACGACATTCATCCTGTTCACCTTCACCGCCATAGCTTTGAACTCACCAAGCTCGCGGGAATTAGCACGGCTGGCGTGATGAAAGATGTCGTGATGGTCGGCGGATATCAGGAAGTGGAAATCGATTTTACCGCGAACAATCCGGGGCTCACGTTATTTCACTGCCATCAGCAGCTGCACATGGACTTCGGATTTATGACGCTGTTCGATTATGTTTGAACCGATAGCGTAAGCGCGATGGTGCGGCGTTCCGCGAACCTCGTGAGGAGAATTCTCGATGGCCTTAAACAATGGCGCTTCATGGGCCAGCACGGCTTCCAAGGCGATTGTGCTGATTCGCGTGCTGGTGGGCTGGGTGTTTCTTTCCGAAGGCATACAGAAATTTCTGTTTCCGGATTCACTGGGCGTGGGGCGCTTCGTGAAGATCGGCATACCATGGCCGCAAGTGATGGCGCCGTTCGTCGGAGTAGTTGAGATTGCATGCGGTGCGTTAGTGTTGGTTGGATTTCTCACGCGATTGGCGTCGGTGCCGTTGCTCATCGACATCTGCGTGGCGTTATATTCAACCAAAATCGTGACGTTCGCGAAGAACGGGCTTTGGAGCACGTTGCATGAAGCGCGCACGGATGTAAGCATGCTGCTGGGTCTCGTTTTCCTGCTGCTGGTTGGCGGCGGGGCGTGGTCTTTGGACGCGCGGCTGGCTGAAGGACGAGATCGAAGTAATGGGTGAATCGCCCTCTCTCCGAACCTCAGATTTTCTCCCGGAAGAAAAACAAGTTTCTCTTGGCGAGCTTGCGCTATTTTTTCTGCGGCTGGGTACCACGGCGTTTGGAGGGCCGGCGGCGCACATTGCAATGATGGAGGACGAACTCGTCCGCAGGCGGCGGTGGCTCTCTCGCGAAAAATTCCTCGACTTGCTCGGCGCGAGCAATCTGATTCCCGGTCCGAGTTCCAGCGAATTGGCGATTCATATCGGCTACCTGCTTTGCGGGTGGCAGGGACTGGTGGTAGCTGGAATTTGTTTCATTCTTCCAGCGGCAGTGATGGTTGCCGCGATCGCCTGGGCATATATACGTTTCGGCAAGCTTCCGGCAGTCGCAGGCGTTTTGTACGGAATCAAGCCGGTCGTGATCGCAGTGATTCTCCAAGCGCTGTGGGGGTTGGGACGAACAGCGGTAAAAACGACATTTCTAGCAATCTTGGGAATGGTCTCTATCGTCCTCGCTTTTTTGAACCTGCATCCGCTTCTCTTGCTTTTGTTCGGGGGCGCAGTAGCTTGCGTGGCGAGTCTTAAAACTCGCAAGCAATGGGGGCCAGCCGCTCTTTTTCGCACGATTGCGATCGGAAGCCTGACGGGCACAGCGACTGCGTTTAGTTTGGTTTCGCTGTTTCTGGTTTTCCTGAAGATTGGGGCCATCGTATTCGGCAGCGGCTACGTGCTACTGGCCTACCTTCGCGCGGACTTGGTTGTCAGTCGAGGCTGGCTGACGGACTCCCAGCTCGTCGATGCCGTCGCTGTGGGTCAAGTAACTCCCGGGCCGGTTTTCACCACCGCTACTTTTATCGGATTCATCCTGGGAGGAATTCGCGGCGCGACGATTTCAACGGTGGGGATCTTTCTTCCGGCATTTTTGCTGGTGGCCATGAGCGGCCCGCTGGTGCCACGTATTCGAAAATCGAAGGCCGCAGGTGCTTTCCTTGACGGTGTAAACGTTGCATCACTGGCGTTGATGGCTGCGGTCAGCTGGCAACTGGGCCGGGCATCGGTGGTGGATGTTGTCTCGGTCGTTTTGGCCTTCGCATCGTTGATCGCTCTGTTGCGGTTTCGTTTGAACTCCGCGTGGCTTGTGATGGCAGGGGCGATCGTTGGGTCGATCGCGAATACTTTTCATGTTTCACGGTGACGAATATCCGCCGCAGTTCCATTTTAAGAGTCATCTCGAAGGAAGAGAGCAAAAAAAGGCGCTCTGGTTTTTGCACCAGAGCGCCTTTTCTAAATGCGGTGGTCACTCAGCAAAGTATTACTTTTTGCCGCGAGAGCCGCCTCCGCCGTGTGATCCACCCGCGTTGCCTCGCGAGCCAGACTGCCGGGCCGCATGCTGCTGCGGCGCGGACTGATGGCTAGCTCGAGGAGCGGATGCATGCGCGCTGCGTTGTGCGTGCGACGCCGACTGCGCACGCGCCGCTGTGTTCGTGCGCGCCGCGGGACGCGACGTGCGCACGTTGTTCTGCACACGCTGCGCAGTGTTGGTGTGCGGCGTACTGCGCGATGTACGCGCGTTGTATCGCGAACGCGTTGCATTGTTGGAGCGTGCCGAACTATTCAAGCGTGAGTTGTTCGCAGAGCGGTTGGCTGTTGAACGCGCTGCGGTAGTCTGACGCTGAAAGTTGGTCGAGCGTGCTCCATTGGTTGCGCTTCTTGTTGTGCTTCGCGACGTACCTCTTGCCGTACCTCGGGCTGTGCTTCCAGTTGCATTGCGGCCGCTCTCGCTGCGCGACGCAACATTCCTTGCGCCATTGAATTCACCCGGCCGCGATGTAGCAGTTACGCTCGGCCGCCCATGGTTTACCGACGCGAATTGATTGCGATCTTGCGATGCCGCGCGCTCGTGTTGCATTTGCGTGGACGTTGCGTTCACGTGCCGGTCTCGATTCGCGGCCATCTCAGCGGCAGTCGGACGCGCATTGATTCCGCCCCGGCCGCCGTTAAAGCTCACGCGATTGGTCTCGCGATTGTTGATCACCGTCTTGTTGTACACGTTGTGAATGTTGGTCACGTTGATGTTGTTCACCGAGCGGTTGTAAAAGAAATGACCGCCGTGCCAGTATCCGCCTTCGTATCCGAAGCCGCCGTATCCGAAGCCGTAGTTAATGCCGCCGTAGAAGCCGACATGTGGTCCCCAGAAACCAGCGTGCCAGAAATAGCCTCCGCCACCCCAGCCCCAATAACCGGGAGTCCACAAAAATCCGACCTGTGGAGGCAGAACCCAAGTGCCGGGAACCCAGTAATAGCCGTCAACATCGTCATAGGCCCAGTAGCCGGGCGTCCATATATACCCGTCGCCGGGGCAGATTGGTTGCGTGTAAACCGGCAGCACTGGCGGCGCAATGCTTATTGCGACGCCAATGCCGAAGCCGGCTGCAGGAGTGGTGGTTGGTATGCAAAACATTCCAAGTACAGCCAAGAGCAAACCGACTAACGTTAATTTTTTCATCGCACTTCTCCTTCTTATGAATCCCTCACGCAGAAACTGCGAATCACCCAGCGCTTTACGCGATCCCCAGTTTCTTGGCGCTACTGTGTTAAACACGCAAGGCAAATGAAAGTCGCGCGAACGCCTTTGTAAAGGGGCGTACAGGTTTTAATGTAGAGGCTCGGTCTTCCTTGCGGCAGATTTTGATGTGACACCGCGGCCTTTAGCGCGAAAGGTACGATTTCAGGTCGATCCTGGAGCGGAGTCGTGTTTCAGGTTGACATCTTACCCGGAGAGGCGCAGTATTCGGGTTACATGTCTACCCAAGAAAACAGGGAACGGTTGGAATTGTTGCAGGGCACGCTGGACCTGCTGATCTTGCGCACGCTCATCTTTGGATCGCAGCACGGACAGGGCATTGCGCGCGCCATCCAGCAGACGTCGGATGAAGAGCTGCTGGTGGAACACGGAGCGCTTTATCCCGCGCTGCAACGGCTGGAAGAGCGCGGCTGGATTTCCGCGAAGTGGGGAACTTCCGCCAATAATCGCAAGGCTCGCTTTTATTCACTGACATCGGCCGGCCGCAAGCAACTGGCGAAAGAAACCACCAAGTGGAACAGATTGGCGGCCGCCATCGGGCGCATTCTGGAGGCCGAGGAGGGCTAGGGCTATGTTCCGAAGCAAGCGGAAGGGCAGTGACTTCGGCGCTGAAATCGAAGCACACATTCAACTTGAGACGGAGCGCTTGCAGGAACAAGGGCTCAGTTACGAAGATGCCCGAACCGCAGCACGCCGGACTTTCGGCAATGTGACACGCGCCCAGGAGGACTTCCACGAATCCAGCCACTGGGTTTGGTGGGACAACTTCTGGCAAGACCTACGCTATGCCGCGCGCATGTTGCGAAAATCTCCGGGCTTCACCGCTATCGCTGTTTTGACGATTGCATTGGGGATTGGAGCGACGACTGCAATTTTCAGCGTGGTGGACGCAACGCTGCTGCACCCTCTGCCTTATCCGCATCCGGAGCAGCTCGTAACCGTTGAGGATGATCTTCCGGGCGTGGGCGTGCGCGACGTAGGAATCTCCGTCCCCGAATGGCACGATTTTCAGCGCTCCGGCATTTTTGAATATATAACGCCCCTCGGCGGCGGGGACGTGAATTTGACGGGCTCGTCTGCGCCCGAACGCATCCGCTTTCTCAACATAGCGCCGAATTATTTTGCGCTGATGGGTGTGAAACCGCAATTGGGCCGCTCGTTCGATCCGCAGGATCAGACGCCCGGATTTACTTTGGAAGGACTTATCAGCGACGGATTGTGGAAGCGGGCTTTCGCCGGGGACCCGCATATTCTTGGCAAAAGTTTGCGGCTCGACAATGACTTGTATCGTGTGATCGGCGTGATGCCGGCCGGTTATCACGACCCCGGCCGAACGCCGGAGGAAAGGAACATCGATATATGGCTGGCATCGGGTTTTGCCGGCCCGCCTGCTCCGGTCCCTCAACGCAACTTGCGCATCCTTCCGCAAACGATCGCGCGAATTGCGCCTGGGTTGACGATTGAGTCGGCGCAAAGCCGTTTAGACGCGTTAGTCGCATCGCTGCAGAAAGAATATCCCGACGATTATCCGGCGCAGAGCGCATGGACGGTGCGCCTGATTCCGCTCGCGGACAAGGTAGTCGGCAACGTACGCCAGTCTTTGATCTTGCTGCTTGGCGCTGTGGGCTTGGTTCTGCTAATCGGCTGCGTGAACGTCGCGAATTTGTTGCTCGCTCGCGCAAGCGCCAGAGGGCGCGAAATGGCTGTTCGCCAAGCGCTGGGAGCCGCACGCCCGCGCCTGATTCGGCAGTTGCTCACCGAAAGCGTGCTTCTTTCATTCCTCGGCGGAATAGTTGGCTTAGGAATTCTTTTTTGCGCCAAGGGCTTTCTGTTGCAAATCATGCCCGACAATCTGCCTCGGCTCAACGAAGTATCGATTAACTGGACAGTTCTATTGTTCGCTCTCGCCGCTTCGCTCGTCGCCGGAATGATTTTTGGTTTGGCTCCGGCGCTACACGCCGGCCGGGTGGATTTAATCCCCATGCTCAAACAGGAAGCGCGCGGTTCAACCGGTTCGGGAGAGCAGGCGCGCACACGCCGCGTGCTGATGGTCACGGAATTTGCTCTCTCGCTCGTATTGATGATTGCGGCCGGACTTCTGCTGCGCAGCTTTTGGGATTTGTTGAGTGTGCGCCCAGGTTTCAATCCGGAAAGCGTGATGGCGGTGCGCACCTGGCTGCCGGTGCCCAACGATCCCGACACTGACATTTACAAAACGTCTGCGCAGGAGGCGCCGTTCGTTCGCGAAATACTGCGTCGTAGCCGCACGCTGCCTGGCGTGGAGGAAGTAGCGGTTGGTGATATGTCCGCTGTTCCGTTAGGCCATGGTCGAGACGATCTAAACCCATACGCGTTGATTCTTGAAGGCCGTGAAAATCAAAGCGACCAGCCTCCTTTGGTGCACGCCACACGCGTGACTCCGTCCTATTTTCACTTGCTCGGCATGACCTTACAGCGCGGGCGTTTCCTGAGCGAGTCGGACAACGAAAATGCTCCCCAGGTAGCAGTGATCAATGAAGCGTTCGCGCGCACCTATTGGCCGAACGATGAGGCTGTGGGCAAACATTTGCAGCTAGATTCCGGCCGCGGAGGCACGGTCAACCCTGCCTGGACAACTGTCGTCGGCGTGATCGCGGATGCTCGAACAGAATCACTCGCGGAATCCAGCGCTCCCCAAATCTATGTGAGCATGTATCAATACCACCCTAAAGATCTGGCGATATTTTTGCGGGGACGCCTGGACCCCGCCGCCACTCCCGTAGCGTTGCGCGAGCAGGTGCAGTTGATCAATCCCGAGCTTCCCGTCTTCCGTGCGCGAACGCTCGGCGACGTGGTAAATGCCTCGCTCTCCGAGCGGCGATTCTCCGTGCAGATGGTCGGCATGTTCGCTCTCACCGCGTTGCTTCTCGCCGGACTCGGAATTTACGGAGTGATTTCCTACATCGTCAGCGAGCGCACGCACGAGATCGGGATTCGTCTAGCGCTCGGCGCGCAGAGCCGCAACATCCTGCGAATGGTTTTGCGCCAAGGATTGCTTCTCGCCATTTCCGGCGCTGCAGTGGGACTTGTTTGCGCGCTGGTCGTTTCGCACCTGATGGCCGGGCTGCTCTACGGCGTGCGGCCGACCGATCCGCTCACGTTTGCAGGCGTCGCTCTTCTTCTCATCGGTGTCGCGCTGCTTGCCTGTTACATCCCGGCGCGGCGCGCGATACACGTCGATCCGCTGGTCGCGCTGCGGCACGAGTGACTGCGCGCGAGCGAATCTGATTGAACTCAACAATCGTGTTGTGCGGGGTTAGTGCTCGATCCAAAAAACACACAGAGGGGAGGGATGAATCCGTGAAGACGAAAGATCTTTCGCTGGCCATGAAACTCAATCTCTGGAAATCCAAAAGATGGAGTGTTTGTGCCATCGCCCTAGTCTCCTTTGCCGTTGGATCACTTATTACCGTCCGCTTGGCGCACATTAGGCAGGTGAGGGCCGATAGCAATCGAGTCTTTGAACTTCGCGTTTATCATGCTGTGCCAGGCAAACTGTCGGCGCTGGAGTTACGGTTTCGCGACACGTTTTCAAAGCTGCTCGCCAAACACGATCTGAAGGTTGTGGGCTATTGGGTACCCCAGGGCGCTCCCACTGGGGACAATACATTCATCTTTATGGTGGCTCATTCCAGCCGGGAGGAAGCGAAAAAGAACTGGGATGCGTTCCGGGCAGACCCAGAATTTCAAGAGGTGCTCAAAGCCGAGGAGGCCGACAAAACGGTGGAAAAAATAGACGTGACATACATGCGTCCGACGGATTTTTCGCCGATGAAATAGCGCCGGATCCTGCCAACCGAACGCCTTCGGACTGAATTGTCGAGACGATTCTAAGTCTTTTAATGTAGGGCCGCGGCCTCTAGCTCGGCAGCGGTTGGTCGCCAAGGCACCGAGCATCATTCCCCGTAATTTTCTTCGCAACAAATTTTTCTTGCCGGGTTCTTATGACTTTCGATAGGCTGAAATTAGAGGGAGAAAGGGACTGATATGTCTTGGCGGAAACTGGCGGCGGTACTCGTCTTTGGTGCTGCGACGGTTGCAGCTCAGCCGATCGACGCTCGGACGTGCGAGAGTCTCGTATCGCTGCAGCTGCCGAGCACCACGATCACCGCAGCGGAGTCGATACCGGCCGGAACATATACCGCACCGAATGGCGAAGTCTTCAAGGACATGCCCGCATTTTGCCGCGTGGCAGCCACGCTGACGCCGACTAGCGACTCCGAAATTGGAATTGAAGTGTGGATGCCGGACTCGGGCTGGAACGGGAGATTCGAAGGTGTGGGGAACGGTGGTTTTGCCGGCGCGATCGCATACAGCGCGATGGCGCCTGGAGTTTTGCTTGGATACGCGACCGCTAGCACCGACACCGGACACGTTGGAACATCTACCGACGGAACGTTTGCGCTCGGACATCCGGAAAAGATCATTGATTTCGGATACCGCGCGGTGCATCTGATGACTACCGTCGGCAAACAGATTGCGTCCGGCTTTTACGGGGACGCTCCGAAGCATTCGTATTTTACCGGCTGCTCGACCGGTGGCCGGCAGGCGCTGATGGAGGCGCAACGCTTTTCAGATGATTACGACGGCATCGTGGCCGGAGATCCGGTTGCGTTCTACACGCACCACCACGTGGGAGGAAATCTGTGGGTGGTGTGGCAAATGTTCAACAACCCTGCGAGTACGGTTTTCACTACTCAGGATACGCTTCTGGGCAACGCGGTTAATGCAGCGTGCGACGCTCTTGATGGCGTAGCGGACGGCGTTCTGAACGATCCGCGGCGGTGCCACTTCAATTCCAAAGCGCTGCTGTGCACGGGATCGCAAACCCCTCCGAGCTGCCTCACCAGCGAGCAGATCGCAGCGGTGGAAAATATCTGGACGGGGCCAGGCCAGTTGGTGCACCAAAGCGGATATTACCCGCCGTTTGAACGCGGCGGCGAAGCGTTTGGCTGGCCCGCGAGTATTTCTCCAGAGCCGCCGCCTGCGCCGCAAACGGATAATCACGCGGCGATTGGGATTTCTTTTTTCGAGAATTTCGTCTTCGACAATCCGAGCTGGGACTTTCGAACTTTCAACTGGAATTCGGATCCAGCTTATGTGGACGACAAAGTGGTGGTTCCCGGGCAGACTCTGGCGTCGGTTCTGAACTCGATCGACCCCGACCTCGCAAAGTTCCGGTCGCACGGCGGCAAGCTGATCCAATACCACGGTTTCAGCGATCCTGAGGTGCCTCCGCTGACAAGCATCAACTACTTCACGAGCGTTGTGAATTTTCCGCAGTCGTCTGGAGCGAACTCGCAGCCGGAGTCAGCGGAGCAGACGCAGGAATATTATCGGCTGTTCATGGTGCCTGGGATGGACCACTGCAGCGGCGGGCCCGGCGCAAATGTTTTCGACATGCTGACGCCGCTGCAG
>Ga0102924_1006611_pt1 | contig 10834 bp, 10 predicted proteins | sample PaiPotPPM11metaG_FD_80116 | JGI IMG/M metagenome (GOLD analysis project Ga0102924, IMG submission 80116) | Iron sulfur acid spring bacterial and archeal communities from Banff, Canada, to study Microbial Dark Matter (Phase II) - Paint Pots PPM... ...
ATGGTGCGGGCGATGGCGACGCGCTGCTTCTCGCCGCCGGAGAGTTTGAGGCCGCGCTCGCCCACTTCCGTCTCGTAGCCTTTCGGCGCGCGCGCGATGAAGCCGTCGATCTGCGCCTGGCGCGCGGCTTCCTCGACCTCGGCGTCGCTCGCGTCCCAGCGGCCATAGCGGATGTTGTAGCGGATGGTGTCGTTGAACAGCACGGTGTCCTGCGGCACCATGCCGATGGCGGCGCGCAGCGAGATCTGCGTGACATCGCGGATGTCCTGGCCGTCGATCAGGATGCGGCCGCCGCTGACATCGTAAAAACGAAACAGCAGCCGCGACAGCGTCGACTTGCCGGCGCCCGACGGCCCGACAATGGCGACGGTATGGCCTGCGGCGACATCGAAGCTCAGGCCCTTGAGGATCGTCCGGTCCGGATCGTAGGAAAACGCGACGTTCTCGAAGCGGACGGCGCCTGAGGTAACGCGCAAAGCCGGCGCGCCCGGCCGGTCCTCGATCTCAGGCTTGCGCTCGATCACCTTGAACATCATCTCGATATCGATCAGCGCCTGTTTGATCTCGCGATAGACCATGCCCATGAAATTCAGCGGCACGTAAAGCTGGATCATCATGGCGTTGATCATGACGAAATCGCCAACCGTATTGGTGTGCTGCTCGATGCCGTAGGCGCACAGCACCATGGTGGCGGCAAGCCCCGCGGTGAAGATCACCGCCTGCCCGGCATTCATCACCGTCAGCGACACGTAGGCCTTGACGCTGGCGTCCTCGTAGCGCGCCATGGACCGGTCGTAGCGCTTGGCCTCGCGCTCCTCGGCGGAGAAATATTTGACGGTCTCGTAATTGAGCAGCGAGTCGATCGCCTTGGCATTGGCGTCGCTGTCGCTCTCATTCATGGTGCGGCGGATATTGATGCGCCACTCGGTCGCGACGAAGGTGAACCACATGTACACCGCGACGGTGACGCCGATGATCGCGACATAGCGCCAGTCGAAATGAAACAGCAGCACGGCGACGATCATCGTGAGTTCGACGATGGTTGGCGCCAGCTGCAACAGGATCATGCGCACGATGGTTTCGATGGCGTTGCGTCCGCGCTCGAGCACGCGGGTGAGCCCGCCGGTCTTGCGCTCGAGATGAAAGCGCAGCGACAAGAGATGCATGTGTTCGAAGGTGAGCATGGCAAGGCGGCGCACCGCGTTCATCGCCACTTTGGCAAAGATGCCGTCGCGCCATTGCGTGAGCAGCCCCATGACGATGCGGGTGCCGCCATAGGCGAGCGTCAGCACGATCGGCGCGGTGAAGACCCAGGCTTTCCAATTGTCAGGCGCGAGCGGCGCGGTGCCGTGACCGGCCAGCGCGTCGGTCGCCCATTTGAAGGTGAACGGCACCGCCATGGTGGCGAATTTGGCGAGGAACAAAAGCACGGTGGCGAACACCACGCGCGCTTTCAGGTCGGACCTGTCGGCCGGCCAGATATAGGGCCACAGTTCGACCAGCGTGCCGAGCAGCGTGCCGTTGTTTTGGGCTTGGCGCGCCTCGCGTAACGGTTGCTGCATCGCGTGGTGAAAATCGCTCATCGAATCTCGTTACTGCCTGTTCGCGCGCTGCGGAAACGGGACGCGCTTGGACAGCACCCCTCCCCCTTCGCAGCTTAATGGCTCGTCATATAGAGATTTTTGCCTTGCTCTGCATCGGCATAGCTCGGGCCCGGCCAAAATGCTTGCGGGAGACGCGAATCCGCGCCAAATGATACTCCATGAGCAAAATCAATGCGGTATGTGTTTATTGCGGATCCAGCGCCGGCAACGATCCGGCGTTTCTGCGGGCCGCCGAGACGTTGGGAAAGGCGTTGGCGCAAGGCGGCGTCCGGCTCGTCTATGGCGGCGGCTCGGTCGGCATGATGGGCGCGGTGGCGCGCGCCGTCCTCAAGCATGGCGGCAAAGCCACCGGCATCATTCCCGAATTTCTGTTCCGCAGGGAACAGCCTGATGCGCAGAACGAAGAGCTCATTGTCACCCGCGACATGCATGAGCGTAAGCAGAAGATGTTCGAGCAGGCCGACGCCTTCGTTGCGCTGCCCGGCGGCATCGGCACCTTGGAAGAACTGGTCGAGCAATTGACCTGGGTGCAGATCGGCCAGCACAGGAAGCCGTTGCTACTGGTCAATATCAACGGCTTCTGGGAGCCGTTGCGCGATCTGCTCGAGCATATGGAAAAGCTCGGCTTCATCTATGGCGACGTGCAAAGCAGCCTGCTGATCGCCGACCGGCCCGAGGACGTGTTGCCGAAATTGCGCGAGGCCGCGCACGCGGTCAGCGAAGCCGAGACGCGGATGGCGGTGCCGGCGGAGAAGCTGTAAGCGCGGCTTCTCACGCCACTCGCCCGCGCGCCGGACTTCAACACGCTCAAAGCAAGTCGTGTTTCCGCCCCGCTTGCGACGCGGCGCCGTCCGCAGCGCGTCACGACGCCACCGTAATCTCGGCCATCACTGGCAACGGGACGGTGGGCGCGGCGCGGCCGCGATTGGGAGGGATTTCATGCGACACGCGATCATTGCGGCGGCGCTCTCGCACGAGCGTCGTTCGTATCGGCGTATGACTGCGCGCTTTGCGGCGGCGAGCGCGACACTTATTCTCTGCACGATCGGCGCTGCGGCGACCGAGCTGCCGCTGCAAGAGGTGGTGCTGTCGACGTCGGGGCTCGCCCAGTTCACGTATTCGGGTGCCGCGGCCGCCGGCGACAGACTCGAGCTTTCGGTTCGGCTGGATCAGGTCGACGATGTCCTCAAAAGCCTGACCGTGTTCGACCGCGAGGGCGCGGTTGGCGCGGTGACCTTGCCCGGCAAGGCGCCGCTGCAGGAGCTGTTTCGTGATTTGTCATTCGGTGCCGAGGCGCTCAACTCCCCGGCCGCTTTGCTCAATGCGCTGGTCGGCTCCGAGATCGAGATCGAGGGCAAGGTGAATGCGCGCGGCCGGGTGTTTCGCGTCGATGAAGAACGCACCCGCCTGCCGGACAATGGCGGCGAGATCACGCGCCATCGGCTCACGCTGCTCACCGACAAGGGTCTGGTGCAGGCGGTGCTCGAAGACGTTTCGGCGCTGCGCTTCACCGATCCGCAGACCAACGCCCAGATCTCGCGCGCGCTTGCCGGGCTTGCGCAAAATCACGTCAAAGACCGGCGCGCCATCGCGATCGATGTCTTGGGACAAGGCAGCCGCCCGGTCGGCTTCAGTTACGTCGTGGCCGCCCCGGTATGGAAGACCACCTATCGCCTCGTGCTGCCCAAGGACGGCGATACCGCGCGGCTGCAGGGTTGGGGCGTGGTCGAGAATTTGAGCGGCAGCGATTGGAACGACGTCGACCTGACGCTCGTCTCCGGCAATCCAGTAGCGCTGAAGCAGCCGCTCTACACGGCCTTCTATGTCGACCGGCCAGAAATTCCGGTGACCTCGTCCGTGCGTCTTGTGCCCCAGAAAGATGAGGCGGGCGCCCAGAGGCCGTCGCCTGCCCGGTTCGCAGGATCAGCGCCAGCGCCGCAGCAAGATTTTGTCGCTCGCGGCAACGCCAGTGCGCAGATGCTCGCCGCCGCCTCGGCCGCCAAGTTCAATGAACCGATGGGCACTGCGGCGAACGCCGCGCTGTCCGAGGAAGCTTCCACGCAAGTCCTGTTCCGCTTCCCGACCAAAGTGTCGCTTGCGGCAGGCTCGACCATGATGGTGCCGTTCGTCGACCGCACTATCGCGGCGACACGTACCTGGCTCTATCAGCCGGAGACCAATGCAAGCCATCCGCTTGCCGCCGTGCGCCTGCGCAATGACGGCGACAGCGTGCTGCCGCCGGGCCTGATCACGAGCTTCGACGGCGGCAGTGACGGCGGCGTGAATTACGCCGGCGATGCACAGCTGCCGCTGACGCCCAAAGACGCGACCAAGTTCATCACCTTCGCGCTCGACGGCAAGACCGACATCCGGCGCGAGGACCGCGGCACCAAGCAAACCAGTCTCGGCAAGATCGTCAACGGCGTGCTCACGCTGACCGTGCGCACGCAGCATAACTTTGATTATGAGATCACGCCGCCGCCGGATGAGGACCGCGAGATCGTCGTCGAAGAAGCCCGCGGCGACGGCTGGAAACCGGTGGCCGAGACCACCGGGGTCGAAGAGACCCCGGCGTGGATTCGCTACAAGGTTTCGGCGCCGCGCGGCCGCGCCACCAAGGCGACGCTCGCGCTGGAGCGTGTCGCGCGCGAGACGATCGCGCTTTCGACGCTTGCGCCCGAACAGGTCTTGGCGACGATCACCGGCCTCGAAAATGCGAGCCCGGCGCTCAAGGACGCCGCAACGAAACTCGGCGCGCTCGTCGCCGACCTCGACAGCGCCATAGCGCAGCGCGCCAAGCTTGCCGCCGAGGCCAAGCAGATTGCCGACGACCAGACGCGTATCCGGCAAAATCTCGCCGCCGTCGGCCAGGGCTCCGATCTCGGCCGGCGCTATATCGACACGCTGCGCACGCAGGAAGATCGCCTCGCCGCGATCGCGACGGCCGACAAGGCGATCGCGAGCGACGCGGCAGCCAAACGCAAAGCCGCCGAGGACCTGGCGAAGACTCTGAGCTTGTGAGCTAGAGCATGATCCCGAAAGGTGGAACCCGGTTTTCGGAAAAGATCATGCGTCAACGAAAAACCTAGAGCTTGATCCGGTTCAATTGAACTGGATCAAGCTCTAGGCCCGCGCGCCGGATTTCACGAGCTTGTAGATGATCGAGTCCATCAGCGCTTCGAACGAGGCGTCGATGATATTGGGCGAGACGCCGATCGTCGTCCAATGGTCGCCGGTCTCGTCGGAGCTTTCGATCAGGACGCGGGTGACTGCCTGCGTGCCGCCATTGAGGATACGCACGCGATAATCGGTCAGCGTGAGCCCGGTGATGTAGCTCTGATACTTGCCGAGGTCCTTGCGCAGCGCGAGATCGAGCGCGTTGACCGGGCCGATGCCTTCGGCGACCGAGATCAGGTCCTCCGCGCCGACTTTGATCTTCACCACGGCCTGGCTCACCGTCACCGGCTCGCCCTTGGCATTGGTGCGCTTCTCGACATTGACGTCGAATTTGTCGACGTCGAAATAATGCGGCACCTGATCGAGGAAGCGCCGCGCCAGAAGCTCGAATGAGGCATCGGCGGCTTCATAGGCATAGCCGATCGCCTCGCGCTCCTTGACCTCGTCGAGGAGCCGGGTCACGCGGGAATCGTTCTTGTCGATCGACAGCCCGATGCGCTCGAGCTCGGCGAGCACATTGGAGCGGCCGGCCTGGTCGGAGACCAGCAGCTTTCGTTTGTTGCCGACGCTTTCCGGCGCGACGTGTTCGTAGGTCGCGGGCTCCTTGACGATGGCGGAGGCGTGGATGCCGGCCTTGGTGGCAAAGGCGCTCTCGCCGACATAGGGCGCGTGGCGGTCGGCGGAACGGTTCAGCAATTCGTCGAGCGAATGTGATGTGCGCGACAGCCGCGCCAGCGCATCATCAGAAACGCCGATCTCGAATTGATCGGCATATTCCTGCTTCAGCTTCAGCGTCGGGATGATCGACACCAGATTGGCATTGCCGCAGCGCTCGCCGAGCCCGTTCAGCGTGCCCTGGATCTGCCGCGCGCCGGCGCGCACCGCAGCAAACGAATTCGCCACCGCCTGTTCGGTGTCGTTATGGGCATGGATGCCGACGTGATCGCCGGGAATCTTTTTGCAGACCTCGCCGACGATGCGCTCGACCTCGTGCGGCAGCGTGCCGCCATTGGTGTCGCAGAGCACCACCCAGCGCGCGCCCTCCTCGTACGCGGCCTGCGCGCAGGCCAGCGCATAAGCCGGCTTGGCCTTGTAGCCGTCGAAGAAATGCTCGCAGTCGAGCAGCACTTCGCGGCGCTTGGCCTTGGCGGCACGCACGGAGTCGCGGATCGAGGCGAGGTTCTCCTCCTCGGTGGTCTCGAGCGCGACGCGCACGTGATAGTCCCAGGACTTGGCGACGAAGCAGATGGCATCGGCCTGAGCGTCGAGCAGCGCCACCAGGCCGGGGTCGTTCGAGGCCGAACGGCCGGGGCGGCGCGTCATACCGAAGGCGGTGAACTTGCACCGCATCGGCCGCTTCTCGGCGAAGAAGCTGGTATCGGTCGGATTGGCGCCGGGATAGCCGCCTTCGACATAGTCGACGCCGAGTTCGTCGAGCATGCGCGCGATGGCGAGCTTGTCGGCAAGCGTAAAGTCGACGCCGTTGGTCTGCGCGCCGTCGCGCAGCGTCGTGTCAAACAGATAGAGACGCGACTTTTTACTGTTAAGTTGCGGCATTAAATCGCCTCACCACAGATGATAGTTCGACGCCAGTGCGACGGCGATCAGAATGGCGACCAGCGCCACGACCAGATGATGCGTGCGCAGGCCGAAGAACGTCGGACGCGGCTCGGTCATAAGAAAATCCTCAGCCGTGATAAAGCCGATAGGCGGTGACCAACGTGACGATGACGGCCCCAGCAATCACCGCGTATTTCAGGATCAGATAATAGAGCCAGTGGCGCGGGAACGGGGTTTCGGGTTCCTTCATGATGCGCTCTCCCTATCGCCGTCTTTGGCGGCATCGTCGCCGCCCTTGCCGCCGAACGGCTTGACCATGGTCGTATTGGCGAGCCATTCGCCGTTAAGCACGACCGTGTTGCGGGTCTTGGCGACATAGCCGCGCTTGTCGAAGAAGCCGCGCGCAGTGTCGCTGGCGTCGACCGTGAGCTCCTTGGCGCCGCGCGCGCCGGCGAGCTTCTCCAGCGCATCGCACAGCATCGCGCCCGCGCCCTGCCCGGCCGCGGTCGGATGCACATAGAGCATGTCGATGCGGGTATTGTCGGCGAGCGACGCGAAACCGACGGTGGCGCCGCCGAAGGTCGCGACCAGCGTCAATTCGCCGGCAAGTTTTGCAGCGAATTCTTCCTCGTCATCGGCGGCCGAGGCCCAGGCCTGCTGCTGCGCGGCGCTGTAATCGTCGGCAGTCAGATCCTCGATGCTAGCGCGAAAAATCTCGGCCAGGAACGGCGGATCCGCCGGCAGCATCGGCCGCAGCGCGAGCTTTGGAGTCTCGCGGGCATTCATCGCGCGATCTCCCAGGTGGTGCCGTCTTTGCTGTCTTTCAGCACGACGCCCATTTGGGCGAGCTCGTCGCGGATGCGGTCGGATTCCTTGAAGTCCTTGGCTTTGCGCGCGGCATTGCGCGCTTCGATCAGGCCGGCGACCTTGCTCTCATCGACCGAAACTGAAGCCGGCCGGAACGCTGCCCATTGCGCGGCCGTTCCGTGCAGCAACCCGATCAATTGTGCGCTCGCCTTCAGGCAAGCGGCCGCGGGCTTTGCGCCCTTCGCCGCTTCGCCGCGCAACTCGTGCAAGGCGGCGAGCGCCTTCGGCGTATTGAGATCGTCGGCGAGCGCGTCCAGCGCATCGGCGCAGAGATAGCTGGGCGCGACATCGCCGGTGAGCTCGTACCAATAATCGAGCGTCTTCTGCGCCTCGCGCAAGCCGGAGAGCGTCCAATTGATCGGCTGGCGATAATGGCTTTGCAGCATCGCCAGACGCACGGCCTCACCAGCCCAATCCTGCAGCAGCTCGTTAATCGTGACGAAGTTGCCGAGCGACTTCGACATCTTCTCGCCTTCGGCTTGCAGGAAGCCGTTGTGCATCCAGTAATTCGCCATCACCGGCGTATGGAAGGCGCAGCGCGATTGGGCGATTTCGTCTTCGTGATGTGGAAAGACGAGATCGATGCCGCCGCCATGGATGTCAAACATCTCCCCGAGATATTTCCACGACATCGCCGAGCACTCGATGTGCCAGCCGGGCCGGCCGGGGGCCGTGATGCCGGCGGGCGACGGCCAAGCCGGTTCGCCCGGCTTCGACGGCTTCCACAGCACGAAATCCCGCGCGTCCCTTTTGTAGGGCGCGACCTCGACCCGGGCGCCGGCAATCATCTCGTCGAGCGGCCGTTTCGACAATTGGCCGTAATCCGGCATCGACGGCACGCTGAACAACACATTATCTTCCGCCACATAAGCGTGACCCGAGGCGACCAGCCGCTCGATCAACGTGCGCATCTCGGCGATATGTTCGGTGGCGCGCGGTTCGACATTCGGCGGCAGGCAGCCGAGCGCCGCCACATCGTCGTGGAACTGCTTGTCGGTCTTCTCGGTGACTTTGCGGATCGCTTCGTTGAGCGGCAGCGCCGGATATTCCTCGGCCGCCCGCGCGTTGATCTTGTCGTCGACGTCGGTGATGTTGCGCACATACGTAACGTGCTCGGCGCCGTAGATGTGCCGCAGCAGGCGGAACAGCACGTCGAACACGATCACCGGCCGCGCATTGCCGATATGGGCATAGTCGTAGACGGTCGGCCCGCACACATAGAAGCGCACATTGGCCGGATCGATCGGCGTGAAAATTCGCTTCTCGCGCGTCAGCGTATCGTAGAGCCTCAATTCCATTGTCGCGCTCACTCGGCCAATCTCGTATCACCGAATCAAAATGCACCACCGCGGGCCTGCTGGCCGGGCGTCTATCGGTCTCGAGCGATGAGAAAAGACGGCCGCAGCCAGCAATGTCGCTAGCTAATAATTCCCCGGCAGATGCCGAAAACGATGCGGAACCCGTACATGGGCGCGCACAATGATGGGTCGGGCGCATGCCGTCAAGGCCCGCACCACAGCAATAGCACCCGCAAACTGTCACCGGAGCGCCACGCCGTTTGAGAAACCGTCCCGGCCTTGTGGAAAGGCCGAAGCCGTCATGCGGATGCATTGGCCGCTCGCGCAAATCACGACAGCGAGCTGTCTCCGGCTCGCGCCCGCCAAACCCGCGTCAGCTAACGGCACTTAACCGAAGCTTAACCGCGCAGCCGCATTAATCAGCCCTATCGGGGGCCGCCCCAGCCTTGCCTGTCACGCCGACAGCCGGGTTGGACGCGGCGAGGCTGGGCCAATACCGCGCCAAGTAGTCTGGGCCAAGTACTCTGGCCAAGTGGGGAACCATGCGCTTTTTGATTGCCGCATGCGCTGCGATGTCCATGATTCTGGGCGCCGCCTCGGCGCAAGCGGAAAAGCGCGTCTTCATCATCGCCAATGACGGCGACGGCTACGGCGTCGACACATGCCTCGCTTCGGGCGGGCCGTGCGGCGCGGCGGTGGCGAATTCCTACTGCCATTCGCGCGAATTCGCGCAGGCGACCTCGTTCCGCAAGGTCGACCGCGACGACATCACGGGCGCCATCCCGGCGAGCACGTCCGGCTCCTGCCGCGGCAACGCTTGCGATAATTTCGTCGCCATCGAGTGCTCGCGCTGACCTGAAATTACAGGCTTTTCTGCGCTTGCGCGGTTCCTCCACTGGCCGTTGCGCCGGCTGACAAGTTCGTCCATCCTCATATGCGGTAATCGGCCTCGAACAATACGAGGCGCGGTTCGCGGTGTTTGAACCGCGAATTTCACCGCAACCGTTGGGTGGGCAATGGGCGTCCAGGAAGCCAGGGAACGCGAGACGCAACGCGACATCGACGAGAATGTCATCCCATACGCGATCGCGGGCGACCAGGCCCCGCTCAAGCTTGATCAGTTCCTGCCCTACCAGCTGCAGGTCGTTTCCACGCTGATGTCGCAGGCGCTGTCGCGCGTCTATGCCCGGCGCTACCGCCTCGGCATTCCGGAATGGCGGGTGCTGGTCGCGCTGGGCCAGTTCGGCTGGATGAACGGCAAGGCGATCTGCTCGCATACCCACATGCACAAGACCAAAGTGTCGCGCGCGGTGGCGATGCTGGAGCGGCGCAAGCTCATCGCACGCCGCGCCAACCGCGCCGACATGCGCGAGTCCCTGGTCTCGCTGACGCCGGCGGGTCGGACGATCTATGACGAGCTGGCGCCGCACGCGATCGCGTTCTCACGCCGGCTCACCGAGAGCCTGACGCCGAGCGACCGCGACGCGTTCCACCGCGCGCTCAAGCAGCTCACCGACCGCTCGGCGCAGCTGGTGGCGGAAGCCATCGAGGAAGACGGCCGCGTGGAGGAACCGTGAAGCTCTATTCCTATTACCGTTCCTCGGCCGCCTACCGCGTCCGCATCGCGCTCAATCTCAAAGGCATCGCCTACGACACGATCCCGATCCATCTGGTCAAAGAGGGCGGCCTCAATCGGCGGCCGGAATTCAAGGCGGTCAATCCGCAGATGCGCGTGCCGGTGCTGGTGACGCCGCAGGGCGACACCATCATCCAGTCGCTCGCCATCATCGAATATCTCGACGAGACGCATCCGCAGCCGCCGCTCTTGCCGAAGGACCCGGTGGCGCGCGCCAAAGTGCGCGCGCTTGCCGATCTGATCGCCTGCGATATCCATCCACTGAACAATACGTCGCCGCTGCGCTATCTAAAGCGCGAGCTGCATCAGGATCAGAGCACGATCGACGCCTGGTATCATCACTGGGTGATCGAGGGTTTCCAGGCGCTCGAAGCGTTGATCGGTGACGGCCCTTATCTTTGCGGCAAGGAGATCACGCTGGCCGATACCTGCCTGGTGCCGCAGGTCGCCAATGCCCGGCGGCTGAAAGTGCCGCTCGATGCGTTTCCAAAGATCGTCGCCGCCGACGCCGCCTGCCGTGCGTTGCCGGCCTTCGACAAAGCGCGGCCGGAAAATCAGCCTGACGCCGAGTGAGCGGCGCGGGTGATCGCGCGAGTATTGGGCACGATCTGCAGCCGCAATTGACACGGCAATTGACACACCTTGCCTTCACATTTTAACCACCATTCCGGGGCTTGATCCGCAACCCCGAC
>Ga0102924_1006613_pt1 | contig 10831 bp, 8 predicted proteins | sample PaiPotPPM11metaG_FD_80116 | JGI IMG/M metagenome (GOLD analysis project Ga0102924, IMG submission 80116) | Iron sulfur acid spring bacterial and archeal communities from Banff, Canada, to study Microbial Dark Matter (Phase II) - Paint Pots PPM... ...
GCCCGGCCGACGAGCCGTCCGGCGGCAGCCATCCTGGAACATCCTCTGCTCCGTCGCCCACCGCGCGCCCGAGCGGCGAAGCGAGCACCCAGCCGCGTGCGCAACTCGGCCCGCAAGTGGTGCATGGGCCACGAGACCGGCCCCAGGTGGCGCTTACCTTCCATGGTCAAGGACCGCTACCGATAGCCCAGGCGCTGCTGGCCGAGGCGGAGCGGGCCGACGCGCGGGTCTCGGTGCTCGCCGTCGGGACTTGGCTCGAGCAATACCCGCAGATTGCGCAGCGGATCCTAGACGGAGGCCACGACCTGGGCAATCACACCATGCACCACCTGGATATCGCGGCTATGGACGCCGCTGGCGCCTACGCGGAGATCGCCGGGTGCGCGCAGCGGCTGCGCGTCCTGACCGGATCGGCCGGCCGCTGGTTCCGGCCCTCGCAGACGCAGTACGCGACGCCGCTGATCGAGCGGGAGGCCCGCAAGGCGGGCTACCAGACCTGCGTGTCTTATGACGTGGACTCGCTCGACTACACCGATCCCGGACCGGACGCGGTCGTCGCCACCGTGCTCGGCTCGGTCCGGCCAGGGTCGATAGTAAGCCTGCATTTCGGCCACTCCGGTACCGTGACCGCCCTGCCCGCGATTTTGCGCGGCCTGGCCAGCCGAGCTCTGCGTCCGGTCACCCTGACTGCGCTGCTGTCCCCGTGACAGCCCGTGCGGCTCGGCTGGCGGCCACGCTAGCCGCGGTACTGGCCGCTGGGTCGATAATGGCCGGGTGCGGTGGCAGCACGGGCGCACCAGGTCCGCCGTCGGCCTATCTCGGTACGGTGGTGGACCGGCCGGTGCCGGCCGGGATCGCCGACTTGCCGCTGACCACGGACGCTGGCCGGCCGACGAGCCTGGGTGCCTGGCACGGCCAGGTGGTGGTGCTCGCGGACTTCCTCACCTTGTGCCAGGGGACCTGCCCGCTGACCACGGGAAACCTGCTGGTGATGGATCGCGCGGTCATGGCGGCGGGCCTGGGGCGACGGGTGCGCTTCGCGGAGCTGACCGTCGACCCGGAGCGAGACACCCCGGCCCGGCTGCGCGCGTACTGACCTGCACATTGGCGGTCAGCGTGCCGCCCATCCCGGGGGCCAGCGCGGTGGCGCTGATCGTGACCGGACCAGCTGGGCGAGCACGGTACCGGGAGCCGGGGCCGCGCCCGCCAGCCCGAGCAAGGCCAGGCCGGTCAGCGCCAGGCCGACGACTCTCATCGGGTGATCCCGGTATGGCCCAGGGAGTAGCGGCCCGGCTGAGGCCATACGCACAGCCCGTGCGGCTGCACTCCTACCGGGATCTTGGCGAGGAGGCGGCCGGTCGCCGTGTCGATGGCGTAGACGACATTGTCGTAGCGCCCGGATACCCAGAACACCGTTCCGTCGGGGGAAACGTTGCCCATGTCCGGGCTGCCTCCACCCGGGATCCGCCAGGTGGTGACGATCTTCCTGGTCGCGAAGCTGATCACGGTGATCGTGCCGTTGCCACGGTTTGTTACGTAGAGAAAGCGACCGTCGCGGCTGGGGTACAGGCCATGGGCGTCCGGGCCGGTGGGGATGAACCCGGCCACCCGGAAGGTCGCGGCGTCGATCAGCCAGACCCCGGCATGGTTCTTGTCGGCGACATAGAAGACGCGCCCGGCCGGGTCAAGCTTGATGTCCTGTGGCGCCGAGCCCGGCAGGTTCAGGTAGTCCACCACTGTCAGCGTGTGCAGATCGACGCGGACCAGCCGGCCGCTGAACTCGCAGGTGGCGATCAGGTAGGCACCGGTGGCCGCGAAGTCGATGTGATCCACGCCCGCGCAGTTGACGTGAATCCGGTGCTCGAGGGCGAAGGTATGCGGGTCACGGAAATCGAGATCCTGGCGGGCTTCGGCCACCACGATGGCGTAGCGTCCGTCGGGTGTGAAGTACATGTTGTACGGATCGTCCACCGAGATGTTCGGCCCGGCGGGCCGACCGGTCATGGGGTTGATCGGAGTGAGGCTATTGCCCAGGTCGTTCGTCACGTACAGCGTGCGCATGTCGTAGGCAGGCACCACGTGCTGGGGGTTGAGCCCGGTCTCATACGTCCCGATCACCTTGTAGGTCACCGGGTTAATGACGGTCACCGTAGAGCCGCCGCTGTTCGGCACGTAGATCCGGTACGGCACCCCGCGCACGGCCGGGCTGAGCATGTTCGCCCCGGCATCGGCGTAGATGTTCGCCGGGTCCGGTACCGGAGGCATCCCGGCAGCGGCTCCGACAGGTCCGCCACCGGGCTCGCCACCTGCCAGGTTTCCGCCGCACTGGAGGCCGAACGGACGGGCGCAGCGCGTCCCGCACTCGCGTGAGGCTTCCGTACCGGCGGGGGTACCGCGGGATGCGACGTCGGCCAGAAGATCATTACCCCGGCTGCGATCGCGACCGCGACGGCCACGGACACGCCGCCGAACCACACCCTTCGCCGCGCCCGCCGGTCCACCGGCCAGCCAACCTTGCGCATGCCAATCCTCCCTGCACAACCCAGCCGGGCGGCGTCCGTCCCGTCCTGGTACCTGCGGAGTCCGAGAACAAACGCCGGAGATGCTCTTACCCGCTCCCCCGTCTGGCCGGTAATTACACGCAGGCCAAGGCAGTAAACCACAGCTCGTTCCGCCCTAAATTGCCCGGTGTGACCACCAAGCGCGAGGATGATCTTGATTACCTCCTGGCATTCGTCGACCAGGCGGCTATCTCCGGCAACGCGCTGCTGCTACGTGCAGCGGACCGTCACATGTACGCGACCCACCGTGGTGGCGGTGCTTGTCCACGGACCCCAGGAACAGAATAGGCTGGGCGTGAGCCGGGCAGAGCAGGCGGCCGCGGTCCATGCGAGGTAGCGGCCGCGGAGGTGCGGATCAGGTCGGGTGAGCGTCGTTGTTGACGGAAGCCGGGCTGGCGGCCAGACTGCCACCGACGATCAGGGCAGCGTGGCAGGGGGTCCGGGAATGGATCTGGCGAAGGTCGAGGCGCTTGCCGCAGCCGAGGCGAAATGGTTCCGGGACGGCCGCCCCCGTTCGATGGAAGCGACCTCCCGCGCCGTCGAGACGATGCCGCGTGGCGTCCCGGTGTCGTGGATGGATGAGCTGTACGACCATCCGCCGCTGTGGGTGTCGCACGGGACGGGGTCCCGGTTCTGGGATCTTGACGGCCATGAGTACGTGGATATGTACATCGCGGACATGAGCGCCTTCTGCGGGCACGCCGCCGCGCCAGTCGTGCGTGCCGTCTGCGAGCGGGTCGCGGCCGGGAGCCAGTTCCTGCTGCCCTCCCAGGATGCGCTGATCGTGGCCGAGGCGCTGGCGCAGCGGTACGGGATGGCCAAGTGGCAGTTCACGTTGTCGGCGACGCAAGCCAACACCGAGGTCGTGCGGATCGCCCGGGTCCGGACCGGCCGCCAGAAGGTTGTCGTGTTCGACGGCAAGTACCACGGCCACCTCGAGCCGACGCTGGGCATCGTCGAGGACGGCAGGGTCCTGCCGGAATACACCGGCCTGCCGGCCGAGATCACGGCCCATCTCCGGATCGTGCCGTTCAATGATCTGGATGCAGTCGAGCGCGCGCTGGCGCCCGGCGACGTGGCGCTGCTGCTGACCGAGCCGGCGATGACCAACGCGGGGTTCCTCCTGCCTGGCCCGGGGTTTCACGACGGGTTGCGTGAGCTGACCCGTCGCCACGGGACGTTGCTGGCCATTGACGAGACTCACACGCTGGTCACCGCGCACAGCGGGCTGACTACCGAGTGGGGTCTCGAACCAGACTTGCTGACGGTCGGCAAGTCGATCGCCGGCGGGGTGCCGCTTGGCGCGTACGGGATGACCGATGAGGTGGCCGAGGTGCTGCGTCCGCCCGCAGGCGGGACGGCCGTATCCGGGATCGCCTACGACGAGGTGGCCACCGGGGGCACGCTATTCGCTAACGCGCTGTCCATGGCCGCCGCCCGGGCCGCCCTCACGGAGGTCCTGACACCGGAGGCGTTCATCAACACGGCCAGGCTGGGCCATCAGCTCGCGGCAGGGCTGCGCGCCGGTATCGACCGGGCCGGCCTGCCCTGGTCAGTGAACGTCCACGGCTCACACGCCTTCTACTTCTTCAGCCCGGAGCCTCCGCGCGATGCCCGCGGCGCCCGGGACGCCGACGACCCCGGCCTGCGTGCGCTCATCCGGCTGTTCCTCGCCAACCGCGGCGTATGGGAGTCGGGCTGGTGGCTCGGGCCGACAGTTTCGGTCGCCCACACGTCACAGGACGTGGCGGCCTACCTCGACGCGATCGGGGAGTTCACCCAAGCCGTCGCGTGAGTGCGCGGAACGCCGAACCATGCTGGCCGGGTCAGCTTCCGGCGGGCCGAGCTGGCGCCAGGCCGGTCATCCTCTCGCTGAGCTCCCACAATTCCCGCGCGGCCGTGTCGTCGCGCGCGGCGGCCGGCGGCTCACGCCGCTGGCGCTTGACGTAGTACCCCCCCGGTCTGGCCCGCTACCTCCGGTGAGCTGGCCAGGTACACGATGGTGTCCGCGCCGCGCTCAGGCGACAGCATGAACGGCCGGGTGATCGTGATGCCGAGCTTGAGCAGCGGCCTGGACTCCCGGCCGAAGCCCGTCCGCACCACCCCCGGGTGTGCACAGTTGGCCGTCACCCCGGTGCCGTCCAGCCTGCGGGCAAGCTCGCGCGTGAACAAGATATTGGCCAGCTTGCTGTTGGCGTAGGACCGCCAGCTGTCCCACCCGTGCTCCAGATTCGGATCCTGGAGGTCCAGACGGGCGGCGGAGTGCGCGTCGGAGGTCACGGTGATCACCCGCGCCGGCGCGGACGCCGTCAGCGTCGGCAGCAGCAGGTTGGTCAGCAGAAAGGGCGCCAGGTGGTTGAGCGCGAACACGTGCTCAAGGCCGTCCGGGGTGAGCCGTCGTTCACCGAGCACCAGGCCGGCGTTGTTGATGAGCACGTCGATACGCTCCAGCCCGGCCAGCCGGCCAGCCAGTCCGCGCACCTGTTCCAGCGACGCGAGGTCGGCGATCTCGGTCCGCGGCGGCGACGCGCTCACCGCAGCGATCTGGGCCGCGGCCGCCTCGGCCCGGCCACGGTCGCGCCCGACCATCACGACCGTGGCGCCCAGCTTGGCCAGTGCGGTCGCAGTCGCCCTGCCGATCCCGGATGTCGCGCCCGTAACAACGCAAACCGTGCCCTTCATGCCCGCATGTTAGCTCAGCCGGCCTGGCCATCCGTAAGATGTCACTTACTCACCGGTAAACCGGAATTCTGCCTGCCATGGACCGTCCGTGTGGACAACCTCCCAGTAACCCAAGTGTCGGGAAGCAGGCGATGCCGGGCAGCGTTTCACTGTGGCACGGGCTGACCGCAGCGCGGCGAAGGCTACCCCGGCGCGGCATCCCGGTACCCACGGCATCAACAGGAAGGGCTGGCCGTCTCATGGCTGACGCACTGCCAGAATCGGCTCTCGCGGCGTTGGACGATCCGTTCGCGCAGCTGACCGGGCCGCTGGCCAGCGCGACCCGGCTGGACTTGGAGGTCGTCGATTCAGCCCGGCTCACCCCGCACATGCTGCGGCTCAGGCTGACGGCCCCGCAACTCGATGGTTTCGGCTACCTGCCCGGGCAGGATGTGATGCTGCTGGTGGCGGCCGAAGGTAACCGTCCGGTACGGCGGCGCTACACGATCCGGCAGCTCGACGTGGCGGAGCGGCTGCTCACACTCGACATCGTGTTGCATGGCGACGGGCCCGGCGAGCGCTGGGCGCGGTCGGCCCGGCCCGGCGACAAGATCGAGGGCATCGGGCCGCGCGGAAAGATCACCACATCGGCCACGGCCGACTGGCACCTGTTCATCGGCGATGAGTCGGCGCTGCCCGCAGTGTTCGCGATGGCCGAGGCGCTGCCGCCCGACCGCCAGGCCACGCTCATACTCGAGATCCCCGAGGAGAGCGACGAGCAGGACCTGGATGCCGCGGCGGGTACCCGCATCTCCTGGATGCACCGCCTCGGCGCGCCCGCTGGTGACCCGTCGGCCCTCGCCGCCGAGACAGCCGAGGCCGAGCTGCCAGCTGGCCGTGGTCACGCCTATCTGTTCGGCGAGGCTAAGGTCGTGTCCCGGCTGCGGGAGATCCTGGCCGAGCGAGGGCTCGGCCAGGACCAGATGTCACCCAAGGCCTACTGGGGCCGCGGCCGCGCCAATGCCAGCCACGGCGAGCCCGCCCGAGACGCCTAGGAGCGATGTCACGGTCACGGCGGTGGGGTGTACTGATCTCATGACCGAACGGATCATTGTCATCGGGGCGGACGCGGCCGGGATGAGCGCGGCCTCGCAGGCCAAGCGGATCGCAGGCGACGCGGTCGAGATCGTGGCGTTCGAGCGCGGAGCGTACAGCTCGTACTCGGCCTGCGGGATCCCGTACTGGGTCGCGGGCGACGTCGACGGGCCGGAGCGTCTGGTCGCCCGGTCACCGGACGAACACCGGCGCAACGGCATCGACCTGCGGATGCGAACCGAGGTCGAGAAGATCGACCTGGCCGGCGGCTGGGTGCTCGCTCATGACCTGGCCGCAGGGCGGTCGTTCAGGGAAGGCTTCGACTCTTTGGTCATCGCGACCGGCGCGGTCCCGGTGCGGCCGTCACTCCCCGGCGTGGACGCCGCCGGCGTGTTCGGGGTGCAGACTCTCGATGACGGCGCCGCGCTCCTGGCGGATCTGGACCGCGCGCAGCCGCAGCAGGCCGTGGTGGTCGGCGGCGGCTACATCGGCGTGGAGATGGCCGAGGCACTTGTGCGGCGCGGGGTCGCCGTCACCGTCGTCGACCGGGCCGCGCAGCCGATGACCACGCTCGACCCGGACATGGGAGCGGCGGTACACCGGGTCATGGAGGGCATCGGCATCGATGTGCGCACCGATACTGCCGTCATCGGGTTCGAGACCGACAGCAATCACAGGGTTCGCTCGGTGCTCACCGCCGACGGCTCAATCCCGGCCGACGTGGTCGTCCTCGGCCTCGGGGTACGGCCGAACACCTCGCTCGCCCGAGAGGCCGGCCTGCCGCTTGGCGACCACGGTGGCCTGCGCACGAACGTGCAGATGCAGGCTCTTGGTCACGATCACATCTGGGCCGGCGGCGACTGCGTAGAGGTCCTCAACCTGGTCTCGGGCCAGTACCAGCATGTGGCGCTCGGCACCCACGCCAACAAGCAGGGCCGGGTCATCGGGCACAATCTGGCCGGCTCCTACGCCACGTTCCCCGGGGTGGTCGGCACGGCGGTGAGCAAGGTGTGCCATCTGGAGATTGCCCGGACCGGGCTGCGCGAGATTGACGCCACCCGCGCCGGATTCGAGTACGTGACCGTAACCGTGGAGTCCGGCACGAAGGCCGGTTACTTCCCCGGAACCCAGCAGATGACGGTCAAGATAACGGCCGAACGCGGCACCGGACGTCTGCTGGGCGTGCAGATCGTCGGCTACGAGGGATCGGCCAAACGGATCGACACCGCTGCGGTGGCGCTGTGGAACCGGATGACGGTAGAAGAGATGACCGCACTGGATCTCGGGTACGCTCCGCCGTTCGCGCCGGTATGGGATCCGATTCTGGTGGCGGCGCGGCAGGCCGCCGGGGCAGTGCGCAAAGCCGGATCCGGCCGGCGCTGACGGCCGGATCCGGTGAGGCCCGCGCACCCGTCACGACCGGTGGGCGGGAGCCGAACCGACCCAGCGGCGATAGGCGTCCGCGTCGACGTTGCTGCCGCACACGATGGTGACCACGTGCCGGCCGGCGAAGCGGTCACGATCTTGGCCGCCGGCGCAAAGCGCGATGCCACGACGGTGACCTCCAGCCCCCGGCCGCGACCGGACCAGGCCAGGGCCTGGCCAAGGTTGCCCGCGCTGGCGCACACCACCGCTCGCGAGCCATGGCCGGCGAGCAGGCTCGCGACGACCTCGGTGCCGCGGGCTTTTGAAACTGCGGACCGGGTTCGCCGTTTCGAGCTTGATGCTCACCGCGCACCCCAGCCCGGGCTCCAGCGCCTCGCACCGGTACAGCGGAGTATCGAGGAAAACCGGGTCGATGACCCGGCGGGCGGCCCGGATCCGGGCCATGTCCAGGCGCGTCAGCACCGGCGGATCAGGCCGGGAGCCGGAGCTCGGCGAACAGTGCGCGGTGGTCGCTGCCGGTCAGCCGGTGGACCGATGTGCTCAGGACCGCGCAGCGCGGGTCGGTGAGGACGTGGTCGATGGCGAGCAGGGCCGGTCGCGCGGCGGGCCGAGGTCCCCAGGTCAGGGACAACCCGTGGCCGGCCTGGCTGGCGGCGTCCAGGTAGCCGTCGTGCAGGAGCCGGCGGAACTGCGCGTGATCCAGGGTGGCGTTGAAGTCTCCGGCCAGGATGCGCGCACCCGCGCCAGGCGCGGGTATGGCGGACAGCTGGCTGCGCCACCGGGCCGTGGCCGCCCGGGACCAGGGATGCTTCGGCGGCGCCGCGTGGATGCAGGCCAGCTCCACGGACGGCCCAGACGGAAGGTCAAGCCGGGCGGTGCACCGGGCGGCCGAGGCTGACCCTGCGGGCGGCCCGCCGCGCAGGGGGTAGCGGGCGTAGATGCTGCCTCGCGCGCGGTGTGCCGCCGGCTGCGTCACCTGGTGCGGGAGCAGGTCGTCCAGGCCGGCCTGCTGGAGCCTGGCTGCCGCCTGGTCGGTGAGTTCCTGCACGAACAGCACGTCCGCGCGCTGACGACCGACCAGGTCGGCAACCACGTCGGCCGCGGCCCGGCCGGCGAGCAGATTGGCGGTCAGGACCCGCAGCACGGGTCCCGCCACCGGCGGCTGGCGGGACGGTACCGCACGAGGACCCACCGCGGCGGTCAGGGCCGCCCCGGCGATCGCGGCCGTGGCGGCCGGGCCCGCGCCGCGCAGCAGCACCGCGCCGGCCCACGATCCCGCGGCTACCTGCGGGGTGAACGACAGCAACGGCACGGCCCACGCTTCGGCGAACCGCAGACGATCGGCGCCGGCCAGCCGGGCAGCCGCCCAGCCGGCCAGCAGGCCGGCCACCGCCCACTCCACGCGTCGTGATGGCATTGGCTCATGATCGCAGAACGGCGCCCCGTCGGCGCCGACGCGAGGGCAGCGACGCTCGGAGCTCTAGGCGGGGTTGATGATCTGCTCGTAGAGGCGGTCGGCGGCGGCATGGGTCTGCTCGGTCATGCTGGTGCTACCGGTGTGGCCGGAGTCTTCGATGATGATGAGCTCGGCGCCGGGCCAGGCGCGGGCGAGCTCCCACGGGGTGCAGACGCCGCCGCCGAGGTCGTTGCGGCCGTGGATCAAAATGCCCGGGATGCCGGCCAGCTTGCCGGCCTCGCGGATCAGCACCCCGTCCGGCAGGAAGCCATCGGCCTTAGCTGGGCCAGTTCGGACACCAGACGCTGGTACTCGCGTTCGCACTCTTCGCACCGGCAGCCTCTGGCCCAGGCCAGCACCGTGCCATGGGGCGGCGGCGCGGGCGGCAGGTTGCCCCATGCGGTCATACCTCCACGGTAAGGCAGCCCCGCATGCCGCGGCGGACGGCGTCGATCAGGTAGGACCGCAGCCGGGCCGGGGGCACGATGGCCTGGACCGAACCCACCTGGTGCGCCCGCTCGATGCTGTGCACCCGGTCGAACTCGTCGGCGACCTGCCCGAGCTTCTCGGCGTGCACCGCCGGCCAGACCGACGCCAGCTCGGCGTGCAGCCGGGACGCCTCGTCCTCGTCTCCGCCGGAGGTAGCCTTGGCCGCCCTGGCCTGCAGGCCGGCCACCCGGGGATCGGCCGACGTGCGCTTGCTGACCTCCCCGGCGAACACCACCGCGGCGGCGGGCGCCCCGCCGATCACCGAGGCGTAGGAGCCCGCCACGGCGGCGACCTCCATGTTGTCGTTGAGCGTCCCGGAGAAGACCACGAACGCCCCGCCGTGATACCGCGAGACGACGCAGAACACGATCGGGCCGTCGAAGTTGACGATCGCGCGGCCGATCTCCGCGCCGTACTCCAGCTGAAGCCGGCGCAGCGACTCCGGCGAGCCGTCGAAGCCGGACAGGTTGGCCAGGATCACCAGCGGGCGGTTCCCGCTGGCCGCGTTGATCGCCCGCGCCGTCTTCTTCGACGACAGCGGGAACAGCGTGCCGGCCGTCCACTGGGACGGGCCGTCCGCCGGGGAGAGCCCGCGCCGGGGCAGCGGCCGGGACTCGAAGCCGATCACCACGACCGGCTGCCCGCCCAGGTGCGCGTCGAGGACCACGGCCGACTCGGCGTCGGCCATGTCGGCCCAGCGTTCCAGCGTCGGATGGTCGGCGTCGGCCACGCCGCGCAGCAGCGCGCGGATGTCGAACGGCTTCTTGCGCTCGGGGTTGGTCGCGGTGTCGAAGATCTCGCCGAGGGTGCCGAACTCGGTGGCCGGACCGGAGTGCGGCGCTACCGAGATGTCCCGGTCGTCCGGGTCGGTGGTCGGGGCCGGCCGGGGGAAGCGCTCGCCCTCGGCCACATACGCGTGCTCGTAGTGCGCCAGCAGGACGTCGACGGCCGCGGACAGGTCCGGTGCCCAGTACTGGGCCTCGCCGTTGGGGCCCATGATCCGGTCGTAACCACCGATGCCGAAGTTGTCCTCGGCCGAGACCCCGCCGGAGTAATCCAGCGAATGCTTCCCGGTCAGGACCATGGCCGAGTCCGGGGTCATAACCAGGATGCCCTTGGTGTGCATCAGCATCGTGGCCTCGGCGTTCCAGTACGGCTGGGCGCCGACGTTGATGCCGGTGAC
>Ga0102924_1006615_pt1 | contig 10829 bp, 15 predicted proteins | sample PaiPotPPM11metaG_FD_80116 | JGI IMG/M metagenome (GOLD analysis project Ga0102924, IMG submission 80116) | Iron sulfur acid spring bacterial and archeal communities from Banff, Canada, to study Microbial Dark Matter (Phase II) - Paint Pots PPM... ...
ATCCTCCACTCGCGCCCCGTCCTCGTCTTTGCTGTGGGTGCTGGTTGCCAGGCGCAGCTTGGCGATTGAAAGGCCCTTGGGGCTGGTGACGATTTCCGGATCGCGCGTGAGGCGGCCGACTAAGGACACGCGCTCGAATTTACCCAGTCCGGCTCACCCACCGGCTCACGGGCCACGAATCCGCTTCAGGGCCATTGAACCTTGCCACGGGTGACAAGCACGGGAGCACTTCGTGCGACCCATTGTTAACGTGATGGCGTATGTCGGGTAAGGTGCTTGCCGCTGTGCCTGAGGCTGAGTACCGCAAGCAACTGCGGGCCGAGTTCGAGGACGCAACCAAGGACTCGAACGAAACGCACGCGTTCAAAGAGGCCTCGTGGCGCTATATATGCGCGCTCGAAGGCATCCCCCCTGAAGGACCATGACCCAGTTATTCGAATGAAGCCGCTTCGCATCTGGGTATTGTCGATTGCAGCAACTGCCGGACTCATTGCTGTCGCCTTAATCTGGCCGGACTTTGGCGCAACAGGTACCCGTCTAAGTCCCGAGGGACGAGACCTTGCGCTGGTGTTTGTCGGTTCCTCCGCGACCCTGACTGGTCTTTTCTTCGTGGCATGGCGCGCTGGACCGCCTGGCCACCCCGACCCGAACTTAACGGCTTTCGTGTCCTTATTCATGCCCTTCTTGGTGGGCGGGACAAGCTTGGCGTTCCCATACCTACTTTTGGCCGAGACGACTTTCTTCGCCGCGGCGCAAGCCCTTGTCTACTGGCGTTGGCTAGCGCAAAAAAGCTCGGGGAGAGCAGACTCAGCACTGCCGGTTGAGGTGCTGGTCTTTGCCGGAGTAGGGATGACAGCCCTCGCGGTGAGCTACCCAATATTCGTTCTTTTGCGCGGCGGTAACCCGGAGCCCGGATTCCTTTTTTATCTCCTGTTTAGCCAGGTCATCGGCGTAATGCACGCACTCAGGATGTTTCTCCGTCCTGCTGGTCGACATGACCAGACTTAAAAGTAGGAGCAGACAAAGAAGTCTCAACGGCGGAGTTATAGTTCTGCCTGATGCCTGGCGATGAAGTGGCGAGTCCCAAGCCGGAACCATCACGGCACTCAGCGCCTGTGCCTGAACCGGCCCCTGTAGCCGCACCGCTACCGGCGCCTCTGCCCGCCGCTGTACCCGCGCCTCCGCATGTGCCTGCCCCTGAAAATGACCCGCTGCTAGGTGTCCCGCCGTCACCAGGCCGCTGGCTCGAAAGAGAGTTCCGTCCCGGAACGGAAAAGAAGGTCTTGCGTGGCGAGAAGCAGCGCTAGGGCTGCAGCACAGTCAGAATTGTTCCGACGTAAACAATGGCGGTTTCGACCGTAAAGCAAACGAGCACAATGTTCAGTGCGTGTCGTTTGCCCCTGTAGACAGGGTTGTTTGCTTCGTAGTCGGACCGGTATCGGGCGACCGCCTCCCACAAGGTTTCCCGTTCGGTGACACCGGCGAGCCTCCGACTGATTAAGCCATCGTCCGAGGGACCGAGCGCCCAGCGTGTAAGCCAGAGAGCCGGAATCGCGTAGCAGGCCAATACCGCGAAGGAAGCTGCGCCAGCAATAAGTACCCCTGCTTGGACTATGCCAGGATGACGGAGAACGACAACAGCGGCGAGCACTGCAAGTAATCCGCTGCCAACCGACATGAAGAGTCCGAGCTTGGTCTCCACGGACTCGCCAAACGCCAGTTGGTCGGTCAGCTTTGTTCGGGCGAGGTCGTAAATTACGCCTGGGTTGTTGTCACGAATTAGTTCAACTGTCTCCATTGCTCAGTCACTCTCCGTTGGGTTGCTCTTCTGCCTGACTGCGGGCGTCGGAGGCTGGTAAACCATTCGAAAGGGATGCCGACTCTGGCCCAACCAGGTCAGGGTTTCGCGTTCGCCGCCGACAACACCTTCTCGGTACCGCCCTCCGGGTTAATCAGTACCACTTCGAACAGGTCCTCGAATTCGCAGCCGAAGTACGTCACCATCGCATGCTGAAGCTTTGGCCCCGCCCTCCGCGCGCCGCCCTCAATCGCGGGTATGTAGTTCTGGCTTATGCCAAGGTCGTGAGCAAGCTTGCGCTGCGTAAGTCCGCGCTTCTCGCGCATGGTCTTGAGGCCGACGGCGCGGACCTCGAGCTTCACGCGGTAATCGTAGACGCTCTTGTGTGCTTGTCGACGCCGATATGAACGCGCGGTGCTCCGCAGCCACTAAATCGGTCCCCTGCGTCGTGGCGGGTTCGGCCCCGCTGGGCCCGCGTCCGACCCCCTCTCCGATTATCCACAGCCTGTGGGGTCTAAGCGGCCGTGTGACCGCAAAATGTGCCCTATAATGCGGAAGACCTTCAAGCACGACGCTCGAAAGCCTTCCGTGGCGGTCGTAGCTCAATTGGTAGAGCACCTTGGTGTTAACAAGAGGGGTGCCCGTTCGAGCCGGGTCGACCGCCCGCTCCATCTTAAGCGTCCCCGGGAGGGCTCCTTTACCTGCGGGACGACGCGCTCCCCCTCGGCAGGACGCTTCTTTGTCGGGCTTACGATAGCATAGTTTCGCGGGAATTAGCGCGGTGGGCGCGCTTTACTCCGCGAGTCCGATGGCAGGTCCGGAAATCCCAGCAGAAGTGCTCGCGACGAAGATTTTGGACATCCCGGAATCCACATACCGGGACTGGCTCAAGGCACGGCTCGTTGTCCGAATGGGCATCCGGTGCACTGAGAATGAAGCAGTCCAGGCGGCGATAGTCCAAGTCCTCTTCGGCCAGCGTCTCGACGCCGATGACGTGCGAGTAGTGATGGAGGGTCTGCGAAAAGACTTGCCCGATAGTTTCCGACCGGGTCGTATGCGGGTCGTATGCCACTTGCGCGGCCGCACCGGCAACCTCGTGATTGGAGACAGCGAGGCAGCCGACTCCGCAATTGGAAAAGCAGTTTCGACGGGTAGACGCCTTCTAGTGCTTGAGGTCGGAGCCGACGTTGGCAAGGTCCGTGAAGCCTTTCAAAACGAGGTGATTGCGCGGACTGCGCGTTCATCCGGCCGGCGCCCGCCGGGCGGAAACGAGCGGCCTATGAGCTAAATCATTGAGGTCCTCGAACTCGCCGCCCGATACTTCACCGTCTTGGTTTGAAGCTCGCTCCCAACCCGACGCGCCCGGCGGCAAATAAGCCTTTTATTCGACGGGTAAAGGGGTGGTGGCGTTCGCAACGGTTGAAGTGCCGGCGAATCTCCTGGTCGCGCCAACCGAGTGGCCTGAACCGAACCCGCAAACACAGCCGGTCTACAAACTGCCGCTCAAGTCTGTCCAGTGGTTAAAAGCGCCCATCGCCGTCGGCCTCGAACTACGCAAAAGCCTCGATGCGTTCAAGGGGCGAAACGCAGAGGGGAATTGGTCTTGGTTGGTCCAAACAACTCGCCGCTGACGGGGACGATTTCCGCCGCTTGATTGGACAAATGCCTAGCTCCGAGCGCCCCCAAGCCCATATATGGGGCTTGACGTTATTGCCTCTACTAGAGGTTGTATCCCTGGCGCAGTTACGGTAGGATGGCCTGCGGTGGCAGCCGGTACCCGCGTCCTATACGCCCGATGAAACGCGCGCCGAGTGACCAGAAGGCTCGGGGCGGCTATTACACCCCCATTCCTGTAGCGGAGTTCCTATCGAACTGGGCGATACGTTCGAAAGGAGACCGCATTTTGGAACCATCTTCCGGCGCAGGCGTGTTCCTTCTGACCGCCCTAAAACGAATGGCTGACCTCGGAGCCCACTCATTGCTTGAGACGAGGCTAACGGCGGTGGAGCTTGACGACAAGGCCGCCGATGAATCCAGGGCTGCCTTACGCCCCTTCGAGCTCAGCAGCAGGGTTCACTGCGGGGACTTTTTTTCGTTTGTAGAAGCGCTGTCGCCGGAAGAACGGTTCGATGCGGTGCTTGGCAACCCTCCTTTTCTCCGATTCCAGTATTTCAAGGAAGAGCACCGGGAAGCGGCCTTTCGGATAATGCGTCGTCAAGGCCTGCACCCAAATAAGCTGACCAACGCCTGGGTGCCGTTCGTCGTCGCGGCATCGTCGCTCTTAAGCAACTACGGCCGGCTCGCGATGGTCATCCCGGCTGAGCTCCTACAGGTTAGCTACGCTGCGGAACTGCGTCGCTTCATGAGTGAGTTCTTCGAGCGCATCACGGTGTTCAGTTTCGAAAAGCTACTCTTCGATGGGATTGAGCAGGAGGTTGTTCTCCTGACGGCGGAGCGTAAGTCGAACAACCCGGGAATCCGAGTCGTGGAATTGACCGACGCAGACGACCTGCGTGGCCAGTCAGTTGATGCGGTCATGTCGCCACTGAAGGCGATGGACCACGGCACCGAAAAGTGGATTCAGTACTTCTTGGCGCCTGACGAACTCGAGCTGGTCAGGTCCCTCCGGTCAGACCAAAGGCTCATGAGGCTCGGCGAGCTGGCCAGCGTCGACGTGGGCGTCGTTACGGGCATGAACGACTTCTTTGTTCTTCCAGCCTCTGGGAAGTCGGCGCTAGCCCTGCGGAAATACCTCACTCCAATTGTCACTCGGAGCCATCAACTTACCGGGTGCCGGTTTACGAACAAAGACTGGCAGGAACTCGTGGACGCGGAAGGCGCTGGAATGCTCCTTTCCCTTAAGGACAGCGACGTCATTCAGGACGACGTTTTGGTCGACCTGCTTGAGGGCGGCATTCAGGCCGGTATTACGGCTGGTTACAAATGTCGCATTCGGAAGAAGTGGTATGTCGTCCCCTCGGTGTGGCGTCCATCAGGATTCATGCTCAGACAAATCCACCGCTATCCGAAGCTGGTTCTAAATGGCACCCCAGCCACGAGCACTGACACCGTCCATCGAGTGGCTTTCGCTTCAGGCGTCAACCCTGATGCCGTCGTTTCTTCTTTCTACAATTCAGCCACGTTCCTATTTTCTGAGGTACTAGGACGCAGCTACGGGGGCGGCGTCCTTGAACTTGAACCCTCCGAGGCGGAGGCAATGCCCATACCCTTTAGTCCCGACGGTAGTAGCTGGGTCGCCGAGTTCGACACGGTGCTACGAGGAAGGGACGCTGAGCGCGTGCTTGATATGGGCGACTACCGCAGCCTCACCCGGCTAGGCATGTCCAGCACCGATATCGCGACAATCCGCCGTGCTTGGCTTAGGTTGCGAAACAGGCGGTTAGGCCGGAATCGGCTTCCAGGCAATCGGGTGCAGCCCGATGCGCAGCTCGTCGCTTCAGGCTAAGCCTCAACCGAAGGGGCCGCGGGTAATGCTGCTCTATGCGGTGGGTCGCCCTTATAGCGGGCGACATACGCGCTTTCAATCTGTTGCGACAATTTCTCGAACCGCAGAGGGGAGCTCACTGAGGGGTTCGCCGGATTGATTTGACCGGTCGCAGGGTCCCAAAGCACGAAGGCGATGGCCTCCGCTAGGTGAGGGGGATTGTCTATCCCTTGGCGCCCGGTCAGCCGCTCTAACGTTTCAATCATTACTACCTGGCGGGCAGGAGCAATTGCCGGTTCCGGAAAGGCGACGATAAAGGCTACGACCGCGTAAGGAAAGCGAGCATGAACCGTGGTGGCCTCCGTAGCGAGGTCATTAATCATGTTCAGTGAATTCTTTCCGATGCTCTCCCTATCGTTAAGGGTCTTGCTGTCCGCCACAAACCGGATGCCGTCCGGCCGGTACCCGACGTCGTAGTTCTGGACCCTGACCGCGCCGACCACGGTAATGGGGCCTACCTCAACGCAATCCGGTTCGGAAGGCAAGAGACGGTTGGCCGTGGGCCTAACTACCGGAATGCCCCCGAGCATCACGGCGAGGGCTTCGCCGAGCGCAGTGTCAAAGACAGCGCCTAACTGGGCGGAGTTATAGGGTGGATTTCGAGGCAGCTTGTCACCGTTATTTTGCCAGCGTTCGCCGAAGGGCCTTAGCCTTTCCGCCGTAATAGCCAATGGCGGCATCGCCGTCAGGGTACCCACACTCGTCCCCCCTTGGTCCCAGGTCGGTGTCTCAGATGGTCAGTTTCTCTCGGAATCCGCCTGGGCGCAAGAGTCTTAGTGGTGGTTCGAGCAGTTGGCCGTAAACTTCACGCATGAGGGAGCAGTTGTCCGACCTGATTAGAAGTGGACGGCTAAATTCAGGAACCGTCCTCTATCACCGCGGGCGGCGTAAGAAGGAGTGGAACATTTCGGCCCGGGTGGTCCCAAACGGAATCGAGTTGGGGGATCGGACCTTCACATCGCCGTCCGCTGCCGCCCAATCAGTTACAGGGCACGCTGTCAACGGGTGGGTCTTCTGGCGCGTCAAATCGTCAAACGCGGCTTTGGGGACATTGCGCACCTAGCGCCGGCCTCGCAGACCATGGCATCTTTACCCTTCGAAGCGCAAAAAGGGCATCTGCTCGGCCACCACCGTGCGACCCCCGGAAGTCCGCAATTCAGGGTGGCCTCGAGTGTAACTAGACGGCAGCTACTGCCCGGACGCCCTCGCCAGTTGCCGCTGCACGATGTCATGAATCGTGCTCTGACGCCACGCTGAACCCCCATGGGGCGGCGCATAGAGGGGGTTCTTCTTCGCCTTCATGTTGAGTTCGCGCACGAGTCGCGCCTGGACCCCGCGCGCCCGGTCGAGCCGACAATATCGCTTGAAGACCCACGTTGCAACTTCAGGAGCCATGTACGGCTTACTTCCGAAACGCTTGCCCTCGCGACGCTTCACCGCGAGCGCCTCCCGTGTTCGCACGCCGATGATGCGGCGCTCCCACTGGGCGAAGACAGCAAGCATATTTGCCATCGCCTCGCCTTGTGGTGTGCTCGTGTCGATGTTCAGGTCCAGGGCTACCACTGACCACCCCTCTCTGACACCACGTGCGAGAAGGTCAGCAAAGTCCCCCAACGACCTCGTTAACCGGTCTAGCTTGGCAACGACGATGCCATCGGCGGCATGGGATTTGAGGGCGACAAGCGCGGCTTGTAATTGCGGTTGCTTCGCGACCCTCTTTGCGCTTATGCCGGCATCCTGGTAGACGCTGACAACTTCCCAATTCCGGCGTTTCGCCTCTGAGCGAATACTGTCCCATTGCGCGGCAAGGCCCGCACCGCTGTCCTTTTGCTGTATCGAACTTACTCGAAGGTAGGCGAAAACGCGTTTTACTTCCCCGGGTGGCATGTCATTATATTACGCCAACGGTCTATGGCGTAATTTGGGGTTTACTTTCTCTAGTGGCCTTGAGCGCCACAGCCGGAAAAAGCTGGTCAACCCCGGCTCTTGTGGGACTGACCCCAGCCGCACTTAGGTCCGCTGGGACTTGCCCTTGGCCGCCTGAGTGCCCTTGACCTTCCGTGGCCTTGCGGCCTTACCCTTGGCCAGTTTCCTTTTCAGCTGCTTCAGCTGCGAGCTCTTCGCAGGACCGTTACCGCGCCCGTCCTTAACGACGTAGCCGGGTAGGGTGACCTCCGATGCTCTGCGTACTAGCCTCTGGGGCTCGTGGTTGCCGTGTGACGTGTCATAGGCCTTGCCGAGCGCCACCGCCCGCGAGTACGGGATATCAAGGGTGTGGGCGATGATGGCGAATGTAGCGCCCTGCTTGCGCAACTCGCCCGCTTTGGCCGATATCTTCCCGTCCTGGTCGCCGCGCGCCTGGTCCGCGTTTGCCTCCGATGTCATTTGCATGTCCTCCTCGCCACTGCGGGCTTCGGCCCGAACAGGCTACTTCACCCTAGCATCTACTACTAGATGTTGGGGTTTGGCGCAATGCCACCTCTACATATTGTGTTTAGGAGGAGGAGTCATGTAAGACGGGTAGTCGCACCTCAGCTGCCGGACGCCCGACGCCCTCACTTTGCAGCTAGACGACGGACCAGCCGGGGGTCGAAGAAGGACCGCACATCAACGCCAAGCGCATCAGCCAGGACGTAGATATTTGATAAAGAGATATTCCTTTCGCCACGCTCGACCGAACCGACATAGGTTCGATGGAGGTCGGCCAACTCTGCGAGAGCTTCCTGAGAAAGTCCGGCTCGCAATCGCAAGTGTCGGAGGGACTCACCGAAAGCCTTTTGCGCTAAAGGCTTGTCGCGTCCGAGCCGCACCCAGCCACTATTGAGGCGTGATGACTCGGCGTCTACAGACTATGAGTAGCACCGTGGTGTACTGTTTGGTTGGTCGGACGAGTGACTCCGGCAAAGGGAGTGAACTGTGCCCGACCGTTCGCGCTGTTCGCGCGATGCTGGACTCTGGTCACTGCATTACGGGGCCCGTGCTGGGGTATGTAGTTCGCCACTGCTATTCCTGGTAGCGCTCGCTGTCTCGGCTTGCGCGCCGAGCGCGAGCACATTGAAATCGGCCGCTGCCACTCCGCCAGCTAAGCAGTTGGTGGTGCCGGCAACTGCACCCTTGGCACCGACTAATCAGGTCACCCCGGCCGCACCATCCGATGCCGGGAGCACGGGCACATCAATCCAGCCTCCGCTGAGAGCAGCGCCCGCCAAGCTGGCAACTACTCCGCCGCCTATTGCACGTCCGCAAGGGACGCCAAGTCCGGCCCCTGCGCCCTCATCGACTGTCGCCTACCATGCGACCCGCATCCAAGCGCAAGTCGGGGCCGAAGCATGCGCAGTAGTAGGCGTGTGTCGAGTAATCGTCGGAGTCGCTGATTTGAGCCTGGATGCTCCCGGAGGAAATCATGCTGTCGCAGGGGCATGTGGTAGCGGCACGGTCACGCTAATGGACGCTATGGGCCAATCTCAAGGCGCCATTCCATGGCAGGGTTGCACGACCGGATATTATCCGCAGCCCAATTACCCTGGGCCGGGCCTTGCCATTGCCTTCTCGAGACCTGTAGGAAAGTTCAGGATAGTCGGGAACTTGCGATACGACGGCCTCTCGGTATCCATTGACACAACGCTTCCACGTAACTGAAAAACCTCGCTTCGCCTACCTAAAGAGCCGCATTCGCGCAAGGCCAGTAGCTGGTTGAAGGAGCAAATATGCCCTGCCAGCGGGCTGTAGTAGGGCCAGGGGGGCTCAGAACTGGCTTAGGCGGCCCAGCACACTCGCGCGACCGCAGGCCCGAGCGTAGCGCCTCGGAGCTACGCCCAATCACGGGGCAGCGGTGCCGAATTTCTTTGCCAATACAGCAGGGCACTCACCGCAGGTCACGTCCTCACCGTGGTAGCGGCACGGCGCCTGTGTCGCAGAAACCGGTCCAGCCGGTCGTCCTGCCGTAAGCCCCGACCAATCCTCGAAGCCCAATCGGCGCGGACCGTCGTCTGCCGTTCGTACAGCTTTGCTGGTCATGATTGGGTCGACAAGGCGAGCGTCGGCGCGAGCCGCGTTGACGGGAGGATTGTTGGTAAAAGTCGTGGGGATACTACGTGGGGAGACACATTGGCTCTCGATGGGCATAGGCGACCCCGGCTGCTGGTAAAGGTCTTCCCCCGTGCTGGCATAAGCATCACCGTCCGCTGGCATAACCAAGGAAAGACCATGGAAAGCGAAGTTCTGTTGACCACGGTTGCCCTCAGCCAAATGTGTTTTGTTCGCGTGTCGCGCCTCTGCGCTGTAGCTACGTTCTTGGAGGGCAACAAGCAGCTGCTCGGCGTCAACCTTGTCATCATCCACAAGGCCAACCGCCTGGTTGACCCAGTCGAGCCACCATATGTTGGCCCGCCTTTGATGACCCCTGATGCGGTGGAGGAGGCCCATACCCAATAGCTCATCGCGCGTGCGCTGAAACGTCTGGTTACTACCCATCCCCGGGTTGAGTCCCATACCCTCCACAATCTGCTTCTCCGCGACCCCTGCGGCTGCGGTCCGTCGAGCCAGTGTCTCGCTCGCTATTACGATGCCGAACTTGAGCTGATTGTGGGTTAGTCCCGCCTTGTTCAGCCAAAGCAGCGCCAGCGCAGCGAGCGGCGCCTTTACCTCACCTGAGTGCGAGTTGATTTCACCATAAAGCAGGTCGCCCAGACCACCGATATCGCATTCATCCAAGCCGCCACCGTCGGCGTTCACCATCGCAGGCTGATTTCTTGCGGAAGTTCCTTTAGTCACGGTGTCACCTTTTGCCGAGCCCGCTTAGGTATTCCTCGACCGCGCTTTCCCAGCTCGACGTAATAAAGCCGTCGCGCTTCGCGAGCGCGGCTGACCCGCTCTACTGCGTTGAGTTCCCCACCCGGGTCAACGTCGTGCAGCCATCGCCCCCAAAACGCTTCTCGGGCAGGACGAGTCAACTCGCGACGCGAGTCAGGGCTCGGGTGATTGCGAAGGACGACTGCTGCCGCTAGGCGTGCAATGGCTGAGTAATGGTGCACAGGGCACCTCCCGGTCAAGATTTGCTTCGGCCCTTCATCGCCACCTTTGACCGGGTTTTGCCGGGGGCTGGAAACTTTCACGAGTAAAGCACTGCAGCTCACACCTGTAAAGCATTGGCGCCCAACGTTGCAGGCCTGTCACCACAAGCGAACGTGTAACCAAGCTCAAACCCAACTGCAAGCGCGAACTGATACATTGGGCCGACTCGCTAGGGTTGGTCGAAAGTGCCAGGGCAGTTGCAACAAGAATGGAGCCGCGAGTCAGAGCAGCAGTCGCTAGCTCGGCTACAACGCGAGCATCTGCTCGTCCTGGTCTATACCCGCCAGTCGAAGACGGATTTCGATGCCGACGGTAGCCCGCGGGGTCCAAGCCTGGATGCCCAGCTCGAGGCCTTCGAGCACATTCCCCAGTTCGCCGGGTGTCCCCTAGAGCACTTTCAGGACGCGGATAGGAGCGGGCGGGAGACAAGCCGCCGCCCGGGATACCTACAGA
>Ga0102924_1006617_pt1 | contig 10828 bp, 5 predicted proteins | sample PaiPotPPM11metaG_FD_80116 | JGI IMG/M metagenome (GOLD analysis project Ga0102924, IMG submission 80116) | Iron sulfur acid spring bacterial and archeal communities from Banff, Canada, to study Microbial Dark Matter (Phase II) - Paint Pots PPM... ...
CCGCCGAACCAGTCCGCCTTGGATCGGACGGCACCGGTGATCGTCACGTCGTCGGGGGATTGCCCGAGCCCGATCATGTGCGTGTAGAAGCCGACCTTGACGTCGGCGTTGTAGCTGCCCGGCTTGAACAGGTACGCGTACCCGTTGTTGTCGAACTGGTCGCCCTCCATGTGGCCGTTCACCATGTCGAGCTGGCTCTGGATGTCCGTCATCGAGGGATCCAAGACGAGCACGTGAGAGCCGAAGTCGGGTGCCGGGCCGGGCGGCGAGGAGCTGCCTCCGCATTTCGGAGTGGTCGTCCAGCTTGGCGGGCAACCGTTCCCGGTCGGGGGCGGAGTTCCGGCGTCGGGAGAAGGCGTTCCGGCGTCCGGACTTCCTCCCGACGATCCGGAGCTGGACGACGTGGACGTGCCCGACCCGGATCCTCCCGAACCGGACGAGGAGGACGGCCCGCCGCCCGACGAGCCCGACGAGCCACCCGCGTCGGCGCCCGCGCCCCATTGGGAGCTCGAATCGCCGCCGGAGCACGCGGAGGCGAATACGAGTGCAGCAGTAGTTGCCATACGGGCAGCGGTCGTTGAGTCCATGTCTTCTCAGTGGAGTGCAGCGGCGTCCGTTTGCGGTGGTCTCGACGCGAAGATTCTCTTTTTTCGCAACCGACCATGGGCGGGACGAGCAAGAACTTTGCCGCTGCGCGTATCGCGTCCAGCTTCTACATTCCCGGGAAATTTCGGGTCCAGAAGCTTCAGACCTACAGGATCGCCGGGGATCCATGGGGAGCCATTGACCGGATACGAATCGGTCGCATCTGCCGTCTGGCGGAGAAAATAGGGCATCGCGCGCGTCTCACAGACAGCGGTCGTGTGGGTTTCGCGATCCGATCCTCCGCACGGCCGGACGGTTGCCGAGCGAGGCGGAGAACGCGGTTTCGCGCGTGCGCAAAGTTCGTAACCGCGTGGGTGCAAGTCCCCGCGCGAACGACCGCTCTCGTCGGGATCGACTGCGGCGCGTCCGCCCAACCACGCCGAGTGGACGCACATCCACGCCGCCTTCCTGCAACCGTGCAATTCGCCATCGCTTTCCGCACGGCCTGCGGGTCGCAAGCTCGCCGCGCATGCACCGTCCCGACTTTGCCGCCCTGCTGACGTTGGCCCTCTTCATTCCCTCGTCCGGCGCTCGCGCATCGCCGACCGACTTTCCCGTCGCGAAAGCGCTTTCCCTTGAAGCCATCGAGTCAGAGCCGGCGGCGGCAAGTCGCGGCGGCCCCTCCGGCGAGGCCATCGCCGAGCTGCGAGCGAACGTCGACGGCGATCCCGGCGACCGCACCAAGCGCGTCGCGCTCGTGCGGGGCCTCATGACGTCCGGGGATCTCGACGGCGCTCTCGCCGAAGCAAGGGCCTGGCGCGCGAAGGACGCGTACGACCTCGTCGCCGTTCGCGCGCTCGGCGACGTCTACGCCGAGCGCGGCGATCGCGAGGAGGCCGACCGCGTGTACTCGGCCATCGTCGAGCTCTTGCCGCGCGACCCGGACGCCCAGCGCGCGCTGGCGACGTTGCTGAAACAGCGTGGCGACCTCGAGGGAGCGGACGCGAGGCTGACGGCGGCGCTCGAGGCGAGGCCGCACGACACGCGGTTCCTCTTCGAGCTCGCGGACGTAGAGCTGCGCCTTGGAAGGAGCGACGCCGCCCTTGCGCGTCTTCGCGAGGTGGTCGACGCGGCCGACGCGAGCGAGCAGATTCGCTATCCGGCCAAGCAGCGACTCGGCCAGATTTACGGCGAGATGCGCCGCGACGCGAAGGCAGCGGGCGACGAGGCCCGTGTGCGTGAGCTGGGTGCTTCGATCGACGCGCTCCGCTTGAACGGCGGCCTCGAGAACGACGTCCACATCTACCTGACGTGGGACACCGACCGCACCGACGTCGACCTGTGGGTCACGACGCCTTCGGGGGAGAAGGTGTTCTACGGCCACAAGACGGGCAGGGGAGGAGAGGCACTCTTCGACGACGTGACGACCGGATACGGCCCCGAGAGCTTCACCGCGAAGGACGCGCGCCCCGGCGAGTACCGCGTGCAGGTCAATTACTTCAGCGCGCACCGCGGAGCTTTCCCCGAGGCGCGCGGCGAGGTGATGGTCGTCCTCGACGAGGGGCGACCGTCCGAACGGAGGCGCGCGCTTCCTTACCGGCTCTTCGCCGAGAAGCAGACCGCGACCGTCGCGACGATTCGCGTGGGACGGCTCGCCTCGGGGTCCGGCGGAGCGAATGGAGGTGGACGATGAGCCGCGCGATGCTCTGGATGGCGGCCGCGATCGCCGCGGGCGGTTGCGCGCGTCCCGCGCAACCGGGAGCGGCGGGCAACGCGAGCGCGCGCGACCCGGGCGCCGTCGCGCGGGCGAGCGGAGTGGCGGAGGTGCAGCCGGCGGTCCGTGTGGCGTTCGCCGGCGAGGGGACCCTCGAGGCGCGCGGCGAGCGAACGCCGAAGACGAAGTTGGCGCTGGTCGAGCTCTCGGTCGTCGCCACGACGTCCGGCGACGTCGCCGAGACGACGGTGGAGCACGTCTTCCACAACGACACCGGCGAGCGACTGGAGGGCACGTTTCGCTTCCCGCTCCCGGACGGCGCGATCGTCACCGGACTCGCGATGGAGATCGACGGCAAGATGACGGAGGGCGAGCTCGTAGAGAGCGAGAAGGCGCGCAAGACCTACGAGAACATCGTCGACTCGATGCGTGACCCCGGCCTGCTCGAGTGGGAGAGCGGGCAGACGTTCCGCCTGCGTGTGTTCCCGATCGAGGCCCGCGAGGACAAGCGCGTCGTCCTCCGGTTCATCGCGCCGCTCCACCGGGCGGGCGATGGCCTGTTCTTCGCCTTCCGGCCACCCGCCGACGTCGGCGCCGAGCCGCGTCCGCGCCTCGCCGTGACCGTCGACGGCCGCCGCGTCGAGAACGCCGCGCCGGGGCCGACGGGCGACGTTCTCGTACGCGTCGCCGACGCCACCGGGGATGCGTTCGTCGAGCGCACGAAGCGGGGAGCCTACCTCGTCGCCGACGTGCGACCGTCGTTCGACGGAGCCCCGCCGCCGGTGGCGCCGGCCCGCGGACAGGCGCTCGTCGTGCTGTGCGACCGATCGCGCAGCGTCCTCGAGGCGCGCGCGATGCAAGCACGCTTGCTCGCGATGCTCATCGCGAGGCTTGAAGCGCGCGACCGGTTCGCCGTCATCGCCGGCGACGTGCGCACGCGGACGTTCGCGCGCACGGTGGGCGATCCCCCGACCGCGGGCGCGCTGCACGAACCGACGCAGAACGAACGCGGCGCCGCCGTCGCCTTCGTCGACGGCGTCGAGCCCGACGGCGCTAGCGATCTGGGCGCCCTCATCGCCGCGGCGGCTGTCGCGGGCGACCAGGCGCGAGCCGCGGGCCTCGAGCCGGTCTTCGTCTACCTCGGCGACGCGACGGCGACGTGGGGCGAGACGAAGCCGGTGGAGCTCGGGCGCATCGTGCGCGAGCGCCTCGGTAGCGCGGCGCTGCACGTGATCCAGCTCGGGAAGTCCACCGACGACGCGACAGCCCGCGCGATCGCGTCGGCGGCGCATGGGCGCATCCTCCGCCCGAAGAGCGAGGACGAGGCGCAGCGCGCGGCCATTGCCGTAGTCGAAGCGAGAAGCGCGAGGCGAATCGACGACGTCACCGTCGTCGGGCCGGAGGGCGCGGACATTTCGATCCAGCCGCCCGCGACCTTGTACGAGGGCGACGAGGCGTCGATGGCGGCCTTCGTTCCGGTAGGCAAGCAGAGCGCCGGCGCCGAGCTCACGCTGTCCGGAACGATCGGTGGGCGGTCGTTCCGCAAGGCCGTCGCGTTCGCGTCCGCCACGCCGGCGCGCGACGTCGCGAAGCGCTGGGCGAGCGGACGCATCGAGCGGCTGCAGAGCGAGGGAGACGCACACCGCGACGCGGTGGTCGAGACGAGCCTCGATTCGGGCGTCATGAGCCGGTACACGTCTTTTCTCGTGCTCGAGAGCGAAGAGGCGTACGAACGCTTCCAGATCGCGCGCAAGGCAAAGGCCGAGGGCTCCGACGATGCGCGCGTCACCGGGCGCGACCTCGACGGCGCCGACGACCGCTCGGCGACCGTCAGCCCGGATCACCTGCAGCCCGGCGATCCCGAGATCCGCGTCCACGCGCCGGCCGATGCGCAGAGCGTCGTCGTCGACTTCCCATTCGGTGAGACGAAGAGCGCGGTATACGAGGAGGACCCTCGGGGAGGGAGCTGGGTCGTGCGCTTCCTCGTCGACCAGCACACGCCGGACGGGAGCTACACGCTCACCGTGCGAATCACGTACGCCGATGGACGCGTCGAGATTCGCAAAGTGCCTTACGTCGTCGACACGCAGGCGCCGGCGCTCGACGTCGCCGTGCGCCGAGACGGTTCGCGCTATCGCATCATCGCGCGCCAGAGGCTCGGGCCGGTGGACGCATCGAGCGCCTCATCGCGGACGGACGCTCGGCGCGTCGAGGTGAGCGCACCCGACGGGCAGCTCTTCGCGCTGACCGCCGTACGTTTGGGCGAGTTCGTTGGGACGTGGACGCCGCGCGCGCGACCCGCGGCGCACGCGAAGCTCCGCGTCGTCGCGGTCGACCGCGCGCGCAACGAGCGCGTCACCGAAGTGGAGATGCCGTGACGACCCGCGCTTGCCTGGGCGTCGTCGCGGCCGCATGCGCGTCGCGGGCCCTCGTTCCTCAGGCGCACGCCGACGACGCGACGGATCGGCGAGCGGCAAGCGCCGCCGCGAGCCGCGCGGTGGTGCGCGTCCTGACCTCGGTCGACGACGCGCGCGGGTGCGTGCCGCTGACCGCCGGCGGCTTCGCCATCGCGACCGGAGGGGGGCTGGCCATCATGGGCCCCGATCGCAGCGTGCGCGTCCTCACGTCGGTCGACGGGCTGCCCGAGACGCGGGTGCACGCCGTCGCCGAGCAGGGCGACGGCGTGTGGGCGGGAACCGAGGCGGGGGCCGCGTTCGTTTCGCTCGGCAGCGGCGGTCCGGTGGTGAAGCGAGTCGTCGGAACGGATCCGGTGCAGGCGGTCTACGTATCGCCGAACGGGGTCACGTACCTGGGCACACGCGGCGCCGGCGTCGTCGCGGTCGATTCGCCGGCGGCCGCTCCGCGTCCCCTACCGAGCTATGCGCCCGGCGTCCAGGTTGCCGCGATCACCGAGGCGAAGGGCGTCCTCTACGTCGCCTACACGGACGGGCCGCTCGCGCGCCGTGAGGGCGGTGTGCTGCGGCCGCTGCCGGGGAGTCCGGTGCACGGGCATGCGCTCGCCGCCATCGACGGCTCGGTCGTCCTCGGGGACCTCGAGGGGCTCTTCCGCTTCGGTCCCCGGGGAGGCTTCGCGCCGATCGCCCCGGTCGACGCGCGCGGGATCGCCGCGAGCGGGGACGGGCTGCTCGTCGCGACGATGGGCGCCGGGCTGCAGGCGGGATCGCTGCGGGGACCGCTTCGTCCGGTGCCGGGTCTCCCTCGACTCGCGCGCGCCGTGGGTCTGCGTGGCGCCTCGTCGTGCGTGGCGACCGCCGACGGCGTCTTCGTCGCCTCCGGGGAGGAGGGGCCGGCGCGCGGTTTTCGCCGCCTGCCGCTCGGAGGACTCCCGTCCAACGATGTGACGGCGCTGGCTCCGTCCGGGGGTGGGCGCGTCGCCATCGGGACGTTCGACCGTGGAGCCTTCCTCGTCGCGGACGGCGGCGCGACCGCGCCGGTGCCCGCGGTCGGCTCGAGCGAGATGGTGACCGCGCTCGCCTGGCAAGGCGAGCGCCTCTGGGTCGCGACCGCCGGCGGTCTCGTGCGCGTCGACCCGGACGGATCGGCGCGGCGCCTCCTGTCTTCCGAAGGCCTCCCCTCGTCGTTCGTGCGCGCCATCCAGGTGCTCTCGACGGACCGGATCATCGTGGGGACCGATTCCGGCGCCGCGCTCGTCGAGTCGAGCGCCGGGGGCGGCGACCGCATCGTGCCGGTCGCGGCGCCGCCGGCAAAGGGTGGCCACGCGTCCATCGACTCGCCGATGCACGCGACGTGGGCCGTCGCCTCCGGCGACGACGGCGCGCTCTACCTGGGGACCGTCGCCGGGCTGTACTACGGAAAAGACGGCCGCTTCGCGCGCGCGTCGGTCGCGAGCGGCGCGCTCGAGGACGACTGGGTCACGGCCCTCGCGGTCCGCGGCGACGACCTCTTCGTGGGGACGTACTCGGCCGGCGTTGCGCGGCTGCGGCTCGGCGATCGCGCTCCCGGCGCCACGCCTCTCGGCGGCGGCTACATCAACGCCGCGGGGCTCGTCGTTCGGGGAGGTCGGCTCTACGCGGCGACGATGGAGGGCGCGCGTGTGCGCTCGCTTGACGACCAAGAGTCGCGCTGGGAGGTCCTCGCGGCGCCAGCCTCCGGGCGCGATGTCACCGCCGTGTCCTTCCTCGGCGCGGATCTCTGGCTGGCGAGCCGTCGCGGCGTGGTCGTCGTTCCCGCGCCGCCGGTGGCGACGCTTGGGCTCACTTCGGTTTCCGCGCCTTGAGGAGATCGCCGAACGTCCCGAACGACGCCGGCGCCGCGCTCTGCTTCTCCTTTTCCTTGGCGCGGAAGCTCTCGACCTCCGCCCGCTCTTCGTCGTCCTTGAGAGCGCGCAGCGAGAGGCGCATCTTGCCCTCCTCGATCGCGACGACCTTCGCCTTGAGCTTCGTTCCAAGCGGAAAGGCCTTTCGCAGGTCGGCCCCGCGCGGCGTGCCCAGCTCGGCGGTCGGCGCCAGCCCGCGACCGCCGCGGCCCTTCGTCCCGTCGATCTGGACGAAGACCCCGTAGTTCTCGACGCGGTCGACCGTACCGGAGACGACCTGCCCGACGGCAATCTTGAACCCCTCGCTCTCGCCGCTTGCCCCACCGAGGCTCACGCTCGCGCCGACCGCGACTGCCGCTTCGACCGTCGGCACCAGCCGGATCCCCTCGTCGCCGACGTCGACGACGCGCGCGCGCAGCTTCGCGCCGGTCGCAATGGGGATCGTACCGTCCGGTGCGCGAACGTCGTTCGCTTCGAGGTAGCCCTGGCGCCTGCCGTCGAGCTCGACGAAGACGGCGTCTTTTCCGACCTGCACGACGACGACGTCCAGCACGTCGCCGGGGCGAGGGCTGCGCGCGCGGGGCGCGGCGCGCCCGGTTTGCTCGAAGAGCGACGCGAAAGACTCGTCCGGGCGGTCCGAGGGCATTGTCGGCTCTTAGCACATTCAAAGTTCAACTACGCTCCGGCAGCATTTCATCCACGCAGCCTCGCAAGCGAGGCCGGGGCGGAGACGTGCCGTCACGGGGAGCCGCCGCGTCGCCTGCCTGCCGGGTGCTCGACGACGTGGAACCCGAGCGCCGTCGCGGCGGCGACGAGGTCCGGATGCGTACTGGTGGCGAGGAGGTCGTGGACGTACTCGCCGCCGCGTCGCTTGTCCTTCATCGCCCCGAACGCGGCCGCTGGGACGACGCGCGCCTCGAGCGGCGCCGCGCTTGGCGGCGGGTCGAGCGACGCGGTCTTGCCCTTGGCGGCCTCGATGTTCCCGGTACTGGCGGCTGCGTACGCGCTGAGCCACGTCGCGAGCGGCCCGAGGACGAGGGGATAGCGTCCGAGGAGCGTCGCGACCTCGGCGGCGCGACCGCGCGCGACGAGCAGGTATGCGCGCTCCCAGAGGACCCGGGGGGTGACGGTGCCGTGCTCGAGCGACACCGTCGACAGCGACTCCGCCGCATCGAGGCGTCCCTCGTAGCGCGCGAGCCGCGCGACGCGCATCGCGCGCAGCGAGCTCGGGTCGCCCTCCTTGGCCCACGCGGCCGCGATCTTGTCGGCAGCCGCCAGGTTCCCCTCGTCGAGCGCGATGTCCATCGCGAGCAAGTCGCTCCAGGGTGCGTCGTCGGCCGCCAGGTTCGCCAGCTTCGTGCCGTCGAGCTGAAGCCGCCCGGAGAGCGCGCCTTGCATCTGCGACAACGCAGCGAGATACGGCAGCTTGCGCGCGTCCGCCGGAAGCGCCTCGATCGCGCGCGCCACGCCGTCGGCGTCCACGCGCTCGTACGCCGCCGCCGCGCGGACGACGGCGACGTCCGGCGACGTCGCGTCCAGGTCCTCGGTCGCCTTGAGCGCCTCGTCGAGGCGCCCGCCGAGCAGCGCGACGCGTGCGGCCAGGCCGCGCGCCGGCTCGTACACCGCGGAGAACTGCAGCGCGGCGACGGCGGCCTTGCGTCCGAGCGCTTCGTCCCCCAGCGGCAGCGCCATTGTGCCCAGCCACACCGCCGCGCCCGGCGACTCTGCGAGCGCGAGCCCCTTTTGGATCTCGGCCCGCGCCTCGGCGCTCTGGTGCTTGTCGACCGAACGCAGCGCCGCGATCGCGTGCTGCGCGAACTTGAGCGACGACGGAAGCTCGGCTTCACGCTTCGGGAGCTCGTCGATCTCCGGCGGCCCCGGGGTGTCCTCCCGCAGCGGATCGCGCCCCCACGCGATCGCGACGAGGGCGACCGGTTCGGCGCGATCCGGGAGCTGCGTGCGCAGCCCGCGGGCGAGGCGCATGCCCTCCTGCGCGTCTCCGTCGATGGCCGTTGCGCGGGCTTGCGAGATGCGCGCCACCACCAGATCCGGGTCGAGCTTCGCGGCGGCCTGGTAGCGCGTCTTGGCGCGCGCGTCGCCCGCGCGTTCGAGCGTCGCGCCGGCGACCAGCTGGTACCACGCATCGGAAGCCGCGGGGCCGTCCCACCGCGGAAGGACGGCCGCCGCTCCCGCGGTGTCGCCCTGGAAGAGGAACGACGCCACCCGCGCGAAGGCGTACTTCTCCTCGGGCAGGCCCACCTCCTTCGCGCGCCCCATCGCGTCCTCGAACGCCACGTCGGCGCCGCTCTTGACGAGGCCGACGAGCGCGCGCTCGCGAATCCAGTCGAGCGCCGCGCGCGGGCTGCGCGACTCGAGGGCAAACGCCTGGGCCAGCTGCTTCTCGGAGTCGGGCAGGTCGCCGGGCTTGCTCGCGTGGAGCTGCGCCTCCACCGTGGCGAGGAGCGCTTCCGAGCGGCGGTGTTCCGCTGCGCGCTTGTCCTTGTAGAAATAGTAGATGCCGAAGGAAGCTCCGACGAACATCGCCATCGCGGCGACGAGCGTGAAGGTGCCCTTGCGCTTCGGGCCGCGGTCGGGCCGGTCCCATGCGGCGGTCTGCGCCGTGCGCCGCGCGGGCGGCTCGAAGACGCCGGCGAGCGCGAGGGCGTCGAGGACGTCGCGCGGGTGAGGGACGAGGGGACGGTCGCTGGTGCGCGGCACCGGCGCCTGGTGCCTGTAGGCGTGCATCCCCCCGTTGGCGTGTGGGAGGGGCATTTCGAGGCGCGACGGCACCGCGGGTCCGGTGGGCACAGGCTCGAGGAGAGCGGCGTCGAGCTCGTCGGCGAGGGGGGGCCGGCCGGCGGGGCGGGACGTGGTGAACCGCCGCTGCAACGTATCCGCGTCGTCGTCCAGGTCACGACCACGCTCCGGCAGTGCGCCGTCACCCACCTCGATCAGCTCGGACGTGTCGACGCGCATCGCGGGCGTGTCACCGGAGTCGCCGGGGTCGTGCAGCTGCGGCTCGCTCGAGTGCGCGACCTCGGCCGCCACCGCGCGCGTCCCCAACTTCGCCTGCATCGGGCGGAGCGCGCGGGCGCGCCTGAGCCACTGCTCTGCCTCCGCTCCGTTCGACCCGAGTCCGATGGCGCGCTCGAGCACCTTCTCCGCGCGGTCCGCATCGCCGCGCCGAAGGAGCGCTTCGCCGAGCCAGCGGTATACAGTCCCGTCGCGAGGAGCCTGCTTTCCCGCGGTTACGAGCACCGCCTGCGCGTCCGCAAACCGGTGCGCCTGCATGTACATGCGGGCCACCGAGACGAGCACCGACACGTCCCCCGCGTGCCGCTGCGTGGCGAACTCGCCGACCTGCTGCACGAGGGGCCCGCGCGGGCTCGCGCGGAGGGCCTCGCACAGCGCGATGGTCGAGCCCGGGCTCGGGTTCTTTTTCCATTGCACGACGAGATCGTCGATCGTGTCGGCCATGCAGGAATCCGGGTTGCGGCAGAACGCGCTCCGGCGAATCCCGATTGTCAACCGAACGGCGCCCGCAAATCGAGCGAAAGTCGCTGAGACCGACTAGCCCCCGGATTTCTTCGGAAGGGGCAGGTTCAGCTCCTTCATCACGAGCTGCAGGTCCTCCCACGCCTGGCGCTTCGCCTCGGTCTGCTGGGGGCTGGGGCGCAGGAGGTAGGACGGGTGATACGTGGGCATGACGAGTGTGCGTCCGCGGTAAAGCTTCCACTGACCACGAACCTTCGTGATCCCGAGCTTGGTGTCGAGCAGCGCCATGACCGCCGTGTTGCCGAGCGCCACGATGACGCGCGGGTCGACGATTTCGAGCTGCTCGTGCAGGTAAGGAATGCACGTCGCCATCTCGTCCGGCTCGGGCCGGCGGTTCCCCGGCGGCCGGCACTTGAGAATGTTGCAAACGTAGACGTCCTTCTCGGGCGAGAGGCCCATCGCGCCGATCATGCGATCGAGCAGCTGCCCTGCGCGCCCGACGAAAGGAAGCCCCTGGGCGTCCTCGTCCGCTCCCGGCGCCTCCCCGACGAAGCAGACGCGAGCTTGAGGGTTCCCGCGCGCGAACACAGTCTGGGTTCGCGTCCGAGCCAGAGAGCACTTGGTGCAAGAAGCGACGACCTGGGCGAGCTTGGGAAGGCGAGCGAGGTCGCGGTCAAGGGAGGTCGAAGTCGAAGTCGGGGTCGAGGTCGAGGTCGGGGACGCGGGCGCGGTCGAGG
>Ga0102924_1006618_pt1 | contig 10827 bp, 9 predicted proteins | sample PaiPotPPM11metaG_FD_80116 | JGI IMG/M metagenome (GOLD analysis project Ga0102924, IMG submission 80116) | Iron sulfur acid spring bacterial and archeal communities from Banff, Canada, to study Microbial Dark Matter (Phase II) - Paint Pots PPM... ...
GCCCGCAGGCGCGGCATCGAGCACGCCGCGGATCGCCTGGACGGCGCCCAGCAGGGCCGCTGTCTCCACCGGCACGACGATCTTGGTGTTCTCGCTGGTCGCGAACTTGGACAGCGTGTCGAGTTGCAGGATGGATACGAGCGTCGGATCCGGGGCGGCGGACTTGATCGCCTGGTAGACGTTGGCGATCGCTTGCGCCCGGCCCTCCGCCTCGAGGATGGTCGCCTGCCGCAGACCTTCCGCCCGCAGGATGGCCGACTGCTTGTCGCCTTCGGCCGTCTTGATCTGCGCCTGCTTCTGGCCGTCCGCGATATTGATCTGCGACTGCTGCTGACCTTCGGATTTCAGGATGAAGGCACGCTTCTCCTGGTCTGCCGTCTTCTGCAGAGCCAGGGCATTGAGGATCATCTGTGGCGGCGTGATATCGACAATCTCGATCCGGTTGATCCGGATGCCCCACTTGTCGGTCACCGACTCCATCTGGGCTTGGAGCTGCGCGTTGATCCGCTCCCGCTGGCTCAGCGCGTCGTCGAGGCTCATCCCACCGAAGATGGCGCGCAGGGTCGTCCGTGACAGCTGGTCAATGGCGATAAAGTAATTGCTGACGCTAAAGAGCGCCAGCTTGGGGTCAACGACCTGGCTGAAGATGGTGGCATTCACGCTCACGGTGACGTTGTCGCGTGTGATCACGTCCTGCTTATCGCCGGTGCGTGGGGTCTCTCGAATATCAACCGTGACCATCGAGTCGACCAGCGGGACGAGGAACGTGACGCCTGGCTGCCGCACCGAATGGTATTCGCCGAGACGCTTGACGATACCGACGTATCCCTGCTGGATGATGTTGACGGTGCGGGCAATGATGACGAAGGCGAGCAGAACGAGAACGGCGCCAACGATTAGCGGTGCTGACATCTCTCCACCTCTTCTTAGCCGGACGGCAATGACGGGGACGACGTCGCACGGACAATCAGGACCGTGCTGCGGATGGCGGTCACGATCACGGGCGTCGTAGCGGGCAGAGCGCTGCCATCCTCGGTGAGAGCAGGCCAGCTCTCACCGGCGATCTTCACATGGCCGGGCTGCCCGACGCCGAGAATGGGTTCGAGCAGCAGCGCCTGCTGACCGACCATGCTGTCGGCGCCGGACCGGAGCGCATGCCGGCCGATATGCAGCCGCTCCACCAAGAAGGGACGGGCCGCGAAGATCCCGACGACTCCGATGACACCTAGGACGATGGCCTGCACCCAGAGGTCGAACCCGAGAAGGCTGACCAGGGCGGCCGCCAGCGCGCCAACCGTGATGAAAACCGCGAAGAACGCGACCGTCATCACCTCGGCGACGGCAAAGGCGATGGCGACGATGATCCAGAACCAGAACGCCGTCATCCGCGGCCCATTCTAGGCTTACGGACGTGGCGATTACTCAGGAGGCTTCGGCCTGGAAACGTCCGCGGGCGCGGCGCTCGACGGCCACCGGTATGATGCCGGCGCCCTGAATGACCTCGAGCACGCGGGTCAGCCCGATTTCTTTGCGCCCGGCCGGGAAATCGATCCCGATCACAGACATCGCCGCATCGCAATCAGGACAGGTCGTTGCGCTCACGGCTTCGGTCGGGTCCCAGGCTCGCTGCGCGCAAGCGCCGCAGCCCCGACAGATGAGATCGAAAACCATCCCCGTCCGCGCCGCCATAGGCGCGCGGTCCCCACCTCGCTCCACGTGCGTACAACCCAAACTCTCCCTCCCCCCTTGCGTGCCGCAAGGCTGCTCAGGCACTGAGGGCGCGCCGCCAGCGTGACGGCACGCGGCCGTCGTAATCGATCGCACTCGCGCCGACGAACGTGGCGAGCTGCGCGATCGCGTCTTTCGTCGCTCGCGCCACGCTGACGTCCCCGCATCCGGGTTCGATGGTGATGGCCCGGATCGACAGCCGCTTCGCCGTGCGGTCGAAGGCGGGGTCGACACGCGCCACCAATCGATCCTCGTGGAGCACGGGCATCACGTAGTAGCCGTATTGCCGCTCGAGCGCCGGGATATAGATCTCCAATTTGAAATCGAGCCCGAACATCAGCCGGGTCCTGGCCCGATCGCGGATCAGGTTGTCAAATGGCGACAGCAGCGTGGTCCGCGGGGTCCATTCGCCCGCCTCGATGCGGTCGAGCAGGGCGAGATCGTCGGTGTGGACATACCAGGTTGCCGGCCACGATCGCTCGGTGTCCTTGACCTTCATCGGCACGATGTGTCCCTGCTTCTCGAGCGTGAGCAGGGCAGCCGCGAGATTCGGATAATGCCCGGAAATGAAGTGGGTGCCGATGTCGTCGGCGCGGCCCACGCCAAGGGCCCGCAACGAGATTTCCGCCGCCCAGCGGACGATCGCAGGCTCGGACAGTCTGGTGCGTGGCGTCCAGTCGGGAAGGCAGCGCTCGGGGAAGTCCCAAAGCTTCTGACCACCCTGACGGCCTGCCACCATCAATTGTCCAGATCGCCAGAGGATGGCCAGCATCATGCCAACGTTGCGACCGCCGGTCCACCCGCTCGACCGCCAGCCGACGCTCGAGGCATCCTCGAACGCGCGCGACGGCAGCGGCCCATGTTCGCGTAACTGGCGGAAGATGCCTCGGCGGAGCGCATCGTTGGCCTTCACCCACGCCAGCGCTCGCGGGGTCCAGCTCCATTTGCCCGACGCGTAGCTGCGCGTGATCCAGCGGTGAATCGGGTAATGCTCGGTGAGCACGACCGAGGCGGCATGTGCCCAGGCTTCAAACAGGCGTCGTTCTTCCCAGAGCAACGTGTCAAGGTGTTTTCGTCGGTAAGGTCCAATCCGGCTGAAGACAACGAGCTGGTGGCTCGGCGCCACCACGCTGGTCGGGTCGAGTTGCAGGCAGCCTAGATCCCGGATGACATCGAGGATCCCTTCGGCGTTCGGTTTGCTCCTTGGTCCCGCCAACCGCTGGCGCGTGATCGCGAGCCGCCGCGCCGTCGTGGCCGAAATGGTGCGCACCGACGAAGCTTAGTTAAGGGTGGATCCGCTCGGCGGCCGAGAGCCCGACGAGCTCCAGGGGTTTCTAGCTGAGTGCGATTCGGTTCGCAAGATCTTCGCAGGCGCTAGTTCCCCAGTACCGCGATTAGAGTAGCCGCCTCGGGGATTCGAACCCCGGACCGATGGTTTACGAAACCATTGCTCTACCGCTGAGCTAAGGCGGCTCGCCAGCGCTCGGCTATTTTACGGTTCCGAGCCGTCTGACGAACCGGCGGCGACAGCGGCCGGCTCCCGGGCACCGGCTTTGCGCAGGATGAGCTGGCCTTTCTCGGCGTCGACGAGGACAGTATCGCCCTCGCGGAACTTGGCGTCGAGCACCGCCATGGCGAGCGGATCCTGGATACGGCGCTGGATGACGCGCTTGAGCGGACGGGCGCCGTAGGTCGGGTCGTAGCCTTCGTTGGCGATCACCTCGAGGGCGGCCGGCGTCAGCTGCAGCGTGATCCGCCGCTCGGCGAGGCGCTTGCGCAGCCGCTCGAGCTGGATGTCGACGATGTGCTTGATCTGATCGCGGGTCAGCGGCTTGAAGATGATGATCTCGTCGACACGGTTGAGGAACTCGGGCCGGAAGTTGTGACGCACCGCCTCCAGGACCGCTTTCTGCTTGTCGTCGTCGCTCAGGGTCTGGTCCTGCAGGATGTGGCTGCCGAGGTTCGAGGTCATGATGATGACCGTATTCCGGAAGTCGACGGTGCGGCCCTGGCCGTCCGTCAGACGCCCGTCCTCGAGGATCTGCAGCAGGATGTTGAACACATCCGGGTGCGCCTTCTCGATCTCATCGAACAGGATGACGCTGTAGGGGCGGCGGCGCACCGCCTCGGTCAGCTGACCGCCCTCTTCGTAGCCGACGTAGCCCGGAGGCGCGCCGACGAGCCGCGCGACCGTGTGCTTCTCCATGTACTCGGACATGTCGATCCGGACCATGGCCTGCTCGGCGTCGAAGAGGAATTCCGCCAGGGCGCGGGCCAGCTCGGTCTTCCCCACCCCTGTCGGTCCGAGGAAGATAAAGGACCCGATCGGTCGATTGGGATCGCTGAGTCCGGCGCGGCCGCGGCGAACCGCGTTGGCGACGGCGGTCACTGCCTCATCCTGGCCGACGACGCGCGCGTGCAGCCGCTCCTCCATCTTGATCAGCTTCTGAACCTCGCCTTCGAGCATCTTCTGCACCGGGATGCCGGTCCAGCGCGACACGATCTTGGCGATGTCCTCTTCGTCGACCTCTTCCTTGAGCAAGCGATGCTCCTTCTGGAGGGCGACGAGCTCGTTGTTCTTGACCTCGAGCTCCTTCTGGACCTGGGGCACCTCGCCGTACTTGAGGCGGGCAGCCGCTTCGAAATCCGCCATCCGTTCGGCCCGCTCCGCATCGAGGCGCAGCTGCTCGAGGCGAGCCTTGAGCTCACGGATTTGCTGGATGAGCGCCTTCTCCTGCTGCCATTGCGAGCGCATCACCTTGCTCTGTTCCTGCAGGTTGGCCAGCTCCTTCTCGATCGCGTTGAGGCGATCTTTCGAGGCACGGTCCTGCTCTTTCTTGAGCGCCTGCCGCTCGATCTCGAGTTGCCGAATCTGGCGCTCGAGCTCATCGAGCTCCTGGGGCAGACTGTCGATTTCCATGCGCAGGCTCGAGGCGGCCTCGTCGATCAAGTCGATCGCCTTGTCCGGCAAGAAGCGGTCGGTGATATAGCGCTGCGAGAGCACCGCGGCCGCGACGATCGCGGAGTCCGTGATCCGCACGCCGTGATGGACTTCGTATTTCTCCTTCAAGCCGCGCAGGATCGAGATGGTGTCTTCGACCGACGGCTCGCCGACGAAGATGGGCTGGAAGCGGCGTTCCAGCGCCGCGTCCTTCTCGATGTATTTCCGGTACTCGTCGAGCGTCGTGGCGCCGACGGCACGGAGCTGGCCGCGAGCCAGCGCCGGCTTCAGCAGGTTGGAGGCGTCCATGGCGCCCTCCGCCGCTCCGGCGCCCACCAGCGTGTGGAGCTCGTCGATGAAGAGGACGACCTGGCCGTTTGACGACTGGATCTCTTTCAAGACAGCCTTCAACCGGTCCTCGAACTCGCCGCGGTACTTGGTGCCCGCGATCAACGAACCGAGGTCGAGCGAATGGACGCGCTTGTCCTTGAGCGACTCGGGCACATCGCCCTGCGCGATGCGTTGAGCAAGCCCCTCGGCGATGGCGGTCTTGCCCACGCCCGCCTCGCCGATCAGCACGGGGTTGTTCTTGGTGCGCCGTGAGAGGACCTGGATGACGCGACGGATCTCCTGCTCGCGGCCGATGACCGGATCGAGCTTTCCCTCGCGAGCGAGGGCGGTCAGATCACGGGTGTACTTTTCGAGTGCCTGGAACTTGGATTCGGGCGACGCGTCGGTGACCCTCGTCGAGCCACGCACCTTGGTGAGCGCCTCGAGAACCTTCTCGCGCGTGACGCCGGCCCGCTGCAAAATCTTGGCGGCCTCGCTGTTCGACTCATCCGTGATCGCGAGGAGCAGGTGCTCGGTGGAGAGATACTCATCTTTGAGCGCCTCCATCTGGTTCGACGCGGCGTCGAGCAGTCGGCGCAGCCGGGAACCCAGATAGGTCTCGGCGCCATAGACCTTGGGCAGCCGGTCGAGCTGGGCTTTCAGCTCGGCCTCCACCCTCGCGGGATCGACGCCGATCTGCTGCAGGATGGGACGAACCGTGCCGTCCTGCTGCTGCAGCAACGCGAACAGCAGATGCTCGGGCGTGATCTCCTGGTGCTGGGCTTCCTGGGCAAGCGACTGCGCCTGCTGGATTGCCTCCTGGGTCTTTTCGGTTAATCGGTCAGGGCGAAACGGCATACTGTGGGTCTACCCGGCTCAGAATATCCCTTAAACAGCCGGGACACTAAAAGACGGCCCCCAGTCTGACCCTCCCCCGACGCGGAGGGAACGAGTGAGGCGTGTTGGCTTTAGACCTCTTTGAAGTCGGCGTCGACGACGTCACCGTCGCCGGACTTGCCGGACTTGGGGCCTTCAGTGCCGGTGGCCGCCTGGGCTCCGGCGCCGGCGCCCTGCGCCTGGCGGTAGACCGCTTCGCCGATCTTCTGCATCGCAGTCGCCAGCTCCTGGCTGGTTGACCGCATGCGCTCGACGTCGTTGTCCTTGATCGCCTGCTTGACCGGCTCGATCTTGCTCTCGACCTCCGACTTGACCGAAGCGTCGATCTTGTCGGCGTTCTCCTGCAGGACCTTCTCCGCCTGGTAGACGAGGCTGTCCGCCTGGTTGCGGGCCTCGACTTCCTCGCGGTGCTTGCGGTCCTCTTCGGCGTGCGCCTCGGCGTCCTTCACCATCTTCGAGACCTCGTCCTTGTTCAGGGTGGTGGAGGCGGTGATCGTCACCTTCTGCTCCTTGCCGGTGCCAAGGTCCTTGGCCCGCACATTGAGGATGCCGTTGGCGTCGATATCGAACGTCACTTCGACCTGCGGCACGCCGCGCGGTGCCGGCGCAATCCCATCGAGGTGGAACTTACCGAGCGTCTTGTTCGCCGACGCCATCTCGCGCTCGCCTTGCAGCACGTGGATTTCGACCGAGGGCTGGTTGTCCGATGCGGTCGAGAACACCTGGCTCTTCGAAGTCGGAATGGTGGTGTTGCGCTCGATCAGCTTGGTGTTGACCCCACCGAGGGTCTCGAGTCCTAGCGACAGCGGCGTGACGTCGAGCAGCAGGACATCTTTGACCTCGCCCTTGAGCACGCCCGCCTGGATGGCAGCGCCCACGGCGACGACCTCGTCTGGGTTGATGCCGCGATGCGGTTCCTTGCCGTTGGTGAGCTTCTTGACCAGCTCCTGGATTGCGGGCATACGGGTCGCGCCACCGACGAGGATCACCTCGTTCAGCTCGGCGGGAGTAAGTCCAGCGTCCTTGAGCGCCGCGTTGAACGGCGCAATCGTCTTTTCCGTGAGGTCAGCCGTCAGCTGCTCGAACTTCGAGCGGATGATTTTGATGTCGAGGTGCTTCGGGCCGTTCTGATCGGCCGTGATGAACGGGAGGTTGACGTCAGTCTCCATGCGGCTGGAGAGCTCGATCTTCGCCTTCTCCGCGGCCTCGGTCAGACGCTGCAGGGCCTGGCGGTCCGAGCGGAGGTCGATCCCCTGCTCCTTCTTGAACTCGTCGGCGATGTAGTCGACCAGCCGGCGGTCGTAGTCGTCACCGCCGAGGTGCGTGTCGCCGTTGGTCGCCTTGACTTCGAAGACGCCCTCGCCGATCTCCAGTACGGAGACGTCATAGGTGCCGCCACCGAGGTCGAAGACGAGGATTTTCTCGTTCTCCTTCTTGTCCAGGCCGTAGGCGAGCGCGGCCGCGGTGGGCTCATTGATGATGCGCACAACGTTGAGGCCGGCGATCTCACCGGCGTTCTTGGTCGCCTGCCGCTGCGAGTCGTTGAAGTAGGCGGGCACGGTGATGACCGCGTCCGTGACCTTCTCGCCGAGGTAGGCCTCGGCGTCGGTCTTCAGCTTCTGCAGGATCATCGCCGAGATCTGCTCGGGCGTATAACGCTTCCCCTGGATCTCGACTTCGACCCGGCCGGCACTGCCGGTGACGACCTTGTAAGGCACCATCTTCCGCTCGCGCTCCACCTCATCACCTTTGCGACCCATGAAGCGCTTGATCGAGAAGACGGTGTTCTCGGGGTTGACGGCAGCCTGCCGGCGGGCCAACTGACCCACCAGGCGCTCGCCGGATTTCGTGAACGCGACGACCGACGGCGTCGTCCGACCGCCTTCCGCGTTCGGAATGACCACCGGCTCGCCGGCTTCCATGACGGCGATAACTGAGTTCGTGGTTCCGAGGTCGATGCCTACGGTCTTTGCCATCTCGTAGTACTCCTTAAAGTATGTGCCGGCCCCGGCGTCTCCGCGCCCGGGCAAGCTGGGCGGTATATACCCTCGCCAATTCGGTGCTAAACGATATGAACCCTAGAATAGTTTCAGGTTATATGCGTACGGTGATCGTGGGCTGCGGACGGGTCGGCTCCAGCCTGGCCCGGCAGCTCAGCCAGGAGGGGGATGACGTTGCCGTGGTGGATTCGAGTGAGGCCGCCTTCAACCGCCTGGGTGAAGACTTTGCCGGGGAGATGGTCTTCGGCTCCGCGGTCGATGAGGACATCCTCCGCCGCGCCGGCACCGACCGCGCCGAGGCGTTCGTGGCGGTGACCAACGCCGATACCACCAATATCATGGCGGCCCAGCTGGCCCAGCATGAGTTCGGAGTCAAGAAAGTGATCTGCCGCATCTACGACCCGGCGCGGGCTGATCTCTACGCCGACCTGGGCATCGAGACCATCTGCCCGACGACCATCGGCGCTGAGAAGGTCACGCGCTTCTTCGAGAAGTAGGTGGGCGCCGTGGGCGATACGCCGAGTAGCACGATCGGGGCCAGCGAGCTCCGGCGCGATGTCAGCGTCTGGGGCTCCTACATGTGGGGCTACGCGGACGTCGGCGCCGACATCTATGTCGCGCTCGGCATCGTCGCGCTGGCCGCCCTTGGCTTTACGCCGCTCGCCTTCCTTGCGGCCGGGCTCGTCTATGCCATGGTGGGCCTCTGCTACGCCGAGCTGGCCTCGGCTTATCCGGTCGCCGGCGGCGGCCAGTACTTCGCCCTGCGCGGGCTCGGCGATCTGTGGGGTTTCGTGGCGGGCTCCGCCCTGTTGCTCGACTACACGATCGACATCGCCCTCTTCACGGTGATCTCGTTCGGCTATTTCAACTTCTTCATGCCCTTCGCCCAGTCGCTCACCGTCAAGGTCGGCCCGACCCACGTCCAGTGGTTCTGGCTGCTCGAGACCGTCGCCGGCATCGTGGTCCTGATCTGGATGAACGTCCGCGGCATCAAGGTGTCCTCGACGTTCAACAATTTCCTCGGCGTAGTGGCGATCGCCGGCCAGGCGATCATCGTGATCGCCGGCTTCAGCCTGGTCTGGGACCCGGGGCTGGTCGTCCAGAACTTCACCCACTACCCGGCCAACCTCGGACAGTTCGCGCTGGGCTCCTCGCGGGCCATCATCTCGTGCGTGGGCCTGGAGTCGATCTCGCAGGTCGCCGAGGAGACCCGCCGCCCAGCCACCATCATCCCGCGGACGTCGATCGGCCTCATCCTCTCGGTCCTGCTCTTCGCGATGGCGTTCTCCATCCTCGCCGCCGGCATGTTCCCGCTCGGCCAGGGCCCGCACAACGGCTTCTACGGCCACAGTGGTGATCCCGTCGCCCTGATCGCCGGCCACATCCCGGTGATCGGCATCGTCGCGGCGCCACTGACGGCGCTGATCGGTGGCGTCATCGTGTTCATCTCCGCCAACTCCGGTGTGGTCAGCGCCTCGCGCCTCACCTACTCGATGAGCCTGTTCCGGCTCGTGCCACGCTGGTTCAACAAAGTTAACAAGCGATACGCCACCCCGACGCGCACGATCATCGTCTTCAGCTGTGTGGCGATCGTGCAGACGCTGATTGCGTTCCTCACGCCGGGCGGCTCTGGTTCCTCGGACAACGCGGCCATCGAGCTGCTCACCGACCTCTACGCCTTCGGGGCGACCACGGGCTACCTCATCGTCTTCGTCTCCTTGATCACGCTTCGGTTCAAGGATCCGTACACGCCGCGCCCCTACCGGATGCCGCTCAACATCCCGATCAAAGTCAAAGGGCGGACCGTCGATTTTCCCGTGCTGGGCGTGCTCGGCATGATCGGGGTGGGGATCACGCTCTTCGAAGTGGTGCTCACGCACCCCCTGGGCCGGATCGCGGGTCCAGGGTGGATCCTGCTCTGCGGCATCCTCTATGTGGTCTACCGCCGCCGGCAGAAGCTGCCGCCCCTGGGAAACGTTCCCCGGAACTGGGAAGAGGCGCAGAAGCGGGTGCTCCGCGAGGCGGAAGAGTTCGAGTCGCTCGAGGAATATGAAGGGGTCCTCGCCGAGCGCGACGCCGCCGGGAACAAGCCGGCATGACGCCCTATCGCTACACCCGAATTGTCGGCTTCGCGTCGCTACTGGTCGGGGTCCTGGTCCTGCTCCGTGACCTGATCGCGGTACATTCCGTGCCGTACGGTATTGCCGGCGTCGGCCTGCTGGCCTTCGGCGCCTGGCGGCTGCAAGCGGCGGCGCGGCTTCCCCATTGAGCCTCACGCTCAGCCCGCTCGGCATCACGCTGGCGGTCACCTTTACGGTCGGCCTGGCCGGCACCCTCGGCTGGATGCTCCGCGTCCCACCGCCGGCACCCCGGGGCGCCACCAGCACGGTGCGGTCGGTGGAGTCGATCCGCAAGGTACTGGTCCCCATCCTCGACCTCGGCGCCTCGGTCCGGGCCGTCGAGCTGGCGGCACGCCTGAACCAGGGCCACAAAGCGGAAATGGTGATCGTCTACGTGCACGAGATCCCGCTTCAGGCGCCGCTCGCCATGCCCGAGAAGGACCCGCGGATCCAGCGAGCGCTCAACGCGGCCGCCTTCATTGCCACGCAGCACGCGATTCAGCCCCGCACCAAGGTCAACGTCGCGCGCCAGGCCGGCCACCGCATCGTCGAGATCGCGCGCGAGGAGGGCGTCGACCTGATCGTGATGGGGATCAGCCACCAGAACCGACCGAATGAGAGCCCGCTCGGCCGGGTCGCCGAGCACGTGGTTCGCAACGCCCATTGCGAGGTGGTCATCGACCGGGTACCGCGCCAGAAGATGGCACTGATCCCAACCGAGATGGACTAGCGGAAATCACCCTCCCCCTCTGGGGGAGGGCAGGGTGGGCGCCGCTGGACCCTAACGGTCAGCGCGACAGCAGGGCGTAGA
>Ga0102924_1006620_pt1 | contig 10825 bp, 8 predicted proteins | sample PaiPotPPM11metaG_FD_80116 | JGI IMG/M metagenome (GOLD analysis project Ga0102924, IMG submission 80116) | Iron sulfur acid spring bacterial and archeal communities from Banff, Canada, to study Microbial Dark Matter (Phase II) - Paint Pots PPM... ...
AGACCAGAGATACAGATAACCCGCTGAAAAGGTTCGCACGCAAGTTGAAAGGTGAGCCAGACGCGGATGCGGATTACAATCGTAATCAGATTGATGCCGAACGTGATTCCGATCCAAACCACTAGACATCAATCTACAGACGCAGGTGTGTAGATACATAACAGAGTAAAGCGCAAGGCCGGATGTGGAAATCAATCCACATCCGGCTTAGTGTTTTTTGCTCGTACGAATGCTCAATCAGCTTTTTGTAGCACTCATAAGACGTACCAATACACGCTGCTTGTGTTACTACAAGCGAGCAGTAAATGCTATTGGCAACTGCCTGGGTCCATAGATAAAGGTGCTATGAATTGTCTCCAGTTCTTCTGCATGTATACGCCTGATATCCTGCAGGCGCTCGAAGAGGATAGTGAGGGCGATATGAGATTCGAGACGAGCCAGGGGGGCACCCAGGCAGAAGTGAATGCCATGTCCGAATGAGAGATGGCGATTTGGGGTACGCTCAATGTCGAAGCGCTCAGGCTCTGGAAATTGGGCCGGATCATGGTTCGCACTAGAGACCCAACCCAGGATAAAAGCTCCACGCGGTACTGTCCTTCCTGCTAGTTCGGTATCCTGGGTAGCGTAACGCGCGATCATGGTAACTGGTGAGCGATAACGTAGCACCTCTTCAATCGCTGATGGGATTAACTGTGGCTCATGCTTGAGACGTTCCATAACTTCTGGATGTTCGTCAAAGCAGAGCAATGCGTCACCGAGCAAGTTCGTGGTCGTGATATTGCCCGCAACGAGTAGCAAGGCCGCAAAGCTAAGGATGTCACGCTCAGGAAGACGCACACCGTCGATCTCTGAGGCCAGGAGAGCACTTATCAGATCAGATCCTGGAGCGCGTCTACGTTCAGCGACGATATCTTTGAAATAACAGTAGATGTCATCCAGGGTGCTGCGTACGGTGCGGCGCATCTGTTCACGATAGGCTTCAAAGTTCTCTGGCTTGATATTTTCATACTCGCTGATCACAATGGCATCCGACCATCGTTTGAACTGCACCCGATCAGAGGAGGGAATACCCAGCATCTCAGCAATAACGATGATCGGTAGTGCACCTGCGAGATCTCCAATGATATCCATCGAGCCACGTTCGATCACTGCATCCAACAGCTCATTTGTTATCTCTGCGATACGAGGTGCTAGCTGGTTAATCGCACGCGGTGTAAAGGCCTGCGACACTAGATTACGCAATTGACGATGCAGTGGTGGATCAGTATTGATAATACTACTATCACGCTCCTCAATAACAGGTTCGGGTGCGAACCTATAGTTATCAGAAGAGAAAAGCTCGTGATTAGCAAGGAGAGCACGAACATCTTCGTAGTTAAACACTTCCCAGACCTTCAAACGTTCATCATAGAGAATAGGCCCCGACTCCCGTAAAGCAGTAAAGCAAGCATGAGGATAACGGAGTTGGTCCAAAAGAGAGCGTGGATTTATTGCCATTGATTGCCTGGTGTCCTCCCGACAGCCGAGAGAGACACCTTCTCCTTTCATACACACAACAAACACATACACAGACACAGACCGGTGCTGATAGGATCAGAGATAAGCAACTGATCAACCATCAGCATTTCCACGATGCAAGGATGACGTAACTATATGAAGTATCTATAAGAGGCACACAGCTAGCAAGACAGGTAACGATGCCAGACACATTTCTTCACTATCTACGATAAATGTAAAGAATGCACATATTCAATAGGAAACAGATATATTAATCACCCCACCTATACAGGATAAACAGCAACACAATATTGTTCAAGACCATCACTCATGCTATCATGATCGAGAAATTATATAAATATCCGGAAGCGTAGGACAGAGACCGGTAGCATTTCCAGCAGCAGAAAGTTATTCTATTCATGCAATACAGAGAAACAATTGTTATTCCAATTGATCCATTACAGCCAGACGAAGAGACGATCGAACACGCGGCCGCGCTCTTGCGCAACGGCAAGCTCGTTGTATTCCCGACCGAGACCGTCTATGGACTGGGAGCCAATGCGCTGGAAACACAAGCCGTCGAGCAGATCTTTGCCGCCAAGGCACGTCCATTTAGCGATCCTCTCATTGTTCATATCGCCGAGCTCGAGGAGTTGTATACCCTGGTCACCCATGTACCAGAAAACGCACTGCGCCTGGCTCATATATTCTGGCCCGGACCGCTCACAATAATCCTACCAGCCAGCCAGAACATTCCAGGACTGGTTACGGCAGGTCTCCCCAATGTAGCGATTCGCATGCCATCACATCCAGTCGCCCGTGCCTTACTACGCGCCACTGCACTCCCAATCGCTGCCCCTAGCGCCAACCGTTTTATGCATGTCAGTCCAACAACTGCCCAGCATGTCTACGCTGATCTTAACGGACGAGTACCTTTAATCCTGGATGGCGGTCCTTGCTCAGTAGGTGTAGAATCAACTGTTCTGGACCTGTGTAGCGAAATTCCAACTATTCTACGCCCGGGTGGTATTAGCCTGGAGGCCCTACAAAGTGTGCTACCACAGGTGCTGCCACCGATAGCAAGGAATAGCCAGACGGATGAACAGGAAAAGCAGGGGCTAGCCGCACCAGGACAGATGCTTATTCATTATTCGCCGCGCGTTCCTACCTATCTTGTCGAAGGCAACGTTGAAGAGATGCGAGCGTTGATGCAGCGAGAGATCGTACAACGCCAACAACAGGGTGAGCGCGTTGGTCTCTTACTGGCTGATGAAGATCTCCCTACCTTTCAAGAGAGCGGTGCCGAACTCTATCTTCTGGGTAAAACAAATGCACAGGTAGCAACACGACTCTTTGCGGGGCTACGCACACTGGAAGAGGCAGGTGTCCAGGTTATCCTCTGTCGTACTTTCTCACAACAAGGACTGGGATTGGCGGTAAGAGATCGCTTATTGAAGGCAGCAGGCGGTAAAGTCATCTCTCATTAGTATAAGAGAGTGTTATAGCAGGACAACGCGCTATCGCTATCTATAATCTCTTGACAGCGAGCAGCTAATGGTTCTTTAAATGGTGAATCTTGAGCGCGATCTGCAATGAGAGGCGCAATTCTGGGTCCTCTAGCGAGCGCCCAAGTAGTGACTCGATGCGGTTCAAACGATAGAGGAGCGAGTTACGATGGAAGTGCATAGTGCGAGCCATCTCACTCAAGTTGCCATTACAGCGGAAGAAACCCTCAAGCGTCTCAATATAGGTACTATCATGAGCGAGCAAGGGTTCCAGCGTCTCCATATAGAAATCATCGAGCTCGCTATGACCATTGAGGTGGAAGAGCAGGCGGTAGATACCCAGGCGTGAAAAAGAATGCAATTTCCCCTCACCAAAGAGCCGGCGTCCAATCTCAAGAGCCTGTAATGCCTCGCGGTGAGCCTGCGTAATATACGCCAATGAACTGGCGATACGCCCCATGCCACATGAATATTGAGGAGGACGTGAGCCGTTGCTGCGATACGAAGAGATGCGGTTCATCATACGTTCAAGACGTGTATACCACGTATTCTCATACTCGCGTTCAACTTCAAGGTTCTCATCGAAAGCTGGCAACGGCAATATTGCAGTGATACGACGAGTCTCAGTCAACACCCAGGAGCCAGGCCACTCACGCATAAGTTCATCACGAATACGTTTGCCCCATTGTGCATTACTACTCGAAGGAAAGTCGCGCTCATCGGGCGAGATCTCAAAAATCACGACAATCTGTGAGGTGGTGAGATCGTAGCCAAGCAGACGCGCACGAGCCATCATCTCATCAGGCTGCTGATAGTGTCCCTGCAAGACATCGGTAAAGGCCTCTACCTGGTAGCGATTCTCGACCTCACTACGATCACGTTCGCGTGCAAATTCGATTGCAATAATTGGCGTAACCTGATTCAGGACAATACGTTCCAGGTAATCAAAATCGCTCTCATTACCGATCAACGAGAGATGACCGACGATTTCATGACGGCTACTGGGGATTGGTTCCGCAACACGAGCAAGTCCCTGCAGACGCAACTGCTCATCAGTAAACGGAGATGGGAGGTGCAGAGGCGGAAAATGGGCAGGAGCAACCTGCAAACGCACATGTTGATCAGCATCCTGCACAACAACCCACTTACCACGGCTGTTGGCAAGGTGCTCACAGACACCTTGAATGCCCGCGCCCTGAAGGCTCAATTGCATCAATTGGTTAGCAATCTCTGCCGCTTTACGCTCGGTCTCGCCACGAAAGCTCACCACAAAAGTGATGACCTCACGCATAACCTCTTCAAGGAGCGCGTTGTTGGGGAGGAGGAGCAAAGGCAGGTTCATCTGCTCGGCAAACTCGATTGCCTCGCTCCCCAATGCATGTATTGATGGAGCGGCTACACCAACGACAGAGACACCAGCCTGGTGCAACACGTTCAGCAAGTGGGGAAGGGTTTCGTTTAATTGACTTAACCGCGACAGATTTAGCAACGCTAACTCGCCGCCCTGAATGCTTTCGAAGGCAGGAAGACGCGCACGCATGCGACACGCCCACGTGACTCGACGCTCCAGGCCTCCCCCTCCAGCCACTAACTGTGCGTCCCGTGAGGCGAGCAGCGTCAAAATATTCCGTACGGAGGCGGATGATTGAGATTGACCGCTCATAACACTCACGCTTTATACCATTTTTCTTATCAATGTTGTAACAAGATCTACGGCGAAGTCCTTACTCACCAAATACCCTGCATAGATGAGGAATATCTAGCACCTATTATACTCCTTCAAGTTACTTCCGGTATATAGTAGAGTAAAGGTCATCCTTGCATAATACACGAGCATCGTCACGATTACTCTTCTGTATTATTCCCGTCAGTATTTTCAAAGTCAAACTCGCTCATATCGTCGCCGTCATCACCACCATCATAGTACTCATCATCTGTCCCCAGGTCGTCGTCGTCCTCACGATCATGGCGCAACATTGAATCTTTGATGTAAGCGCGGATAGTCTCATTAGCACCCTGTGATGGGAAGCTCACTTCTCCGTATGTATCCGGAGACTGATACTCTTCGCGCATATTCAAGCGCACTACGCTGGAGTCAATCGCGAGAATACCGGCGGCATACTGATTGCCACGGTTAATAAAATCGATTAAGCGAGCAGCCAGGCGCGGCTCAACCTGCCCAATGACCTCGCCACCGGCGGTGCAGGCCTGCAAACGATGTCCATCGCGCACCAGATTTACCCGGTCACCGCGGCTCACGCGCGAGAGTACTGAGGCCGGAGCAAGGTTGATCAGCGTTGTTACACCGGTCTTGCCTGTCTCCTCGATGAAGAGTCGGGGATCAATCCGATGCCCAGCACCCATAGGAGCAGCAGTCGGAGCCCTATCAGGCAACGTCTGGAGCCGATCGAGATTCTTCCTGGCAATGCTATTGTTGGGGCTATACTTCATGGTCAACGTATAGGCCTGGCGCGCCTCAGCATAGTAGCCTAATTCGCTATACGCTTTACCAAGGCGATTATAGGCATCCGGCTCCTGTGGAAAGATATTTACAATGTTTTTATTGGTATTGACAGCTTCTTCCCATTGTCCTTCTTGCGCCAGCTTCACAGCAAGATCTGTCCACTGCTTTTTTAAACGGGCTTTCTCCTCGCCCGTGAGTGCTTGCGTCATCAAAACCTCCTCCACCTGTGTGGAATTTCGTTCATTCTAGCTTCTAGCTTGCATATTATATCCTAACGGCGCAACCCTGTAGAGACCATGCCGTCGCTCTCTCAATACGCACCTGAAACATATCACCTGCCTGGACGTCTTGCGCAGTCTCCGGGGCTGGGAAGAAGACCCATTTATTCGCCCGATTGTGTCCTTTAAACTGCTTGATGCCATGCATATAGTTGGTATCCTCAACCATTACCTCTTCAACACGACCAACATAACTCTGGTTGATCTCCAGAGCAATCTTAGCTTGCACATCTTCTAGCGCATGGAGACGGCGCTTCTTCTCTGCCAGAGGAATGTCATCCTCCCAGCGCGAAGCAACGGTACCAGGACGCACAGAGTAAGCAGCTACGTGCACTACATCAAAACGGATCTTCTCCAGAAGATCGAGTGTGTGCTGGAACTCTTCTTCAGTCTCACCACAAAAACCAACGATAATATCAGTTGACAATGTAATAGTCGGCCATAATTCGCGTACACGTTCAATACGTTCTACATATTCATCCAGAGTATAGCCACGCTTCATCCTCTTCAACATCGCATCATCGCCAGACTGTACAGGGATATTCAGATGCTCACAGACCTTTGGTAGATGCGCCATACGCTCAAACATGCTATCCGTCATATGGCGGGGATAGGAGGTCATAAAACGGATACGCGCTAAACCATCGATAGTACTGAGCTGAGTCATCAGATCGGCGAGATCAGGCTTCTCTGGCAGATCCAGTCCATACGCCTCAACGGTCTGCCCCAATAACGTCAACTCTTTTGCACCCTTCTCTACCAGCGTGCGAGCCTCTAGCATCAGTTCATCCAGGGGACGGCTACGCTCGCGACCACGACGGTAGGGAACAATACAGTACGTACAGACCTTATTACATCCCAGCACAATCGGTAACCAGGCTAATGGACTCGCCTTTGCAGGCTCAATCCTGGTAGGATAATGAGCAATACGCTCACCCGGTTTAGGGGTGATTGCCATCGGCAAGACATTCGCTTTCCCCTGCCGCGACAACGAGGTTGCAAACGTAGGTACGGTCACAGGCGTTGATTGTGTAGCAGGGACAGGAGCCGAGCACGCCTCCTCTGGCGCAAGATCGCTATCACCCATCACTGCAGCAGATGCATAGGGGTCCAGTTCGGGTCTGAAGTCAATGTCAAGGTAGCCAGCACCCGAGATAGGAGTCCAACGTTCCTCAAGGAAACGCGGCAAAATATCAGCGTGCTCAACCTTCATATACAGATCAATATGTGGATAGCGTTTGCGCAACGCATCGATGGTCTTTTGATTACCAATCATACAGCCCATCAATGCCACCAATAAATCACTGCGCTGCTCTTTTGCACGTCGCAAATTTGCTAACAGATTATGAGCTTTGTCTTCAGGTGCCTGGCGCACACTACAGGTATTGAGTACCACCAGGTTCGCCTGATCCATGCTGGCCTCTTCCCATCCTAATTCATCAAGCATTGACTGGATACGCTGAGAGTCAGCCAGATTCATCTGACAGCCGACTGTCCAAATATGATACTTTCCCTGGGGAATGCTTGTTGCTGTGGTGGTCATCATCAGTGCCTCTCTTCGAGCATCAATAGCTTGTGTCGTAGCATATGGGATTGCGATTACCTACTCGTCCTTATTCTAAGATGGACGGTATTATAACAGTATCAGTTGCTGATAGCAAGTACGCAATCGCGCGCACATATAGGGCAAAAGAAACCACCGATTGGCTTCTCTTGCCCTCTCTTAAGAGTTCTTACCCGCGCGTTGCCTACATTTTACACAGCGACCAAGCAAGTTTTATCTTTTGGCAATACAAAACGATATGAGTGTATGCATAATAGAGCGTTCAAGCGTTTACACTATTTTTTGCGGCGATCTTCAACACGTGCGCTGGCAGTCTTTGACTCACCACCAGTTGCACGCGGCAGACTATCAGCAGGTAACAGCTCAACTTTGGGAGTATTGCCGGTCACTGACTTGACTGCAGCGGCCATACGCTTTTGCAGGCCGCTGGCTTGCTCAGCATCCTCCAACAGTGTCGCATCCTTGATCTCCACCTTTAGATCAAACGTATCCAGGTCGTTTTTGCGATCAACGATAATACGAAAATTTGAAGCGGTCTCAGGGAATTGCACGAGTGCCGACTCGATCTGGCTGGGGAAGACAATCAAACCACGAATAGAGACGGCATCATCCGAACGACCTTTAATCGCACCGATCTTAGGATGCGTACGACCACAAGAACAACGCTCATCCCACCAGACACGGGACAGGTCACGACTTCGATAGCGGATCATCGCCGTTCCCTCGCTAGTCAACCACGTCCAGACCAGTTCACCATCCTGACCCTCTGCAACCGACTCACCGGTCTCTGGATTGATACACTCAACCAGAAACGCATCCGCCCAGGCGTGCATCCCATCGCGCTCCTCGCACTCACAGGTCATACCAGGTCCAAGGAACTCGGTCATCCCAAACTCATCAAATGCAGTAATATTTAGCAGTGACTCGATCTTCTGGCGTGTCTCCCAGGGCCATGGTTCCGCACCGAAAAGGCCATACTTCAGCTTCGTATCCTTAAAATCAATCCCCATCTCAGCCGCTTTATTGCCAAGATAGAGGCCAACCGAAGGCGTCATACAGAAAGCAGTTACATTAAAATCGCGAATAAAATCAAACATACGCTCATACTGACGCGCATCGGAGCCCATCGGGATAGCCATAACATCCATTGCCATCGCCCCGTAATGAAAGCCAAAACCGCCCGTAGGCATGCCATAACCGTAGCAGTTCATCAGGACGTCACCTGGACGCATACCGATCATCCAGAGTTCACGAGCATTCAGATCGGCCCAGTGCTCAATATCTTTTTTGGTTGCAAAAACTGGTACACTCTTGCCCGTCGTCCCACTCGTCGCATGCATCTGAAGCACACCACCCTCACCGCCGGCCGGCTTCAAAGCCATCCCCATCGGATACGCTGCGCGAACCGTCTTCTTTTCTAAAAAGGGGAGTTTTCGAATGTCATCTAACGATTGTATATCTGATGGCTTCACGCCAGCTTCATCATAGAGATTGCGATAAAATTGATTTTGATTATAAGCACGTGCAACTACCGCCTGGAGACGCTCCAATTGCAGTGCCTGTAACTTCTCCTTTGGAAGGGTCTCTATCTCTTCATTAAAGAACGTACGATTACTTACCACTGAGAGTTCCTCCAATATCCATAGCGCATATTGTAAAAGTGCACCTCCATGGCCCTGCCACCACACAACCTACGCTTCATACAACACACAAGAATATGATAGTATCAATACAAGAAAAAATAAGGTCATGCAGTCAAAGGTGGCGAGCAGCGACGTCATAAAGTTGAGTGAACAAAGAGTTATTGATACACTCACTACGACCACACGCTACTCAAGTATGGTTGACCGCAAGGCAGAATAGAGAACATTTCACAAGCATCTGCTTCGCACCATATTCTACCATGCTCACTATGACTCGTCCATGGAGTGGTTCTACTACAGGCGTAAAAACCCTGTGGTAGCGCGTTCTCATGGTATACATCTCAATAATTTGGAAGAAGATTTTCATCACTCGAGAAAAAACAGAAAACATATAGAGGAGCACTATTTTACATGAACGCAGCAGCAGCAACATCGATCCAGGCTATTATCTGGGACCTGGATGGGGTCATCCTTGATAGTAGTGAAGATCATCGTATCTCCTGGCATTATCTGGCCCGTGAGAAGAAGCTAGCCTTCACCGACGAGCAATTTTACGCGACCTTTGGTATGCGTAATGATGAGATCATTCCCATGCTGTGGGGACCAATGGATCTGGAGCAGATTAAAGAGTTTAGCGAAATTAAAGAGCTCTATTATCGCAAGAGTATTCGCGAAAAAGCCACTGCCCTACCCGGAGCGATTGAGCTTCTGGCCTCCCTGCGTGACGCTGGCTTCAAACAAGCTCTGGCCTCTTCAGCGCCCGTTAAAAATATCGAAGTTGTAAGCGAAGCATTGGGACTGGAGAGATACCTCAACGCACTCGTCTCCGGTGAGACGGTACCCCATGGCAAACCGGCCCCCGACGTCTTCCTGAAAGCCGCTCGTGAGCTAGGAGTCGATCCTATACATTGTGTAGTCATCGAAGATGCCGTACACGGCGTAGAGGCGGCTCATGCAGGCAACATGAAGTGTATCAGTGTCGCAGGAACACGCGACCTGCCAGGCCTGCGTGCAGCCGAACTCATGGTTACAGATCTGACACATGTTACTGTTGATGATATTCGTGCGCTGGGAAAATAAAGTTGAGTATAAGGGTCTACCACTATGACAATTATCGCCGAGACTGAGCGCCTGCTCATACGTCAACTTGAAGATATAGATGAAGCTGACCTCTACGCTGTTGGTTCTGATCCCGATGTCGCTCATTATATGGATGATGGGACGCCACTGACCGCAGAACAGGCACATGCCTGGATTGGCATATCAAAGCTAAACTATCAGAAGGCAGGCCATGGTAACTTCGCAATCGTCCTCAAAAAGAACAACGAGTTTATTGGCTTTGGTGGTCTGGTTCATCCGGGAGGCGCACCGCAGATCGAGATCATCTACGGCTTCAAAAAAGCGTATTGGGGACAAGGCTTCGCTACCGAATTTGTGCAGCAAATGGTCGAGGTCGGCTTCGCGCGCTGGAAGTTCGCACATATCGAAGCATCTATCCATATAGACAATAAAGCATCCATCCACGTCGTCGAAAAAGCAGGCATGACATTCTTACGTCAAGAGATTGATGAAGATGGTGAGCCTATCGTCTCCTATGGCATCAACAATCCTACGCTTGTCGTTTAAACTGAAGCAATCGCTGTATGCAAAAGCTCGTGAGCAGCAAAAAGCTGTGCATTCATGCACATTGGCTTGACAGGCCAATATATGGCGTGGCACAATAGCGGCAGAACAGCATGCCGCTGTGACATGGAGGTGTAGGGGCCCCGGTGGGTTTCACCGTCTTCAAAACGGCTGGGGGGCCGCTCGGCGCGGTCCCTGGTGGGTTCGACTCCCATACGCCTCTGCCACTTTTTACGTATATATTGGAAATG
>Ga0102924_1006621_pt1 | contig 10825 bp, 9 predicted proteins | sample PaiPotPPM11metaG_FD_80116 | JGI IMG/M metagenome (GOLD analysis project Ga0102924, IMG submission 80116) | Iron sulfur acid spring bacterial and archeal communities from Banff, Canada, to study Microbial Dark Matter (Phase II) - Paint Pots PPM... ...
ACGATTCCAGAACACCTCAATCTCAATTTCGAATGTAGTGCAGACTCAGCCATAGCGTGAAATGATTCTAAATCACTTAGCCCCTTTCTCGCCCCCTTCGTGACGAACTTGGCTAACGAGCCGGACGCGAGGCGTGAGCACGGAACGGATGGCGGAGGAACTGGCCCGCTACTTACGGGGCTGGATCAGCTACCTCGGGAAGTGTGAAACGCCCAGCGTGTTGCAGAGCCTTGAAGAGTGGACCCGACGCAGGCTGAGGTCTGCGACCTGGAAGCAGTGGAAGCGCGGGTCGGTGTATTTTGTGGAACTGCGGAAACGGGGCGTGCGTTGTGATCTGGCCGCGAAAACGGCCGGGTAGCGCGCACGGCCAGTGGAGGCTGGCCTGCAGCCCGGCCCTCGCCCTCGCACTGCCCAATGCTTACTGCGACTCCCACGGCCTTCCGTGATTGACGGTCGCTCGATAGCTCAACCCACCGAACCGCCGGATGCGGACCCGCATGTCCGGTGGTGTGGGAGGGGAGGAGCCGTGAGGCTTCCCCCTATCCCGATTGTGCAACATCTTAGAGTAAAAGATTTGCAGATTGTGCTATCTACCCTTAATTTCACGATGCGCTGTTTGGTTCCTCCGTCGATTGTGTCTAGCCCAATTCAATCTAACGGATTGTTCTATTTCGCTTCCAAGATGAGACGAATACAATGTTTCCGAAAGCGGTGGACCTTGGCGACTGCGCCATCGCAGTGTCCCAAATCGATACACTTACCCCGCCTAACTCGGCCTCAATCGCCGTCGCGCGCCGAAAAATCTTCTGCAACTGCCTGAATCTTCACGGTTTTCGCGCCGCGAAAATAAACCGTCTCACTTGTCTCGCTTGTCGCCACTGTCTCATTTCGGCGTGTTAGCGTGGATTTGGTATCGAACCGGGCTGCGTTTGGAATGCGCGCCAACCGCAGCCTTGTCGCCGCCGAGAGCCTGGGTGGCTAGAAGGTATGCCGGGGCCCGCATCCCCCGTCACCCGTTTGCGGTCTCCAACCGAAGCGTTGGCTCCCGCTGCCGGAGTATCGAGCAGCCGCTCCTCCCACTTCCGGCCCGCCGGAGGGGAAAGGGCGTTACCTCGCGGGCTACGGCCGGGTACGCCGCCTGAGCGTGCCGGGCCGGAATCGAAACCGAACCCGTTTCGGTTCTAACAGGCTGGCCGGCTGGTTCGTTCTTCCCCGTTCCAGAGAACCGCGCCGGCGACCTTGGAGTGAATGGGGACTTGCGTGTACCTTCTAACCACCCAGGCTTTCGGAAAAGAAAGATACAGAGGCTGCAAGGGCGGGGCTGGCTGCGCCCCGGGCCGGGCGAGTGGCAGAGCCGTGTCTCCTCCACCCGCCGGGCTCTTATGTATTCAGGCTCAAGATGAAAGCGCATTGGTATTAGAACGGAACAGTGCTCACCCAATTATGAATTCGGGATTAGCCGCACTCCAGCCATCCGCCATAACTCACGGGTTGGAATCCACCTGCCCAAAGAGCCAAGCTGCCCTAGGACGGTACCCGCTCCGTGTCCGGATCCGGTATTTCTTCAGATGCGGTCCCACCAGCTTCACCGTGATCCGGCGCCAGCCGCGATTGGGGTTGGGCTGCGGGTAGTAGCTGAGTGAGTAGAGATGCGCGAGGTCATTCTGGATGGAAGCGAAAGCCTTCTGCTCCTCTTCCCAATTCTTTGCAAAGTAAGCCTTACCGCCTGAATTGGCGCAGATCCGTTCAAAAACACCGGCTGAAAAAGAGTCAAGTAACGCCTTGCGGGTGCTCACCATGTAAATGGGGACTCCCTCCGACTGGGCAAGGCCCAGAACATCCTGCGGCGTCACGACGCTGGCGTTGTCGGGGCCGTTCGAAAACACCACAACCACTCGCCGGCCTGAGAAGCGGGCGGCATCTTTGAGGGTCAGCAGCAAAGAATTATAAAGCGCGGCGTCATCTCCGGCGACGGTCGCCCGGACGCCGCTCAGGACCTGCGTCCGGTCGGAGGTGAGCAAGGCATCCCTCGAAAGATCGCGGCTATAGGAATAGAATGCCAAACGGTCGGAGGTATTCAGAGACCGGACAAATTCAGCGATAGCATCCTGAGCGAAGACAAAACTGCGGTACATGTAGTTACTGGTGTCAAAAAGGATGAAAACGCTATGGCTGGCCACCAAAGTTGGAGTTGAACTTCCAGAGAGCTGAGCCGGCCGGGGCTTGGCCCCTCCCGGAGACTGGTTGATGACGCTTTGCAGGGCTTCACTCTCTTCTCCAAAGGTTGCGAGTTTTTCGCGAATCCCATCCTCATAAACCGCAAAGCTCGAGGGCCGGAGACCGCCAACGTAGTTCCCTTTCTTATTGGTCACCGCGACATCCAATTGGACCAAATTCACCTGCCGGCGAATAACGGTCTTGGCGTTTGCGGATTTCTTGGCGGGCATCCAAGCTGCGCCACAGAAAAGCACGCTCAGCAGAACGAGCGGAGAGAATCCATTTCGTATGGTCACGGGCCACCTCTACCCAGTTAGCGCCGCTGCCTCTTCCGAAGCCAGCCGGGCGTTTCTGAAGTCAACAAAACTGCTGAGAGACGTCAACTCCCGGGAGTCACTTCCCCCGGGCGAGCGATGCAAACTCGCCCCTGCGAAAATCTTCGCCGGTTTCCCGCAGGGCTCGAAGCAGGGCAGGCCGGTCTGCCAGGTCGGTGGCAAAGATCTTGGCGATCATGCGGCGCGTCAGCTCGGGAACCAGAAGATTGAGCGTTACCGGCGAATAACCCATTTCATCCGCCAGGCGGGCCCAGTACAAATTATTGGACTGCCAGGATTCGGCCAGCAGGCGGCTGGAGTAGCCAAGGAAAGTGGGGAACGGTTTCACGTTCAGCAACTCGCAGCCATACGTATCCGCCAACGCAGGGTGCGGCGTTCCAAAATCTTCCGACAGGCGTTTGTAGCTGGTTTCGTCCGGATAGCGTTGCAAAAGCCCTTCCAGTTCCTGCCCAGCCTCTCCAGACTTCCCGATTTCGCCGGGAAATTGCCGTCTGACCCTTGCCGCCAGGTAAAACAGTTCTGCCGGAGACAACAGGAAAAGAGCCTGCCCATCGCGGCCCGCGAGAAGGGCGGCATCGATCTGATCCCGCCTTTCGGGCAGCATGCGATCAGACAAAATCTTGACCACCCGTTCGCGCAATTCTTCATTCTTCACGGCGCGCTTGACCAACTCCCCGCCGGTACGCTGGTAGAGGGTCACGGCGTGAAGCTCATTGCGGGTTACCGCCCACCACCGCGGCAGAACGGAACTTTCAAGAAGCGTGGGAACCAGATCCGCCCAGATGAGGGCCTGAACATTTTCCGGTACGATGAAGTCCTGTTCCACATCCGCCAGCACGTATGGCAAGTCAGCCAGCGACCCGGCCAGATAAGCACCCCTGCCTTGCGTCCAGCCGCGGCCAAAGACCATGGGGACTCTCCAGGTTTGCTTTCCTCCCATCATGTTTTGTCCCAGGAAGTCATGGGAGCGGACAAACAGCGGGTTGTCATAGAGCATCTGGGCCCCCGGCGGCTGGTAGTATGCATAATTCAAACCCACCAGGGTGTCCCTGAGAAACGGGACCAGACGGCCCCGGGCTCCGGCAAGCTCTTTGGAATGGCTTTCCTCCTGAATGATACGGGACACACTTGCACCTGTTTCCGACAGAAAATGAGGGTTGCCATAGAGCTCGTCGGTCCATTCGGCCTGTTGTCCTCTCATCAAAAGCGGCTTGGGCATCTGAAGTTCTTCAAATTGCCCGGCAAATTGGCTCATGTCCGGAGGAGCCGCTTTGCCCTGTGCTGCAGCGTTCTGCCGGCTACCCAGGGCCAACAGCGTGTCCAATGAAACAAGGCGTTGAGCTTCCAAGGCGCCGCGGATTCTGGAAGCCAGCACTTCCCGGACCCGCTGGCCCGCCGAACTGGTTTGAGAGGGGCCCGCGAGCAAATGGATTATGTTGTCCTGGGAAAGGGGAAGCGTTTCACCCGCGGCCTGGAACAATCCTTCGAGCGATGTTTGGGCTGCATCAAAGAGTTGAGATGAAGAATCAACTCCGGCAAAAGGAGCGATGACCCTCTGCCAGGAAGCGTTCCAGTCAGCCGTTGGGATCTGTCCCTGACGAGCCAGGATTTGCCAAAGTCCAACGTTGGCCTGAAAAATGCCCACGGCGTCGGCTCGCACGGTGCGGTCGCGGATCTGATCAACTTCGTTCGCGATGCTAAGGAACCGGGCAATGGAGGCGTTCGTCAAGGTCTGAAACTCAGAAAAGATCAGGTACTGGTCTCCAAACCGGGAAAACCTCTCCGCCAGCAGCGCGGCGGTTTGCGGATCCAAACGCTGCTGCGGGGACCGCCTCCGGTCAATCTCGCTCAATTGCAAAAAAGCCTGCAGAGGACCGCCGTCTGAGCTGGCCCGCGAAAGGGCAAACATGCAGGCCACCACTTGATCGCCATTCGTCCAGCGGCCCGCGCGTCTCGCCCACCGCCGGATAATCTTGGAACGGCTGTTGCGCTGGCCGCCGATGAGTTGCTTCCATACCTCCAGATTCCCCGGGATGTGCGGTTGACCCGTGGATTCCAACTGAAGGCGGCTTACCAGAAGCAGCAGCCCCGGGTCCGGGCGGAAGATGGGACGCGCCGGAGCGGGGTAGGGATTGGGTCCCACCAGCGCCCGGTAGAAGCGAACAAGCCGTTCGGGCCCGGTGAAATAAGCTTCCCGCGTCCCGCTGATCCGCGCAAGGGCGTCAAAGTAAGCTGCCAGCCAACCTTCATCCTTGTCGAGCAAGTGGGTGATGAAGGCCTTTGGGTTTTTCGGACTGGCGTCCGCCAGATTCTTCCACCCGGATTCCGCTGGTCTCCCGCCGGGCACCACCACACGCCCGGACCGGATGGAAATGCTGCTCCCGTAGAAATCGAGAGCGCCAGCGTACGGAACCAGTTTCTTGAGGCCCGGGGATTTTGCCAAATACGTCCTGGTGGTGTTATCCATCCGGGCCAGAGCCCAATAGAGCCGCGCCATAGAGGGATCGCTCACCAGCACGCCAACAACATCAGTCACTTTGTCCTTATTTTTATGTTTCCGTTCTTTTTCTATCGCTCGCTCAGCCTTAATCCAATCGCGGGAGCGAAGCAACACAGGAACTTGTGAAGTGGGGTAAGAGTAGACAAAAGGCTTGTCACTTTGGAGGGCTGTCTCCAGTGCGGTCAAGGGAAATCCGGAGTCAATGGTAAGAAATGCCGCCTTGGGCTTTGCGGTTTCAACGGTTGCATGGGGACCGCATCCTTGCCGCAGCCGGTAGCCGATGGCCGCGAGCAAGGGCTGGGCCTCGCTGCAACTGGAGACCCGGATGGTCCCTTGAGGACCCGCCAGCGCCGCCAATTGCCGGGCGTGTTCAAGATATTCCTTCAAGAGGATCATGTATTCCGTCGGGCGGGGAGACCTGCCTGTCCGGTCGTAACCTTCCGTCGCCACATTGCGGGCCAGAAGCGGCAGCACTTCTTGCTCAGAAACCTTCTGGCTGATGCCCGCCATGCGCAGAAAGGATCGCAAAGGGCCGGGAATGATTACGCTGCCCGCGCGGGGCGGCCGTGACGGCACGGACGGCGGCGCCGCGCCTGGAGCGCCAGGAAACGCAGGCGGACCTGCTCCCCGTACACTTTTTGCAGGAAGACACAACAACAGAAAAGATGCCCAAAACAATGCCGGCAGACGGAGAGGAGGTTTCATGGTTGCAGTCCTTCCTTAAGCCATTGGACCGGCTGCTTCCCAGCCTGGAGGGCCAGACTGAAAAAACAGCGAGTCATTTTCTAAGCTTGCCGAAAACCGAATGGACAGAGCATACAACAAACTGCAGTCATCATTCAACCTGTTCTTTGCAATAATTGGAGAGCGTTCCAGAACGAGTGCTAACCTTGAGACCCTTGCGGTGTGGCGATGATTTGATAACCTTGCCACGCCAGGACCCAACCTAACAACTCCCCCCAAATCCATCAATTCCGCGTTGTTCTGCGCGAACGGAGTCTGCATATCTGGCGTCGCATTCTCATTCGTAGCGATAGCACCATCGTGGATCTCCACCAAGCCATCCAGATCGCGTTCAACTGGACTGACCGCTAATTACGCCGGGTCAAAATCCGCGGTCGGGCCCTAATCATCACCGAGAGCTCCGCCGAGGATGACGACCCCACAACCGTGTCGCGGCTGAGTGAGTTCCATTTCTTAATCAAGGAATGCTTTTGGTACGACTACAACTTCGACCATCCTTTGCATCGACTGTGGCATCACGAGATCCGGCTGGAAAAGGCGAACATCTGCTGGACTGGTTTCATGTGACCATGCGGCTGACCGTCATGTGGCAGATGGCCCGAGGGATGGAGGAGGAGTGCGTCGGGCTGGGCAGCCAATTGGAGAAGGAAATCAGCAGCATCAAGTGGCACTTGTGGAACGGGAACGAGGAGCCACTTGCTGCTGCAGGGGCGGACGCAGGTGTTGAACGGCGAATACCGAGAAACCTTCGACCATTGGTATCCGGGAATGAAGTCCACGCCCGAGATGGAGAAACAAGTGGCGTAGCACTCGTTCTGGAACGCTCTCGTCCGAGGACGTCGGGCCCTGTATCCAATTGAACCTGTTCGCCTTTTAAGGGGACAGCACTGATTGTAAATATGATTTCTTAGCAATCCCTTAGATTGCAAACGGAACTACATGAGGGCTGCGGGCCATGCTACAATCGCTGCACTGTGCAGTTGTCGATAAGATCCCAGTCAAAATCCACTCCAATCCCAGCTCCTTCGGGCGGATGAGCATACCCTTCACCATCGATATTGATCTTGTTTTTCATCCCGAAGTCCATATAAGAAAGCGGATAGAGCAGTTCGAAGAATTCGCAATTGGCAATCGCACAGCAGCAGTGCAGATTGACGATCTCCAAGGGATGATAAATGGTGGTGTGCAACTCACACTGTAGCCCGAAAGACTCAGCAAGATGGGCGGTCTTCATAACCGGCGTGATGCCTCCTTTCCAGGAGACATCGGTGCGGACGATATCGACCGCGCCGCTGGTGATGCATTCAGCCGTCGAGTAATGCTGGCCTGGCAGCACTTCAGTGCCGCAGATGGGGATGTCAAGTTTCTCTCGCAGGTCTCTGAGCCCCTTGAAGTCAACGTCGAAAAGCGGCTCCTCAAACCAGTAAAAATTCAGACGTTCGAGCTCCCGGCCGATGCGGAGAGCCTGCTGATGGTTATAAGCGGCTACGGGGTCAGCCATGAGCTTGAATGCCGGGCCCACCGCCTCCCGGCAGGCACGATAAGCCTCGAGATCAAACTCAAGCCTTCCGGGTGGGTGGAGTTTGTAGGCGTGCCAGTTCTGCTTCTTCACCTCAATGGCCTGTCGAGCGTAGCCGTCTGGCGTAGGCAACACAAACGAACTCGCGTAGACGGGGACCCGGTTCCGGAACTCACCTAAATATTTGTAGAGTGGCTGACCCGCAAGCTTTGCCCCAATGTCCCACAGGCAAATATCAAAAGGACCATAGGAATAGATTGGCACGTGATTCCACCAGCGGTCGTACATACGGAATTCTTGCCAATGCTTTTCCCTTGCTAGCGGATCCTTGCCCAAAAAGAAGGGCTTGAGGGCGGATACGGCAATTTGGCCGGCCATCTCGGCTCCCCGGCCCGCAAAACCGAACGAAGTGGCCTCCACGCCTTCGTTGGTCTTCACCGTGACGACGAGAAAATCAAAACTCGACCGGCCTCCGACGCGCATCTCTGAATCTTCCATGGCTAAGCGGTTATTCTTGCAGACCCGGACCTCAATGGAACTGATTTTCACGACCTTTTCCTTCCTCGCCCTCCCGCCACGAACCTGAGTCACTTGACCGGGAGGCTACGAACGGTTCAACACTGCGCAGAAGCGCCTCATCCGGTCTGGAAGAACCGGTATCACCGATTTGGGGATGAAGACGTCCTCCTACGAGCCTCTGCGCTTACAAAATAACATTTTATACATAAAATTACGCATTGACAATGTGCCAGCAATTTGATACTAGATTCGCGGGAAGAAAGAGGAACGAAAATCCATAATTCGCCGGACGCTTGCCGTCAAGAACGCTCTTTTGCAATGGCGCGAATGCAGTTCGCCGAACAAGGGCGATTCGATGGTTCATCAATTCTTGGCCGCACCGCAGGTTCGCGTCAAAGCGCAAGAAAAGAGAATGACCTCCGGAGGTATGAGCAAGCCATGAAGTGGAGCCGTCGCTGGTTTTTAGGACTACTGGGCGGCATGCCAATATTTTTGCCAGCCCAGAGAGCCCGGAGCGAGGAGAATCGCTGCATCGAGCAGACTCTCCTTTTGCCGGGCTGGCCCCACGGTCGTCCAGGTCCAGGCGGCAAAATCGTGGAAGCCCGCACCGCTGAAGGAATTGGGCATTCGGCGGATTTCTACCGTGCCCCACAACTATCCCTCATGGTGGGATTCATTAAGGATCCAGAGCATCGCAACTACGCTCTGGAGCAGTGGACGCAAAGCATTGGAAGTGAGTTTGACGCCCGAAAGCTCGCCGGCCAAGCTAAAGCCGCAGGCATGGTGGAGATCATCTGGTATGACAAATGGATTGACGGTCTCGTCTTCCACAAGACTCGGACGACCTCCTTTAGGACGTCAAGAGATTTTCTGGCTGACCTCGCCCCTGAATGCAAGCGGGCAGGACTAAGGTTGATCCTCTACTTCAATACTTTCTACGACGGAAACCCGGAATTTTCACGATGGGCGTGCAAGGATCAAAGGGGCGAACCCCTTGTATTCTCGCCGTTCTGGCCGGCCAATTTGCAGAGTATTTATTCTCCGTTCCGTGAGAAGGCACTGGAGCAGATCCACGAACTCTTTGTTGACTACGGAGCTGACGGCCTGTGGCTTGACGTTCCCAACTACCCGACCATTTCCTACGACCCGTGGACCCAAGCGGCCTTTCGGAAGCAATACGGTAAGTCTATGGAGGAGGCGTCTGCTGCGGAAAGGCGAATGTTTGCCGTCGATTCCATTGTCCACTGGACGCAGGAGGTCGCCGCCACCGTGAGAAGGCTTCAACCCTCTGCAGTCGTCACCTACAACGGTGCTTACGATCCATTAGGTTCAGGACCGAGGCTGGCCATCGGAATGGCAGGCGCAGTCGATTATTTTAGCCAGGAAATGCACACCGATGATTTGCAACAAGAACGAGTTCCTGTCCTTTCACAGTTTGAAAAGCCTGCGGAAGCCGGCTATCTCGTTTCCGATGATTGGTTCACTCCTTTGGGAACCGGCCCTGTAAAAACTGCGAAGAGCGAAGACCAGATTGATCGCGTGGCGGCTACGGTACTGGGTGGGGCAGTCAATCTTTATTGTGCCGTAACTTTGGATCACAACGGCGCGACTGACAAAGGGACGATGGAATTGCTGGAGGAAGTCGGGGCATGGTTGCGGGAGCGGCGAGAATACATCAAGGATTCGATGGCTTTTTACGATGTTGGGATTGTACTCGGGACGGCCGATGCGGGCGACTTAAGCTGGCCCGGTGGATCTGAAAGGTATGATCAGGAAGTCACCAGGCTTGAAAGCAGTTTTCGCGCCGCTGGCTACTCACCCTGCCGACTTTTGAACTGTGCACACCAACAGACGTGGATGGAAATTCCCTCTGGCGTGCGGGCCCTGATTCTTCCCGACCGGGTAAGTTTGACCAACGAGGACCGGTTGAAAGTTCTCAACTTTTGGGACCGGGGAGGAAATATTCTGGCTTTTGGACGGGGAGCATGTTTGGGGAGAAGCGAAGAATCCCCTAGGGTTGCTGACCTGTTTGGGGTTGTCAGTGCAGGATACCTTGAGCCTGCGGAAAACAGAGGCTTCGACTTCCAGTGGAGGGGGAAATCCGTTCCAGTTAAGCCGCCGGTCATCTTCACCCGCCCCAGGTCAGCTCAAGTTCTACTGTGGGCGAAAGCGGCCGTCGAGGGTTCTTTTCCTCTGCTTCTCAGCAATCGAAGCGGGTCCAGAGCGGCGTTCCTTTACTGTGGAATCGAGTCTGGGCTGTTTGAAATTGCTGGTGTCCTTGAATACTTGTGGAAACAGGTTGTTGGCGAACCCCTGTGGAGAACTGACGGACCACGACGCTACCGGGTATCGATTCGGCGGCTACAGAAGCGCTATGCCGTACAGGTTACTGATGATCTTTCCTGGCGTGGAGGACCGATGGACCGTTACCGACCCGCATACAGCCGGCTGCATGTCAATATACGCGAGATCCCATTTCAAAGGGCTACAACAGTTCCGGACGATCGGGCTCTTAAATTATCGGACGATGGAATTTGGAGGAGTTTCCAGATCTATCCGAATCCCAATCTCACAATTCTGTTGGAATAGGTATGGTGCAACTCCGCTGGCAAGAGGCGCAGCCATCAGGAATGAGACATTTGTGGAGTGGAAGCAAGGACTTTGGCAAACACTCCTCCGAACAGCAACAAGAGGAAGTCAAGGCCGTTCCTCGTGTGTATTGAATCCGGCCCACGAAAGGACGACTATGAATCGTCGAAATTTCAGCTCAGCCCTGTTGAAACTTGGTCTAGTCTCCCCGCTCCTATCGAAGACACCTTTTGCGGTCGAGCTGACGGCTGCCAGCCATTCGGCATCATAAAGAACGAGCCGCAGGGTCGAAAATGCTCGATCACAAATTAGGCCGCACTGAAAACAAAGGAATTAACGTCATGGGTTCCGCCCTCGCCTGACCGCGAGTGATTTTCATGAGCTTTCGCGGGCCGTAGGCCC
>Ga0102924_1006622_pt1 | contig 10824 bp, 9 predicted proteins | sample PaiPotPPM11metaG_FD_80116 | JGI IMG/M metagenome (GOLD analysis project Ga0102924, IMG submission 80116) | Iron sulfur acid spring bacterial and archeal communities from Banff, Canada, to study Microbial Dark Matter (Phase II) - Paint Pots PPM... ...
ATCTCAAGAGTAGGCGCATAAGCCACACAAAAAAGCGCCGTTTGACCATCCGCGGATGGTCAAACGGCGCTTTTTTGTGTGGCTTATGCGCCTACTCTTGAGATTGCGGGAAGAGATCGCTCATGCTCATTTCCTTGACCGGGCCTTTGCTGAAGATGAGGCGGTAGCCGTCAGGGTCGCGCAGCCTGACTTCTCGCGCATTCCAGGGGGTATCGATAGGCCCCTCAACGGCGCTGTCGGAGGCGACTCGCGCCTGTTCGGCGAAGCTTTCGAGTGCGTCCCAATCTTCCCAGAACTGGAAGTAGAGGGCAACGCCTGCTCCCGCGAGAGGCACATCTTGTTGTCTTGAGGGTACAAGCATGAGATCCTGGTAGCGGGCGCGCCGGATGTGCAGCATTTGCAGTTTCCCATCCGGATCGCGAGACGCAAAAATGGTGTGGAATCCCGCAGCCTCGGTATACCAGTGAGCAGATCGCTCAAGGTCTGTGACCTGGAGCTGCGCGAACATGGGCATGGGGTAGATGTCTTCCATCGTTTGACGTTCCTTTCGTTTAGCTGTATGCGAGCAAGGGCTGATGTGCCTTTGCTCTCAGAAGGATACAGCATAACGTAACGTCAGGGTCAAGCCCTTTAGAAAAACAGAAGTCATTCCCAAATGTTCAGGCCGACGGCCTGAACATTTGGGAATGACTTCTGTTTGATATCAGTCGTTGATGGCTTGATAGGCCGAAGTCCAGAAATCGAGGCAGACGTTCGGTGGCCTGGGGGAAGTCCAGCCCAGCTTGCATTCCTCCGCCAGGATCATCGTCGCCGCGGCAGTGATCGGCTTGGACATCGAGGAGACGCGGAAGATAGTATCGCGCCGCATTGGTGTGCTATCGCTGATCGACAGCGAACCGATGACATCGACATGCATCTCGCCCCGCCGACTGATCAGCGTAACGAGACCAGGTACTTCGCCGCGCTCGACATAGCCGGCCATAACATCGTGCATATGGGCAAGCCGCGCCTTTGATAAACCTCCAGTACTCATCACTTGTTTCCTCCGTTCTTTATTGTTTCTCTCTAGCTATTCTATTTCTCAGAGGAAGAATCGGCAAAGCAGTGAGATTGACCCATGTTGACGGAGGCTCCGAACCTTCGGGTTAACACATCAATTGTTCGTAGACGAGCGGACTCAATGAAGCTTTCGGATTGCACCATTAGATTCATTCGTCGTTTGCTGAGGTAAACTGGCGCAGTGCCTCGACCGAGGGGACGAAATAATACGCCCCGCTCACCGCGGTCGTATACCTTGTCAGGGCATCTCGGATGCCATCTTCCGCTCCGGCCATACGATTGAGCATACGGGCCAGGCGATGCTGGTCGCGGCTGAAGCCGATGAACATCGTGCCATGCTCGGTGGCCGTCCCGAACGGCGTATTGCGGCGGAAGATGTGCTGCTCGACTCCATGCTCTTCGATCGTGGTGCGCGAGACATGCGATGTTGGGCCGCTTACCTCTTCAGGCAGCTCGATGCTCGCTCCCCTGGTTCGTCTGATGACCTTCTCTTGCTCCTCAACCGGAATCGCCTCGAAGGAAGCGGCATCGTGCAGCCACTTCTGCACCAGCACCACGCTCCCACCTGCACCGGGAGAGCCATCGGGAATGAGCGCCACCTCGGGAGCCTCCAGGAGACTGGGATTCTTGGTGCCGTCGATGAAGCCGGTTAAATCTCTATTCTCCCGGTAGGTCCACCCGGCTACCTCCAGCGCAAGGGTGGCAAGTCCAGCCAGCGCCTGCACCGCCTCTTTGGTCACATCAAAGACCTTGTCGTAGGCATGACCCGCCGCCCAGAGCCACAGATCATGCTGCGTGGCGGGCATACGATACCCGTCCACCCCGCGCACGTCCTGTTCGAAGTCCGTGACGGCTTCCGGTATCTCCCGCGGCCTCACGCGCCTCCAGAGGGAGGGCCGAAAGCCGGCCACCAGATTGACGCCCCCAGTCGTCGTGCGCGGTTCCCGCAGATTCGCAATCGCCCGCACCAGCACACTCGGGTCGGCAGATTCAAATAGATCGAACTCCAGATAGGAGTGCGACCCCGTTCCCAGAGCGAAAACGCCACTTTGTGCCACATGCATTGTCAATCCTCCTGTAGACGAAGCGCCGGGCCTCGGCGCTGATATGCTGAGATTGACTCAATTCATTTGCTCACGCATTTGATATTGTGTCCTCATATTTCCTCGTTGTTCGCAAACGTACACAGATTGTCTCCATCTATCCCTATCTTGTCCCTATCTATCATCATCTGCACACCATCTACACATTGCCCCTATTTTATCCCCATGTATCACCATCCTGCAAAAAATCCCCATTTTGTACCCATCTTGTACCCATTAGACCATCCGCGGTAGGGCATTGACCATAGAAGATATAATGTGAATAATGATGGCCTGCTCCCGGCAGGCTCGTTGACTTCCCGTTGATTGTTGCTTACACACGCGCAGATACCAGGGAGGGTGCGGGAGATGCCCGGTAAAGTCAGCTTTGGCCGCAGCCACGCGAATCCACTGGTGGGACGCGACGCCGAATTGGCGGCGCTGCGCCGCTTGCTGCTCGCGCCGGAACAGCAGGGCAGCGCGCGCCTGGCTACGCGCAAACAGACGGCGGCAATCCCCCTGGATACGCAGCGACAACCGCAGTGCATGATGGTGATGGGCGAAGCTGGCCTCGGTAAGACGCGGCTGGCGGAAGAGATCAGCCGTGACGCGCAGGATCGCGGCTGGCTGGTGGCCTGGAGCCGCAGCTACGCGCAAGAAAGCAGTATTCCCTATCGCGCCTGGATCGATATTTTGCGCGGCATCATAGCCGCCGCGCCATGGCCGCGCCAGGCTTTGGAGATGAATCCGCGCCTCGCTCATCTGAGCGTCCTGTTGCCTGAACTGGCCCCCACGATGGGAGACCACACGATAGGAGATCCATCGACCCCCACAAGGGGGGCCGCTACATTTTCCAGGCCCGCGCCGCCGGAACAGGAGCAGCAGCGTTTGTGGGAAGCCATGCTTGAATTCTTCGAGATCGCCGTTGATCACGCGCCGCTGCTGGTGACGCTGGACGATATCCAGTGGGCGGATACCGGTAGTTGCGAACTGCTGGGCTATCTGACGCGCCGCCTCTCCGGTCGCCCCGCCGTTTTCCTGGCGACATGCCGTAATACCGAACTTACGCCGCGTCATCCCCTGCGCCAGTTACTGGCGCATATGCAGCGCGAGCATACCGTCAGCACGCTTCCGCTGCTGCCGCTGAACGCTGAACAAATCGGCGTCATGCTGAGTCATTTCGACGTACCGGAAAACGTGGCGATCGATATTCAGCAGCAGGCATCGGGCAATCCCTTCTTCGCTGAAGAACTGGCCTACGCCTATGCCTCGCGCTCGCAGGTGGCGGAGAGACGCGAACGCCAGGGACGACACAGCCGCGACGTCACCCTGCCACGCTCAATTGCCGCCGCGCTCGACAGCCGCGTGGGCAGGCTCAGCGTCCCCTGCCAGTCGCTCCTGGGCGACGCGGCGGTGCTGGGCGGCTCGTTCGATCTACATACCATCGTGACTATGCAGTTGGAAAGCGGCGATGTTGGGCGGGCCGACGAAGATAGCGCGCTCGATATGCTCGATGAGGCAGTCCACGCCGGGGTAATCGGCGAAGAGGGCAAAGGCGACAACATCAGCTATCACTTCTGGCAGCCACTGCTGGTCAGTCACCTTTATGAACGCCTCTCCGCGACGAAGCGCGCGCTGCTGCATAGGCGCGCCGCCGACATTTTGCGCCGCGCCTATGCCAACCGCGAAGAGCAGGGAGCGGCGGTCATCGTGCGCCACCTCGCGGCGGGCGGCGGCGAGGCGCAGCAGATCGTCCAATATGCCGAAATGGCGGGCAATGCCGCCTACGCGCTCTCGGTCTATCCCGAAGCCGAACGCTATTACCGCCTGGCGGTAGAACATCTGAAACCGGAGGCAAGCGAACGGACGCACCTGGCTCTGCTTTTAGAGCGGTTGGGCGAATGCCTGCGCATCCAGGGGCAATATGAAGAGGCGCGGCAAAGCTACGAGCAGGCATTAGATGGGCGTGGACATGAAAGCGCGATAAATCGTGCCGCTACAGCAGACGAACCGCAGGTTGACGCGCTGCTGTGGAGCGAGATCGGCTGGACGTGGTACTACGCCGGCGATTACGCGCGCACGCGCGACTACATCGAGCGCGGCGAACGGGTGTTGCAAGAGGCAAACATCAGCGACGGGCCGGCCTGGGCCAGATTGTTTTTCTTGCGCGGTTATGTGCTGTGGCAGGAGGGCCGCTTTGACGAGGCGCGGCAAGCGGCCAACCGCGCGCTGGCGCTGTTCGAGGATCACCTGCGCACACGGCGCGATCACTACGCGCAGGCCGCGCCGTTGACGCGCCTGCGCCGCACGCTGGACGGCGATCCGGTGGACGTAGCGCGTACGCAGCGTTTGCTAGGCGCACTCGCCAGCAGCTCCGGGCAGATCACGGAGTCACTGTCGCACTCCAACATGGCGCTGGCAGTGTTGGAACAGTACGATCACAAGCGCGAGATGGCGCACGTTTCCTGCAACGTCGGCTACATCCACCTGCAACAGGGCGAATATGACCTGGCACACACGTTCTTGCGGCGCTCTTTGACGCTTGCCGAGGAGATCGGCGATATTCCGCTCAGCGCCGTCGTGATCAGCAACCTGGGAACATTGGCGGCGCGCACGGGTGATCTGACGGGAGCCGAAGCGCTGCTGCGGCGCGCGCTGAGCATCGCCGAGCAGGTCGATGATCATGTCTACATGAGTATGTGGAACGTGGAACTGGCAAGCGTCCTGCAAGAACGCGGGCAACTTGACGCGGCGCGGGAGTGCATAGGTCGCGCCCTCACAATTGGCCGGGCCATGCACAACATCCCCTGTCTCGGCCTCGCGCTGACCGGCCTGGCCCATCTGCGCCTCGCCCAGGCCAGGAAGCAGGACGCCGACAGCGAACAGCAACGCCTTCTGACGCGCTCTCGCCACGCTGCCCAACACGCCTTACGTCTCGCAGGCGTGGAAGCAGAAACCAGGGCAAAAGCGGAACGGCTGATCGCAGAAACGTAGCGGCGGCATTTATGACGCCTGTTGGGATCCGATGTATCACGGCTACGTTGATGCAGGCGTCATAAATGCCGCCGCTACATCACCCAGCAGCTATGCACATAGTGGTTATCAAGGGAAAAAGCGGTACGAGTCTGAAATTGGCGGAGCTGTTTTAGCGCGCGCCAGGCGGCCACGCGATAAGTTCCCTTGCTCGCGCCTGCCAGCATTGCCAATGTCTGTGGGGTCGCGGTCAAGCCTACAAATGTCTCGGTAACATTCATGGTTTTCAGAGTCATCTCGCGATTCATGGCATTCATCCTTTCGTGCTGTTCGGGCGGGAGACCATCTCTCCGCTTACTTGCTTGTAGTATGAAACAGAAAAATCACACGCCCATCACAAACGAGGGGTATTCTATCACAAGGACATCACAAAACGTGGATGACCAGGGCGTTGGCAAGCAGCTCCCTGGAACCCACATTCTGCCCTTTATCACCCAACCGGCGTGAAAACGCACGTTGTCAAGATATCCCAGCGCAGCTCTGCCGGGCGCTGGTAGCGCAGCGAGGTGTCGGGGCGCAGACCAAGCCCCGAATAGAGGCCGCGCGCCAGGATGGTCTCAAGCTGAGGCGAAAGATTCGGGTTAAATTGACGCGCCGGGGGAATGATGCCGCTCTGCTTGACCGGCAACAGGCCCGTCGCCAGAGAATACGCCGTCGCCACCAGCGCGTAGAGGTCGGCGCTGGCATTGACGGGGCCGCGCCCGAACTCCGGGGCCGCGTAGGGCGAAAGCTGCGCGCGCGATACATCGGCGCTGTAACGAGCCGCGCGGGTCGCCAGGATGATCGAGCCATTCGTGAGCATATAGCGCCCGTTGGTGCGCCCCAGCAGGATGTTCGCCGGCTGGATCAGCCCGTGGACGACGGGAGGAGATTGCTGCGCCAGATATTCCAGCACATCGACCACTTGCAAGCAGCAATCGATCACCTCCTGCTCCGATAAGACGCGCTTGATACGGCGCATCCGGGCCAGGAGCGATTCGCCTTCGACGCGCTCAAAAACGAAGAAGCCGCGTTCTTTTTCCTCGAAAATATCCAATAAGGCTGGCAGATGTGGATGTTTGCCCGCCGCGTGCAACGTCCTCGTGGCGGCAAAGAAGAGCGCGCGGCGTGAGGCGCGATCCTTTTCTGGCAGGGCCACCTCGCAAAGCCTGACGAGCGCGTTATAATGCTTGCTATCTTCGGCCAGCCAGATCGTTTCGCAGACGCCGGGCAGCCATGTTTGCTGGCTCAGGCGCTCGGTGAGACGGTAGCTGCCGCCGCGCAACAACGCGCCAACCTCCAACGGAGCCGCACCCTCATTAACGACAAAGGAACCTGCTGATCGACGAGCCGGTAGAGCGGGAAAGGGCGTATTGGAGAATGGATCAGCAGTCAGCGGGCGCTTCCAGCCGCAGCGCTGGCAACCCTGTTCCTGGCATAATTCATGACAACGTGGACAAAGCATACCATACCTCGCATTGATCACGGAAAAAACCAACCTGTATCTCAAAAGCCTGTAAACCCGGAGGGGCATAAATGTATGTAAAAAACATACAGGATGAGTGAAATGCTAGCGTGCCGATAACCGCACAGTTGAGGGGGTGGTACACGTTGGATGCCTGTGGAGAGAATGACATGTATGCTAGCACTTACCTCATCCCGTACACAGTGAGTATGGGATGATGATTGGAAAAATTTCAATTGTCGCGCCAATTTTCCTATCCAGCACGTAGCTGCGCAATTAATTGCACCCGGATCGATTCCTGAGCGCGATTTCTGGCTCGTATCGGCTCGCAAGCGAGCCTGTCTTTGAGAAGAAAGGTTCAGGTTGCTGCGGGCTTTCAGCCCGCAGCAACCTGAACCTTTCTTCTCCACGAGCGCCGAAGGCGCAATGAATTGCGCCGCCACACACTATACAGTGGGTGTGTGAAAAACGTGTGATTTCACATCCATAGAACGTGAAAAATGCGTGATTATGTGTCCTTTTCTACGAAAAAGGATTGATTTTCGCGGTTTATTATGATACGTAGATAGTATCCATAGTTTCTTGGTACGTTGAACAGCAACTGGGATACTCAAGTCCAACGTATTTTGGGTGTAGCCCATCCATTCTTGTAGGCGTCTCCCATACAAATTCTCACACTTTCTGAGAAAAAGGAGTACTGGATGCAAGAAATTTTCCTCCACCAGATCAAAGCCCCAGCACGTCCTCTTGAACAGCCACCCGGTGAAATCATCCATTTTACCTTGCACAACCTGCTGCCTCCCGGCCACACGCTCGCGCTTAACCTGGCGTTGGGGACGCTTTCGCTGTTGATCTATAACAACAATGGGCCGCAATTGTCAGTGGAGCAGCAATTCACAGCCAGCGAGATTTGCGTCCTGAAACCGTTGTTAGAGTCGTACCCGCACTTCTGCCCCTATGAAATTCTCTTAGCCAGCTTCAACAGTATGCGCGTCACCGATCAAGAGGTAGCGCGCAGCCGGGAACGCTTGCAAGAAGCGCAGGAAAGCGGAGTCTGGGATCAGGAGATGCGCCCCGTCAGAAATGTGCTGTCGCGGACGCGCCTGAAGATGCACGCCTTCAAAGTCGATATCTTCTCGATTCTTGAAACAGGCTACGTACTGATGCCCAGGTCCAGATATCGGCAAAAGGGCGCGTGACCTGTGGTACAGGCTCATTAATGGACCAGCATGGGGCGCGATAAAGCTGGCCCCTGCGCGCGCCGGCGGGCGCGCGCAGGGGCCAGCTTTATCGCGCCCACCACTCTTTGCACAACGATATCGCCGGATAAAGTATAAGATATCCGTCCAAATAAAATGCGATGTCTACATCGCGAAACGTGCGGGATAAATTTTAGCGCCTGGTTCTGTGTCAGGTACACTGGTTAACAGGTACAGTCAGCACAGGACTGGGCGGCGGGGCGTAAATTGCGCTGCTGGTCCGCCTCAAGTCCACCTGGAGACAAGAGGAGGACGACGCTTGAGAAAATTGGATGCCCCGCCAGGACCAACCAGTACTCATCCTCTCTATACAGCGCGGCCGCTGGGCAAAGCGCGCCGCCGCAGAGTACGGCTCGTGCCGCTGCTGGTCGTATGCAGCATCCTGCTTGTTTCGGCCATGCTGATCATATCCAGCATCGGACTGAACGCGCTGGTGCCGATGACACCATCCGCCAGCCCTGCCCACGCACAGACGCAAACCAGCACACATCCACAGGCTACGATGTCATCCATACCGGCGAACACGATAGCCGGGCATGTCTATTTTAGCAGCAGCGGCCAGGTAAGCCTGACCAGCAGCCAGGGCATTGCCGACCAGCTCGATATCGCGCTTGCCAATGTTCCCGCGCCCGCGCCCGGCAAAAGCTATTACGCCTGGCTGATCAACGACGCTGCTGTGGAAAGCAACACGCTCTTGCTGGGTCAACTCGTCGTAAATAACGGCGCGGTGCATTTCCACTACGCGGGCGATCAAAACCATACCAACCTGCTCAGCATTGCCGACCGCCTGCTGGTCACGGAAGATAACACTACGCCGCCGCCAACCGTACCCTCGCTGGACAACAGCACATGGCGCTATAGCGCCGCCATTTCGCGCACGCCCAATCCGAGCGATACCACTCACCATTACAGCGAACTGGATCACCTGCGTCACCTGCTCGCGGCCGATCCGACTATGGATAAGCTGGGGCTGCCGGGAGGGCTGGATATCTGGCTATTTCGCGATATGCAGCAAGTTTTCGAGTGGACGGGCAGCGCCAGAGATAACTGGTTTGTGCAAGGAACAGATCTTATGACTCGCCAGCTTATTCGCATCCTGGACGCCCTTGATGGGACGGCCTACGTGCAACAGGATGTGCCGCCCGGCACGCCGTTCCTGGTCGATCCGCATACCGCCCAGGTTCCACTGCTGGAATTTGACGCGCCGCAGCAGGAGCCGCCGGGGCTGCTCTACCACATCGGCATTCACCTGCAAGGGCTGGTCGAATCTCCCGGCGTCACGCCTGAACAGAAACAGCTCGCCATCCAGATCGACAACGCGCTCAGCCAGGTGCAGGCTCGCTTACAACAGGTGCGCCAGGATGCAAAGCAACTGATCACGATGAACGCGGCGCAACTGACGACGCCGCAGGCGTTAACGATCTTGAACGATATGGATAAGCAGATGCAGGATGCCTTCGTCGGGCAATTCAACGAAGTCACCGGAACGATAGCAGGCGGCGTCACGCAGATTCATTTCACCATTCTGCAACTGGCGACGCTCAACGTCACCACCGTCAACATCAACAGTCAGGGTTGTCCCTGTAGTTGATACAATTTCACACGGCGTCGGGACACACAGCCTCTCTGGGAGAGACTATTACCTGCCCCCGGACAGGCTATCTCCGGGGGAGAGGTAATAATAATCGCGTCCCATACCATCACCAGCGAGGTGCGACATGATGGAGCAATATCAAAACAATTGGTCACAGCAGGGGATGGGAAGTCAATCCGGTTGGCAGGGTTCGCCCCTGCACTACCGCATCGCCGCCTTCATGGCGACCCAGCAGCCGGAACAGCGCGCGCCGGGATACCGTCCGCGCATCGGCATTCTCTCGTCAAGCGGTTGTATGCGCGACGGCGGCTGGCCGGTCTACGCGGGCGACGCCGCCACAGCCAACGCCATCTTCGAGGCCGGTGGCTACCCGGTGATCATCCCGACGCTGGCCCTGATGCAGGGCTACGATCCCTTCAACTTGCTGGCCGATGACGACGCCTTCGAGGAAGTGTTCGCCATCGTGTGGCAAACGCTGCGCGGGCTGGATGGGCTGCTGCTTTCGGGCGGCGGCGACGTGTATTCGTGCCTCTATGGACATGTGATGCACCCGCGAGCGGAGACGCCGGAAGTGTGGCGCGATATCTGGGAACGCTACTTCGCGCTGGCGGCGTGGCTGCTCTATCTGCCGACGCTGGGCATTTGCCGCGGTATGCAGGTGATGAACGTCGTCATGGGCGGTGAATTATTCCAGGATGCGAAGGCGCAATGGCCGCGCACCATGCCGCCGCTCTTGCCGCACCGCGCGCGCGGGCGCATTAGCGCGGACAACTGGGCCGAACATCCCGTCACGATTTATCCAAAGAGTCGGCTGGGCAGCATCATTCGCGGCAGAGAGGAAAAAGTACCGTACCGGCAGCATATCGAGGCAGTGCTGTCCATGCATCATCAGATCGTGGGCTATGTTACCCCGGAGGCGCAGATTGTAGGCCACCTTGCCCAGAATCTGATCGTCAGCGCGACCGCGCCGGACGGCGTGATCGAGGGCGTCGAAGACAGCGATCCGCGCCGCTTCTGGGTAGCAGTGCAATTTCATCCCGAATGGGTCGTCTACCTGGGCTGGTCGCTGCGCATCTTCAGCGCGCTGATCGAAGCCAGCGCCTCTTACGCGGCGCTGCCACCCAACATGGCCGAGTCACTTGGCAGCGAAATCTGTGGCTGGATACGCCAGTGCGATCGCAATCTCATGCAGCAGCGCGCGGGCGTCTCCAGAATAAACGCGCCACCGCTGCCGCCTGAGCAACCTCCCACGCGCCAGTTCAAGCCCCGCAACACCGACGAACTGCTCGCGGACACGTTGGAGGCAAATGAACAATATCGGTAAAACCCGTAGGGGCGTGGGCTTGCCCCGCC
>Ga0102924_1006624_pt1 | contig 10823 bp, 6 predicted proteins | sample PaiPotPPM11metaG_FD_80116 | JGI IMG/M metagenome (GOLD analysis project Ga0102924, IMG submission 80116) | Iron sulfur acid spring bacterial and archeal communities from Banff, Canada, to study Microbial Dark Matter (Phase II) - Paint Pots PPM... ...
GTGCATTATGTGGAATCAAGAGTCAAGCCGTTGAAACCCAAAAACGTTGAACAAAGCCAGGTGAGTGCGCACACGATGCGGTCAATGAATCTAACGCGATGTTTGGCCAACAATCGTGCATAGTTTCCTGTTTGCCGACCATCCACGACCTGGCTTGGTTTGTGATCGCAAGGGCATTTGTCATTACTAACCACTACATTTAGGGTTCGCCTCGCTAGTGGCCGAGACAAGTGACCATCACGGTTCGGCTGAGTCTTCTGTGTGCAACCCGCTTTGTGCCGAGGAACGCACAGGGTTTCGCGAGCATGCTCGCGAAACCCTGTGCTTACGGACATCGCCAAGATCCGCAATTCTATTGGTTGCGACCTCAGTGACACTGCTTCGTGTAAACACGGGTCTCGATCACTCCCGAGTCGGTGCTGATCGCTCGAAGCTCTGTCCCATTGTCGTCGATCACGAAGTTTGCGTGTACGGTGGTATCGAAGTCAGGGATATTGAGCGTCATGGAGCCGGTACAGTCCGAATTCACCGTATACGTGCCGTTGATGCTCACCGTGCTGATGTTGCCGTTTGAGCTTACGGTTGCGGTTGCGTTGGTGTTGCCTTTCCCGTCGAAGGTCTGCCTGCCGGTCTCACCGAACGGACCGGCAAACGGAGGCGGAACATAGGACTCGAGAAGAGTTCCTGTGCTGGTGTATCCAAAGCTGCCCCGCAGGGTAGCGCCTGAACATCCTTTAGCCGCACTTGGCGATTCCTGCGCAACCATGCTTTGCGCGTAGAAGACGGAAACTGCCAGAAGGCACAAAACCTGACAACGAAGCACAACGTTTTTCATGATGATCTCCCTTTCGACTTGATCGATTTGGTGGCCAGTCTCAATTCGGCGCACCTGCCAGGAATAAGGAATCGGGGGCGAAAGGTTACAGAAGCCTCAGCGAAGGGACTAAAATGGGGCGCTGCAAATCTATCCCAGATGGCAAACTGCCCTCAATGCGGAACGGAATTGGGCTCTGATGATCCCGCAGGACTGTGCCCTAAATGCCTGATGCAGGGCGTATTCGAGAGTTCGCTTGGCGGCAACGACTCCGGAATTGAAACCGTCGACACAGTGACGGCGGGAGTCTCTTATGACGACTTCGGCCGTTATCACATCCTTCGAACTCTTGGCGAAGGCGGTATGGGAACCGTTTACCTCGCCGAGCAGCGCGAACCTATTCGCCGTCTTGTGGCGCTCAAAGTTGTAAAGCTCGGAATGGATACTGGTCAGGTACTGGCCCGTTTTGCAAACGAACGCCAGGCGCTGGCCATAATGGACCACCCGGGTATCGCCCGCATCTTCGACGCAGGCGCCACGCCAAAGGGCCGGCCTTACTTCGTGATGGAGTACATCGAGGGTGTCCCGCTCACGCAGTATTGCGACCGCAAGCGGATGGCGATCGGCCAACGCCTGGAGCTATTTCTCTCGGTGTGCCGTGCGGTTCAGCACGCGCACCAGAAAGGCGTGATCCATCGCGACCTCAAGCCGTCGAACGTTCTGGTGATGGAACAAGAGGAAAAGCCTGTTCCTAAAGTGATCGACTTCGGCATCGCGAAAGCTACCGACCAATGGGCCGTGGAGAAGACTCTGCTCACTCAATTCGGCCAGATGGTTGGCACTCCGGAATACGCCAGTCCGGAGCAGGCCGAGGTGATGATCGGGGAGGTCGATGAGCGCTCGGATGTGTATTCGCTCGGTGTGATCTTGTACGAGCTCCTCATCGGAGCGGTCCCTTTCGACCCAACCAGATTGCGGCAGGAAGGGCTGGCCGAGATGCTCCGCATCGTTCGTGAAGAAGAGGCGCCGCCGCTTTCGCGTAAGTTGAGCGCAATGGGCGCAGCGACGGCCGACATCGCCTCGCAACGCCAGACCGACCCAGCCTCCCTGCGCCGACTCGTTGATGGCGACCTTAACTGGATCACCGCTAAGGCTCTGGAAAAGGCGCGGGACCGTCGATACGCTTCCGTGGCCGAGCTGGCATCCGATATCGAGAGATATGTTGGGCACCGGCCGGTCCTTGCATCGCCGCCAAGCGGCCTGTACCGGGCGCGCAAGTTTGTTCGCAGGCATAGATCGGCGGGTCTCGGTACAGCTGCCGGTTTTCTGTTCATCGCTTTATCCGGGCTGACGGTTTGGTCGCTCATGCACCGCACCTCCTCGCCAAGACCCAAGTTGACTGACAAGGATACGATTGTCCTGGCAGATTTCGACAATAAGACTGGCGATCCGGTTTTTGACGATACGCTTCGCCAGGGGCTGTCTGTGGAGCTTCAACAGTCGCCGTTCTTCAGCCTGATTTCCGACCAGCAGATCCAGGCGACGCTCGCGTTGATGGGCCAGCCGAAGGATGCGCGGCTGACTCCGGAAACCGCGCGGCAAATCTGTGAACGAACCGGCAGCACCGCGATGTTAGCAGGCTCAGTCGCAGCACTCGGAAGCCGGTATGTGGTGGGCCTGCGCGCGGAAAACTGCAACACCGGAAGCATTCTGGATCAAGAGCAGGCGGTGTCCGCAAACAGAGAAGATGTCCTGAATTCCCTAAGTCAGATCGTGCGCGAATTCAGAACTCGAGTAGGCGAATCGTTGGCTACCGTGGAAAAGCACTCGACACCGCTCGCCCAGGCTACGACGCCGTCACTCGAAGCTCTTAAGGCCTACAGCACTGGGATGAAGGCTGACCTATCGGCCGGGAGCGCCTCCGCCGTCCCTTTTTTCGGCCGTGCCATCGAAATCGATCCCCAATTCGCGATGGCATATGCGAATTTGGGCCTGGCTTATAGTGATATTGGGGAGTCGGTGTTGTCGGCTGAAAGCACCACCAAAGCCTGGCAACTGCGGGATCGAGTCAGCGACCGGGAGAAGTTTTTTATCGACTTCATATACGAGCGCGAGGTGACGGGAAATCTCGAAAAGGCCTACCAAACGATTGAGACCTGGTATCAGACGTATCCTCGCGGTGAGCAACCGAGCCCCCACGATTTGTTAGCGGGCCTTTCCACCCAAGGGACTGGCCGGTTTGAAAGAGCCATCGAAATATCCCGAGAACAGATCGCGGCCGAACCTACCGTGGTCTTTGGGTACCACAATCTGGCATCTAGTTTGTTTTTCCTCGACCGTTTCCCCGAAGCCGAGAAGACTCTTGAGCAAGCGGCCGAACGCAAGGTGGAAGAACCTTATCTTCTGGTGTTTCGATACACCCTCGCAGCCTTAAAGGACGACAAGGAGCAGATGGATCGAGTCGTCACTCTGGCCAAGGGCAAGCGTGGAGCGGAACACTGGGTGGCTCACGCGGAGGCTCTCGCTCTGGCTCGTTCCGGACGCCTACCGGACTCGCGGCGATCGTCGAGCCGGGCTGTGAATCTGGCCTTGCAAGAAGGGGAGCGCGAGAAGGCAGCAAGTTATCGGGCCGCCCACGCCGTGTGGGAAGCTGTTTGTGGAAATGGTGCCGAAGCAAAAAGTAACGCGTTGGCAGCACTCAAGCTTTCAAGGGGCCGGGACGTTCAATACGCTGCCGGCCTTGCCCTGGCTCTTGCGCAAGAGTCTTCTCGATCAGAGGCGCTCGCCAGCGATTTAGAAAAACGATTCCCGGAAGACACTTTTGTGAAATTTACCTATGTGCCTGTTCTTCGCGCTGTATCGGCGCTGCAGCGCGGGAAGCCCGTAAACAGCCTGGATGAACTACAAATTTCTTTGCCCTATGAGCTGGCGGCGAATGGCCTCAACTTCAATCATTTCTATCTTGGCGGTTTGCACTCAGCCTACGTCCGAGGCGTAGCTTTAATGGCCACACATCGGTATGCGGAAGCGGCGGCCGAGTTTCAGAAGATTCTCGATCATCGCGGGCTTGTGGGGCTGGATCCCATCGGCGCACTGTCGTATCTGCAACTCGGGAGAGCGTATGTCTTGGCGGGTGACAAGATCAAGGCAAGAAGTGCATACGAGGATTTCCTCTCGCTCTGGAAGAATGCCGACCCCGACATTCCGATCCTGAAAAGTGCCAGAGCAGAATACGACAGTCTGTAGCGATTGCGCTGTAACTTTTCACTTTTGATTCCTTATCCTGTTTAGAGGTCTCGCGAGGATAAGACCATGAACGACCGGACGATGAACAACCAGACCATGCACACTCTTCCAGGATCATCGCAGTTTCCGACGACGCGGTGGACTCTGGTGGTCGCGGCTGGCGATCCACAACGAAAGGACGCTCGTTCCGCGCTGGTTTCTCTGTGCGAGAACTACTGGTATCCGCTTTATGCCTATCTGCGCCGGCGTGGTTATGCGCCGGATCAGGCGCAGGACCTCACGCAGGAGTTCTTCATGCGCGTGCTGGAAGGGCGATATCTCGATAGAGCCGATCCGGGAAAGGGTCGATTTCGATCGTTTATTTTGACTTCCTTGAAATTCTTCGCGGCAGACGAACAAGACCGTCAGCGCGCCCAGAAACGCGGTGGCGGAGCAGTTGTGTCCCTAGAATTTTCATCCCGTGAATCCGGTGAAGAACGCTATCAAAGGGAGCCCGGTCACGACGAGACACCAGATCGGATCTTCGAGCGCCGGTGGGCGCTATCGATGCTTGAACGCGTCATGGAGAGATTGCGCGAAGAGTTCGTCCAGCATGGCCGCCCGGAGAATTTCGAACGGATGAAGGTGTTTCTTCTCGGTCAGTCCGAAGCGCCATATGCCGCCCTGGCCCGCGAAATGAACACATCAGAAGGAGCGCTGAAAGTAGCCATCCACAGGCTTCGCAAACGTTATCGCGAGCTCTTTCGCCAAGAAATCGCGGACACTGTCGCCGATCCCGCAGAAGTAGAGTCTGAACTGCGGTATCTGGCGGCTGTGCTCACGAGGAAGTAGTAGCTCGGCAATCTACGGGTATCCGTACCAGGAACTCGGGTTAAATCGATCGCAACCACTCTCGGATTACGGGCAAGCCGGAACTAATCCGCACTTTTTTACAAAAGCTGGATGCGGATAGTTGCTGTTAACACTTACGGCGCAGTTCTTCTAACCGATCTTGAACGTAGACGGCTCGAATTCTTGCATCCCGGGCTGTCTGGGGAGTTCGTGACGAGACGCCCGACTTCACCTAATCTAAAGATCGTTTTCGACAAGGAAGCGGCCATAGTCGTTTGTTTCAAGCCAGTCGTACAGATGAATCTGATACAGATAAGAAGCGACGACTTCCTCGCCCAATTCATGGGTTTCCGTACACAGGACAGGAATGTTCAGTCCGGCGAGGACAGCGATCAGGGACTGCAGAATGCGGTTAGGGTTAATGTTGGAATGAGCATAAGGAGACTTCACCTGGCTGAGCGCGGCTGAGATTACCACTAGCCGATGAGGGAAGGAGCTCATGAGCCGGAGCCGATTGATAAACGCCGGACGATCCACCGTGAAGGAGTGAACCAGGTCGGCGAGATCCTTCCGCTCCACGGCGCAGATGTTCTCCAGTCCTGCGATAGTGTAATCTCCAACTCTGAGAGCCTTCTTCTCGACTCGTGCGAACCAGCCAGAGAAGCGCGAAAAATCGAAAGGCGTTTGTTCCCGAGTGTCCACCAGAACCACCGCACGCGGTGCCGTGAGCTGGGTGCCGCCACGCTCTGCCAAAACTGGGATTGGCGGAGGCAATACAGGGGCTGCGGTCATTTGCCATTCGAGCGGAGAGGCAATCAATGTGCGGCGGCGTCTTGTCATCGCTTTTCGACAGACCGCATTATCTTAACTCTCATTCAGCCCTTACCATCGCACACGCGATTCCCAAGTTCACGAGGAGTCGGTCCCGCCGGCGTGGGGACATCGGCCAGTTGTTCAAGTAGCTTTTCCATGGCCGCTACTCCGTCATCAACCGCAGCCAGTTCCGAGTCGTTCAGCGGTATCTCTTGACGTAGCTGAAGCAAGTTGGCTTTGCCCTGGAGCAACTGCACTTGCGACGAGGGCTTAGGCATATAAAAGCTGCACTTCGCACAAGCCATCCTGTGCGGGCACTGGTCGAAAAAGTCGTAAGTGCAGTACCCGTGTCCAAGATCGTAGAACTTCCAGGGTTCAGTGGCAGCGCGTCCGCTGCGGACGATCTCTTGGTCTACGAGCACCTCAATCGCGCGTAGGTTTCGCGCGAAATAGCCGGCGTCGGCATACGACTTTGCCAACTTGATGGGCGTGATCTTTGCATAGTGCTGCGTCGCAGCTGGCGTGCTGTGGCCGAGCCACTCCTGCAACTCGAAGAGCGTCATTGGTTCTTTGGCATTGAAGAGCTGAGAGGCAATCGTGGAGCGCCCGCGATGGCTGGTGATATTGCCGCGAACATCTGACGTCGGGACGCCGGCCTTGCGGCAGAGTGTGGGAATCAAAACGTTGTTCAGATAACTCTTTCCGACAACTGTCAGGCGAAACAGGAAAAGAAAATCGACCGCCTCGCCCGTCTTCCAATCCGGCAGCTTCGCCCCAATCGGCCGCACTTTCTCCCACGCGGAAATCATCTCGCCGACGATTGGATCGACAGGCTTGGTAAATGCTGCGCTTGTTTTGTTGACCGGAACATCGAGCATGCAAACCGCACCACCGGCCAGAGTCTCATCAGTGGCGGGCACGGAGACATCCTCCCTCTGCCAGCGAATGCAGCCGAGGCGCAAACGTAATATCTCATTGTTTCGCAAGCCCGCGAACAACCACGTGACGGCAAGTGCCTTGCACAGTTCGACGGGATAACTGCTCTCCAAGGGTTTCCGACGAAAAGGGCCGCGTTTCGGAAGGTCCTCTGCGGTCAGGTTCAGCCCAGCCCACACCAATTTGGCCCAAACATCGTCGGCAATGATGCGAGGGTTCGGCCCGATCTTTGCAAGCACACTTTTGGGCGTCTCGAAGCTGCGGATCGGATCGAACCGGCGAGGGATTAGCTCCCACTCCTGCAGATCGCGAAAGAAGACGCGAAGGGCAGAGATTCTCCCGGCATATGTGCTCGGTTTAAGTGCGTGGCCCTGGTTCTTGACGTGAACTGGTGCAAAAGTACACCAGTCGCCCGCACGCCATTGGCAGGTTACCGCAACCGCCTCAGCTGCTAGGTCGCGAGTCCAATCCTCCGGGGAGTTGATCTCAGGATGCTCGTTCGCCAACCAGCGCCCAACGTTCAGGAGGAAGTAGTAGCTTTTGCGCCGGTAACGGTCGGAGACGGTAGAGGTATCCAACCAGCGACGGCACAGGCGAGCCCACTCCGGAGGTACGCCTTCTGTGATCTCGGGAAGGTCTGCCCTGACAACGAATGGACGCACGATCTCCATTGGCTCTGGAATCGCGCCGATCTTTGCGAGCACCCGAGAAATTGCGAAGGCGCAATAGGTACCGCGCCGAGGAGGCCGCCGCGCGATGACGCTGCGCAGATGGTCGAGAGTGATGTCTCTCAAGTGTGGCGAGCGGGCAAACAGCAAACACTCAAAGATAGTTCGCATCGCCTGATCGCTTGTGCCTGCTCGCCGATAGCCCCACTCCGAGAGCAACTCCCGCACGCGCTCAGAGATGTTCTTCGTATGCTCGCGGCCGAATACCTTTCGTGCGAGGCAGGAGTATACGACATGGTCGCTCTTTAGGCGATGCAACTCAGAAAAACCACACAGCAGGTAAGCAATGGCGGCTCCGTGCTGGCGTGGCGCGAGCCGGGCATCAATCGAATCGATCCATTCCTCCGTAGTCCATCCCCAAAAAGATCGTTGGCGTTCGGCCATCTCGCGCAGAAAGAAAAACAGAACGTACTTCCGGCGATTCGTGATGATTCCCGTATAGTCGAGCGTGTCGTTGAGTGGCCGAACTAGCCGGTCGAGAGCCGCTCCGAAGTTCATGGTTCGCCCATAGCGATAGAACCTGTACGCTTCCGCATACCGCGTAAGCATGTTCCTTTCAACTGATGTTAGCTGCGGAGAGCGGTCGTATCGTTCCAGATTGATTGGCCACGTCCATGGCCCATCGTCGGCCTTTTTTGGAAGAATCTTCTTAGGTCCCCACTGGGCACGCGCAGCTCGCCGGAAAAAGTCTGATTGTTCCTTTGGTGTGCGACTTTCAAACCATTGTCCAATAGCTTTCGGACGCTTCTTCTCGATAATGATTTGGCTGCTCATGTCGTCGTCTCCGCGAGCAGGCGTGTGCGTTGGGCATGTATCTGCGCCATGCCGGCTGCGAGCTTTCGGGCAAGGTCACGACCGCTGAGGTGTATATAAAGGAGGGTGGTCTGCACCGAGCGATGCCCTGCAAACGTTGCGATCTCGTGGATGTCCCAACCGGCGCGGGCTAGATCGGTCAAGCACAGGTGCCGAAGCGTGTGAGTTGTGAATCGAGGAACTCCGGCGCGCCTTGCGACTCGAAGGACAATCTTCGACCAGGACCAGATGGAAATGGGAGCTGAGTAGTTTCGGCGTGATTCAGAAAGAAACAGTGGGCCTCGTTTCTGCGCGAACGTGCGCCGGTGATCGAGATACCCCGCGAGCAACGCACCGCTTGTGGCGGAGTATGGCACAACACGGTCCCGTCGACCCTTTGTGTTCTCGGCACGAACCCAGATCGTGCGGCGCGAAGGATCAATGTCGCTGGTGCAAAGACTGCATAGTTCTTCGCGCCGCAGTCCAGCATCATAAGCGAATGTAAACATGACGCGATTGCGGATCGACTCCTGTGCCGCCGCGGCAAGGATGGTCTGCCAGTCGTCCTCATTCGGTACCCAGGGTAGCCTCCGGTGTCGAGGGACAAGCGCGCGTGCTCCGTTGTACGCTGTGGGATTCTTCTGACAGACTCCTTCTTCAACCAAATAGGTATAGAACAGCCTGAGTACAGTGAGCCGCTGCTGAACCGTAGCGTTCGACAGGCAACCGTTGTGGCTCTGAAAGCTGGCTAGATACGCACCGATGTGGACCCGCGTGACGGTTGGGACGGACAGTTGCTGGTAGGAGAGAAAGCGTAGAAAAACCTCAAGCCCTTGTGAATATGCATCGAGCGTGTTCCTTGCGAGCCCCCGATTCGACTGAAACGTCAACCACGCGCGGCACAGTGGATGGGCTGCCGCCACCGGACAGCGATCCCAGCGTACGGGCTGAAGGGCAAAGATGCTGGTCAATTGGACCTCCTACAGGGAACCCGATGAGGATAGAGGAAGCGGTGCAGTTGCATCCAACAGCGCTTCTATAGCGCTGGGCTGGGGAAGGGGAACTGCCCCCTTCCCCGGCACCCCATCCCCAAAACCAGATTCCACATAACTTACAAGAATCCTTTCGCACGTCTGGGAAAAGTAACTTGTTGAATCCGGTTCGCTTCGGACAGTTGACGCACGAACCTGCTTCGGGAACGAGTGTCTCATCCTGCTTGTCGAATGGCGCAGACGCCAGTTGTAGCAAGATGTTCGATTCAATCCACGCTGCCAACTCACGCACTGGAATCAAGACTTGGCTGTTGCCCTCGCTTGTCCACTGTCCGCGAAACGCGGCTGCCAATGCCTCCTGCTGTTGCGAAGCCGGGAGCTTGGCGATCAGCAAAGCGTGGCCGATGGTGATCTGGTCTTTCAGGAACGCTTCGGCCACGGGCGGTATGAGGTCAGCGAGTCTAATACGACCGTAGACATACGCCTCGCTTTTGCCAGCGCGTGAGGCGATGATGGCGATGGTGTAGGCAGGTTCTCCAAGTTCCAAAAGTGATTTGAAACCCAGAGCTTCCTCAAGTGGATGAATGTCTTCACGTTGCAGGTTTTCGACGCACTGGGCTTCGATAGCCTCAGCATCGGTCAGCTTAACTATGCGGATGGGAAGTTTTTCGAATTCTGCTAGCTTCGCCGCTCTGAGGCGTCGTGCCCCCGCTACCACTTCGTACTTGCTTTCTTCCAGTTCGCGTACCAGAAGAGGGGCTAGAATCCCCTGCGTCTTGAAGCTGGCCGCCAGTTCTTCGAGGCTCTTTGCATCAAAGCGTTTGCGGGGGTTGGTTGGTGACTCCGCAAGCGCGGTGATGGGAACGCTGCGGTATTCGTGGTTGTTGACTGCATTTTGCGTACTAGGCATGATCTTTTCTCCTCTCATATGTGTTTGGTTAAGTGGTTGTGGACTCGTCGCACTCGTCCAGCCTGAAAGCCAAACGGTGCAGATGTTGGCGTGTTATGCGGCTGCCGCGAGTGCCGCTGGCTCGGGGGCAATGCCCCCGAGGATCACGGCTGCGGTTTGCTGAACGGCTTCCAAGCTCTCGCGCAGAAGATTGGCGTCTCCGTGCCAAAGCTGGATGTAGTCCTGGGATGCGGTTCCGTTCTGAAGTCCGACCGATTGGCAAACTACAAAGGCCACGGCTTCGGCCTCTGTTTCGCGGACTTGTTTGGTGGTCAAGGTGCGGCGGTCGCCACGATGGAGCATTTCGTGGGCGATCTCATGGACAAGCGTCGAAAACTCCTCGGCGGGCTGCATCCCAGCAAGGAGCGTGATCTTCCCGCCATGCGAAAGACCCTTCGCGGGAGCAATTCTCTCGGAGAAGCTAAGCTCGACGCTTTGCGCTTCCACGAACTTGAACAGACGTTCGCGGTATCCGCTCACGTCGCCATTGACTTCGGTCAGTGTTGGGAGTTCCTTGCCTTCGGTTTGGCTGACATCGAAAACGTAGACGGCCCGGAATCCGTACAGCGTCCGCTGACCCTCGGTGGTTGCGTCTTCACTGGCCTCGTCGGTCGCTACATCCTTCGCGCTGCGTCTTCCGACCATCGGGGCGAGAATGAAAATGCCTTTTTCTCCCCGTTTAACGAAGCGGCCAAGCGAGTTCCATGTCCGAAGTCCGGCAA
>Ga0102924_1006626_pt1 | contig 10822 bp, 11 predicted proteins | sample PaiPotPPM11metaG_FD_80116 | JGI IMG/M metagenome (GOLD analysis project Ga0102924, IMG submission 80116) | Iron sulfur acid spring bacterial and archeal communities from Banff, Canada, to study Microbial Dark Matter (Phase II) - Paint Pots PPM... ...
TGCTCTCCCTTTTCGTCGATCACTATGGCGTTGACCCTCCAGATCACTGCCGCCGCCGGTGTGAGCACATGCTCCATGAAGGTCTTCATGTCGACATAGGCTTGGAAGGGCGGCAGCGGATCAGCGTCTTCGCCCAGCGATGGCGGTGCCCCTGCGCTGACGATGACCGCGGCAAAAACAAGGAGCATGAGACGGCGCAAAGTCATTTACCCATCCGGCATGGTAAAGCCGATCCAGCGTCCGCACGCGACCACGGCGATCCACAAGCAAATCGATAATCCGCCGGCCAGCCTTGCGGACAGCGGCAGCCGCGCCTGCTCATCCCATTTCGGCAGACCTCTGGCGCTGACGGCGTGAAAGACCAGCATGTTCAGCCCGGCGGCACCGATCAGAAGAAGCTTTGCGATGAAGAAGCCGTTGGCCAAATATTTCGTGGCGTTGGAAATGAACAGGAGGCCGCCGGAGCCAACAGCGACGACAAACGCGCCCCAGGTGAGAGGCAAAATTCCGCAGGTAACGCGGCTCACCGGCCTTTGAATTGAGGCCACTCCGAGCAGCCGCAGATCGACGGCAAGGATCGACCCGACCACGAGGCAGATGGCGAGCACGTGCACCGATTCAATCATCGGAAACAACACGTCATTCTCGCGAATGCTGTCCGCGAGCGAGCTGCCTTCGAGATATGCGATCACGTCCTGCGGCTGCAGCATCAACCGACCTGCGTATAGGCGATCCAGCGTCCGGCAAAGAGGACGCCGCACCAGACAAGGATGGAGACGGTCGCGGCAAACATTCCCGCGACACGGCGGCCGCGATTCTTGTCCCAAAATTCCGGGACCGACGACAGCGACCACTGCAGCCCGCCGGTGAGGACAAGTGCGACCGCGAGAAACGTCATCTTGAAGTAGAATGTGGTGTTGAGCAGCGAACGCCGCGGCTCGGCAACGATCAACAAGCTGCCGGTGAGCAGAAGGATCAGCACCACCGGCCAGATCACCGGCAAGAATCGCCGCGCGACATCGGGCAACGGCACGTCACGCTGGAGCAGCCGCCAGAACCGCAGGTCAACGATGACTGCGGAAGAAAAAAGCGCGGCGACCGCGAGAATGTGGATGGTCTGCAGCGCCGGAATGATCCAGCCCGCGGTCTGCATCGTGTGGCTTACCGGCGTGGCCGCGAGCCACTTGCAGAAATCTCGAAGGGCCGCATCGATCATGACGTCATTGATCGGCGGGCGTCAGACTGAAACTCAGCTCCTGGCCGTTCGGCAGCGTGACTTTCAGCAAAAAGCCGCCCGGATTGCCGTCGCGCAGCGGGGCATAAAAGAACACCGCATGATCGCCGGGTTGGAGCGAGCGTTTGGTCCAGCCCGAGCGGGTCAGGACGCCCGGGCTTGAGACTTCGAAGACCCAGGTGGCGGCGGGTTGACCATCCTTGGCGTCGGCCTCGACGACAAAAGTGATATGCGGGTTGGTCCAGTTGACCGTCTTGACCGTGCCCTCCATGGTCCGCGGATGTTCCATGTCGTAGGCGGCGCCCGAATGGTGCGCCGCGGCCATGCCGCCGAGGCCAAGCATCCAAGCGGCGGCGACGAGTGCGATTTTGAGCGACACCTTCTGCATCCCTATTTCGTGGTCCGGACCGACCCGTCCGGGTTTTGCGGATGGGGAACGAATATGTCGTTGCCGAACTGATCCTTGCCCGCAACAAGGTCCTCCTGCACGCATTCACCTTCGGTGATCTCATAGTGTCGGTCGGGATAGCGGATGAAGAAGCGCGTCGTCCGCCAAGGCGCGGTCAGGACCTTGGGCGCCGTGATTTCCAGCTCGTCGCGGAGGACGTTCGGCTTGGCCAGAGAAAGCCGCTCGACGATATGCATGTCGCCGTTGTTCGGAACACCGACCGCTTCGGTAGTCGCGATATAAGCCTGGGGCGCGACCGCGGTCGTATCGACGACCAGCACGTCGCCATCCCAGTGGCCGATCGAATGGCCATGCATCGTCAGATCGGGGTCTTCGGGATGCGACCGGCCGTCCGTATAGATTCGCCGCATGCGGTTGCTGTCGACCTCGCCGAGCATGGTGACGCGGCCGGGAGTGGTCAGCCATTCGAATGCATTGTGCGTGATCAGCATCCACGACGGCATGCCGTGCGGCAGGCAATGGCTGAAGACCAGGAAAGGCCGGCCCGCCTTTTCCTCGTCAACCAGGCGCTGAATCTGCGGCCAGATCTCCGGTTTCCAGGGCGGAACGTTTTGGGTTTCCTGGCGCTTCTGGTCCTTGACGTCCGGAAGCCACACCCCGTCGAAATCCGATGGCGCGGCAACAGCGCGAGAAACGACGAACATTCCAATCAGCGCCGCGGCAATTGCAAATGTCGCGGGTGGTTTCTTCGTAGCGATGCGCACTCTTGCCAATCCGTCATTGCTGCAGCGCGGAATTGTAGTCTGATCCGTATTGCGTGTGAAGCCGTTGCCGGCGACGACGGCGGTCGCGAGGCAATCCGCGGGGATTGTCACTTTTTGGTCTTGTTTGGCGCTTCGGCCAGCAGAGCCTTCTCGGCCGACTTGAGCTCCTTGAGCTTTTCGCCCGCTACCCGCGGAAGCTTGAGACCGAGTGCGTCAAGCGCTTCGGCGATCGCCGCGGCGACGACAAGCCACGAGACGTGCTTGTGGTCGGCGGGAACGACGTACCACGGCGCGAACGGCGTCGAGGTAGCGCGAATCATGTCCTCATAGGCGGTCATGTAATCGTCCCAACGCTGGCGCTCCCGCACGTCGTTGATCGAGAACTTCCAGCGTTTGGCCGGCTCCTGGATGCGCGCCAGGAAGCGCCGGCGCTGCTCCTCCTGGGAAATCCTCAGATGGAATTTCAAGACTAAAGTGCCGTTGCGCACGAGATGATGCTCGAACGCCCGGATCGCCTTGTAGCGATGCTTCCAGATGTCCTTGCCGATGAGGCGCGGCGGCAATTTCTCCTGCGCCAGCAGGTGCGGATGCACGCGCACGATCAGCACTTCCTCATAGTAGGAGCGATTGAAGATGCCGATGCGGCCTCGCCGCGGCAGCGGCAAGGCGGCGCGGCGCAGGAAATCATATTCCAGCTCCTCTTCGCTCGGCGCCTTGAACGCGTGCACCTCGCAGCCTTGCGGATTGACGCCGGACATCACGTGCTTGATGACGCTGTCCTTGCCCGCGGCATCCATGCCTTGCAGCACGACCAGCACCGCCCACTGGCTCTGGGCGTACAGCACCACTTGCCGCTCGGTAAGCCTCGCGAGGCCCTCGGAGAGCATCGCCTTCACGCTGTCCTTGTCGATGGCAAGGCCGAAATTCTCAGCCGGATCGTGATCGGCGAGCCGGAGGCGTTCCGGCTTGTCGATCAGGCAACGCTCGACGATTTTTGGCAGCTTCATCTCCGCCTTCGCATGGGCCCCGCCCGTCCGTACCGCTTTGCCGCCATGGCTGCGCTTTTCCGGGCGAACCGCGCCTTTCAGTCACTCCGCGAACTTAATAGAACGTGAAGGAGGCGGATACCCGGCACCACGCCTGGACAGCGCAAAAGCAAGGAGCGGCACCCCTTTGGGTGCCGCTCCCTGGCGTTTTGGAGCTAGACGCTGAGCGCGTCCGCTTATGTCTTCATCGCCGCCTTGACGGCTTCCGCCGTGATCGGCAGCGAGCGCACGCGCGCGCCGACCGCGTTGAAGACGGCGTTGCCGATCGCCGGCGCAATCACCGTGACGGCCGGCTCGCCGCAACCCACCGCCGGCTCGCCATTGGAGATGATGCTGACGTCGATTTCCGGTATCTGGCTCATCCGCATCGGCGTGTAGCTGTCGAAGTTCCGCTGCTCGATGCCGCCGTCCTTCATCGACGCCTTCTCGAACATCGCCAGCGAGGCGCCCCAGAAAATGGACCCCTCGATCTGGGCGCGCACGCCGTCAGGGTTGACGACCGTGCCGACGTCCATGGCGACGGTGACCTTCTTCAGCTTTACCTCGCCGGTCTTGGGGTCGACCTTCACGTGGACGACGCAGGCCGTCCAAGTCGGGCTCGAGCGTTCCTGCGAGCTGACGCAGGCGACGCCCATGCCCTCGTTCGGACCGAGCTTGGTCACCCCGTAGCCGGAGCGGCCCACCGCGGCGCGCAGCGCATTGGCGAGACGCTTGGCGCCGCCGATGTTCTGCGGCTTGTCGCCGCCAGCATTGGCGCCGGCGCCGTCGAGCAACCGCAGCCGCATCTCCACCGGATCCTCACCGCTGGCGTGGGCGATCTCGTCCATGGTGCTTTCCACCGCCCAGAAGGTCCAGGCCGGCGCCACCGAGCGCAGCTGGCCGGAGGGCGTCGCGCCCTGCGCCAGCTTGTTCTCGTAGTTGCGCACGGTGTGGTTGGGGATCGAGTACCAGTAGTCGGCGCCGTTGACAGTGAAACTGTCGTGCAGGTTTTCGACGGTGTCGCCGACCCGCTGTTTGTCCACCGCCGGAGTGAGGAAGGCCGGGATGCCCCATTTCGCGGTCGGCCAGGCGCCGATCACGTCGTGCTCCATGGCAACCGGCTTGCCGTTGCCGTCCAGCCCGACCTTGACCTTCTGGTAGGTCAGGGGCCGGGTGAAGTCCATCTGCATGTCGTCTTCGCGGGTAAAGATCAACTTTACCGGCTTGCCGACAGCCTTGGACGCCGCGATCGCCGGGACGACCATGTCCGACTCCAGGCGGCGCCCGAAGCCGCCGCCCAGGAAGTGCTGGTGCATCGCGATGTTCTTGGGATCGGTACCGGCAACCACGGACCCGATGATGGTCGTGCGCGTGAAGAACTGATTGCCGGTATAGATGTGCCAGACCCCGTCCTTCTGCATCGCGAGGGCATTCATCGGCTCGAGCGGCGCGTGGATGTTGAGGCTGGTCAGATATTCGCCCTCGATGACCTTGGCTGCCTTTTCCATCGCCGCGGCCGCATCGCCGTCCTTGACGAAGAAGAAGCCTTCCTTGCCTTCCTTCTGCAGACGGCGGGACTCGTCGATGATCGACTGGTCGGACACGTTGGCATACTGACCCTTGTCCCAATCGATCTTGAGCGCAGCCGCGGCCTTCTTCGCTCCCTCGTAGGTATTTGCCACGGCGACGACCCAGCCCGTGGTCGTGGCGGTCTTGTCCTCGACCACGACGGCCTTGACGAAGCCCGGCACTTTCTTGGCCGCGCTCTCGTCGACCGACTTCACCGTCGCGCCGTAGCGCACAGGCGGCAGCGCCAGCGCGCCGTACAGCATGTCGGGCACAGAGGCGTCGATGCCGTACCTGGCGGTGCCGTTCGTCTTCGCCGGAATGTCGAGCTGCGGCAGCGATTGCCCGATCTTCGTGTACTGGTCGGGCGTCTTCAGCTTGATCGCCTTGAGCTCGTCCGCGGACCAGGCCTTGTTGGCCTTGCCGCCGGCGCCGATCTGCGCGTAGGTCACGCTCTTCTTCGACTTCGCATGATGCACACGCGACTCTCTCGCGTAGCATTCGCCCTCCGGCACGCCGAGCATGTCGGCAGCCGCCTTGATGAGCGTGATCCGGCCGGCGGCGCCGGCGCGGCACATCGTGTCGAAGTTCATTCCGGTGCTCCAGCTGCCGCCGGTAACTGCGGCGCCGAGAATCGGATCGTTGTACTTCGGATCGTTCGAGGCCAATGTGATCGTCATGTCCTTCCAGGACGACTCGAGCTCCTCGGCGACGAGTTGCGCCATGGTGCTCGCGATGTGCTGGCCCATGTCGGCCTTGCCGACGGTGACGTTCACCTTGCCGTCGTGGCCGATCGCGTACCAGATGGTCGGCTCGAAATTGGCGGTGGTCGCCGCCAACGCGTCCTTGATCGCGGGCGCGCCGACATAGCCGAATACGAGGCCGGTGGCGGCGGTCCCGACGAGGAAGCTGCGCCGGTCGAGGTTCGGCAGCACGTCAAACTTCTGATGCTTCGTCATGGCTTACACTCCCCGCATGTCGGCAGCCGCGCGCATGATTGCGCGCTGGATGCGCGCATAGGTCATGCAACGGCAGAGGTTGCCGTCCATGTGCGCGACGAGTTCGGCCTTGGTCGGATCGGGATTCTTGGCGAGCAGCGAAGCGGCTTGCATGATCTGCCCGGACTGGCAGTAGCCGCATTGCGGGACCTGCTCGGCGATCCAAGCGCGCTGCAGCGGATGCTCGCCCTTGGGATCGAGGCCTTCGATCGTGACGATCTTTTTGCCTGCTGCGTTGGACACGGCGGTTTGGCAGGAGCGCACCGCTTCGCCGTTGAGATGAACGGTACAGGCGCCGCACAGGCCAGCGCCACAACCGAACTTCGTGCCAGTCATCTGCAAATGCTCGCGGATGACCCACAGAAGAGGCGTATCACCCGGTACATCGACCGAATGATCTCGCCCATTGATGTTCAGGGTGGTCATTCTTCCTCCACTTGGCGGTTCTCTAGAGCCACGGATAGCCGCCCGTCAGGTCCGTGGTATCGCCGGATCTCGGCGCCCGGACGAGATGTGCCGCCATGTACGGTCACCTCGGCCGGTTTCAGTTTCGCAGTGCAACTGAGAACGCAGCACTACCAGAGTAAGCCATGCTAACAAGTCCGCAGAGCTAAGCAAGACAAATTCTAAACTATCCCTCGGAAGAAGCTGCCGAAGTTGGGCCGCTCTGTGGGCCGCGCCTGCCCGTCAGCCGGATCGCTGCGCTGACCCCGACTCACTCGAATTTGGTGAGATCGCCGATCCGGAAGCCGTCCAGGACGTATGGCTGCCGCGGCGGCAGGTAGGTCACATGAGCGGCCACCGCCAGCGATTCCGCTTCTCCGTCCCTGAGCATCCCCTCAAGCGCGGCATTGACGCGGTCGATCAGACCGGCATCGCTCGCCAGGCCCACGAAACCCATGTTGAAACCGATCGGCAGATAGTAGCCCGATAGCCTGAGCTTGGTGTCGGTATGCCCGATCCGATAGGCGTCAAAGCGGTGAACGGGAATGAGCGTTGCCTCATAGTCCCCGCTTTCCAGCCGCGGCAGAAGCTCGCCGCGCCCCGGCACCACATGGGTGATGTCGGGGATGAGGCGGCCGTGATCGAAGTTCATCAGGATGGCGTCCGCCAGCGTGCCGCCTTCGATGCCGAGTTTCAGGCCGCCGAGATCGCCGAGCTTGGCGATGGGCTTGTCGACCGCCTTGCCATCGAGCACGACGGCGAGCCCGGCAAAATGATACGGCCGCGTCGGCGCCAAGGTGCCGAGGGTCACGCGCCGCCGGCGGTCGGCGGGCGTCGATCCGGCGAAGCCCGGTATTCTGCCGGTTTCCGCGCCGGGCTTGCCGAGCCCATCCTTGACCAGCGGATAGCCGGCGAGCAAATCACAGCGCCGGTCGGAGAGCAAAGCGTTGGCCTCGATTGCGGAGCTTGAATCGAGGTCGAGCTTGCTCTCGAACCACTGCACGGCGAGGCTTTGCCCGAGCCGTTTGGCTACGGCCTCTGCGATCAGGAGGTCAAATCCCGTGCCGGCACCGCCGTGGCGGACCGAATAGGGCGGAACGGCTTCATTCAGGCACACCCTGAGCGTGCCCTCGTTGTCGTTCTCGACGCCTCCTGCGGCCGCGTGGACAAAACAAGTGAAAGCGGCCGCCAGTGTCGACAGCATGCTCGCCTTCACTGGCTGCCTCCGGTTTCCACATAGGCCCAGAGCTTATCGATCTCCTCGCGGCTCAACACGTCACCCCATTGCGGCATGCGGCCGTTCTTGCCGTTGGTCACCGAGGACACAAAACGCGATTTTTGGTCGTGCGGAAACTGCCGCAGATCGTAGGCGACGGTGCCCGGATTGACCATGTTGAAGCCGTGGCAATGCGAGCAGTGATGCGCGTACAGCGCCCTGCCCTCTGCCACCCTGTGAGCGTCGGTATGATCGCCCGACAGGGCCATTGCGGTCGACGCTGGCTCCTCCGCGAAGGCCGGCTGCAACACAGCCGGCGCCGCGACGAGCGCAAGCGCGACAAGGATGGTACCGATCTTTGTCTGCATGTGCGGCATTGGACGAGGTCGCGTGCGCGACCTCGTCCAGGCTGCTCGGCTACTGGGAGACAGCGAAGACCCAGAGGGATCCGCCTGCCGGCACGGAAGCGAGCCGCGGGTCACCCGAGAACAGCGAGTAGACGCCGCCGATGCCGACCGACACCGCAACATACTGCACGCCGTCCTGCTCCCAGGTCACCGGCTGACCTTCGATCCCCGAGCCGGTCTGGAATTGCCACAGCTTCTTGCCGGTATCGGCGTCGAACGCCTCGAACTCGCCGGTCAACTGCCCGGAGAACACCAGGCCGCCCGCCGTCGACAACACGCCGGAGAAGCGTGGAATGTCGCTCGGAGCTTCCCACTTCGCCTTCCCGGTCAGCGGGTCGATGGCCTTGAGGTAGCCGCGCGGCTGGCCCTCAGGCCAGTTCCACGGCGCCGTCAGGTCCATGCCGACGTACCACTCGCCAGCCTTGTACTCCGCCGGAACCGCCTTGTAGTTGCCGGCGAAGTTGAGCGTATTGGCATAGGCCAATCCGGTCTGCGGGTTGTACGACATCGGCTCCCAATTCTTGCCGCCGAGAATCGAGGGCTGCACCATCACCGGCTCCCCGGCGCGGGCCTTGGTGGTCACCTCAGTCACCACCGGCCGGCCAGTGTTGAGGTCGACCGAGGACGCCCAGTTGACCTGGACGTAGGGATTGGCGGCAAGGAGTTTGCCGTTGGTGCGGTCGATCACATAGAAGAAGCCGTTGCGGTTGGCGTCCATCACCACCTTGGTGGGCGTGCCGTTGATGTTCAGCGTGGCGAGCACCATCTCCGCGACCGAATCGTAGTCGAACGGGTCGTTCGGCGTGAATTGGTAGTGCCACTTGATTTTTCCCGTCTTGGGATCGAGCGCCAGCACCGAGTCGGTATAGAGATTGTCGCCCGGCCGGCCGGTGGCATTGAACGGACCCGGATTGCCGATGCCCCAGTACACGGTGTGCAGCTCCGGATCGAACGAGCCGGTGATCCAGGTCGAGCCGCCCCCGTTCTTCCAGGTGTCTCCCGGTCAGGTGTCATGGCCGGGCTCGCCGGGCCCAGGGATCGTGTAGGTGCGCCACAGGTGCTCGCCGCTCTGCGGATCCCAGCCGTCGAGGAAGAGGCGGGTGCCGAACTCGGCGCCGGAAATGCCGGTGATGACCACGCCGTCGGCGATGAGCGGCGCCCCCGTCATCGAGTACCCGTTCTTGAACTCGATCGCGTTCTTGCGCCACAGCTCCTTGCCGGTCTTGGCGTCGAGGGCGATGACGTTGGCGTCGAGAGTGGTGCGGAAGATCTTGCCGTCATAGATGGCGGCGCCGCGGTTGATGATGCCGCAACAGACGATGCGCGGCACCTCCGGCGGATATTCGACCTTGGTCTTCCACATTTGCTTGCCGGTCTTGGCGTCGACCGCCATTGTGGCGCTGTTAGTGGTGACGTAGAGCACGCCCTTGTAGATCAGCGGTTGGGATTCCTCGCTGCGATTGTCGTCGTAGCTGTAGTTCCACACCGGTACCAGGTGCTTCACATTGTCCTTGTTGATCGTCTTGAGCGGGCTGAAGCGGTTGAGGTCGTAGCCCATGCCGTAGTTGACGACGTTGCTCGTATTGGTGGAGCCCTTCGCCAGCTCGTCCGCCGTCTGCGCCATCGCGGCCGGCGCAAACAAGAACGCCAAGCCGACAGCCAATAGCTGCGTCTTCATTGGTGTCCTCCCCAGGAGCACGCGGTCTGCACGACGCTCTCGCGGCGCCAGACGTTGCTGATTTCAGTTCGGTTCGCCCGAACAGTGCAGTCCCGGCCCACGCGTGGGCCATGGCCTATACTACGCCGAGGCTCCGGCTCGCCGTCAAGCATGCTGAGGTCGTCCGTGGGCGATTTCGGCCAAAAGGACAGGCCAGAGTCCCACCGTCGTTCAGTTCCGGCTGCGATCGACCAGCGCGCGCTGCTTGATCCACGGCATCATGGCGCGCAGCTTGGCGCCCACCTGCTCGATCGGGTGGTCGGCACATTTGGCGCGCATCGCCTTGAATGAGGTCTGGTTGACCTTGTTCTCCAGCATCCAGTCCTTGACGAACTTGCCCGACTGGATGTCGGCGAGAATATGCTTCATCTCCGCGCGCGTCTTCTCGTCGACCACGCGCGGGCCGGAGACGTATTCGCCGTATTCGGCGGTGTTGGAGACCGAGTAGTTCATGGTGGCGATGCCGCCCTCGTAGATGAGGTCGACGATCAGCTTCACCTCGTGCACGCACTCGAAATAGGCCATCTCCGGCGCGTAGCCGGCTTCGACCAGCGTCTCGTAGCCGGCCTTCATCAGTTCGACCAGGCCACCGCACAGCACCGACTGCTCGCCGAACAAATCGGTCTCGCACTCCTCGCGGAACGACGTCTCGATGATGCCGGCGCGGCCGCCGCCGATGGCGGCGCCGTAGGACAGGCAGAGGTCGTGGGCGTTGCCGGAGGCGTCGCGGTGGATCGCCAGCAGGCAGGGCACGCCGGCGCCGCGCTGATACTCGGAGCGCACGGTGTGGCCCGGACCCTTGGGGGCGATCATCATCACGTCGAGATCGGCGCGCGGCTCGATCAGGTTGAAATGGATGTTGAGGCCGTGGGCGAACATCAGCGCCGCGCCGTCCTTCATGTGCGGATGCAGGTGATTGGTGTAGATCTCGGCCTGCAGCTCGTCGGGCGTCAGCATCATCATCACGTCGGCCCATTTGGCGGCCTCGGCCACTTCCATGACCTTGAGCTTCTCGGCCTCGGCCTTCTTGACGCCCTGCGAA
>Ga0102924_1006628_pt1 | contig 10820 bp, 9 predicted proteins | sample PaiPotPPM11metaG_FD_80116 | JGI IMG/M metagenome (GOLD analysis project Ga0102924, IMG submission 80116) | Iron sulfur acid spring bacterial and archeal communities from Banff, Canada, to study Microbial Dark Matter (Phase II) - Paint Pots PPM... ...
ATTCCACGCTGGGCTCGGCCTGGCCGTCCCAGTACATCCGGATGATCAGGTGCCGCCAGGCGCAGCCGGCCGGCGTGAGCCAGATCTGGCGGATGACGCCCGGCCCCTCGATGGCCGCCAGCTCGAACGTGGACCCGGCCGGCACGTGGACGAACGGCGAGACCTTCCAGCCCCGGCCCAGGTCACGGGCGGCGGCCGAGGCCGCGCCTTCGGTGGCACTGGCGGCGGCGCCCTTGGCCCCGGTGAAGTTCTCCGGCGTTATGGCCCTGGACTGCGCGGCCACGAGCCGCGACAGCCCGCTCACGCCCGAGCCCAGTCCCTCGCTCATCTCACCCATCCGGTCAGTGCCTGTTCCGGCCCGCGTCTGTAATCGATTTCTGGGCCCGAGCATACTGATCGGCGGCGCGGCCCGTCAATAACGGATATAACCGGTCGCAACGGGTGCCGGGCCCGGCTGAGTCGGCCCGCCTGGCCGCTTGTGCGATACTCGGCAAACATCTGACCTGCGCCGGGCCGACAGCCCCGCTAGCCGCCCCGCGGCAGGCGACGAGGCGCGAATGCGGCGGGACAAGGGTGCGGAGGCAGCGCCGTGGCGGTGACCGACGAGGCGATCGAGAAGATCAAGTCAATGATCGTCTCCGGGGCGCTGCGAGCCGGGGACCGGCTGCCCAAGGAGGCCGACCTGGCCGCCGAGCTCGGCCTGTCCCGCAGCTCGCTGCGCGAGGCGGTCCGGGCCCTGTCGCTGATCAACATCCTCGACGTGCGCCGCGGCGACGGCACCTACGTCACCAGCCTGGAACCCGCGGTGATGCTGGAGGCGCTCAGCTTCATCGTCGACTTCCACCGGGACGCCAGCGTGCTGGAGTTCCTTCAGGTCCGACGCATCCTGGAGCCCGCGGCCACGGCCATGGCCGCCGAGCGGATCACCGACCCGGACGTGGCCGCGCTGGGCGAGCTGCTGGACGGCCTGGGGCCGCATCCCGAGGTGGACGACCTGGTCGCCAACGACCTTGAGTTCCACCGCCGGATCGCGGCCAGCTCGGGGAACTCGGTGCTGTGCTCCTTGCTGGACACGATCTCGGCGCCGACCACACGGGCCAGGGTCTGGCGCGGGCTGACCCAGTCGGGCGCACGGGAGCGCACGCTGGCCGAGCACCGGGCCATCGTGGACGCACTGGCCTCGCGCGACCCCGAGGTGGCCCGCTCCTGGGCCACAGTCCACATCGCCAACGTGGAGCAGTGGCTAGCCTCTGTCCTCTGACCCCCGCCCCGCCGGCGCAGTCAGGGCAGCTGGTAGGCGGAGCGCGCGTTGCCGGCGAAGAACGCCTCCAGCTCGCCCGGCGTCAGGTGGGGCGACACCAGCTCACGGGCCAGGGTCAGCACTGACTCGTAGTCCCCCGCCAGCAGGCACACCGGCCAGTCGGAGCCGAACATCAGACGGCCCGGGCCGAAGGTGGCCAGCAGCACCTCCGCGTAAGGGGCGAACTGCTCCGGCCGCCAGCCCGTCCCCGCCTCGGTGACCAGGCCGGACAGCTTGCAGACCACGTTGGGCCTGGCCGCCAGCTCACCCATCATCGCGGCCCACGGCTCCAGGACACCGTCGGCGATCGGCGGCTTGGCCGCGTGGTCCAGCACGAACCGGAGCTGGTCCAGCTCGGCCGTCACCCGCAGCGCGGCCGGCAGCTGCGGGGGCCGGATCAGCAGGTCGCAGGCCAGGTCGGCCGCGCCCACCGCGCGCAGGCCCCGGCGTACCTCGGGACGGTCCAGCCACTCGGGGTCCGGCTCGTCCTGCACTAGGTGCCGGACGCCGGACAGGCAGTCACCCCCCGCCTGTTGACGAATCCGGGCGATCTCGGCCGCCACGTCCGGGCCGCGGAGGTCCACCCACCCGACCACCCCGGCCACCGGGACCTGATCACTGCCAGGGGCGTGGCTGGCCGCGGCCAGGGCCAGGAACTCCTCGGTCTCGCCCGCGTCGGCCAGCACCTGGACCAGCACGCTGGCGGTGACGCCAGCCGGCGCGGCGGCCTCACGGTAGTCGTCCGGGCCGAACCGCCGCCGCAGCGCGGGCAGGCCGTCCAGCCAGGCGTGGCGGCGGGCGGCCGGGTCCCACAGGTGGTGGTGGCCGTCGATGATCACGGGAGCAGGCCCTCGGCGGCCAGCCGGGCCCACAGCTCGTCCGGGACCCGGGCGGCCAGGTAGCCGGTGTCCTCGGCCACCTCGGCCGGGCTGCGCGCCCCGATCACGGCGGCGGTGACGGCCGGGTGGCGGAGCACGAACTGCAGCGCCACCGCGCCCAGCGGCAGCCCGTAGCCGGCGCAGACGGCTTTGAGCCGCAGGGCGCGCTGGAGTACCGGCGGCGGGGCGGGCTGGTACTCGAAGGTACGGCCGGGCCGGGGATCGACCAGCACGCCGCTGTTGAAGACCCCGCCGGCCAGCACCGCCACCCCGCGCTCCCGGCAGGCCGGCAGCAACGTCTCCCCGGCACTGGTGTCGAGCAACGAGTAGCGGCCGGCCACGAGGATGCAGTCCAGGTCGGCGCGGCTCACGAACCACTCCAGCAACGGCGCCTGGGTCATGCCAAAGCCGACGGCGCCGATGACGCCCTCCGACCGGAGCTGGGCCAGGGCCGGGTAGGCCTCGTCCAGGGCCTGCCGGGCATGGTCGTCGGGGTCGTGGATGAGCACGATGTCGGCCCGGTCGGTGCCCAGCCGGGCCAGGCTGCCCTCCAGCGAGGCCAGCACGCCGTCCCGGCTGTAGTCGCGGACCCGCCGCCGCCGCGGCGCGCCGTAGAAGCCCTCGGCCCCCTCGGCCAGTTCCTCGCCGTCGGCCAGCAGCCGGCCGACCTTGGTGCAGACCACGTACTCGGCCCGCGGCTGGCCGGCCAGGAAGGCGCCCAGGCGCTGCTCGGACAGGCCGGCCCCGTAGTGCGGCGCGGTGTCGAAGGCCCGGATGCCCTCGGCCCAGGCCGCCGTTAACGTGTCCTGGGCCGCCTGCTCGCTGACCGGGGCGAACAGCCCGGCGATGGGCGCGGCGCCGAACATCATCCGGGTCACCCGCAGCCCGGCATGACCCAGCGCCCGGTCCAGCATGGTCAGACCACCGCCACCGCGCGCCAGGCCGCGCCGGACGGGAACGAGAACTCGGCCACCGAGGCCGGGCGCAGCTCGGTGGACGCCCCCGGGGCCAGCGGCGCGACGTAGCGGCCGTTGCGGACCACGGCCGGGTGGACGAAGTGCTCGTGCAGGTGGTCGATCCACTCGATCATGCGGCCCTGGGTGGTGCCGGACAGCGCCGCGTAGTCGAACATCGACAGGTGCTGCACGATCTCGCACAGGCCGACCCCGCCGGCGTGCGGGCAGACCGGCACCCCGAACTTGGCCGCCAGCAGCAGGTTGGCCAGGTTCTCGTTGACCCCGGCCACCCGGCAGGCGTCGATCTGCATGATGTCGATGGCCCGGGCCTGGAGCAGCTGCTTGAACACCACCCGGTTGGCCACGTGTTCCCCGGTCGCGATCGGCACCGGGGCCACCTCGGCGCGGATCCTGGCCAGCCCGAGTATGTCGTCCGGGCTGGTCGGCTCCTCGATCCAGGCCGGCCGGAGCGGGCTCAGCGCCCGGATCCAGGAGATCGCCGTCGGGACGTCCCACACCTGGTTGGCGTCCACCGCGATGGCGATGTCGTCGCCGACCGCCGACCGGGCGATGCCCAGCCGCCGGATGTCGTCCTCGATCCGGGCTCCGACCTTGAGCTTGACCTGGCCGAAGCCGTCGGCGACGGCCTCGGCGCAGAGCTCGGCCAGCCGCTCGTCTGAGTAGCCCAGCCAGCCCGGCGTGGTGGTGTAGGCCGGGTAGCCGTCGCGCTCCAGGGCCGCGATCCGCTCGGCCCGGCCCTCGGCGCCCCGCTCCAGCAGGTCGAGGGCCTGGCCGGGGGTCAGCGCGTCCTCCAGGTAGCGGAAGTCGACCAGGTCAACCAGCTCGCGCGGAGACAGGCCGGCCAGCAGCCGCCACAGCGGCTGGCCCGCCTGCCGGGCGGCCAGGTCCCAGCAGGCGTTCACCACCGCGCCGATGGCCATGTGCACCACGCCGCGCTCCGGCCCCAGCCAGCGCAGCGGGCTGTCGCCGACCAGCTGCCGGGACAGGCCGCCCAGGTCGCCGGTGATCTCGGCCACGTCCCGGCCGGCCAGGAACGGCTCCAGCGCGCGGACCGCGGCCAGCTCGATGTCGTTGCCCACCCCGATGGTGAACACGAAGGCGTGGCCGGCCAGCCCGCCCGGATCGTCGGTGCGGATGATCAGGTAGGCGGCGGAGTAGTCGGGGCTGGGGTTCATGGCGTCCGAGCCGTCCAGCGTCCGCGAGGTGGGGAACCGCACGTCGTGGGTCTCGAAGCCCAGGATTCTCGTCATTCCGCGGCAGCCTCGCCGCCGATGACCCTGGCCAGCAGCAGCGCGACCAGGATGACCCCGCCGGTCACCGCCTCGATCCAGTAGTTGGAGACCTGTGACAGGTCCATGATGTTCTGCACCAGCCCGAGCAGGATGACCCCGGACGCGGCGCCGACCATGTTGCCGCGCCCGCCCCGCAGGCTCACGCCGCCGATGACCGCGGCCGCGAACACGGTGAAGATGATGCCCTCCTGATATCCCTGCTGGCCGGTGACCGCGCTGACCCGGCCCGCCTCCATGAGCCCGCCCACCGCGGCCAGCACGCTGCCCGCCACATAGACCCCGATCCTGATCCGGTCGACCTTGATCCCGGCCGCGCGGGCCGCGGCCAGGTTGCCGCCCACGGCATAGATGGCCCGGCCCGTCCGGTGATAACGCAGGAACAAACCGGTGATAACAAAGATGGCCGCGGTCACGATGAGCGAGACCGGCACCGTGCCCACGCTGGCCGCGCCCAGGTAGGTGAACACGGACGGCAGGTTGAACACGCTGTTGCCGCTGACGATGCCGAGCTGGACGCCGGCCAGGACGATCGTCATGCCCAGCGTCACGATAAACCCGTTCAGCCGGCCCTTGACGATCAGCACGCCGTTGACCAGGCCGATGAACGCGCCCACCAGCAGCATGATCAGCAGGGCCAGGTACGGGCTGAGCAGTGTCCCGGCCCCGTACTCGGCCCTGGGCACGATCAGCCAGGCCGCCACCATCGGCGCCAGCCCGTAGGTGCCCTCCAGCGACAGGTCCATGCCGCCGATGAGCAGGATCAGGCTCTCCCCGACCACGATCACGCCCAGCGCCGACACCTGCTGCCCGATGCCAGTGAAGTTGGGCACGGTCAGGAACGCGCTGTTCACGAACATGCCCACGACCACCAGCAGGACGATCACCGGCACCAGAGCGGCCTCGCGCAGCAGCGAGATTGCCGCCACTGTGTCGCCCGCTCCGCTCCGGGGCGCCCAGAGGCGCCCCTCCGCGTCGCTCATGAATCCTCCCTTCGGTCGGATATTGTCCAGACGCCGGACCAGCTAGCCAGTCCCTCGGTGGCGGCGATCAGGGCCTCGCGGTCGAACGGCGGCCCGGTGAACTCGGCGAACCGCTGGCCGCGGACCAGCACGATGACCCGGTCGCAGATGACCAGGTCGGATAGCTCGTCGGTGGCCAGCAGCAGGCTCGCGCCGCTCTCGGAGGTGACCTCGGCCAGCTCGTCGAGCAGCAGCGTCTTGGCCGCCACGTCCACGCCGCGGGTCGGCGTCAGCGCCACGATCAGCCGGGGCTGGCGGACCAGCGCCCTGGCCACGGTCACCTTCTGCTGGTTGCCGCCGGACAGCTCGCCTACCGGCTGGGCCAGCCCGGCCGACACCACCGACAGCCGCCGGGTCAGCGGGCCGGCCGCCCTGGCCCTGGCCTGCGGGCGCAGCCAGCCGGTCCGGCCGGCCAGCCGGTCCACGATGGTCATGGTGGCGTTCTCGGCCACGCCCAGCAGCGGCACGAACCCCTCGGCCTGGCGGTCCTCCGGGATGTAGCCGACCCCGGCCAGCAGGGCCAGGTCCGGTCGGGCGGCGGTCAGCGGCCGGCCGTCGACCAGCACCCGGCCGGCCTCGTAGGGCTGGGCCCCGGCCACCACCCTGGCCAGCGTGGCCACCCCGCCGCTGAGCAGCCCGGTGATCCCGACCCGCTCGCCGGGCGCGACCTCCAGCGAGACGTCACGCAGCGAGCCGCGCAGCGACGCGGCCGACAGCCGGTCCACGGTGAGCCGCGCCGTGGTGGCCGTCGTCCTGGCACTAGTTCCGCTTCCGCGGGAGTCAGTGGTCGTGGCCGCCGCCGGGCTAGCCACCGCGTCCGGCCCGACCATGGCCGCCACCAGCTGCTCCTTGCTCACCGCCGCGGTTGGGGTGGTCAGCACGATCTCGCCGTCGCGGATCACCGCCACGTCCTGGCAGATCTCGAAGACCTCCTCCAGGTGGTGCGAGATGTAGAGCACCGCCGCGCCGCTGGCCGTCAGCTGCCGGACCCGGGTGAACAGGCGGGCCGTCGCGTCCCGCTCCAGGGTCGCGGTCGGCTCGTCCAGCAGCAGGCACCTGGTGCCGGCCGCGATGGCCCGGGCGATCTCGACGATCTGGCGCTGCTCCACGGTCAGCCGCGCGCAGGGCAGCCGCACGTCGATGGGGAAGCCCCACTCCCGCATCAGCGCCCCGGCCTGGGCCTGCATCCGCCGCCAGTCGACCAGGCCGCCCTGGCCGGGCTGGCGGCCCAGGAACACGTTCTCGGCCACGGTCAGGCCGGGCACCACCATGGAGTGCTGGTGCACGGTGGCGATGCGCCGCCGCCAGCCGCCCACGTCGGCCAGCGCGGGCGCGGGCTGGCCGGAGAACGAGACGGTGCCCGAGTCCGGCGCGTAGATCCCGGACAGCACCGATACCAGGGTCGACTTCCCGGCCCCGTTGCGGCCGACCAGGCCCAGGCAGCGGCCCGGCGCCAGGGCCAGGTCGACGCCGCGCAGGGCCTGGGTGCTGCCGAAGCGCTTGCGGATGCCCGCGGCCTCGACGACCGACCGGGTCGCCGGGGCCGCGGGCGCGGCCGGCACGGTCACCCGGCCGCCGCGGTCTTGCTGCACACGCCGCCGTGCGCGGCGCCGTAGACGTTGCCCCACAGCTGGGCGTCGGTGACCGGGGTGCTCTGCACCGTGCCCGACAACCCGTCCACGCCCTTGACGTTGAAGGTCTGCCCCGCCTTGGTCACGAACGGGGCCACGATCGGGTCACCCAGGTTGCTGTCGCCCTGGTAGCTGATCATCTGCAGCTTGGGCGCGCCCCCGCCCGCCTGGCCCGCCTTGAGCGTGACGCCCTTGGCCGCGTCCAGTGCGTACTTCAGCGCCCAGTAGGCGTACAGGTTGGCCGGCTGCGACTGGGAGGCGTTGATGAGGTTCTTGGAGATGTCGCACATCTCGAACGGCACGCCGTCGTCGCTGACGATGATGACCTTGCCGGTCAGGTTCTTGTTCTTGAGCAACGGCAGCAGGCCGGTGTCCGGGCTGCTCCACTGCGAGTAGATGGCCTTGACCTTGCTGCCGTAGGCGTTGATGGCGTTCTGCGCGTCGGTCACCGCGGTCGGGTCGACCCAGGTGGTGGGCTCCTTGAGCAGCTTGACGCCGGGGTCGTTGGCGGCCATGCAGGCGTTGAACGCGTTGGTCCGGTCGGCGCCGTTGGACGAGGTCAGGTCGCCCTCGAGGTCGACCACGTAGCCCGACTTGACCTTGGAGCTGATGTACGCGCAGGCGTCCAGGCCATAGAGCACGTTCGAGGCCCGGACCACCATGTAGACCTTGCCGACGCCGACGATGGTGTCCACCGAGATCAGCTGGACGTGGTGGGCGGCGGCGTAGCTGATGGCCGGGCCCAGGCTGGTCGCGGTCTCCGGATTCACGATCACCGCCTTGGCGCCCTCGTTCACCAGCGTCTCGATCTGGGTGTTCTGCAGGCTGGCGTTGGCCGCGGCCAGCAGCGGCCCGATCAGCTTGACGTGCAGCTGCTGGGCGTACTGCTTCTCGTAGTTGATGTAGGCGGCCCAGAAGGCGGTGTTGTTATAGGTCAGGTCCACGCCGATCGACACCGGCCCGGAGCCGGCCGCGGCGGTGCTGGTCGGGCTGCTGCTGGTGCCCGCGGAGCTGGTGGATCCGCAGCCCGCGAGCAGGACGGCGACCGTGACACTGGCGGCGGCGATTAAGCCGAAAGGTCTGCGAGGTGACATCGGACCTCCTAGGTCACGCTAGGGACGTGCTAGGAAAATAGATCCGATGTATCAACGCCGTCAATGCCGTGTTACGGGCAACAGCCTCCCGCATGCCACAAGACATCAGATCTATGCTCGACGCCACTCAGAGGTTGCTCCGGGTGATCATGGACGTGATTGCCGGAGCCGCAGTCCTTGCATCCCGCCGTCCACGGCCAGCGCGATCCCCGTTACCGCCCCGGCCAGCGGGCTGGCCAGGTAGGCGATGGCCGCCGCCACCTCGTCGGCCGACACCAGCCGTCCCATCGGCTGGCGGGCCTCCAGGGCGGCCCGCTCGGCGGCCGGGTCGGGCGCGGCGTCCAGCAGCCGGGTCACCCACGGGGTGTCGGCGGTGCCCGGCGTCACGCAGGTGACCCGGATGCCCTCGGCCACGTGGTCGGCCGCCATGGCCAGGGTAAGCGAGTAGACCGCGCCCTTGCTGGCCGAGTACAGGGCCCGCTGGGGCAGCCCGGCGGTGGCGGCGATGGAGCAGGTGTTCACGATCGCGGCCTGGCCGCGGCGCTGGGCCGACCGGCGCAGGTACGGCAGCGCGGCCCTGGTGGTACGGACCATGCCGAGCACGTTGACGTCCAGGACGTGATGCCACTCCTCGTCGTCGTTGTCCTCGACGGTGCCGGCCGCGCCGATGCCGGCGTTGTTGACCAGGATGTCGATGCCGCCCAGCGCACCCGCCGCGGCGCCGACCGCCAGCCGGGTCTCGCCGTCGCTGCTGACATCGGCCTGGAACGCGGCCAGCCCGGCGGGCGGCTGGCCAGCCCAGGGCAGCCGCCGGTCCAGCACCGCGACCCGGGCGCCGCGCCCGGCCAGCAGCAGGGCGGTGGCCAGGCCGATGCCCGAGGCGCCGCCGGTGACGACCGCGGCCAGGCCGGCGAACTCAGAATCAGGCATGCGCGAGCCTCCCAGTATCGGTCATCCGATGCGGCGTCATGATCACGGTCACTTCTCCGTCGATATCACTGAAAAGTGACCACGATCAAGGAACTCATCCGAGCGATCATGAAAACGGGATGAAGCCGATGGTCAGCAGGATGTTGGCATACAGCCGGTTGTCGCCGGTGGCCACGCAGACGGCCAGGTCGGGCTCGCGGCAGGCGGCGTAGAACTCGTGCCGGCCCAGCGGCTGGAGCGGCAGGCCGTCGCCGAGCAGGTCGGTGTACCGGGCGAAGACCGGCGGGGTGCTGCCGTCGTCGGGACGCATGACCGCGGCCGCCTCGACCGGGATCGCGGCCAGCACCGGCTCGAGCACCTGGTCGACGGTGGCCAGCCCGGGCCGGAGGTTCAGGAACACCTGCGCCGCCCGCGGGTTGACGCCGGTGGCGTGCGGATAGTTGGCGTCGGCCAGCAGGACCCGGCTGCCGTGGCCGGCGGCGGCCAGCGCGGCCAGTAGCGGGGGGTGGATGAGCGGGAAGCGCAGCACATGTCCTCCAGCGGTCAGGCGGGCGCTCGGTGTGCAGTCGGCCGAGGCGCCCCGGGGTTCCGGGCCGGGCGGGCCGAAGATACCGCGGCCCGTTTCCGATCTTGCCGGAAAAGTACCGACAATGCCACCGTCACGAGTTCCGTCGCCGGCCCGATAGTCAGGTGTGCTAACTGGCTGACTATTTGAATTGCCGCGGCACCGGGCCGGTCATTCGCCTAGCCTGATGGGACACGCGGCCATCCGGCAGTTAGCGACAATGAGTAGTAGTTCCTCCGGGAATTTGAAGGCCCGGGACGTGACGAGGACGGAGGAATTATGAGGCCTGCGGCAGGGGTGGCCAGAATGGCCGTCATTATCGGTCTCGGCGCGCTTACCTGGTGCGCGGCGGTGGCCTTGCCGGCCGCCACCGCGGACGCCCATGGCCGGCCCGGCCACCGGATCTCCGGGGCGGCACGGCACTCGGCTCCCCTGGTCCGCGACGCCGGGGCGGGGCGGGGCGGCAAGGTCGGCCTGGCGGCACCGAAGATGTCGGCCCGTATGCTGCGGGCCAACGCGGAACGGCAGGCCAGGGCCCGTGTGTTCCTGAACCTGCTGCGCCAGAACGCCAGCGCGGACGCCAAGTGCACGAGCCGGGCCTGCCGCACCGGCCTGCCCGCGGCCCGGAACCTGAAGGCCACCCAGCAGGCCCAGGTCCGCAACTACTACTGCGGGCCGGCCACGGTCTCGGAGATGCTGGCCCAGATGGGCAAGCAGGTCACGCAGCAGGCCGCGGCCCGCGAGCTGAAGACCACCCCGTCGGGCACGAACTGGTCCGATGACTCGGGTTACCCGGTGCCCGAGGTGCTCAACAAGAATCAGCGCAAAAACCAGTACGTGGCGGTGGCGCTGCCCTGGACGCCGACCACGGGGCAGATCCGCACATTCGAGACGGATCTGGTCGCGGACGTCAATCACAACGGCGGTGTGCCGCTGGCCGGAAATGCCTACGAAGTGGCCGGCGGCCCGCACCTGGTGGGAAATCCGGTCAGCCAGACGATATTCCACTGGTTCGATATCCGCGGCTATTCGAATTACGGCACGGTGACCGACTACGAGGACTCGGTGCACGGCGCCTCCAGCATCGGCTGGGCGGCCGGGGTGCCGGCCTACTCGTCGATGTCCTCGGCCGCG
>Ga0102924_1006629_pt1 | contig 10820 bp, 11 predicted proteins | sample PaiPotPPM11metaG_FD_80116 | JGI IMG/M metagenome (GOLD analysis project Ga0102924, IMG submission 80116) | Iron sulfur acid spring bacterial and archeal communities from Banff, Canada, to study Microbial Dark Matter (Phase II) - Paint Pots PPM... ...
CCTTTCGCCGAGCCAGGCTCGAAGCCGCCATCGAGAGTGGCCTGAAGCCTGCCGTGTTTCCCACGGTCCTTCCTATACGCAAGGCGAGATGATGGCCCGCGATTTCTCGCTGGATTGACGCCGAAGGGTGTGCGAACGGACCCCATGCTGAAGATCCGCATCATACCATGCCTCGACGTCAGGAACGGACGGGTCGTCAAGGGCGTGCGCTTCGTCGACCTTGTGGACGCAGGCGATCCGGTCGATGCGGCCAAGGCCTATGACCTCGCGGGCGCCGATGAGATGTGCTTTCTGGACATCGCGGCGAGCCATGAACGCCGCGGCATCCTGCTCGACGTTGTGGCGCGCACCGCGCAGGCCTGCTTCATGCCGCTTACCGTCGGCGGCGGCGTACGCAGCATCGAGAATATCCGTGCTCTTCTGCTCGCGGGCGCCGACAAGGTGTCGATCAACACGGCGGCCGTGAAGAACCGCGGCCTCGTCAAGGAGGCCGCGCGCAAGTTCGGCGACCAATGCATCACGGTCGCGATCGACGCGAAACGCGTCGGCGCGACGATTGCCGAGCCTCGCTGGGAGATTTTCACGCATGGCGGCCGCGAGCCGACCGGCATCGACGCGGTCGCCTTCGCCGAGGAGGTGGTGTCGCTCGGCGCGGGGGAGATTCTCCTGACCTCCATGGACAGGGACGGCTCGAAATCCGGATATGACATCGCGCTCACACGGGCCGTGGCCGACCGGGTACATGTCCCGGTCGTGGCTTCGGGCGGCGTCGGCACGCTCGAGCATCTCGTCGAGGGCGTAACGCAAGGCCATGCGAGCGCCGTGCTCGCCGCTTCGATCTTTCATTTCGGCGAGTTCACCATCCGCGAGGCCAAGCAGCACATGCGTGACGCGGGAATCGCGGTCAGGATGGATTGATGAGGACGAGCTTCGGCCTCGCGGATCTCGAGCGGGTCATCGCCGAGCGCTCGGCGGCGAGCCCCGACGCGTCCTGGACCGCTAAGCTCCTCGCCGGTGGCCCGGCCCGCGCGGCGAGGAAGCTCGGCGAGGAGGCGGTCGAGGCGGTGATAGCCGCCGTCGAGAACAACAGAGAGGCGTTGATCGGCGAAAGCGCCGATCTCATCTATCATCTGATGGTGGTGTGGCGAGCGCGCGGCGTGTCGATGCAGGAGGTGCTCGACGAATTGGGGCGCCGTAGCACGCAATCGGGCATCGCCGAGAAGGCGAAGAGGGGTCATGGCTGAGGCTGGGGCCGTGCGACCCCGATCCCGGCGGCCGCATCGGGGCCGCGGCTCGCGATTCGGCTTTCACGCGCCGGCTCCTTGTTGCATAGAAGTCGGGCGCGGCGCGAGGGTCGATTCAGTCGACCCTTGTCATCGATAAGGACGCTGGCCGGGAACAGGACCATCCATGGACGAGAGGGTCGGTCAATTTTCGGCGAGCGGCGTCTCGCCCTATCGCGTGTTCACGCGTGACGAATGGGCTAAGCTGCGCGCCGACACGCCGCTGACGCTGAGCTTCGACGATCTCGTCAAGCTGCAATCGCTGAACGACCCCATCTCGCTCGAGGAGGTCGCGGCAATCTACCTGCCGCTCTCGCGGCTGCTGTCGCTCTACGTCGCGGCGGCCCAGGGGCTGTTCAAGGCGACCCAGCGCTTCCTCATGGCCGAGGACGGCAAGATGCCGTACATCATCGGGCTTGCGGGCTCCGTCTCGGTCGGCAAATCGACGACGGCGCGCGTGCTCACTGCGCTCCTGTCGCGCTGGCCCAACACGCCCAAGGTGCAGCTCGTCACGACCGACGGCTTTCTGCTGCCGAACGCCGAGCTCAATGCGCGCTCCATCATGAACAAGAAGGGCTTTCCCGAAAGTTACGACACTCCGGCGCTGCTGCGCTTTCTGAGCGACGTCAAGGCGGGCAGGCGCGAGGTGCGCGCCCCGCTCTATTCGCATCTCGTCTACGATGTCGTGCCGAGTGAGGCGACCATCGTCGATCGTCCCGACATCCTCATCCTCGAGGGCCTGAACGTCCTCGAGCCGGTGCGCCTGCCGAAGGACGGCTCGGCGATCCCCTTCGTCTCCGACTTCTTCGATTTCTCGATCTATCTCGACGCCGACGAGGACGATCTTCATCGCTGGTACGTCGAGCGCTTCATGCGCTTGCGCGAGACTGCCTTTCGCGACCCGCGCTCCTTCTTCCGACGCTTCTCGGAACTGAGCGAGGAAAGGGCGCGCGAGACGGCCGACGAGCTCTGGTGCGGCATCAACCTTCCCAATCTGCGCGACAACATCCTGCCGACCCGCCAGCGCGCCGACCTCATTTTGCGCAAGGGCTCGGAGCACCAGATCGTCGAGGTGGCCTTGAGGCGGCTCTAGCCGGTTATGCGCCAGTCCGCATGATCCGGAGATTGAGCCACTCTTCCATTGCGGTCATGCTTTGGGATCGGGCTCAAACCCAGGGGCCGAACTTGCCCAATTAGACAGCAAGCCCCTCCTGCTCGGCGAACTCCTTCAGGCTGCGCTCGGGCCTGGCGCCGAGATGCTGGATGACCTCGGCGGCCGACAGCGCGCCGAGCCTCAGGCACTCCTTCTCGGAGCGGCCGCGCGCAAGCCCGAACAGGAAGCCGCCGGCGAACAGGTCGCCAGCCCCTGTCGTATCGACGAGCCGCTCGATCGGAAAGGCCGGCACCGCCACCGTCTCCTCGCGCGTGACCGTCATGGCGCCTTTGGCCCCGTAGGTGATGACGCCGAGGGCGTCGGTCTCGCGCAGGGCAGCAATCGCGGCTTCGGTCTCTGCGGTCCCGAACAGGCTTCTGAGCTCGTGCTCGTTCGCGAACAGGATGTCGATCGTGCGCGATCGCAAGAGGTCCACGAACTCGTCGCGGTAGCGATCGACGCAAAAGGCGTCGGAGAGAGTCAGCGCCACTTTCCTGCCGGCGGCGTGGGCGATCCTCGCCGCCTTGCGAAAGGCGACCTTGGCAAGAGGGGGGTCCCAGAGGTAGCCCTCGAGGTAGATGTAGGCGCTCCCCCTCACCATTTCCTCGCTCACATCGTCCGGACCGAGCCCCTGGCAGGCGCCCAGATAGGTGTTCATGGTGCGCTCCCCGTCGGGCGTGACCATGATGAACGATCGCGCGGTCGCGGGCCCGGCCGTTGCCGCGCGCGTCTCGAAGCCCACGCCAAAGGCGTGGATGTTCTGCGCGAATATGCTGCCGAGCGCGTCGTCCTTGACCTTGCCGATGAAGGCGGCCCGACCACCGAAGGACGCGACGCAGGCCGCCGTGTTGGCGGCGCAGCCTCCAGAGGTGATCTGTGCCGGGCCCATGGCGGCGTAGAGCGTCTCGGCCCGTGCTTCGTCGATGAGGGTCATCGCCCCTTTGACGAGGGCGTGAGCCGCGAGGAAATCGTCCTCCGCATGGGCGATCACATCGACGATCGCATTGCCGAGGCCCAGCACGTCGAAGCTCTTCTCGCTCATCACGGGTCCATTGTCGACAGGAGGCTGGGGCGGCAGGTTTCGGCGAGGCGCGGCATCTCGCATTCGAGATCATTTCGGGTCAAGCCCGTCGCGCCGCTCGAATGCGCACGATCAGGGCCCCGGCGCCTCCGAGGCCGGCTCCGGCCTGCTCGAAGCCGATGATCAGCGGCCGCAAGTCAGGCATGGCGAGCCATAAGGGCACGGCTCGCCGCAGCACGCCGCGCTCCTCCGCGCTTCCAATCGCCGGCGCCCCCTTGCCCGTGATGACGATGGCGGCCTTTGTTCCTTCGGTTTGGCATCGCCGCAGGAAGGCGACGAGCCGCAGCCTTGCCTCCTCCTGGCGCAGCCCATGCAGATCCATCACGGCACCCGGAGCGGCCGTGCCCCGGCGCAGGCGTTGCACGAAGCGTCGCTCGAGTCGGGCAAGGGGAGGCGGCGCCGAGACATCCGCCCCGGAGCGCGGCCGAGCACCCGGAACGGGCTCGGCGACCGAGCCGGGCTCGCCGGCACCGACAGCCGTCATCGGCGCGCATGCGCCTTTTGCGGCTGGCGCCGGTGCCGATCTTTTCCGCAGAGGCTCGATATTGCGCACGGCTTCCATCCAGAGGCGCAAATCCTCCTCGGTCATGCGCCCCGTTCGGCCGCGCAGGCTGCTCATGCCTCGCTGGCCGCGTTGACGAGCCCGCTCGCGTCGGGCCGAACCCGAATTTTCCGGATCGGAAGCATATGGTGGCTCGGTCGCCGCGATCTCGTCAGCTCCGCGGGCCAGCCTCAATGGCTGGCTTCGGTCGCGACCAGCTGCCAGTTCGGGTCCTGTGAACGCGTGTCGCGCGAAAAGGTCCACACATCCGTCACATCGACAACCTTGTCGGGGCTGCCGTCGACGATCTTGGCGAGCCGATCACGAGTCGCGGTGATCAGCTTCGAGGAAAAGCGCACGGTCACCTGCGCGATCATGTCCTTGACCTGCGCATCCACGATCTTGGCGTCGTCCATGGACACGAGCGTCATGTCCACCTTTTCTCCGCGCGCCTCGCGCTCGGCGATGGCCTTGGAAAACCCGTCGAGCACTTCGGGCGAAAGAAGAGAACGCAACCGTGCGCGGTCACCCTTGGCGAATGCCGTGACGATGATCTCGTAGGCGCCGCGTGCGCCCGAGACGAAGCCCTGCGGGTCGAACCCCCGCGAGGCGGAAGCGAGCGCATCAAGGCCGCTCGCGAGAGGCGAGCCGGGCTCGGCGAAACCCTTCCAACGATCCGGGTTCGGAGCTTCCTCGGTCCGCGGTCCGCGGTCATTCGCGGCCGCGGCCAGCGGAATCACATTCCCAGGTTGGCCGACCGCATCGCGCCGCAGCGGAGCGGGGCCAGCCCGGTTGGGAGGCGGCGCATCCCGCTGCGGCCGTTGGCCGAGGACCGATCGCAACCGCAGCACGACGAACACGGCGAGCGCCAGGAAGACAACGGTCGTGGCGTCGAACGAATCGAACATTGGCGTCAGCCTTCTGCGGGTCCGCTCAATGCTCATGCCCACGAATTTGGGGCAGAAACAAGAGGATTGAGGCGGGCTTGGTCGTTATAGTTGGCGGCATCGGAGGGCGAGCATCAGACCCAGATGAGCCTTCGGTCGAGGGCCATCGCCTCGCCCTCGCGAAACGGCCCCCTCCTAGAAATCCGTCGCGATCCCCTTTGCTTCCCAGTCGCCATACCGGACCGGATCGGGGCCACCGCGCCCGCCCCTCTCGATCGGCTTGTCCGCGAGCATGGCCCGCTCGTCACCTTCGGCCCTCCTTGCTTCGGCCTCGGCGCTGGCGAGCATGGCGGCCTCGCGTCTTCGCTTCTCGACCAATTCGCCGGGCATCACACCAACACTGTCGTGTCGACGCGCGTCGCCCGCCTGTCGAGGCTCAGCAGTGGAGGCCGCGTGGTGGTCCGATATCGGCATCATGGACGACATAGCCTCCCGAGCAAAGAGATGTGGCTTCGCGGGCTCGAAGGCAAGACCTCGCGCCGCTGCGGGAATGATGTTGCCTTGTCGGGCGAATCTTGGCTTGTGCCGTGCCAAGCTATAGGAGGGCTGACGAGGTCGGGCGAAGGAGCGGTGGTGATAGGGTCGCGCTGGCGAACGATGGCAGTCGGTCGCGCCTTGCTTCGCACCAGCGCGACGCTTCGCGCCATCCCCGCCGCGGTCTCCATCTCCGTGTTGCAGATGCCGAGGCGGTTGCTCATCGCGCCGCCCGATCCCCGCACGCACGACCCGACGGTCGCCGAAGACATACTGGCGCGGTTCTTCGTGTTCGCCGGAAAGGTCGTGCAGGCGCAGGCGCGCTCGCCCTTCGAGATGGTGCCTCCGTCGGCGCAATGGGAGAGCATGCTGAACGGCTTCGGCTGGCTCCGTCATTTGCGCTTCGCCGAGAACCCGATGGCCGCTGCCATCGCCCGTAAGCACCTCGCGGATTTCATCAGGCTGCGCAAGAACGATGGGGGACCGGCCTGGTCAGCGCCGGTCGTCGCCCGTCGGCTGATGTCCTGGATCAGCGCCTCGCCCTTCCTGCTCGAGGGAGCCGATATCGTCTTCTATCGGCGCTTCATGCGCGCCGTCTGCCAGCACGGCCGCTACCTCCTGGTCGGGCTGCGCGGTGGCTTTCCGGTGGAAGAGCGCTTGATCTGCGCCATTGCGATTTGCGCGTTCGCCCTTTCGTCGGACGCTCAACCCAGGCTGATACGCCTGGCGCTGCGCTCCCTCATCACCGAGATCAAGCGCTGCATCCTTCCGGATGGCGGGCATGTGAGCCGCTCGCCCCGCGCCGTCGTCGATCTCCTCCTTGATGTTCTGCCGTTGCGCCATTTATTCCTCGCCAGGAACATCGTTCCGCCGGAACCTTTGCAATCCGCTATCAGCCGCGCTTTGCCGCTTCTGCGTCTCCTGCGGCATGCGGACGGAAATGTCGGGCTGTTCCACGGCATGGGCTATATGTCGGCCGATTCGCTCGCCATTGTCTTTCGCTACGACCAGGCTGGCGCGGAGCCGCCGCTCGTCAGCGCGCCCGATTCCGGCTATGAGCGTCTGACCGGGGGCACCTCGGTGCTGATCATCGATGTCGGAGGGCCGCCCCCTTTCGACTTCTCGCGGGGCGCGCATGCGAGCGCCCTCGCTTTCGAGTTATCGGATGGTCCTTGGCGGTTGATCGTCAATTGCGGCGCGCCGGTCACCGGCACGGCGGCTTCGCGCGAGGCCGCGCGCCATACGGCGGCGCACTCTACGCTCGCCATCGCCGATACCTCGTCCTGTCATTTCGAGGCGAGGAATGCGCGCGGCGCGCAAGGCGCGGCCATTATCGAGCACCCGCCACCGCCGAGGCTCCTACGCGAGGCGGATCCGGCCGGAGCGAGGCTGACGGCGATGCATTCGGGATATGCCAATCGTTTCGGGCTGATGCACGAGCGAGGTCTCGCGGTGAGCCTGGATGGAGCGACGGTGCACGGCCTCGACGGCCTGCTCGATGTCGATCCCAAGAGGCCCGCCCCAGCCGTTCCCTATGCACTGCGCTTTCATCTTCATCCGAACGTTCGCGCCGCCCTCGATGCCAAGGATGCGGCGGTGACCCTCGATCTTCCGAACGGAGCTTCCTGGCGGTTCGAGGTGGCCGGGCACAACATCACGCTCGAGGACAGCGTCTTCTACGCCGCACCCGACGGTGCCGGGCGCACGCGCCAGATCGTTGTCGAGACGCAATCATCCATGACGCGCGAGATCGCGTGGCGGTTCGTCCGCATCCAGCAAGCGCAGGAGCAATCCGCGCCGCCCGACCGGATGCAGGCGGGAGGATCAGCCTCGGGTTCTGATCAGGGATCATCTGAACATGGCCAGTAACCTGAGGCGCGTCACGCGCGCTCTCATCTCCGTCTCGGACAAGACGGGCCTCGTCGAGCTCGCGAGTTCCCTCGCGGCGAGGGGTGTTTCCCTCATCTCGACGGGAGGAACCGCCAAGGCATTGAACGGCGCGGGGCTTGCCGTCGTCGATGTCGCCGAACTCACTGGCTTTCCCGAGATGATGGACGGAAGGCTCAAGACCCTGCATCCGAAGGTCCATGGCGGATTGCTTGCGGTCCGCGAAAATCCCGAGCACGAGGCCGCCATGCTGGCTCATGGCATCGCGGCCATCGATCTCCTGGTCGTCAATCTCTATCCTTTCGAGGAGACTCTCGGCCGCGCCGCTCCCTACGAAGAGTGCATCGAGACAATCGATATCGGCGGCCCGGCAATGATCCGCGGCGCTGCCAAGAATCACGCCGATGTCGCTGTAGTTGTCGATCCTTTCGACTATGCGATGCTGAGCGCCGAGCTGGACGCGCATGGCGGGGCGACCACCCTTGCGCTGCGGCGCCGCCTCGCGGCCAGGGCTTATGCCAGGACCGCCTCCTATGATGCCGCCATTGCGAATTGGCTGTCGCGCGAGGCGGGGATGTTCAATGGAACCGGCGGCCACGCGGCGGAAGGCGCCCTGCGAGCGCCCCCTGCTTTCGCGCTCGGCGGGCTGTTGGCGCAGCAGCTGCGCTATGGCGAGAACCCGCATCAACGAGCCGCCTTCTATCGTCTTGCCGCCGTGCGTCCCGGCATCGCGACGGCGCGCCAGCTGCAAGGAAAGGAGCTCTCCTACAACAACATCAACGATGCCGACGCCGCCGTCGAATGCGTCGCCGAGCTCGACCGGCGGGAGGCCGCCTGCGTCATCGTCAAGCACGCCAATCCGTGTGGAGTCGCGATCGGGACCGACCTCGCCGAAGCCTATCACAAGGCGTTGCGCTGCGATCCCTTATCGGCCTTCGGCGGCATCGTCGCGGTCAACCGCCGCCTCGACCGCGAGGCCGCCCAGGCGATCTCGGGCGTCCTGACCGAGGTCGTGATCGCTCCGGACGCCGATGAGGAGGCGATCAAGGTGTTCGAGGCCAGGAGGAATCTGCGCCTTCTGTTGACCGGCGGCTTGCCCGATCCACGCGCACAGGAGCTTGCCTTGCGGACGGTGAGCGGAGGCTTTCTCCTGCAGACGCGTGACAATGCCGTCGTCGACGCTCTCACCTTGAGGACGGTCACGCGCCGTGCGCCGACCGCCGCCGAGCTCGCGGACCTGAAATTCGCGTGGCAGGTCGCCAAGCATGTCAAATCGAATGCCATGGTCTACGCCAAGGATCGCGCAACGGTCGGCATCGGAGCGGGCCAGATGAGCCGGGTCGATTCGTCCTGCATCGCCGCCTGGAAGGCGCAGGAAGCCGCCAAGGCCGCGGGCTTGGAAGGGAGCCTCGCCAAGGGCGCGGTCGCCGCATCCGATGCCTTCTTCCCCTTCGCCGATGGCCTCCTCGCAGCGGTCGAGGCGGGTGCGACCGCCGTCATCCAGCCCGGCGGCTCGCTGCGCGACGAGGAAGTGATCGCGGCGGCCGACGAAGCCGGCATCGCCATGGTGTTCACCGGCGTGCGGCATTTCCGGCATTAGCTTCAGCATCGAGGAAGAACCATGAAATATCGCCAGCTCGGCCGCAGCGGCCTCAAAGTCTCGCCCTTATGCCTCGGCACCATGCTGTTCGGCAAGGAGACGGACGAGCCGACGGCGCAGCGCATCATCGAGCGGGCGCGGCAGCAAGGCATCAATTTCATCGACACCGCCGATGCCTATGCGGAAGGGCGCTCCGAAGAGATAGTGGGTCGTGCGATCGCTCATGAGCGAGACGACTGGATCCTGGCGACGAAGCTCGGCAACCAGATCGGGCCGCGCCCCGCCGATGCGGGCCTCTCCCGCCATTGGATGATGCGGGCCGTCGAGGCGAGCCTGCGCCGACTCAATACGGAGCGCATCGACATCTACTACTTTCACAAGGAGGATTATGTGACCTCGCTCCGCGAATCGGTGCGGGCCATGGGGGAGCTGATCCGCCAGGGGAAGGTCCGGTATTTCGGCCTCTCGAATTTCCGCTCCTGGCGCCTCGCCGAAATCTGCCGTCTCTGCGACGAGATGGGCATCGACCGGCCGGTGGTGAGTCAGCCCTATTACAACGCCATGAACCGGATGCCCGAGAACGAGCATCTTCCGGCCTGCGGCTATTACGGCCTTGGCGTCGTACCATACAGCCCCTTGGCGCGCGGCGTGCTCACCGGCAAATACCTCCCCGATGAGCCGCCCGTCGAGGGGTCGCGTGCGGCGCGCCGCGATCAGCGCATGATGCAGAGCGAGTGGCGGCCGCAATCGCTCGGCCACGCGCAGGAGATCAAGCGACATGCGGAGCGACGGGGCATTACCGCGGGCCAGTTCGCCGTCGCCTGGGTGCTGAACAACCGGCTCGTCACCTCGGTCATCGCCGGTCCGCGCACAGAGGCGCAGTGGGAGGATTATCCGAAGGCGCTCGACTACAGCTTCACGGCGGAGGACGAGGCTCTCGTCGACCGTCTCGTCATAGCCGGGCATCCCTCGACCCCTGGCTACAATGACCCTGCCTATCCCATCGAGGGTCGGCTGGCGCGGAGCCCGGCTTAAGGCTCTGAGGCCACGTGATCAGGCTTGAACGTTCGGCTCTTGGCTCGCTCCGGCGCGGCCTTGACGCGCCTGCGCGGGCAGCCTCTATGCCTTGCAGTCGGCGCCTGAATCGCGTCAACCGAAAGATGCTCATGAACCCCTCCCGTCTGGTTGCCGTGGCAATGACGCTTGCCCTGGCAGGTTGCGTGCAGGGGACACCCTCGCCGCGCCCGCAACCCGCCGCCGCGCCGCAGGCCTATGCCAGCGAGCGCTATACGCCACAGGGATTCACGCTGCCTGCCGGCGCAGGCTGCCGAGGCGATGTGTCACGCTTCCGGGCGATCATGGGCAATGACTACAGTACCGGCAATGTGAATTTGTCGGTCTATAAGCAGATCGTCAACGAGATCGACCAGGCCGATCAGGTCTGTACCTCAGGGGACAGCGCCCGCGCGAGCGCTATGGTTCGGGCGACGAAGTCGAAATTCGGCTATCCCTGAGGCTCGCCGAAAGGAAGGCACAGGCATGGCCGGAACGATCAGGCTCGGCACGCGGGGCAGCAAGCTCGCGCTCGTCCAGGCCGACGAGCTTCGCCGGCTGCTCTCCCTCGCCCATGGCCTCGCCGAGGAAGATGTCGGGATCGTCGTCATCCGCACGACCGGTGACCGCGTCACCGACCGCCCCTTGGCGGAGGCCGGCGGCAAGGGATTGTTCACCAAGGAGCTCGACGAAGCCTTGGCCGACGGGCGCATCGATATCGCGGTGCATTCGGCCAAGGATCTGCCGACAGTTTTGCCGGCGGCCCTGGTGCTCGCCGGCTATCTTCGACGCGAGGATGCG
>Ga0102924_1006630_pt1 | contig 10820 bp, 8 predicted proteins | sample PaiPotPPM11metaG_FD_80116 | JGI IMG/M metagenome (GOLD analysis project Ga0102924, IMG submission 80116) | Iron sulfur acid spring bacterial and archeal communities from Banff, Canada, to study Microbial Dark Matter (Phase II) - Paint Pots PPM... ...
CAGGTCGACTCCGCCTACGGCGGGAAGACCGGGGTCGACCTCGCGGAGGCCAAGAACTACGTCGGCGCCTATCACCAGCCGTCGGCCGTGATCGCCGACACGGACGCGTTGCGGACGCTGCCGGCCGCCGAGCTTGCGGCCGGCTACGCCGAGGTGCTCAAGACCGCGCTGATCGCTGGGGGCCCGCTGTGGGAGCGGATCCGCGCGGGTGCAGATCCCAGCTCGCCTGAGATCGTGACCGCCTGTGCTCGTGCAAAGCTGCGGATCGTGGCCCAGGACGAGCGTGATGCCGGACTCCGGCAGGTCTTGAACCTCGGCCATACCGTCGGGCACGCGATCGAGGCCGTCACGGGGTACGCGAGCTACCGCCACGGGGAGGCCGTAGGACTCGGCCTGCTCGTCGCCCTGCGCCTCTCTGAGCAGCCCGAGCTGCGCGAGGAAGTCGCCGCGCTGCTCACGAGCCACGATCTCCCGACGACGCTCGACGGTGCCGACCCCGACGCCGTCGTGATGGCCACCGCCCGCGACAAGAAGCGCCTCGGCGAGCGCCCAGTGCCGTTCGTGCTGCTCGACGCCCCCGGCCTCCCGAGGCCGGGCTCCGCCGTCGAGACGCGTGCGCTGATCGCCGCCGTGCGAGAGTTGGCGGGCTGATGGCCATCCGCAACCGGATCGAGGTGATGCACGGGGTCAACCTCGACCAACTCGGTCGCCGCGACGCGGCCCAGTACGGGGCGCTCACGATCGATGAGCTGGAGGTACGGATCGGCTCGGCCGCTGATGAGCTCGGGCTCGAGACACGGTTCTTTCGCACCAACCACGAGGGCGAGTTCGTCGAGCGGCTGCACCGCCTCGAACGGCTTGCGGATGGGCTCGTGCTGAACCCCGGTGCATGGACCCACTACTCGTATGCGATCCGCGACGCGCTCGAGCTGACGGGGCTACCGGCGGTCGAGGTTCACCTCTCAGACGTCGACAACCGCGAGGACTGGCGGCGTAAGTCCGTGATCGCCGAACTGTGCATCGCGCGCGTCGCGGGAAAAGGGCCCGAGGGCTACCGCGATGCGCTTGAGTGCCTACGAAAGGAGCTGTCCGAGTGAGCATCGCCCAGCAGACCGGCCGCGCCGAGCGCCTGAGCGCGCTGCTTCCAGAAGCGGGTGTCGACGTGATCGTCGTCACCGACCTGACCAACGTCCGCTACCTGACCGGCTACACCGGCAGCAACGGCCTGGCGCTCATCGGAGCACAGTTGCGGGCGTTCATCACCGACTTCCGCTACGTCGAGCAGGTTGCCGAGGAGGTCGACCCGTCGTTTGAGCGCCTCCAGGCACCGCTCGAGCTGCTCGAGACGATCGAACGGACGCTTCCGGATGGGCCGCTGCGGCTCGGATTCGAGGGCGCCCATGTATCGGTACGCGAGCACGATCGGCTACGCGAGCTGCTGCCCGATCGGGTCGAGCTGGTCACGGTCGAGGGGCTCGTGGAGCGCCTGCGAGCGGTCAAGGAGCCCGACGAGCTGACGCGGATCGGGGAGGCGACGAAGCTCGCCGACGAGGCGTTTGCCGAGCTCGTCGCCGAGGGACTGATCGGCCGCAGCGAGCGCGAGCTCGCGCTCGCCCTGACGATGAAGATGTACCAGCGCGGTGCGGCGCGTCCGAGCTTTGAGGCGATCGTCGCGGCCGGTCCGCACGGAGCGCTGCCGCACGCTGCGCCTCGCGACGTCGAGATCGGCCGCGGCCAGCTGGTGGTGATCGACTGGGGGGCGGAGCTCGACGGCTACTGCTCTGACTGCACACGGACACTCGCGGCGGGAGAGCCCGACGCGCACGCCCGAGAGATCTATGAGCTGGTGCTCGAAGCCCAGCTAGCCGGACTCCAGGCCGTCATCGCAGGGGCCGGCGGCCGGGATGTCGACTCGGTCGCGCGCGGCGTGATCGAGACAGCGGGACACGGCGAGCACTTCGGTCACGGGCTCGGTCACGGGGTCGGGCTCGCGGTCCACGAGGCCCCGCGGCTCTCGCAGCGATCCGAGGCGGTGCTCGAGGCCGGCAATGTGGTCACGGTCGAGCCCGGCGTGTACCTGCCGGGAGAGCTCGGTGTGCGGATCGAGGATCTGGTGGTCGTGACCGGCGATGGCTCCGAGGTCCTCACCTCGCTCTCCAAGGAGCTGAGCGTCACCGACTGACCCTCGGGCTCGCCGCTACCCTGATCGCTCGTGATCTCGACCAACCAGTTTCGCAACGGAACGCACATCGACGTGGACGGGACGATCTTCAAGATCGTCGAGTTCCAGCACGTCAAGCCCGGCAAGGGCGGGGCGTTCGTGCGTACCAAGCTGCGGCGGGCCAGCGATGGCGCGTCGATCGACCGAACCTTCCGCGCGGGGGAGAAGTTCCGCCCGGTGCGGACCGAGGCCCGCCGGATGCAGTACCTCTATCAGGACGGATCCGACGCCCACATGATGGACTCCGAGACCTACGAGCAGGTGGCGATTCCGGTCGACACGATCGGTGACGCGCTGCAATGGATGAAGGAATCCTCAGAGGTGGACGTGCTCTACATCGACGATCGCCCGTCCGATGTGCAGCTCCCGAGCACGACCGATCTCGCGGTCGCCGAAGCCGACCCCGGGCTGCGCGGAGACACCGCCTCGGGCGGCGGCACCAAGCCGGCGGTGCTCGAGACCGGCGCCCGGATCCAGGTGCCGCTGTTCGTCGACGTCGGCGACGTCGTCCGCGTCGACACGCGCTCGGGCGAGTACGTCTCGCGTGCGTAAGCGCCCCTCGACGCGGCGAGAGCATGCGTAGGACAGAGCAGCGACGCGCGGCGGTCTGGGCGCTTTATCAGAGCGACCTGCTGGGACGTCCGCTCGAGGACACCTTCCCGCGCGATACGCACGCCTTCACACGGGCGCTGGCGCAGCTGGTGCGCGTCCACCAGGCCGAGCTCGACGAGCTGATCTCACGCCACGCGAGCGGCTGGTCGCTGGAGCGGATCGCGCCGCTCGAGCGCTCGATCCTGCGCGTCGCGCTGACGGAGATGCTCTACCCGGCCGAGCTCCCCGGCGAGCACGAGATCCCGGCTGCCGGGGCGATCGACGAGGCAGTCGAAACCGCCAAGCGGTTCTGCGGCGCGGACGCGCCCGCGTTCATCAACGGGATCCTCGGCGCCGTCCTGCGCGAGCTCCAAGCCGGCACGACCCGCGGCTCCGCCCCGACGCCGTAACGGTCACGGCGATCGATCGCGCGCGGGGGCAGGCACCGATCGCCAGCAGCGACGCGCCGCGGCGCGAGAGGATCGCGCCGCCCGAGACCCGGACGGCGTAGCGACCGCCGTAGACGAGCACCGGGGTGGCGATCGTGGTCACGGCCGCGCGGCCAAAGCGGCCGTGACCGCCGGCGCGCGCGCTCGAGTACCTGAACGTGAACGTCCGCGAGCCGCGATCAAAGCCCCATGCCAGGGGTGTGCCCGCGATCACCTGCGGAAAGGGCTCGACGAGCGCGTGCAGCGTTGGGAGTACGAGGTTCGCACCCCGCGGCGGCTTGGCCGGGTCGACGACGATCCCGGGCTGGCCGGTGTCCGTCGGCGAGTGGCAGGCGCAGTACGCCCACTCGAGCCACGGCACCATCTCACGGTCGGCGCGCGCGAGCATGTCGTCGAGGTAGGCGACATCGGTGGTCGAGCCGAACTCGCTCATCATCAGCGCCTCGCCCGTCTGGCCGACATGCGCGAGCGCGTTTGCGAACACGAGGTTGTCCGAGGTGTCACACCCGCTCGGCGAGTGCGTCTGCGGCTCGGAGAGGCAGTAGTCGTGAAACGCGAACCCGGCCCGCGGGTCACCGAGTGCGCCGAGCGTCGTGTTGGCGCCGTCGTTGAACAGCACGTTGGGCTCATACCAGATGAGCGTCCGCCGGTCAGCGGCGCGGAGCGCCACGTCGACGCGGTGATAGAACGCGGCGAGCTCGGCGTCGAAGGCGGGGCAGCCCGCGGGGTTGACGCACTGCGGCCACAGCGTTCCGGGGAACGGCTCGTTGAGGAGCTCGTAGCCGAGCACCGCTCTGCTCGCGCGAAAGCGGGCGGCGACGTGCGCCCACGCCGCCGCGAACCGGTCCTGAAGGCCGACGCCGCCGGGACCGGCGGCGTTTGAGAAGAACTGGTCGAGCGCGTGCTGGAGCGCGGGGTTGCCGGTGTAGTTGCCGGGGAACCCAAGCTGCGGGTTCGGGAGCCCGCCGTCCCGCACCGCCCAGTCGGGAGCGCCCTCGCCCTGGAAGCGCTCGTTGTACATGTCCTGGTGAAAGTCGAGCACGGTCAGGACTCCGTGGCGCGCGAGCGTCGAGACCGTGCGCATGATCTGCGCCAGGTAGCGCTCGTCGTAGACGCCCGGTTGGGGCTCGAGCGCTTTCCAGATCACGCCGACCCTGACCGCGTTGAAGCCGATCGACGCCAGGAACGCGGCGTCGGCGTTGTCGAAGCCGGCCGCGGCGGGGTAATAGGGCGCGACCTTGTAGACGATGTTGGTCCCGTGCACGATCACCACGCGCCCGGTGGCGTCGGTGATCCAGCGCCCGGCATGGCCGAGCGGGAGCGACGGCGCGGCCCGGGCGAGGGCCGGCGTGAGCGCGACCGCCACAAAACACGCGAGCGCGAGCGAGCGCTTAGAAACGCTCATCGCGGCAGCGTACGCGTGAGTGTCACCACTTGCTGGAAGGTCGGCCGGTTCTGGAACGGGAACGGGGGAATCGAGATCGCGGACGCAGTGATCCACGTGTTCTGGTCCGCGCACGCCGGCTCGGGGTCGTTGGGACAGCTGCCGGCGTAGAGCTGTTGCGGGGTGACCTTGGTCGCGGCGGCGAGCGTTGAGCGCAACGCCGCGCTGCAGCGGTTGCGAAGCGCCTTGGACGAGAACCGGCGGCCGGGGAGGCTGCCGCAGTAGACGCGGCTGTAGGGCGCGCGCTCGCGCCCGATCGCGAACAGCCGGCGCAGGTCCTTGGAGACGTAGCCGTACCAGCCGTCGCTGAAGCTGGTGTCGCCAAAGCCGGTCATCGTCTCGACCGTGCCGAACGCGCCCGCTCCGAGCATCGGTTTGAACTCGGCGCTCAGGAGCATCGGCCACCACGCGTCCATCAGCTCGATCGCGGGCGTGTACTGGTCATGGCCGCTCTGGGTCATGTCGCGTCGGTGCCCGCCGGCGCGATACCAAGCCCGCAGCTCCGCGATCGCGCCGCGCAGCGTCCTGTCGTGCGGGGCTCCGAGGGCCTTGAACAGGATCGGCAGCAGGTAGACCGCGCGGATGTCCTCGGTCGCGGGCTCATCCATCGCCTGCACGAGCTGGGAGATCCGCATCTTGTGCCCGTGTGCGATCGCGGCCTTGATCCGGTCGGCGATCAGCTGCGAGCGGTAGATCGGGCCGTAGGCCCAGTGATCGTCGGCCGCGGCCCACCCCGGCGCCTGCTTGTTGTTCCAGGAGACGAGGTAATCGGGGTCGGTGCTGTGCGGATGGGCCGCGAACGGCAACCACGTGGCGGTGTGGGTGGAGGGGTCGTATCCCTTCCAGTCGTACTGACCGGTGCCGAGGATCGGGAAGTCGGGCGAGGTGCCGGCCGCGCGTTGGGGCATCCACCCGGACATGTAGTAGGAGATGTGGTTGGCGTCGACGTAGGACCAGTTGAAGAGAAACCCGATCATCGAGGCGGCGTGCTGGAAGGACGCCGGGTCGTGCACGTAGCCGGGGTCGTTGAGCGCCGCGAAGCCGAGCGCCGAGTCCGCCTCGTGGAAGTAGGTCGAGCGGGCGTGGACGAACGCGACCGGCTTGCCGTGGACCATCCCGCGGGCGTAGACGATCCCGTGGACGGTGCGATACGCGGTTAGCGTCTCGGTCCCCGGCGGGGTTTGGTCGGCGGCGGTCGGATGCCAGGTGTTGGTCTGCACGAGCTGGTCCATCGCCAGGCATTGGCCCTTGTACAGGTAGTGGTAGTCGTCCTGGCAGAGGACCTCGGCGAACGTGTCGACGTTGTCGGAGGTCGAGGTCGTCGCGCTCCACGCGTAGTCGCGGCCGTGGCCGAGCTCGACGTACTGGTTGACGCCGGGGAAGGAAGCGCCGCGGGCGTCGATGCCGGGGCCGTGGAGGTCCTCCTCCATCAGGATCTCCGGGACGTAGTAGCCGACCTGGGGTCCCATCACCGCGAGCGAGTGGCCGGTGACCGAATGGCGGGCGGCGACGAGCTCCCAGTTGGAGGCGTGCGTGGGACCGCGCAGTGCCTTCGTCAGCTGGGCGCCGAGGTTCGAGAGCGAACCGCGGGCCGCGCTCTTGTCAGCCGCCCCGGAGACCGAAGGCGAGCCGATCTTCGGGAACGTGACCGAGCCGGGGTCCGGTATCGCCAGCCCGCGGCTGGCGAACGCCGGGGCGGTCTCATACGGGAATCGTTGCCCGGTGATCGTGTTCGCGGCCTCCGGATCGTTGGCCTCGCGGAAGTCGCTCCAGGCGCCCTGGCCGCTCTTTGAGCCGAAGCGGCGCTGGAGCGCCTGGAGCGCGAGCGCCGAGTTGACCTCGGCGCCGCCGCCCTTGCCGAAGATCCCACCGATCAGCGACGCCTCGGCGATCACGTCGGTGAGCTTCCACGGCTGGGGAAGCTGACCGGTAGCCACATACTCCGAGGGCATCAGCGTCGTGCCGAACAGCGGGTTCTCCGCCTTTTGGATGTAGGCGTTGACGCCGTCGACGTACGCCTGGCCGTCGGAGACCAGCCGCGTCCCGGCGGCGCCGTAGAGCTTGGGCGCGAGGTCGACCTGGGACTGGAGGTCCTGCTCGGTGTACGGAGCGATCGCCCACTGCGTCTCGTCCATCGTGCGGTTGGAGGGTGAGCCGCCGGCGAACGAGGCGAGTTGTGCGCGGGCGGTGTGGCGCAGGACGTCCATCAGGAACAGGCGATCCTCGGCTCCCGCGTAGCCGGTCCCGAACATCACCTCCTGGCGCGTATGTCCGTAGATGTGGGGAACGTCGTACTGGTCGCGGATGATCGTCAGCCCCGGTTCGTTGGTCGGGTCGGGCTGCTCGACGCTCGCGACCTGGGAGTCCTTGACGCCGAAGGTCGCGTCCTTGAAGTAGTTGGCGACCTGCGCATCGGTCAGCGTCGGGTCGGCGTACACGAGGCCGGTGTAGAGCGGCAGCTGGTCGTTGAAGTGCGGCGGGATCGTGCCTGACGTCTGGAACTTGGCGAGGTCGGTGACGTTGTCGACGCCGGCCTCGCCCGCGGGGAGCACGTTGCGAAAGCCGCCCGCGTCGTTGACGCCGTAGGGCGCGGGGGAGCTGGCGATGGCCGCCGGTGGACTCGTCAGCTGGGTGACGGCGAGGACCAGCGGCGCGAGCAACGCCGCGACGATCGCTTTGCGAGCACCCTCCCTGCCCATGCGTGCTGGAGATTACTTAGCTAAGGGCCGGCGAGTAGCGGTTCAAGCGAAGGCGTGCAGGCGCAGGCCGCGCCGCGCAGCCGCGGCAGGCCCAACAGGTCCTCGATCGTCTGCAGGACCGAATAGTGATCGGCGGGGGCTTTGAAGATCGCACCACGCCGGGCCTGTGCGCCCGCGACGATCGTGACGACGTGCCCGCCGGAGGCGAGATGGCAGCAGCCGTTGTCGCTCGAGCCCTCATCCCAGGTGAGGAACAGCAGCCCGTGGGGACCGAGCGCGCTCAGCAGCGCGGGCACGAGCCGCGACAGGAAGCGGTCACCGGTGGCGACGTCGCAGTCGTGCATGTCGTGGCAGAGGTTCGGACTGATCCACGCGAAGCTCGGGAGTGTGCCTGCGCGCTCGTCTGCGCTCAGCTGCGAGAGTGCCACGATCCGCGCGCAGCGCGAGCGGTTGCTCGTGATCGCCGTGTAGTAGGCGAACGGGTCGTGCTTCTTGGCGTAGGCGCCGGCGGCCGGGCCGGTGAAGCACGGGTGCGGCAGGTTCTCCATGTAGGCCTTCCAGCTCAGATGGGCATGGTCGAGCTGGTCGGCGATGCTGGTCGAGTGAACGGTGCAGTCGGTGCAGTCGCTCGAGATCCCAAAGGTCGAGCCGCCGGTCAGCGCGAGGTAGTTCGGTAGCGACGGGTGGCCGATCGCGTACATCCCGGTCGCGAGCGCGTAGTTGCGGGCGAGGCGGTTGATGTACGGAGCCGAGCGTGAACCGAGCACGTCGCCGTACTCCTCGTTCTCCATCACGATCACGGCCACGTGCGCGGGCGCGCCGGCGGAGAGGCGAGCCGGGGGAGAGGGGCTGCTCTGGACCGGAAGCGTGGTGCTCGCGCCGCCGCCGCAGGCGCTCAGCGCCAGCGCGACGAGCAGCGCGATCGCGGCGGGGATCGCCGGGTAGCGTCTCAGGATTCCGATTGTGTCGCGGTTGAGCGCCAGCAGAGCCACGCGACGTGCCCGCTGGGCGCGGGCAGCGAGAGCGCCCGCCACGGGACCGAGCGTCCGTCGGGCCAGGAGATCGGCGAGTCGAGCCGGCGCGGGTCGTAGGCGAGCGCGTCGCCGAGCGCCTTGGCGAGCGCCTCCTTGCTCGACCATAGCGAGGCTGAGTACTCATCAGCGCGGACCTTCTCGAATGGCAGCTTCAGCTCCGCGGGTGTGGAGATCGACTCGAGGAATAGCTGATCGAACGGCTCGATCCGCTCGATGTCGACCCCGACCGGCTGATCGTGCCATGCGACCAGCCCATACGGTTCGCGGTAGGAGCGCGAGCAGTAGCGCGCGCCAGCGTCCGCGGAGAGCTCTCGCGCCCACTCGCGCAGAGCGGGTTCGTCGAGCCCGGAGCCGCGCGCGTCGAGCAGCCTGACCTCGGGTCCTCCAGCGGGTACCTCGAGGTTCGTTGGCTCGAGCGCGATCATGCGTTTGAGGATCGAGAGGTCACGCGGCGACGACGGGCGCGCCGTGCCAGTTGGTGCCGTCCGGGAGCTCCTCGCCGCGGAGCACCACCGAGCGGCCGCCAACCTTGACTCCCGCCCCCAGCACCGTGTCCGGCAGCAGAGCGCTGGCGGGACCGAGCGTCGAGCCCGCTCCGAGCTTCGTGGGCCCGATCCGCATCAGGCGATCGTGGAACAGATGTGTCTCCACGCACGCGAAGCGATTGATCACGCATCCGTCACCGAGCTCGACCATGTCGAACTCGGTGATCGTCAGGGTGTCGCACCAGACGTCGCGTCCGACCTTCGCGCCCATCGCGCGCAGGTACACGGGCATCAGCGGCGAGGCCATCGCAAACCCGAGCAGCCAGGTGCCGGCGAGCTGGTCCTGGAGCGAGTTGAGGATCTCATCGCGCCACACGAAGAACGACCACAGCGGATGCTCTCCCGCACGGTAGCGGCCGATCAGGACCCACTTGGCGGCGACCGTGAAGAGCACCGCGCAGGTGCCTGCGCCCAGCAGCACTAGCGGCGACGCCAGCGCCATCGCCGCTACCGAGGAGCCGTTGCCGATCGCCTCCAGCGCCCAGAAGACGAACCCGGCGAGCACGACCGACAGGCTCGCGGGCAGCAGGATCCTGATCAGCTCCATCACGGCGCGCGCGAGGATTAGCCGGCGCGGTGGGTTCGTGGTACGCGCCGGGTCGGGGCAGTCGGGGACACGCGGCAGCTCAAGCGCAGGGGCCCCCAGCCAGGACGTCCCCGCGGCCGCCTCCTGTGGTGCGGTGGTGAGCACGCCGATCATGCAGGACCCGCCGAGTGTCGTGTCCCCGTTGACAATCGCGCCGTTGCCGAGGAACGTCCCGCGGCCGATCTCGATTGGCGCCACGTGCAGCCACCCGCTCCGGGCGCGTGCGGGCATCAGCGCAACGTCGTCGGCGGTGAAGCTCGTGCCAGCGAACGATGTCAGGCGGTTGGCCCCAACAACCGTCGAGACCTCCGCGTGCTTGCCCACGCGGATGCCCGCGAGGCGAAGGAACGGGCGCACGTAGACGCTCGAGTAGATCGAGAACAGGACGCCGCGGGCGCCGCCCATCAGCACCTCGCTGAACCACATCGCCCACCCGACGGCGCCCTCGTCGGCGTGGTAGCCGGGTCGCACCAGCGATCCGGCGGCTCGCACTAGCAACGCGACGATCAGCGCGTATGTGACCAGGAAGCTCGCAGCGATCAGCGGCGCCTGCAACAGCATTGCGTCGACGAACCCCTGGTCCGACCTGTTCGCGCCGATCAGCAGCAGGAACAGCAGGCCAGGGGCCGATGCGATCAGCGGCAGGAACGCCTGAACCCCGAGGCCAAGGCCGTACATCGCTCGCCACAAACGCGCCCTTGCGGGGCGCGGAGCGGGAGACTTCGGCCAGCTCTCGCCGGCCGCGCCGACATAGCGCGCGGGTGACCCGGCCCAGCGCTCGCCCGCTGGCACATTGCCGGTGATCACGCTGCCGGGCTCTACCTCCGCGCCCGCGCCGACCTCGGCGCCGGGACCCAGCAACGTGCGCGCACCGATCCGCGCCCCGGCTCCGATCCGCAGCTCGCCGACGACCAGCTCGTCGCCCTCGAGCCACCAGCCGTGGAGGTCGACGTCGGCTTCGATCGTGGCCTGCTCGCCGACCGAGACGAGGCTCGTCACCGGCGGCAGCGCGCCGAGCCGCGCGCCTGGTCCGACCGGATGGCCGCACAGGCGCGCGAAGCGCGCGGCGAACGGCGTGCCGGCCAGGCGCTCTGACCTGTAGCCCTCGGCCAGGCGCTCCAGGAACCACAGCCGGCAGTTCAGCCACCCTCGCCGCGGGTAGCGTCCCGGCTGCAGTCGCGGGACCAGCAACCGCCGGGCGAGGACGACGACCGCGGCGCGGCCGAGGGCGGTGCCGAACACTACCCAGCC
>Ga0102924_1006632_pt1 | contig 10819 bp, 5 predicted proteins | sample PaiPotPPM11metaG_FD_80116 | JGI IMG/M metagenome (GOLD analysis project Ga0102924, IMG submission 80116) | Iron sulfur acid spring bacterial and archeal communities from Banff, Canada, to study Microbial Dark Matter (Phase II) - Paint Pots PPM... ...
AAATCGGCGGGCGTGGTTCCGGCGGGCGGATCAGCGCGCTGCGAAGAATAGCCAGCCTTCCACCAGATTTCGTAGAGCTGGCGCCGCAATGATTGCAACAGGAATTGCTGCTGATCCAGTAAAGCCTGAGCCTGATTAAGATCGGCCAGCGTCTCCGCTTCGTCACGCGCTTGCCTGGGAGTGAGCGCGGAAGGCGCGAGCGTGCCGGGCGCGCGCTCGACATCCACCACCTTCCAGATTGTGCCACCAAAGGTCGAGCCGAACCAGGCGGCGCGGATCTGCTCATCCAGAACCTCTGTCCCGCCCGGCTGATCCAGCAGGTCGAGTAGATTATACTGAAAGGCTTGCAGAAGTTGAGCATCGCTGGCGCTCAGCCCCTGGTCGCTGGTGGCTCGCGTCCGAATGAGTGCGGCGAGCGCGTCCACCGCGCTATTGCCAACGGCCACCCGAATTTGAGAGATCTGATTGCGGGCCGAAACGGGAATGGAGCCTTCGTCATTCCAGGCTACGTCGCGTACCATGCCGTGATAGAGCGTTGTTCTCGCAGTTCGGTTTGTCGTATCGTTCACGGTCCAACGCAAACGCGCCAGCAGGTCGCTATAGTCCTTGCCGCGCTGGTTCGGCTGCCAATCGTGCAGGATGTCCGCATCGGCGTTCGAGTACCATCCGGCGACAAAGTAGCTCAGCGTATCCTTGAGATTGCCCTGGATGACCAGATTATCGTGAAAGGAGAATACATTCTCGTTCGCCGGTTGGTAAAAGGCGAAAAGTTCATTGGCCGGGGCGGTGGCCTGCAAAAACAGCGGCCCGCTCGCGGTTTCCTGCCACGAGCCGAGCGGAACGGCTCGACCGATGCGCGTAGACTGAGGGAATCCGGCGGTGTTGCGGGTCGCGTAGGGGCTGCTCCCTTTTACTGGGCCAAGGAAATCGCTTTCGACAACCCAGGCCGTCGCTGTACGTCCGCTTGCTGGTCCGCTATAGCGCACGATAAGCCAGCGATTGGGCACCAGGGGAAAGTCGATCTGGCCCGAATCCTGACTCCTCTGCCAACCGTGTCTGAGTGCCCGGGGCAGAGTCCAGAGGAGATAGACACCTCGCGCCGCCGGATCTGCCGAGATGTCGCTATTCTCCGTATAGGGAGGCGCGGGTTCCGCTGCCTTGAAAAAGCGGGCCTGATTGTAGTTCATCTGCCAGCGCTGATAGTTCTGTGATTCGTGAACCACGACCAGCGCGTACACATCCATTGGCACTAACAAAGGGCTGTTGTCCGTCATCTGATATCCTCTCCTGTGGAACGCTCTGGAAACCTGTCTGGCGTCGAGAACATGGCCTGTTCTGGCAGCAGAACCATTTGAATAGCAAGGTCCGCTGGACCGAGTGCCAACCCCAATGTTTGCCCGGCTGCTCCCACGAGAGTGCCCATATCGAGCACGCGGCTGTCCTGCGCGCGGCGATAGTTTGGCGTATTGAGCAACTTGCCCGTGGGCGTGCCGAGCGGAGCGCTCAGGCTTCGCAGCGCTATATTCCAGGCATCGTCTACACCAAAGCGCAGCCCTTGTTGCGGCTCGATGAGTGCCAGCGTGTCCGGTACATCGAGGAACAGACACAGCAGCACATCCGGTGCCAGGTGATCCATGCGCAGTATTTTCAGTGCTTGCCCATTCTGCCTGGCATCGACGGTCAGACCAGGCCAGCCGGAAATGAGCGATGAGCGCACGAGCACGCCTGAAAGCGCGGTGAGATTATCTACGGTAGGTTTTCCTGTATCGCTCCCGCGTATGTGGTCGCGCAATGCCTGCATTTCTACCAGCGCAGCCTGCTGAAGCGTATCCCGGATCAGACCTTGATAGAGCGTGTCCCGGCTGGTCTGGACTCCCGCGCTCAGTGCGCCATCGACCAGCGCCTCCAGCCAGTTCAAATCCAGATAGAAGAAACGGATTGAGTCAGTTGGCAGCAGATTGGGATTCGGCACCAAGTGGTCAAAGGGCACATTATACAGGAGCATGAGCCGGGCCAGCCACAGAGCTATAGACGCAAGATCCTCCTGCGTTGTCTGTTTCAGCAGCGTTCCAACATCAGGCCGGGCCAGCAGTTCGCGTAATTCCTGAACCGGATCGAGGGCAGTTCTGCGAACGCGAGGCGTGGCCAGGGGCATGGCGTTTGTTTGAGCCTGGGCCTGAGCGCGCTCAGGCAGATTGGCCCGCAGCAGACTGAGAAATTTTTGCTCGACCAGATCCTGGCCCAGGAGTTCCTGGAGATCGGCAGGAGTGTCCAGGTGATCCGCGTGTAGCCGTTCAAGCAAAAGATCGATCAGGTGGTGCCCCGCCCGGCGGAAGGCCAGCAAATGGCGGGCGAACGTCGCATCCCTGAGCGCCAACGAGCGCCCGATTTGCCAGGCGGCGGCTAACGACAGATCAAACGCGCCACTCGCCCGATCAAAAATGGTGGCTCCTGACGCGCTGGAATACGGGTCAGCCTTTTCCACAAGATCGGAGAGAACCGGCGAAAAAGGTCCACGATACCAGGCGAACGTATCTTGGCCGGTCGAAGTGTGATAGCTCAGCGCGACGTAGCCGTCGGCCAGACGTTGACGAACCAGAGCGGCTGGATCGGCTGACGCTGGCCTGCTCGGCGGTACTGGCAGACGCAGCAGGCCACTACGCCCTGCCAGAAGCTGGGCCAGGGCCGTAAATGTCTGGAGATCATCTGACTGGCAGGTAAAAAGCCAGCTGGCCAGCGAAACCATGCGGATCGTTTTAGTGCGCGAAGGATCATTATCCACCTTTGGAAAAGGCACCGTCCCGCTCAGATAAGCCTCATATCCCTCCAGCGAAACCAGGTGAACCAGATTTCGAATTCCCCCGGCCTGGCCGGGCGCCGGTGCCGCAGGGAAACGATTCGCAACGACCACCGAGAACCAGTCGCCGCCGCTACTCTTTCCGTTCGCCTGATTGGTCGTATCGACCTGGCGGCAGTGAGCCAGATACGGCAGATCAGCCGGGCGCGGCATTGTCGCCAGGAAGAGATCACTGCTTAGATCGATGGTCCTGCATTTCTGGCGCAGATCGTCGCCTGTCACCTGTGGGAGATTCGGCTTGAGCACCAGAGGATCAGGAGCGAGCAGATCGCCCACCGTCCTGGTCGTGGTTCGTGTGTTCGAGCCAGCATCCCCAGGCAGAAGCTCATTTTCAGAGCAAACCAGGAGCGCCATCCAGGGCGTGCCGGTTGGCAGACCGACCAGTTTGCGTTCCCACGGTAGAAGGCGATCGGCCAGAACAACATGTGGCAAGACGTGTTCAAACTGACCCTGCGTCTCGGCGGCAGGGTAAACGGCATGGACGAGTTGGGGATCAAGCGAGAACTGCGGCGCTCGCACCACGACGGACTGCTTGACATCATATGTATCAGCATCGGGAACATCGATAGTATGTTTAACCTCAATCTGGTATGTTGCAGCCTCCAGTCCTGGCAGATAATGATCATAGAATTGGATCTCTCCCAGGTCTGGAACACTCATCGATTTCTTGCTCATTCCTTTTTCTCTTATCCCTTTCAAGCTACAAGCGGCGATTCTCTATACAGACCGGGCAGAGCCTGGGCCAGCGTATCAAGCGGGTCATTAGTGCCTGGATCGTATCCCAGCGTGTGCAGGGCCGCGAACACAGCGGCGCGCGTATTCGTAGTAGCGGCGTCGGTCAGCGCCTGCTGAATAATCTGGACCGCCTGCGAGTCGGTATGGCCGGGTGCGGGCACCGGACACACTGAGGAAGAGATTGGCGAGGATGCTGTGGCGACAGTTTCGGGAGTCCAGTGGACAATGCCACGTGTCGTTCCCGCCGTTGGTTCCGGCACGCTAATGGTAAGCCCGGCCAGTTGATTGGCAACCAGATCAGCGGATGGAGGCGGCACATCCTCCGCGATCTGCTGGCCCCAGAGGGCTGCCGGAACGCTGCGCGTGTGCGCGTTCACCATCCAGCCCTGACCACGCAAGTCAATCTCTCCACTGCCATCGTCGATCCTTTTAATTGTCACCATATGCGAGGAGGCCACCGACCAGCTTTGCAACGGGCGAATATTAATGGGAGAGCGCTGATCTATCCGATCATCCTTCCCCTTCGCTCGTACAATAACCTCCTGGGCCGGAATAGCAGAATCAGTTGTGAACTGGAAACCCGCGCTGCGCACGAACCACGTCTTTTTATCCTGCGAGGTCGTTTGCAGACCGCCATTAGCGGTAATCTTACACACATCCCCCTGGGCAGGCAGCAAAGAGCGAAATTGTTGCCACTTGAGGGGCTGAGGTTTCTCCGGCGGCTTCGGGCCAAAACCGATAGTAAAGGAGATGATATACCATTCCACGTGGATCTCTCCGCCCGTGGGTGGTCCCCAGAGATTGGCCGTCGCGCTCAAATCGACGCTGAGCGTTTTCGTAATGCCGAACAGATCGAGTTTGTATGAGACGCCGATATCGATTCCCGCGCGGGCTGTATACCAGAGCGGTTTCCAATTCATTAAGAAATCGGCATAAGCGGTACACCAGGCGCGCAGATCGCCATCGTGAAAGAGGATTTGCAGATTGCCACCGGCCATCACGCACGATGGTGTGAGAGCGAAATACGCTCCGCCATTAATGGTTAACTTATCGCTAAATTGCCAGTTGAGGCCCAGAAGCGGCTCCTGTGGATAGTTGCCCGGCGCCCGAAAGGCAGGATGGTAGCCTCCCAAAGTGACGACAAAATCTCCGGCGTATGGTCCGTCGTACCAGATAAAGAAGGCAAAACCTCCAGTCAGGTGACAGTTGCGATCGAGAACAAACGAATTCGGACTGAGGACTGCGCTGATGCCGAAAAATCCCTCGGACGGCTTGAGCACTGCCTCAAGTTGTAACTCGACATACGTCAGAAGTTTTGTGGGATCTGTCACCTCCTGCGGCAGTTGCAAGAGAGAGATGCCGATCAGCGCCAGCTCAAAATCTCCGCCAAACTCCGCGACCAGCAGTGCGTGACTTTTGATGAGTTCAAACGACGTAAACGAGATGCCCGCCGCCAGCCAGTCCTCGCCTGTCTGCACCGTTAACCAGGCGGGCAGCGGGCGACCGTTTTTATCGGTTCCGCGTCCATCCAGAATCGCCAGCACATCCAGGGGAGTAGCATTCGGTCCTCCGATAGCACTGGGATCGCTCAAGCCAGCGACAAACGGGAACTGATAGACCTCATTCTGCTCTGGAATGCGCAGCTTGCGGTTGTAGCCAAAACCTCCACTGAAGCCAGTGATGAAAAAAGCAGGTGGGCCGCCAAAGCTGCCCGCGATAGACGCAAAGATGAACAACGAGGGCTGGCCGTTAGCCTGGGCATACGAGCCAAGAGCCGAGAGCGTAAACGTTTCAGCCTTAATCACGACTGAGCCATCGTACTGAAAATCGACCTTTTCCAGCGGATTCGCCGGTACTGCCAGGAAGCCGCCGCTGACCTCCAGGGGCGACTCATTCACCGCCAGCCCTAATCCATCGAGGTGGAAGGCCGGTTTGAAGCTCGACAGCGGCGAGCCGAGTGCCAGGCCATCAAGCGAGAGCGCAACTCCCCCGAACGCCAGCGAGGCGTCCAGCGCTCCGTAGAGCACGCTATTTTGATAGCGAATGCCGATACGGCGGAATGTCACCGGGCCAAAAGCCTTCTGGATAGCGAACCATTTCGTTGGATCGGCAGCCGGTCCGGCTGCTGGCACCAGCGTGCCGCCAGTAGGTGACAAGACCTCTGTTTGCGTTCCCCCGCTCAGTGAGAGCGAGAGCGGCTGAGCAGTCGCAGGATCACCGCTGCTCACCAGCATACTCAGCGTAACGCCGGATGGCACGCCTCCCTCTGGCAACATGGCCGGTGGATGCGCCAGATGCGCCTTCAGTCCGGCAAACAGAAGATTGAGCCGCTTCACATTGTCAGCGTCGAGCGGAGCAGAGGCCACCAGCACTTGAAGCTGTCGCAGTCCCAGCGTCAGATCTTTGGGGAGCTTGCTCCCGACCAGGGGCAGCCCGGCCAGATTAATATCATCGGCCTCCAGGCTAAAAATGTACTCCCGCGTGCCCGTCTTCTGGTTCACCAGGTTGGCAAAGGTAGCCGTGCCATAATTCTGCGAGGCCGCCGTAAACACCAGAGAACCTTGCGCGAAATCATACACAAAAGCCGCATCTTCCAGAGCTAGGTCGAGTTCCGGGGGAAAATCCGTCGGCAATTGAAACCCAAACACACCCGCCAGATCAGCAAAGCCGAGCGCGTGACCACTCTCCTGCCAGATGGCGGTGAAAATCTTCGAGCCTGGCGTAAGATCCAGTATGAGCTTGAAGATTTCGCTTACGCCGTTGGCCAGCTTCATGACCAGCGTGCCGGTGGCAGTGAGGTGATACGCTGCAAGCTGATTTTTCTTTGGCTCAAACAGCAGTTCGATGCTTGCCCTGAACGACTCCGCCTTTCCACCAGCCAGCGCAAAGCCTCCGCTACAAATACAGTGGAACACCCCGGAACCAGTCGTATAGTCCACTTCTAGCCCGTCAAGTTCCAGCGATTGGAGCGCCTGGGGCGTTGAGAGACCAAACTGCTGATCCAGATCGTAGAGCAGATCGCCGATCGCAAGCTGATAGCCTGGAATAGTCTGGCCCTGAAACTTCCAGCCCACGCGAGGATCGGCCGGGTGATCGGCGGTGACGACAAGGCCCACGTTAGCGATAGAGAAGGTGCCACTGATTGACGCCTGCGTGCTCCCCGACGTGTGTTGCAGGCTCAGGCTTACCTCCTGAATGGCCAGCAGCCCATTGGCCAGAATCCAATCATCCAGCACCGTCACTTCCAGGGCATACCCGTCCGGGGCCACATGTAAGGCGAATGCATCCACCTGCACCTGAGGCGCGCCCGCCGCGTTTCCCATGAACTCTTCAATCACCTCAGTCAGGTTAAGCGTTGTTCCTTCTTTCAGCGAAAGATCGAGTTCCCAATCAGGATAGCGCGCGGAGAGAAGCAAGACGCCCGCCACACCAATTTTCAACTCGCCGCCTGCCAGCAGCGCTCTACTGGCGTTTTGCTGACCAGGATTGGTCACGCGGAACGAGAGCAGCGCCTTCTCCACTACCCAGTCCTTATCCGAGTCGGCCAGATGAACAATAGTCCACGGATGAGCATTTTGCACATCCACCCCGATTTGCGTTAATGGCGGAGACGAGGTTGGGTTAAAATCAAAGAAGAAATTACTGAGCGAGAGATAATTCTGGAGCTGGAAATCGCCCTTTGGTACCAGATCTTCCAGCCCGATCTTCTGAGTCAGCGCCTTGATTTCCTCCACGGCGGCGTCCACCAGCCCGGTCAGGTCCGTCTCGAAGCGGAAATCGCCCTTTAAATCAAAAAGAGTCAATTTTACGGGGATCGGATGGCTCTCGCCCTGAGCCGAGAACGGGATAGCCGCGCCCAGAGCCAGGTAGGGAAGGATATAGACCATGCCATCATACGGACTGGTGCCCAACCAACCGCCAACGCTGAAGCTAAGCTCCACATTTTTAGCAATTCCCAGATTCACGCCCGTGGCAGCCTCCCCGGTCAGGCTAAAGCTGCTGAGTTCTGATCCCTGGTCCTGGAGCACAAAAGGGCCAGAAACGGCCTGATAAGATCTGCCAATCAAACTGGCCAGGCCGCCAGTAATAGCATTCAGATCGAGGCTGCCCTCGAAGGTCAGGCCAGCAGGATGTCCATCGTTGTCGGGATCCGAGTACAGATAAAAAGTAGGCGGAGACGCATCCGCAAAGCGCATCCCGTTGATCAGATTGCTCCCCAGCAGAGGAAAAGCCGTGCTCAGGAGCCAGGTATGATCTCCGTGAGCCGAAAACTGGAGGGAGGCCACATCGCCAGGAGCAGAAAAGCGCGCCGCGCACTGCATTCCGGTAAAAGGCAAATCTACCCCGCTGCCATGCACAATAATGCTCTTGCCATCCGCCGGTTCTTCCAGCTTTGCCGCATTCAGGTGCAGCGTCATCGCGGGCAACGCCGCGTTAGCCAGCGCGGTGAGCGTAGGCGAATCAAGCGAAGGCAGCGCCAGCGAAAATCCCTCCCCGGATAGAGCGCTGCGAACGCGCTTTTTAATCGTCGTGATATCGATTGTTGCCATAGATGTTGCCTCCATGCTTAGCCAATCTGATAGTTTAAAAACTGCCCTGGCGCAGTGGGGTTATTGGGATCGATGCTAAAAGCAGTCTCCCGCAGCTTCCTTTGCATTTCCGCGCGATAGAGTGTGCCCACTCTGCTTTTCACTGCATAATTGACATTCGCGCTTGGCAGCGTAGCCAACCAGATGAAACGACCTGAATCCGACGTGTATACCTGCAAACCGCGTTTTTTCCAATCCGTCAGCGTATCATCTGCATCTCGTGAATTTGTAGTCCAGTAGTCGATCGGATGTGATGTATCGAGTCCTGCTTTATCGTGCCAGCGCTGGAGCGCCCTCCCGCGAGGATGGAGATGAGAGTGCTCCATATATGCCGCGCTCACCGCCACCTGTACAGGCTTCACGGCCTTCACAAGGGGAGGAGACGAGGCCCATTCAGAGCCATGGTGAGGCGCGAGAAGAAACTGGGCATTGCTCAGATAGGCGGACTGATATTTTGTCAGAAAATGTTCTGTGCTAAACGTGCTGTCTCCACAGAAAAGCGCCTTCATGGGCTTGGGACCGATTTCGAGGAGTGTCACCAGGCTGCGAGCATTGTCCTCAGTCGCACCATCCTTGAAAGGGTTCCCGTTCTCGTCATCCCCAAGGTCCGCGATAATGCCGTTTTCTTTGAGCACATTGCCAGCGATCAGCGAAACGCTCCAGACCTTTCCGCCAGGAGTAACACCCTGGAACAGCATCAGCTTCCGGCCTCCGATGGGTATTTTGTTTTGCTTCGTTGCCGGATCAGGAGTCACTGTCTTAAAATCATCAGCTTTGGTCCACCTTTGATAAAAGTTATCGGAATCCTTTGCACTATTAATCGTCACTTCTCGCAGTTCATTGGTGGCAAAGTAGTGCGAGTACACTACCTTATTGAGTCCGTTCGCCGTATATCTGCCCAACGGCGAAGTATCAGAGCGTGACCAGCTAAAGTAGATTTGCTTTACGGGGAGCTTTGCGTATTTTGTGGTCTTTTTACCATCGCTGGTCGTTGTGTCGCCGAGGATCAGGCCCACCTTGCTGTGGTGATCGGCATCCTTGTGAGTCAGAATCAGAGCATCGATGCACATATTGTTGCCCGCCCAATCAGGATCGCGCACCTGCCTGGCGACAATCTGTAAGAACGCCGGCGGAAAATCAGCTTTACTGCCGCAATCGATCATAATCATTGTTCCGTCAGGACAGCGGATCAGGCTGCAATCGCCCTGGCCCATGTAGAAACAAATAATGTCAAAGACCTCATTGCGATCAAAGGAATAGGTACGCTTTTTTAGCGGCATCAGATTCTCCTTCTCTATGCTATTCAGTAGAAATGCGCGAAGGTTTTTTATCGTGTTCCATGTGCTAAACTGCGTTTCTGGTTCCCTGTAAGGATAGGCGAGGATGGTTTGTGGGACAATAGCAGGGATGTGACATCTCAGTGACATCTTCTTCTGAGGGCCTGCATTGCCTCAGAAGAGCCTTCCAAAATCAGCATTCAAAATCCTTTCCGTTCCCGCTACTTTCATTGATGTGGCAACCAGGTCTCAAGCGCGTTCATAGCCCTCTTGCCATCCAGGATATCACGCGATACACTGGAAGACAAGAGGAAGATCGTGGTGAGGCAAGCGGAGGCGCATCTGTTGTACTTCGCCCGCGTTGCCAGGGAGGAACAGAACGTGGAAAAAGGCTGGAAGACGCAGGCCCGTCGGGCTTTGCTTGAACAGGCCACCCCCCAATATCAGGGCGCTTCTGCGCCTCAGAAAAAGCAGATCTTGACGCAGTTTGTCACATCCACCGGCTATGTCCGCAAATACGCGGCGTGGGTACTCAATCATGCAGAGGAGGTTTTGCAGACCGCAGATGCTCCTCGTCAGCGCTACGGACCAGAGGTTCAACAGGCATTGGAGTTGGCCTGGGAGACGCTCAATCGGATCTGTGCCAAGCGTTTCATCCCTTTTCTACCCGATATGATCGCGTCCCTGGAGCAAGGTGGGCATCTCCACCTCAGTGAGGAGAACCGCCGTCTCTTACTCTCTATGAGCGCCTGTGCTGGCTACATAGGATATCTGTTCGAAAAATCGGAGAGTGATCCTTGAAAACAGTCAGCTCAATCTCTTCTTTTGCAAAAAGACTGAGCAACGTATAGTCAAGTTGTTTGTAGAGCTGCAGTGTATTGCTGAGATAGTAGAGAGGAAAGACACTGAAGACACTGAAATATGGGGAGGATCGACCGTTATGCGACCTGTTTCACTGCGGTTATCTCGTTCCACTCCAGGAATCTGTTCTGTAAAATGGCGCGGTATTCCCTGGCACGCAAACGATGCCTTCGTGGTTGGAAAGGTTGTGTTGCAAAAAATCCGGGAGGAGTTTGATGGGTGTGAAGCCTCCATCTTGTTGCGTTTAGATGGCGACTCCAAACAGTGCAGCGATGAATGTGGCTTGGCTTGATATCTCTCCTTTGTTCACTCCTCGCACTTGTCCTTTTCTGATCATATGCATTGCTTCATATCCCTGTAATGTTCTCCATGCGGTGTCAAAAGAAAAGGGTAGTGGCTCACTTGAGCAGGATGGCTCGATCGCGATTGTAGCGATGGAGGAAAAGAAGCAAACACGCCTCATGCATCACTACCGACTTGGAAAACGAGAGCGTCATGCG
>Ga0102924_1006634_pt1 | contig 10819 bp, 5 predicted proteins | sample PaiPotPPM11metaG_FD_80116 | JGI IMG/M metagenome (GOLD analysis project Ga0102924, IMG submission 80116) | Iron sulfur acid spring bacterial and archeal communities from Banff, Canada, to study Microbial Dark Matter (Phase II) - Paint Pots PPM... ...
GGGATATACTTGAGCAACCTTCCCGTCGAAGCTCGTGATGTAAAATTGCTGACCATACTTCTCGTCGAGTACGCGCTTGAATTCCGCGGGGACCTTGAGCCGTCCCTTTTCGTCGACGCGAGTTGGGTGATTGCCGCGAAACATGACTTAATTTGTGTGGGGGCGGCCCTCCAGGCCCGCCCGGCCGCCGCTGAGCGGCGACAGCGATAACGGAGGCAAAAACGGTGACGAGTTGGGTTGTTTCAGTTTCATTCGGGCCATTTTTGGGGATATCAGCTATGAAATCCACCGGCGCTCCGATTTTGTTCACTACCACCCACGATCTTTTCTGTCTTAGCCACTTTCTACCACTTTTGTCCACATCTTACGCCTAACCGCTTTAGTGTCAATAGGAAATTAGGGGGTAGTGTACGGGTCATTTGTCTCAATCTTAAAAGCCCAACAAATTGCGGATTACTGCTTTGACGACTACAAGGGATGGTGTTTAGAGTTATGGTTCGCGCGGGAATAAGTCTAATGAAGAGAGCTGATGAGGCTGTGGAAAACGGCGAGTGGCGAACTTGATGTCAATAAGCTGCAACACCCGACGATCGTATTATCCCGTTAACTACTGAAAGCGTATAGCTTTCGCCAGCTGTGCCAGACCAACTCTTCACGTCGAAGATAGCGCCTGTGGGTGCGTGGTACGTGCGTATTCCGCGAATAGTCAGAGGCTTCCCCTGCGAACATAATTTGGGCTTTTCAGTGGCTTCCAGGAAGTAAGCGCCTTTCCCCGAACCTACGATCCTTGCACTTCCATCCGCCCCAACCAACACCGCAGATTTTTCATCGACCGCGATCTCGCGCGGGTGAGTAGACCAGCCGTCTTGAGCTATGCGGGCCAGAAAGCCCAAGCTGCGTCCCAGGCGATCTCGCTTTGCGAAATGAGTGTCAGTCAGCGTATTTTTGAGCAGCGACAGTTTCAAAAAGTGGTGGACCAGAGTTATCCGATAAAAATATGGATCATTCAGCACCTCGGCCGAGGTCAGATCGTTGTCGGTTGCCTTGTCTGCAAGCGCGCCATACACGAATTCTCCTAGAACCGCCAAGCCGGCGCTGGTGCCGCCGATGGGTTTACCTTGCACAATGTTCGCATTCAGCGCATCCTCGACGGGCGTACCCTTCCAGAAATTTACATAACGACCTTGGTCGCCGCCCGCGATGAAGATGGCCTGCGCCCTTCGAATGAGTGCCGCTACCTTCCTATCCTGGGCCGACGCCCGATCAGGAATCATTAGCGTGGATACTGAGTTCACTTTGCAAATTCCATTTATGTAAGCGTTGTAATCATCGCCGCCCTCAGCGCGCAGCACGAGGATATCGCCGCCCCCGGATTTGGCGCACAGCCAGCGAAAGGCTTCGTCGAGATCTGAGCCGCCGCCCAGCATGGCAATGCCGAAGACGAAGTTGTTTTTCGTCGGCTGGTCGTTGCCGACGTGAGAGTATTTGTAGTCCTGCGCGAAAACGGGAAGGTAGAACAGCAAAATCGCCATTAGTGCAGGAAGCACGCGCGGCGTTGTGGGAAAAGAGAGGAGCACGATCAGAATGCGCTCACGCTAGTACTCCGCCAGTTCCTTCATGGCCAAATACAAATCTTGCACTTGCGGCAGGATCGCGCTTTCCAGCACCGGCTGATATGCGACAAAAGTGTCTTTGGCAGCGACCCGCTTAACTGGCGCATCGAGATTTTCAAATAATTCGTCGGCGATTCGCGCGGCGATCTCCGCGCCGTAGCCCCAGCTCAGCGTGTCTTCGTAGGCGACAATCACACGATTCGTTTTCTGGACTGAAGCCGCAATCGTCTCCCAGTCGTAGGGATTTAGCGAACGTAAATCAATCAGTTCAATCTTGATCCCCGACTCGCGGTCCAACTTCTGCACCGCCTGCAAAGCGCGCGGCACTACCGCTCCGTAGGTGATCACCGTCAGGTCCGTCCCGGGATGGACGATTTTGGCTTTGCCAAACGGAATCATGTACTCGGGACCGGGATAAGCCGCGCGGCCATAGCTTTCGCGATAAAGGCGCTTGTGCTCGAGGAACATCACCGGATCGTCGCAGCGAATAGCGGTACGCAACAGGCCCGCGGCATCGAGTGCATTCGACGGAAAGATCACACGCATGCCCGGCGTGTGGGTGAAGATGCTCTCGCCACATTGCGAGTGATAAATCGCGCCACCGGTAAGATATCCGCCAATCGCCACGCGGATAACGCAGGGCGCAGAAAAATCTCCATTCGAGCGCCAACGCATGACCGGCAGCTCGTTGCGCAGCTGCATCATAGCCGGCCAGATGTAGTCGAAGAACTGGATCTCAGCGACCGGCTTCAGCCCGCGGACCGCCAAGCCCACAGCCCTCCCAACAATGCTGGCTTCTGCAATCGGTGAATTGAAAACACGGTCAGAGCCGAAATCGCACTGCAATCCTGCGGTCAACTTGAAGACCCCGCCTTTACCCTTGACCATCTTCTGGCGCAGATATTCTTCGCGGCTGCAGTCGGCTACGTCTTCACCAAAGATCACGATGCGCTCGTCACGCTTCATCTCGTCGCGAAGCGTCGCGTTGATCAGATCAGCCATCGTCTTCGGCGCGAGCTTCTTCTCTTGTACGCCCTGCTCCGTGGCGGTACGGGCATCCCCGCCCGTACTCACCTGCGTATCAAACGCAGGCGATGTGGGATCGAGATCAGGTGAATACAAATACTGCTTTATCGTCTCCGGTTGGGGCAGAGGCGCGGCGAGCACGCGATCCACTGCGGCCTGCAGCCCGTCATCGACTTCTTTCTCGAGCTGGTTTATTCGCTTCTCATCCAGAATGCCTTCCCGGATAAGAAACAACTGCATGCGCGAAATCGGATCTCGGGCAGCATCGCGCTGGCGTTCGACATCCGGACGATAAAGCTTTTCGTCATCCGACAATGAATGCGAATACGGCCGGATCACATGCGCATGAACAAACGAAGGCCCAACTCCCGCCCGGCAATGCGCCACCGCACGCGATAAAGCTCCATAGCTAACAACCGGATCGGTGCCGTCAATTTCTTCAAAATGAAAATTGGGAAAACTGGAAACCAGACGCGAAATATTGCCGCCCGCGGTTTGCACCTCGACCGGAACCGAAATCGCGTAGCCATTGTCCTCGACCAGGAACACGATCGGAAGCCGCAGATTGGCGGCAGAGTTCATGGCCTCCCAGAATTCGCCTTCGCTGGTGGTGCCATCGCCGAGCGAAACGTAGGTGACCTCGTCGCCATGAAATTGCACATCTTTGAATTCGCGGTAATCGCCAGTCGCCTTCTGCCCCGCGTTGGGATGCAACATGAAATATCGGCTGGCCTCGGCGCAGCCCACTGCATGCAGGATCTGGGTACCGGTGCAGGAAGACTGCGTAACCACGTTCAGACGCTTGTATCCCCAATGCGACGGCATCTGGCGTCCGCCGGAGCTGGGATCATCGGCTGCACCTACCGCCTGCAGCAGCATTTCATCGGGACTGGTGCCCAGGGCAAGACAAAGTGCGCGATCGCGATAGTAAGGAAAGAACCAATCGTATCCGGGCTTCATGGCGAAGCCAGCGGCGGCTGTGACCGCCTCATGCCCTGCGCCCGAAATCTGGAAGAAGATCTTCTGCTGGCGCTTCAGCATGATCTCGCGATCGTCGAGGCGTCGCGAGGTGTACATGACCCGGTAGATGTCGATGAGCTGCTGCCGGGACAGGCCTTCGTAGGTCTTGCCTGCCTTATTGGCCTCAGCAACAGCGCCGGATTTTCCGTGGCTCCGGGTAGGCATCGTCAGAGTTCGGCGCGAGCTATTTTCCGGCGCCAAGAATATTGTAAACCAGCTTTGAGGATCAGATTCCGACGTCAGTACATCAAGCTGGGTTCCCTCTCCGAACTGCTTCCGTCTAGAAAAACCCTGGTCTCGCGGCAGTCCGGTTCGAACCGGGTGAATGCTGACTACTGAGTGCGTTATTCTTGCTTCATGCTTCGTTTCAACCGCCAGTTCGATCCCGGATCGATGAAACTCGTGATCTTCGATTTGGATGGAACTCTCATTGATTCCCGTCTCGATCTGATCCATTCAGTGAACGCAATGTTGCGTAACTTTCAACGCCCGGAGTTGCCGGGAGAAGTTGTGGCTTCTTACGTCGGGGATGGCGCGCCCATGCTGGTACGCCGCGCGTTGGGCGATCCCGACGACGAAAAATTCCTTAAAGAAGCTTTGGATTTTTTCCTGGCATACTACCGCGAGCACAAGCTTGATTACACGAAGGCGTACCCGGGAATTCCAGAGCTGCTCGAGCAGATTCGGTCGAATGGATCGCACCGAAAGATGGCTGTGCTGTCGAACAAACCGGTGAATCCGTCGCGGGCGATCATCGAGGCCTTGGGTCTGGCCGGCTTCTTTGTGCAGGTGTACGGGGGCAACAGCTTTGAAACCAAGAAGCCCGATCCTTTGGGAGTAAACACTCTCTTGAAAGAAACCGCGACTTTGCCGGAGAACACGATGATCGTGGGAGACTCATCTATCGACGTGCTTACCGGCCGTAATGCCGGAATCGCTACCTGCGGCGTTACTTATGGATTCGCGCCCCATACTTTGTGTGAGGCGCCGCCCGATGTGGTGGTCGAAACCCCGCGCGAATTGGCAGAGTTGTTCGTGTAGCCCTCGATCCTTGACTCCAACCAACCAAACCACGACAGTCCCCTCTGTGTTTCCCCTGTGTTCCTCAGTGCCCTCTGTGGTTAACGCTTTTGCCTGCCTCTTCCTTTAAACTCGGTCACGGATGAACAATTCGAAAGAAAGCTTCACCCCAGCCGAACATCGCAAACTGCGCAGCCTGAAAGACCCGCACGGGATCCAGCGATTCTTGGACGACCAGCCTTATCATCTTGCCGACACGGCTTGGTCCCCGCGACGTGTTCTGCGCGAAAACACTTCTCATTGTTTCGAAGGGGCAACGTTTGCGGCGGCTGCTTTGCGCGTTAACGGATATCTGCCGCTGGTTATCGACCTCGAAGCCGAGCACGATACTGATCACGTGATCGCTGTGTACAAGCAACGCGGTCACTGGGGTGCCATAGCGAAATCGAATTACACCGGGTGCCGCTACCGCGAACCGGTGTATCGCACTCTGCGCGAACTCGCCATGAGCTACTTCGAGGTATATTTCAATCTGCGCCGGGAGCGCACGCTGCGAACTTTTTCCAATCCCGTAAACCTCGCCCGCTTCGACCGCCTTGGCTGGATGACCACCGACCAACATCTCTGGTTCATCGCCGAATACCTATTTACGATCCGTCACTTTCCGCTTCTGCCGCCGAAAATGGCGAAGCGACTGCATCGCCTCGACGATCGCTCATTTCGCGCAGGATGTTTGGGCCGAGCGGAGAAGTAGCTTCGTGACGCTGTCACTCGTTCAGAACTGCAGTTTCATTGAAAGCTGAATACTTCTCTGCCCGCCGCCACCGAGGACTGGATTGCCAAGACCTACATCCGAAGTGGCAGTAATGGGCATGTAACCGACGCTGCGACCGGTGGCGAGATTGATGCCGGTGGGAGCGGTGCTGCTCCGGTTCGGAGCCGCGTCAGCAAAAAATGAAACTGCAAGAGGATTGGCGAAATTCGGATGATTTGTCAGGTTAAAGAAATCGGCTCGAAGCAATAATTGCCAACGCTCGCTTAATGCGGTTGTTTTGGTCAGAGCCAAATCGAAGTTCCTATAGTTTGGCCCGATCAGCGAATTTCGGCCCAGAGTGCCATAGTGGCGAGTGCCGGGCTTGCAGGAGTCGGCAAAACCGTCACCTACGCTGCTTTGGTAGGTACATGGCACCTGGAAGGAATTCAGATTGAGAAAATTAGCCGGATTACTGGTGTTGTATTGAATTGGTCCCACCAGATCCGGACGATCATAGAATTCTCCGCTTCCGCTGTAGTCATCAATAAAGTTGTAGTTCATCGAGAACGGGTGGCCGCTCATCAGCGTCAAGATGCCGCTCACTGACCAGCCTGCACCCAACTTTTCGTGCGCTCCCCACTTCGGCAAATCATAGGTGCTCGACCACACAAAGCGGTTTCTCACATCGAAGTTCGAGGGGCCCTTATCTGCCTGGACGTTATTGCTGTTCTGGGGCATTGACGCGTTCGGCACAAAATCCTGGCTGTCGCTGGCAGTGTCAATCGAATGTGCCCACGTATATGCAAGCTGCTCACTGAACCCATGAAAGTTCTGTTGCGTGAACGAAACCTGCATGGAGTTGTAATTAGACGTCGCCGAGGCCTCGAGTTCATTCAAATAAAACGGACCGAACGGCTCCAGCGGGCTCATCGGAGCTAAGTTGGAGAACTTTCGCAATGTGCCATCATTTATACAAGTGCAGGACAAATCCGCCGCTGTGATCTGGGCTTGCGTGGGCTCGTTCAAATCGCGCAGACGGAGCAGCTTGCGACCTGCTGAGCCGACATATCCGACCTGCAAAATGCCATTCCGGAACAACTCTTGCTGAACATTCAGGTTGTAGTTGTAAACATAGGGCGTGCGCATGTTCTTGGGCACAGTAGAAGCATCGCTGGTCACGTCCCTCACAAATATCGGCGTATCCGGGGCCAGTAGCGGGCTTCCGCTGGCGGGTTTTAAAATCTGCACTGGAGCCGCGCTGATCGGATTGTAGGCAACACCCGCGTTAAACGAATTTTCGTAAATTTGGCCGGTGAAAGCGTCTTGAGAAAAATCATCGTAGAAGACGCCGAATCCGGAACGCACAACGGTCTTGCCTTTGCCGGTCACATCCCAGGCAATGCTGAGGCGCGGAGCAAAATTGTTCAGGTCCTTGTTGTAGAGCGGATTTCGCGCGACGAGCCCAAGCGTCGGGTCATACGCGGTCATCAATCCATTCTTCTCATGGATCACGCCGAAATAATCCCATCGCAGGCCGGCATTGACCGTGAGACGATTGCTCAGGCGAATTGAATCCTGAACGTAAAAACCCTCACTGTCTTGCATCGCATGCCTGTTTGTATTACCAACTTGCTGGCGCGGAGAGAACAGGACGGTATTTGCAAAGGTCCCCTGCAAGAAGTCGGAAAGGCTATTGAAAACCAGCACGCCCCGTCCACTGAAATCATTGAATGACGTAACCGCAGTCCTGCGAAATTCGAAGCCGGCCTTCACATTGTGCTTACCCGAGACCCACGTGTAGTTGTCAAAGAGCTGCCAATTCGTATCCACACGATTGCGCGGATTTGAAAACGGTGATGAGCCGAGGTTGGAGAGTTGTCCGAAGCGAATTGTGGGCAAGCCGAAATCGTTGGGATTGGTGACACCGGTATCCATGTGCAGCGTCTGCTCGGGATTTCCAAACACGCTGGCATCAGCCGCATAGAACCCGTTGCGATAGCGGTTCCAACCCAGGCGCGCTTCGTTGGTCTGATTCGGCTTGACCGCCGTCACCAGGCTGATCGAAACCAGCTGCGTTCTTATCGGCGCATAGGTGTTGGTCCCCGGCAAATTATTCCCTCCGGCTAGACCCAGGGGGAAACTCTGATTGCTGTTGCCAAAAAAATAGCGGCCGCTAAGCTGACTATTATGGCTGAGAGTCTGATCCAGCTTAACAATCATGCTATCGACGTTGTTGTAGGCTGCCGCGGCATCGGCCGAGTTCGGAGATCCCGCTGAGGCGCCCGCAAGATTTGCCAGCGGCCAGATGTTTGTTCCGCCCGAGCACTTCGCGGTTGAATTGCAGAAATTAAAAAAATTAAGAATGGCCGGATTGATCACCCCCGCGGGTTGGTTCTGAATACACGCGATGATTGATGCGGTGCACTGCGACGGATCGCTTCCTGGAATACTGGTTACCGCCTGGAAATAATCGTTGGCTGCGCTCGCGCCGTTCGCAAGACCAGCGTTCAGCGTCGGCACCACGTTCAAAGACGTAATAGCCAGACCTTCCCTTTGTCCCTCATATGACAGATAGAAAAAAGTTTTGTCCTTCACGACGGGGCCGCCGATAGCGCCACCGTACTGGTTGTTGCGAAATGCATCTTTCGGGCCTGAGGAGTTGAAATAATTGCGCGTGTCCAAAACAGAGTTGCGAAAATCCTCGTAAGCTGCCCCATGAAAGGCGTTGGTACCGCTCTTGGTGACAATATTCACCACCGCGCCAGAATTGCGGCCGTACTCTGCCTCGAAATTCGAAAGCACCTTGAGTTCAGCAATTGCATTGAGCGGCAATACCGTCCCTGGAGTACCAAAAACTCCGCCCTGGTTGATCGCCGGCAAGTTACGATACCCGTCATTCATGTCTGTGCCGTCGAGGAGGAAATTATTAGCGCGACCGCGATTGCCGTTCGCGCTGAAAAGTCCATACGAGCCCGGTGAATCTCCGCCGCCATTCGGCTCGCCCGCTGCGCCTGGCACCATAATCAGCATCTTCGTGTAATCGTCGCCATTGATGGGCATGTCGACGATTTGCTTTTCTTCGAACTGGCCTCCCAATGTGTCGGTCGACGTCTCTACTTGCGGCAACGACTCGCCGGAAACCTCGACCGTAGTAGCCACTTGACCGGCTTTTAATGCCACGTCGACCCGCTTTTCAGCAGCAACATCAACTGCAATGGCCGTTATCGCAGACGTCTGAAAGCCGCTTTGCGAGATCGTGACGGTGTATGTCCCTATTGGCAACTCGGGGACGGCATAGCTGCCGTCAGCGCTGGTTTGGCTGGTTCGCTCCAGGCCGGTATCGACGTTGCGAACCGTCACTTTGGCCCCTGCAACTACTGCGCCCTGAGGATCGGTGACCGTCCCCAGAATTGTTCCACGGAAGGTTTGGGCGATCAGCGAGCCGGGGATGAGAAGCAGCAGAAACAAGAATCCAAGAGTTGCCCTAGGCTTCATAAAGCCCCCTTTGCGATAACAATGAACGGATGGGACGCGATTGTAGCGCAAGTGAGCGTGGGTCTTCCAGCAACAAAACGTGGCTCGCGGTTCAAGATTCCGCGTTAATAGATCGCAAGCGCATACCTAAACGTTTCTGCGCCGCATTATTTTCGAGTACGCACTGCGAGCAAAACTCAAACGCACTAATGCGATTGGAGAGTTGTCTGAAGAAAGGCCACTCCGGAAAAGAAACTAGAAGTTAAACGCCAGTCCGCCGCGCACGGCACGCGCGGACTGCACTAGATAAACAGTTCGGCCGTCCTGACCGAAGACCGGAACATATCCCTGGGCGAGAAGGTTCCGGATTTCGACGACTACGTCCATGTGTCCCTGAAGAGCGTGGGTGCATGGGACCGGCTGTTTGAAGAAAACATCCAGGAACGGATCGGCCTGTCCGGCAGAGGTATTGAACATATCAACCTGCGTGAGCGCGCGACCACTCGTCCATCCATAAGAGGCGATCCAGCGCATCTTGGTATGAGGAGTCGTACCGCTCAGTTTTCCAGAAATCGCGTGCCTGTTTCGGATGACGCTCTGGTCGCGCACGCTTTCCAGGGTTGTGGTTTGCCGGTTCAGGTCAAGCACACCGCCGTAGCTATAGTTCGCGGTGGCGGTGACATCGGACGTTAGCTTGCGTTCCAGGACCAGCCTCATGCCATGTGTATCCAGATTTCGACCTTCGTAGGTGAATGTTCCGGAATAGACATCGGGCAATACGTCTCCGGCGCTGGATGCAAATTCTCCGACACCGATTAGCGCAGGGTCGCTAAGCCGGTCGGCATATACGGCGAACTGCATGCGGGTATCGCCCTCGCGATGCGACAGCGCGATTTCCTGATGGTGCGCTCTCTCAATCGCGGAAGAAAAACCCGTCATGCTCACTCGTGGATCCGACTCGCTCAAATCGGCAGGAGAAGTCTCAAAGCCCTTCTCTTCGCGGGTATCGGGACGCGAGGTCGAATAACGATACTCCAATACCGTATCTGACGAGAGGTGCGCGGCGACCGTGCCGAACGGCCGGAACGCCGTAACCCGGCCCATGAATTGGACAGTTTGCAGTTCGCTGCCAAACTTCAGTTCGAGCACATCGCCGAGTGCGACGTCGTCGGAGGTGGTAAGAGCAAGCGCCTCGAGCTGCGCGTTGTGAATTCCAATATCCGGCGAAGACAGCCGCCGCATGGTGAATGCAACCTCCGGCGTGGATCCATTCGCCATTCGGTGCTTATAGGAACTGCGCAGGACGGCATTGGGCAAAGCCGAACCGTATCCCACATTTCCGTTGAAGGTCAAAGTCCCGGAAGCGAAGACCGACTTTTCAACCGTAAAGCCCGTGCTCATATCGGAAATTGAGCCAAAGCCCTGCGAAGGCGCGCCGGCAACAAAGGAAAGAGTCCCTTTCAGGTCGGTGGATGTCGTCTTGTCAGCCACCATCACTGGAGAGCCATCAGGCAGGATGCGAAGAACCGGGCGATTAGCGCTGGAACGCAGCACCCAATCCCAATCGCCATCCTCCGAAGTTCCCCTTCGCGGTGTGAATTGAAGCGCGTCAAAAACTGTAGACAAGGTCAGGTTCAGCAGAACGCTCGCCCCGGCTTTCAGGCTGATCTTCTCCCGCAGAGTCGGAAGGAAGGCGGGGGCTGAAACTTTGACGCTGTAAACTCCCGGAACTAAGCCGATGGCGCTGAAAAGGCCCTTATCGTCAGTGACCAGTCTAAAAACCTGCGACGCCGTTCCCAGCACTTCGACCAGCGCGCCGGTCTGAGGCGCGCCGGCTGAATTGCGTACGTAACCGATTATCGAGGCGGATTTATCGGCGCACCAGGACGGCAGCGTCAAACTGAGCGCGACC
>Ga0102924_1006635_pt1 | contig 10818 bp, 10 predicted proteins | sample PaiPotPPM11metaG_FD_80116 | JGI IMG/M metagenome (GOLD analysis project Ga0102924, IMG submission 80116) | Iron sulfur acid spring bacterial and archeal communities from Banff, Canada, to study Microbial Dark Matter (Phase II) - Paint Pots PPM... ...
CCTTGACCCAGCGCGTAATGCTGTCGCCCGTTCCTCGTGAGGGAACCTCCACCGCCAGGCGAAGCTCGACGCCGGGCGTGCCGTCGCCGGTGGCGAACGTCCGCGGGTCATCGCTGAGGCGGCCGGTGAGGGTGATGCTGATCGGGTTCATGGCTACTCCCTGGTGCCGTAACCGGGAGGGCCGGCCGCTCTGGCGGCGGCCTGGGGCTGTGGTGCCCTTCCCGGCGGTCAGCTCCTCGCGCCGGGCCAGGAAGGGCCCGGCACACCGGGACGCCCGGACGGCCAAGATGTTTTGCGAAGCAAAAGATCTCTGGGCGGCCGGATCAGCGGCCCGGTTGCGGGACCGACCGCCCGGCGCAAGCTGGCCGTAGCCGGGAAGGGAAGCAGCCTCAGGTCGGGGCTGAGGGCCAACTGCCCTGTCACCTAGACCGGCGAATCACGTATGTCACGGGTGTGCGGACCCTCGGCCCACGTGGTAGCCGCGAGACGCAACTGCTCCATCCACGAGACACGCCTACAGGCGAAGGAGTGTCGCTAACAGCGTGAGGCGAGCGCTTATGGCACGATTAGTCGCGCTCAAGCACTTGCGTTGCTGTCAAGCGGGGTTGTGCGGGCGTCAGCGCTGGATGGTTCCTCTTGTCCGTATTACCCGTCTTGTTACTTTTGCGTGGCCAGGCTTGGGTTTGCATAACTACTTCAGAGGTGATCACTACGTCTCGCTGGTACAAATGTGACCTTCAGGTTGCGACTCCCGGATGGCACTTCGCATTGCCGTCGGGCCAATCATATGACTTCGATAGTGGAAGCGATCGCGCTGCTTTTGCCGATGCCTATATGGCACGCTTGAGAGAGAAAGGCATTGATGTAATAGCCTTAGCTGATCATCATTCCGCCTCTTGGCTCGGCGAAATGCAAGCCGCGGGCGGACGTGCGGGAATTACCGTCTTCCCTGGAGTGGAAGTGACAACGGGATCTGGCTCAGATGGTGCCCATCTGGTGCTGATCGGCGATCTCGATAAGACAGAGCAGGACATCGAGACCCTGCTATCCGCGACGTGCGGTTTTGATGAGCGCGATAATCCGAGATTTAATCCGTCGACGAAAAGGGACCCGGCACCCTCGCCGCATTCTATCTCGGACATCCTCGCACGACTGCCAGAAGGCTGGCTCGCGTTCGCTCCGCACGTGCTCGGCAAAAAAGGTCTTGCGTCGAAAGACACTGCGAAGAGCACCATTAGGTGGAAGGCCCTTCACCATGACAGACTGTCTGCCATCGATGTTGGGCACGATGGGGATGATCAAGGTATTGCCCAAGATGACAAAGGATTTAATCACAGATTCCGCACTCGGGATCTGCAGGACTTCCCGTGCCTAGAGCGTTTGGCATTCATCAGCACCTCTGACGCATACAACCTTGAGAGCCTCGGGAGCCGGTTCACCTGGATTCGGATGAATCAGCCTTCCTTGGAAGGACTGCGTCAAGCATGCATCGACCATGCAGCGCGAATTATTCGCGATAGCGATAGTCGCCTTGAACGGGTACCTGATCCCAATAGAGTTGAGCATGGTTGGATCGAACAGGTGACTTTAGAAGGAAGCCTTGGAAACTCCTCCGCACCGCTCAATATCAACTTCGATCCTCGGCTAAATGTAATTATTGGCGGTCGCGGCGCAGGTAAATCAACCGTGCTAGCTGCACTTCGCGAGATCTACGGTTCGAGGAATGAGTTGCCTGACTCCTTGCGTAAGGAGGCAGACGATTTCGTCATGCGCATCTTCGGATCAGCGCAACTTAATGGCACTCATCACCTACCAATATCCGGGGAGGGTCAGGAGGCTCGCTGGTCCCTGAACAGTGGTTCGACGACTGTCCGTGGGAACACTACGACAGCCACCTCATTCCCTGTCAGGCTGTTTAGCCAGAGAGAGCTTTATGAGCGCACCAAATCAGATGCACAGGATCCGTATGCAGCTTCTCGTAACCTGCTGACGCTGATTGACGAGACTCTGGCAGCAGAAGGTAGCGGCTCACAATCAGAGTTCAATCGTGACTGCTCCATAGCCGAGAACCGTTGCGAGCAGGCAGTGCGAGCGCGCCAGCGCCTCGAAGAAGCCCTTGGGCAGCGTGATGATCTGACAGCGCGAGCAGCCGAGCTCAGGAATCAGATTGCCGCGCTGGACGATGCCAATTTGACCCAGCGACGTGAGCGGAACGCCCGTCTTATGCGCGAGCGAGCCGACCTCGAATCTGAGGCCACGCAGCTTGGGCAGATCCTCAATGATCTGAAGCTTCACATCGAGCCACTGGTGACGCCGGTTGGCGACTCGATGGTTGAAGATGAGATAGAGGAGGGAACTCAGGAGGCTCATAGGCACCGACTTGGGCAGGTACGTACGAGTCTGCATGAAGATCTCCTCGCAGCTATCAATCGCGCGGACTCGGCACTCAAATCTGCAGAAGCCGCCAGACAACACGGGTTGTGGGCGGACGAAGTCAACCGGGCCGTTACAGATGACGCCGATTGCCAAGCGCAGCTCGCTGCGCTCGGAGTCCACCCCGAACAGTACATGAAACTACGCGATGACCTGGCGGCCACGGAAACTGCATTGTCAGAACTGAGCCAGCGCCAACACGAACTGGCCTTGCGAGTCGATGATGAGGAGAACGCTTGGACCGCGCTGGCCACGCTTCATGAGACCCGTGGACGCCGCAGACTTCACCTCGTCAGGAAGGTGCAGCGACGCAGTTCGACGCTTCGGTTTGAACTCTCCGAGAAAGCGGACTGGATCGGTTGGGTCAACGCTGTGAGAGAACTTCTCAACCTGAGAGCCGACGGCTATATAGATGACGTGCGCGCTGTTGGCCAGTGGCTCTGGGCAGGAGCGCCACACGAGCTTCATCATCGGCTTAGCGTGTGGCGGGGAGCTCTTGTTAATGAAAGCCGCGACAAGCGCCGGGTAGTGGAGCAGACAATCGCCAAATGCAGAAAAGCGTGGTGGGAACGCCTCTGGCGCTTTGATTCCGCAGTCCGCCTGCGCTTGGCCACGCTTATGGCAGGCGATGTGATAGCCATGCGGTTCCTCAAGAATGGCGGCAACCAAGACCACGAAGAAGACTGGCAAGATGTGTCAACCGGGTCGCCCGGTCAGCGTGGTGCTGCGATGTTGAGTTTTGTCCTTCATCAAGGTAGCGAACCACTAATTCTTGATCAACCCGAGGACGATCTCGACACGGCTCTGATCTCCCAGTTGATCGTTACCGAGCTACGCCGAAGCCGCTGGAGCCGTCAACTTATAGTCGTTACGCATAATGCCAACATTCCCGTCCTAGGAGACGCTGAACAAATAGTTGTGATGGAAGCTCGAGGTGGGAACCTTAGAGTACGGCAGACGCAAGGCATGAGGCATACCGGACCCTTGGAGAATGCAGCAGTTCGCAAGGACATCCAAGAGGTCATGGAAGGCGGCGTGGCGGCTTTCATCATGCGAGAAAGGCGATACGACAACGAACTCAGCCAGTATCGCCGCGATCTCGACTCAGTCAGCACCAAGGCCCGCTGACCTTGTAGATTCAGACTCCTCTGTCTCTCTTCTTCGCGACTTGCGCCGTCGGATGATCGGACCCGGAGTCGCGCAGATCTGTGCAGGTAGTTGATTAGGCATCTTTGAGAATCCGCATGCGTCTTGGCAACAATCGGAGTGGCCTGGAGTATCTACGCCGTCGACTGCACGTTCTCTGCGGGTTCCAGAATGCCGGGACCCGCAGAGACTCACGGCGTTAGGACGGCGCGGCGATCTGCATGGCCGATAGCGCACTGTGCGCCGAGATACGACCTGTGCGGCAACTGCTAAAGGAAGGTCGAACCAGGCGGCCGCGTAGTCCGCTCCCCTCCGATGGACGCTCTAGCGGCACCGCCACGAAGGGGTGGACTATCCGGAGCTTGCGGCGCACCTAGGCGTGTAGGCATCCTCGGCGGCCGGATGATGGGCATCGGTAGGGTCCGTCGCGGTCAGCGGGGACGCCAGATCAGTGTGTCCGGCATGACGATCGGTCGATTAGTAAGCTCACCGGTGACGGGCTTGGCGTGCGAGAGTTGTTTCTTTGTGGAGAGAGCGGCTGATGACCAACAGGGCACCCGCGGTGCCGCGGCTGTATGTTTCCGCGCCTAGCGACCTCGACCTGCGCCCGCTCCTCGACGGCCTGAAGCGGCGCGGGACTGAGCCATATGTGCTCTCCGATGTGGCCAGCCTTGGTGCCGACATCGTGCAGAGCCTGCGGCTAGCGATTGAGACTGCTGATCGAGTTCTCGTTGTCCTGGGCGACGAACCAGCGCTCAATCCGGTCTTCGAGGCCGGCAGCGCCGTCGCGCTGGGCAAACCTGTCCTGGTCATCGCTGCTCCTGGCGCGCTCGTTCCCTCGGACCTGACAGGGCAGCTCATCACTCAGGCCCGGCCCGACGACCTCGATGCGATCAACTACGCGCTGGACCATGCCGAGAGACGTGCGTCGTTGCCAACTCGCCCCGTCCGCACGGCCCGTCCTGCAGGACTCCCACTCGGGCCGGCCGAAGTGGACCGACTGCTTGGCAGGTTGCGCAGTTACAGCCCGACGGAAAAAGACTCCATTGCAGTGCTCCTGGAGGCGATCGAAGCTAGCGGTGGAGTAGGAGTCGTCAGTACCGGCCCCGGCACGGGCTTCGACCTCGGTGTCTGGTCTGATGACCTGGACGCGATCGGTGGCAACCCCCTGCTGGTGGAGCTGAAGCGATCGCTCACTCGTGGGGCTGTGGATGAGGCACTACGCGCCCTCAGCGCCCACCCGACCGCGCGTCTAGCACTCCTCGTATATCTGGAGCCGTCGCCGGGAGAAAAGCGATCATCGCGCGACGAACTCGATCAGGCCAGGTTTCCTGTCCTGGTCATCTCCCTTCAGCAGCTCCTCCTGCGAATGACATCCGCCAGCTTCGCCGAAGTCGTCCGTGACATGCGGAACCGGAGCTCTCACGGGCTGGGGCCGTCATGACGGCCATCGACCGTCATCAGATCGCCAAGCTCCTGGCTGAAGGCGACCGGGCAACGACTACTACAGCCCGAGGACGCGCCCTGGAGGATCTCATCGTCTACCTCTTCGAGCTGATCCCTGGTATTACCGTCACCGCACGGAACGCCCTCAACGCATTCAAGGCCGAGGAGATCGACGTGGCTTTCTGGAACGACGGCGATCCCACAGGTCTGCGTATGTTCGACCATATTCTCCTAGTCGAGTGCAAGAACTGGACCGCGCGGGCGGGCTATCCAGAGCTTGCGCTATTCAACGACAAGTTGACCAGCCGCGGTCGCCCGATGGGGATCTTCGTCGCCGCAGCAGGAATCACTGGAGATCCGAGGGACCGCACTGCAGCGCACGAAGTGCTTGCCCGGGCACTCCAGCATGGCCGGGAGATCATCGTCCTCACGCGCTGGGAAATCGAGAACCTAGAAGACACCGACGACCTCGTCCTGCTGCTGAAGCGGAAACGCGCGCAGTTGGCTGTCTCGGGAACAATCTTCGAACAGTAGCGAATCACATCACTGAGTAAAGCCCATTGAACAGTTTGCATGCACATAATGATCCTTCTCGAGCGACTCACCGCGCCGTGTGGCTGGCAGCCGGTGCATTCAGCGGATAGGGATCGTCGACCGGAAGCGGCGGAGATCACGGAGCGTTTTTCATCCTGGTCCTGAGGCGCGCGGGATACGGGCTGGTTACAGGCGGCATGTCGGCTGGCGGCAGGACGAAGCCCCTGGCAGGTGAGCGATCACCACAATCAGTCCACCCGACCAGAGGCCTCACATGCTGTTCTATCGTGCCGCGCTGCCGCTGTCCCGCCAGACCCTGTCCTACGTCGCCGGGATCATCCGCCGGCGCCGCGCCGCGATCGGGTCGTGCTGGCGCAAGCTGAACCCCGGTCGGCAGGCCCTGCTGGTTCTCGTCCATCTGCGCAAGGGCGAGACCCTGGCGGAGCTGGGCGCCGGGTTCGGCCTCGGCACCGCCACGGCCTGGCGCTACGTCACCGAGACTGTGCGGCTGCTGGCCGCCCGCGCCCCGAAGCTCGCCCCGGCGCTGCGCGCGGCGAAGAAGGCCGGGCACGCGTTCGTGGTGATCGACGGGACGCTGATCGCGATCGACCGGGTCGCCAAAGACCGGCCGTTCTACTCCGGCAAGCACCGCCGCCACGGCATGAACCTGCAGGTCATCTCCACCCCGTCCGGCGAGATCCTCTGGGTGTCCGGGCCGCTGCCCGGCAGCGTGCACGACCTGACCGCCGCCCGGATCTGGGGCATAATCCGCGAACTGGCCGCCGCCGGGCTGATCACCCTGGCCGACAAGGCCTACATCAGCGCCGGCGAGCACGTCTTAACTCCCTACCGCGGCCGCGGCAAGCCGGAATCCCAGAAAGCCGCCAACCATGCCCACGCCCGGCTGCGCGCCCCCGGCGAGCGGGCCAACGCCCAGCGCAAGACCTGGCACATCCTGCGCAAACTCCGCTGCTGCCCCTGGGAAGCCGGGCAGATCGCCAAAGCCATCCACGTCCTTCAAACCCGAGAGATCGGAGGATGAAAGAGGCTCACGGAGTGTGGCCGAAGCCCTGGGTGGCACCGGCGGTCGGCGGCATGGCTCGCTGCTGGCCATACGCGGCGTGGGGGCTACTGTTCCTCGTGGTAGTAGGAGTCGACCGAGGGCTGGCCGGTGTACCCGGGCCCGGCTGATCATCGGCGCCGAGGTAGGTGTACGGGAGGCTGAGCTTGTCACCGACGTAGTGCAGGCCGTGGACGCAGGTGATCAGATCAAAAGGCCCGGTCCGGTATTCAGGTCACCGCGGACGCGGTGAGTTGCCGTCTTGCGGCGAGCGTCACAACGGCGCGCGATGTTCACCGGTCCGGTTCCGGCGCGGATGCCGGAGTTACGGACCGTCGATTTCGGGAGCGTGTGCCAGGCTCACGGCATGGCTATCTCTATCGATTCCGCAGCGGCTCCTGGCAGCGCCGAAGAGGCCCTAGCCGTCGTTGATGCCGTTCTGGCCGCCTCGGCCGGGGACGAACTCGACTGGATCGAATGGAAGCGCAGCCTCGATCTGCGCGACAAGACCGTGCGCGGGATCCTCGCCCGGCACATCCTTGGCATGGCCAACCGGCTGCCCGCACAGGCTTCGGCCCATGTCGGCGGTCGGGCCTTCGTGATCGTAGGGGCGGAGCCTGGGAACCGCTGCGGGGTAGCGGCAGCGGATCCGGCAGACCTGTCGCAGGGCATTGAGTCGTTCCTGGGACCGGAGCGGCCTTCATGGACAATGCAGTACGACGATCGCGCCGACGTGACAGTCCTCGTGCTGACCGTGGCAGCGCCCCAGCCGGGGGACCCGATGTTCACCCTGCACAAGGAACTGCCGGTGGTGTCGCCAGCGGGAAAGCAGAAAGAGTACCCGCGCGGGACCATCTTCATCCGCTACCTCGGCCGGACGGAGGTAGCCAGGCCGGAGGACATCCGTGCCCTGCTAGAACGCTATGTTGCGCCCTTCCGGGACGCAGACGCTCTGGCCCAGGAAAGCGTCGTGATCGCCCGGGCAAGGCAGGCGGCAGAACACCGGGACCGGCGCAAGCGCGCGCTGCTGGACCTCCTGAGCCTGGTCAACGAGATCTTCTTCAAGGCCTACCAGGTCAACAACCCTGGCCGGTGGCGATGCAAGGAACAACTGGACCTGCACTCGCACCTGATCGACATGGATACCGATCTGCAGTACTGCCGGATGCTGGCCGGCGCAGGACAGGGAAATGAGGCGTTTGCCATGGCGACCCAGGCTCGGAACGAGGTCGAAGCCGAGTTGCGCAAGCTGGCACCAGACACCTGAGACCTAGAGAGGCGCCACCACGCCCGCAAACGCAGAACGACAACCCTGCGTCATGCAGAGAAATGAGCGGCAAAGTCAGTGAAGCACCCGGATCGGTTCCATGTGCCTCATGCGACGGTGTGCCGTGGGTATGGCGATGGCAGGCGTTGGCGTAGCTGGCCGACTGTCTCGGGCTCATCTACCAGTAGTTGATATCCATGCAAGCGGATGATCGCCATGCATGTCCAGGTCGAAGTGGGAAACTGCATTCGTGACTGTTGGATCCGTTTCGTTTGATGCGCTTACCTCGGCTGACCTGATAGTCGACCGCACGTACCCTAGCGGAGCGACTGGGGGCCTTCGCGATGAGCCGCTGTCTAAGCTGCTGCCGGTGCGCAACCTGGGCGGCTTCCGGCCGCACGGAAGGCCGACCAAGCTGGTCGCGCTGTACACCAGCGGTGAGGAGCCCGACTGGCCCGACGCTCTTGACCCCTATACCGGGATCTTCGTCTACTACGGCGACAACCGGTCTCCTGGCCGGGCGCTGCACGAGACTCCCGGCAGGGGCAACCTGCTGCTGAGCAATGTGTTCGAATGGGCGCACGCCAATTCTGCCGAACGCGCGAGAGTCCCCCCGTTCCTGCTGTTCGACAAGCCGGGGACGGGCGGCCGGGACGTACGGTTCCGGGGACTGCTGGCACCGGGATCGGACCGGATGAGCGGCGAGGAAGATCTCGTAGCTGTATGGCGGACCACGCGTGGGGAGCGCTTCCAGAACTACCGCGCGCGGTTCACCGTCCTGTCCGTACCATGTGTTCCGCGAGCCTGGATACAGCAGCTGATAGCCGGCCATCCGTTGGGCACACACTGTCCGGGCCCCTGGCGGGCGTGGGTGGAATCCCGGACTTACACTCCGCTTCTCGCCCCGCCAACGGTGATCATCCGTTCCCGAGAACAGCAGCAGCCCTTGCCGCCCGACAGGCCGATGCTGGAACTGATAGTCCGGCATTTCAGCAGCCGACCACACGATTTCGAGCAGTTCGCTGCGGACCTGTGGCGCGTGAGCCAACCCAACGTCGACCGGATCGATGTCACTCGCCCCTGGCGCGACGGCGGCCGCGACGCCATGGGCGAGTACCTGCTGGGTCCGCGGGCCGATCCGGTCGCGGTGGAGTTCGCCCTGGAGGCCAAGTGCTACTCCCCCGCTCACAGCGTAGGCGTCCGGGAAACTAGCAGGCTGATTTCCCGGTTGCGGCACCGGCAGTTCGGCGTCCTGCTGACAACTTCACATCTCGACGCCCAGGCTTACGGCGAGATCAGGGAAGACGGTCACCCGGTCGTCGTCCTCGCCGGCCGTGATATCGCAGACATGCTCAAGGCTCGTGGCCTAGACAACCTTGCCGCACTTCAACGTCATCTCGAAGATGTGTATCCGCCTCGCCGATGAACGCGACGGCCCCGCATAATTTAAGCATGCGCATAATGATCATCCAGGCGCGGAATAGCTCACCAGCCGACCATTGATCAGGCCGCCCATAGCGGCGGATCTCGCGCCCATGCAGCCGACCTGCGTCATCCCTGGCCGCGACCCCGTCTCCGGCTCGTCTGGCCGCCCAAACGGGCTAAACTCTGGAACCCAGGACTCTGGAACCCAGGCCGGCGCCCGGCGCCCGCCAGACTCTCAACAGGCGCAGGGTCATGGACCTTGGCGCCGGCACGCTGGCCACTGCGGCGGCTCGGGCGGCCGCCGCCGCGGCCCGAAGGCCAGGATCATGGCGGCAGGCCATCCGACGAAGGTGATGCCGCCGATCAGGTTGACCAGGAACACCAACGCGAGCTGGTCCACCCCCCGGATTGCCCCGATGAACGTCGGCAGCAGGTAGATGGCGCACAGCACCATCATCAGTAACACCCAGAAGGCGGCGCTGTTCGCAAGGGCTTGCAACCTTGGCCCCTCCTTTCTGAAGCTTGCCAGAGGCCGGAAAGCGGCAACTGCCGGCGTGAGCCGAACGCTTCCTAGCTCAGGCTCGCCGTATCGCCCAGGCTGTCGCAACTTGAATTGTGGATAACTGTGGCCCGGTCTGCTTCATCCACAGCTCCTCGTCCACGGCGTGACGTGATCAGCTCCGGGGTTAGGGGGCAGGCCCGGCTCGGCGTCGCGACGCGGCTGCCTGATGCGCCCCAGCACGTGGAGCTGGGTGATCACGCGCCTGAGCTGCCCTGGCGGACACCACCGTCCGTGCCGGGAAATCACCGCCGCCCCGGCCAGGCGCCTGCGGCGCGTGCGCATGGTGCTGCCGCAGGCTGGCCGCTGCTCGGGCCGTCGGCAGCGCCTGGTGCAGGTGTTCGGCCGCCGTGAGCGCCGCAGCCGCTTGTGCTGCGTGCTGCTGGGCCTCGCGCAGTTCCGCCACGGCACCGGCCAGACCCGCCAGGCTGCCCGCCAGCCCCGCCGCAGCGACAGTTCCCCCGGTCGTGGCCGTGCCCGCTAGTGCGACCAGTCTGGCCGCCGCCCGAAGCCCGTCACCGGCTGAGCTGCGGCACGGCAGCCGACCGTACCCGGTCCGGGCGGCTCGATCGTAAGCCTCCGCCGCGCGCCGCAGCCTCGGGCTGCCAACCATCCGCGCGGCGACGTGCAGCGCGTCGCCCGCCGCCCACGCGGCGTCTGCCCCGTCCGCCGGATCACCCCCGGCGCAGCGCCGGATGTGCTCGGCCGCCGCGGCCGCCTGCCACGCCGCGTGCTCGTAGATCGCGTTCCGCTCCGCCGCGGTGAACCGGAACGATCCGGAACGATCCGGCGCACCACCCCGCCCCCAATGACACCTTCGGCGCAGCCGCGGCAGCGTCAGATCCGCAGCCAGCCGGGCGCCGCCGTACCAGCACGCCGCCCCGTCTCGCCCGGCGTGGCCGGGCAGCGTCACGGAGTACCCGGTGACCTGGCCCGGTTCAGCGAGGC
>Ga0102924_1006636_pt1 | contig 10816 bp, 8 predicted proteins | sample PaiPotPPM11metaG_FD_80116 | JGI IMG/M metagenome (GOLD analysis project Ga0102924, IMG submission 80116) | Iron sulfur acid spring bacterial and archeal communities from Banff, Canada, to study Microbial Dark Matter (Phase II) - Paint Pots PPM... ...
CCTCGGCTTCGCCGCCGCGCGGCCGCTCAGTGCTGGCCGGAGCGCGCGCCTCGGCTTCGCCGCCGCGCGGCCGCTCAGTGCTGGCCGGAGCGCGCGCCTCGGCTTCGCCGCCGCGCGGCCGCTTAGTGCGCGACGCCGTAAGTTCGTCGGGGGTCTATCAGCCTGCCTTGGGCAGGCTGGACGGCCGGACGGGCTTCTTGGCCCGCCTCCCGACGTGCTGGAGCAAGCCGAGCAGGTAGCTCTTCGCGTAAGATACCGGGTCGAACGGAATCGAGATGTGTTCGTGGGTGATCAGCCACCTGTCGTTCGATCGCCGGAGGCACACGGTTTCTCGCACCCAGATCGACGGCACCGGGCCAGCTAGGCCCTTACGCTGTCCTGAGTCCAGGTGCAGCATGTTCGCGAACGCGGTGTCCTCGCTCGTCACGATGGTCAGGTCGTGCGTTTCCAGGGTGATGGGGCCTTTGTAACCGTCGAACCACCGCAGGAAGTTGCGGCGTACTTCTTCGGTTCCGGCGAACCGGAGCGGAGGGACCGCGTCGTAGTAGACGATGTCGGGTGAATAGAACGAAAGGAGCCGGTCGATGTCCTTCGACTGCTGGGCATCGGTGCGGCGTTCCAAAAGTTCCCTGATCTCAGATTCGCTGGTCGTCATCGCGTTCTCCGTTCGAGGATTCTGACCGCCAGCCAGCTTTGTGCCACGCGGTGCCGGTGGCTTCGGGTGTCAGCCCGAAGCTCCTTCCGCCGCAGGCGTGTTCCCGCCGGGCGGGTCAGCGGGCGCCTCCGCAGCGCCGGGCGCCGAGCCCGCAAGCGGGCTGTGGTCGGCGTATCGGATCTCGTAGACCCGCTCGGTGAACTTCCAGCCGTCGGGGGTGCGCTGGTAGCGGTCGTGGTAGAGCGAGTAGTGGAGTTGCGAGCTGCCGTCGCGCAGCTGCCCGAACTCGCAGATGTAGGCGCGGCCGGCCGCGGTGTCGCCCGCGAGCTGGATCGCGCCGGGGTGGGTAGTTTGCACGAAGTAGTCCCAGAGCCCCTGCCCCCGCTCGATGGCGGTGCGGATGTTGTCGCGGCCCACGATGCTGACGCCGCCATGGGGGATCCGCCAGGCGCCGTCGTGGGTGAACAGCGACGCGAAGCGGTCGTAATCGCGCATCATCGCCGCGTCGGCGAACTCACCGCGCAGCGCCTCGATCTCGACGCGATCGGCGGCAGCCTGCAAATCGCTCATCGCTTCCTGCCTTTCGCATGTGTCTGCCCTGACGATGCCTGCATGATGATCTCCTTGTCACATCGGGCGGGTTTGAGGTGTCTCTGATATGACACGCCGCGACGGAGGAATGTGAATGATGACCGGGCCGGACTGGCTGGCGGAGGGGTTTGAGAGCAACCGGGTCCGGCTACGGGCGGTGGCCTACCGGATGCTCGGCTCGCTCGCCGAGGCCGACGACGCCGTCCAGGAAACCTGGCTGCGCCTGACCCGCTCCGACGCCAGCGGCGTGGACAACCTCGGTGCCTGGCTGACCACGATCGTGGCCCGGGTATGCCTGAACGTGCTGCGCTCGCGCAACACCCGCCGGGAGGACCCCCTCGGCGTGCACCTGCCCGACCCGGTCATCAGCCCCGCCGACGGGGCGAACCCGGAAGAGCAGGCACTGCTGGCCGACTCGGTCGGGCTCGCGCTGCAGGTGGTGCTGGACACGCTGGCCCCCGCCGAGCGGCTCGCGTTCGTCCTGCACGACATGTTCGGCCTGCCCTTCGCCCAGATCGCTCCCCTGGCGGGCTCTTCGCCGGCCATGGCCAGGCAACTGGCCAGCCGCGCCCGGCGCCGGGTGCTGGGCGCCCAGGCCCCCGACCCCGATATCACCCGCCAGCGGGAAGCCGTCGACGCCTTCTTCGCCGCCGCGCACCGCGGCGACTTCGACGCGCTCGTGGCGGTCCTCGACCCCGACGTCGTGCTGCGATCCGACGGCGGGACCGCGCACCCGCAGGCTTCCATGGTGCTCCGCGGCGCGGCGGCCGTTGCCAGCCGGACCCTCATGATCGCTCAGCCCGCCGCGCTCAAGCGGCCGGCCTTGGTCAACGGAGCCGCAGGCGTCGTCGGCACCCTGGGGGGGCAGGCGGTCGGGGTCATGGGGTTCACCGTCTCACACGGCAAGATCACCGAAATCGACGTGATCCTGGACCCCGAGCGCCTCCTCCGGCTCGACCTAACCGCCCTCGGCGACTGAGCCCATCTGGCCCGCGACTTCAAGGGCACTGCCGAGTGCTGGCCGGATGCCCCCCACTTAGTCGCGGGTCAGCTTGCGGTAGGTGACCCGGTGCGGCCGGGCCGCCTCGGCGCCGAGACGTTCGATCTTGTTCTTCTCGTACGCCTCGAAGTTGCCCTCGAACCAGAACCAGTTCGACCCGCCCTCCCAGGCCAGGATGTGCGTGGCGATCCGGTCCAGGAACCACCGGTCGTGGCTGGTGATCACCGCGCACCCGGGGAACTCGAGCAGCGCGTTCTCCAGCGAGGACAGCGTCTCCACGTCCAGGTCGTTGGCGGGCTCGTCGAGCAGCAGCAGATTGCCGCCCTGCTTCAGGGTCAGCGCGAGGTTGACCCGGCCGCGCTCGCCACCCGACATGAGCCCGGCGGGCTTTTGCTGATCAGGTCCCTTGAATCCGAACGCGGCCACGTAGGCGCGGCTCGGAATCTCGGTGTGGCCGACCCGGATGAAACTCTCGCCGTCCGAGATGGCCTCCCAGACGGTCTTGTCGGGATCGATCCCGGAACGCAGCTGGTCGACGTAGGAGGTCCGGACCGTGTCGCCAATCCGGATCGAGCCGTGGTCCGGCTGCTCCTCCCCCACGATCATCTTGAACAGCGTGGTCTTGCCGACTCCGTTCGGCCCGATCACGCCGACCAGGCCGTTGGGCGGGAGGCTGAAGCTGAGGTCCTCGATCAGCATCCGGTCGCCGAAGCCCTTGGACACGTCGCTGACCTCGACGACCAGGCTGCCCAGGCGCGGGCCCGGCGGAATCTGGATCTCCTCGAAGTCCAGCTTCCGGTTCTTGTCGGCCTCGGCCGCCATCTCCTCGTAGCGCTGCAGCCGGGCCCGGCTCTTGGCCTGGCGGGCGCGCGGGCTGGAGCGCACCCACTCCAGCTCGTCCTCCAGCCGTTTGCGGCGCTTCACGTCCTTCTGCCCCTCGACCTTGAGCCGGGCCGCCTTGGTCTCGAGGTAGGTGGAGTAGTTGCCCTCGTAGGGATAGGCGTGCCCGCGGTCGAGCTCGAGGATCCAGCCCGCCACGTTGTCGAGGAAGTACCGGTCGTGCGTGACGGCCACCACGGTGCCGGGGTATTTCTCCAGGTGCTGCTCCAGCCACAGCACGCTCTCGGCGTCCAGGTGGTTGGTCGGCTCGTCGAGCAGCAGCAGGTCCGGCTGCTGGAGCAGCAGCTTGCACAGCGCCACCCGGCGCCGCTCGCCGCCGGACAGGACGCTCACATCGGCGTCCGGCGGCGGGCAGCGCAGGGCATCCATGGCCTGCTCGAGCTGGCTGTCCAGGTCCCAGGCCTCCCGGTGGTCGAGCTGCTCCTGCAGCTTGCCCATCTCCTCGAGCAGCTCGTCGGAGTAGTCGGTAGCCATCTGCTCGGCGATCTCGTTGTACCGCTGCAGCAGCGCCTTGGTCTCCGCCACCCCGTCCTCGACGTTGCCGAGGACGGTCTTGCTCTCGTCCAGCTCGGGCTCCTGGTCCAGCAGGCCCACGCTGAAACCCGGCATCAGGCGCGCGTCGCCGTTCGATGGCTGCTGCCGCCCGGCCATCATCCGGAGCAGGCTGGACTTGCCGGTCCCGTTGGGCCCGACCACGCCGATCTTGGCGCCGGGCAGGAAGGCCAGGGTCACGTCGTCGAGGACGACCTTGTCGCCGTACGACTTCCGGACGGCGCGCATTTGATATATGAACTCGGGCATGCCTCAAGCGTAGAGGCAGTGCCGGCCCGCTGCGGTCACGCCGCCGCCGAGGACCTGCGGCCCGGGAGCCCCGCCGGCTCAGAACGGCGTCGGCACGGTCTCCACGTCCTTGGCGAGCGCCTCGAGCGCGCTGTCGTCGAACGTCTCGGCGCCGGCCGGCGCGCCCGCGTCCGGCTCGCCGTCGGCCATCGCCGCCAGCCCGGGGTCCTGGTCACCGCCCGGCGTGGCCCCGTCGTAACGGCCGTCCTCGCCCTCGGCCGGCGCCGCGGGCTTATCCGCCTTGAGCCGCTGGAACCTGGCCACCCCGCGGGTCAGGTCGGGACCGATCGTGATCGCCTCCACGTCGATCCGGGTCTTGCGCAGCCCGTCCCGGCCGACGAAGTCATGCACCTCCAGCTTGCCCCGGAGGAACACGGCGTCCCCCTTGTTCAGGCAGATATGGACGTGCTCGGCGAGCTTGCGCCAGCAGGTCACGGTCGCGAAGGACGTGTTGGCGTCCTCCCACTCGCCGGTGGCCGAGTCCTGCCGGCGAGTGGTCCAGGCGAAGCGCAGCGTCAGCTTCGGGATCTTGTTCTCGCCGACCGTCTCGAAGTAGGGATCGTTGACCACGTTGCCGGACACGGTCAAGAGCGCCTGGTTGTACATGCTCATCCTCCTGGGTCTGCGGCGCCGGCGCGGGTCGCGCTCGGCTGCCCGCCGCGACCGGCGTCACGCCGCCGGGCGGCACCCACCACGGTCGCCGAAGCCGGCGCCGCCGGCAGCCCCGCGCCGCCGCCCTGTGGACAGGCCGGCCACGACGCGCGCGCCTGTGGATAACCAGGCCGGTCCGGCTGCGCCGTGTGGGAGGATGCGAGCCCTTTCCGAGCCCTTTCTGGCCCTTTCCGGGCCCTTGCGGGCCCTTGCGCGCCTTACGCGGTCACGCGTTCCGCGGGCTCCGCGATCACGTCGACCAGAGCGCCGTTGCGCATGACCGTGATGGCCAGCGGCTGCCCGATGGCCTCGCCGAACATCAGTCGCTGCAGGTCCTGCGCCTTCTGCACCGGGCGGCCGCCCGCGCTGATCAGCAGGTCCCCGGCCCGCAGCCCGGCCCGCTCGGCCGGGCCGCCCGGCACGACCTCGGCCACCCGCAGCCCGTTCGTGCGCCCGAAGCGCTGCTGCAGCGGGGCGGGCAGCGGCTCGGGCACGCTGACCAGGCCCAGGTAAGCGCGGCGGACCCGGCCGTCGCGCATCAGCGCGGAGATGATCCGCCGGGTCGTGGCGTTGACCGGGACGGCCAGGCCGAGCCCGACGCCCGCGACGGCGGTGTTGATGCCGACCACGCGGGAGTGGGCGTCGGCCAGCGCTCCGCCCGAGTTACCGGGGTTGAGCGCGGCGTCGGTCTGGATCACGTCCTCGACCAGCCCGGCCTCCCGGCCGCGGGTCGGCAGTGACCGCCCGATCGCGCTCACCACGCCCGCCGTGACCGAGCCGGCCAGGCCCAGCGGGCTGCCCACGGCCACCACGAGCTGGCCGACGACGAGCCGGTCGGCCTCGCCGAGCTCGGCCGGCGGCGGCGTGGGCCCGCCCGCGCGCACCACGGCCAGGTCGGACAGCGGGTCGGAGCCGACCACGGTGAACGACGCGCTGGTCCCGTCGGAGAACAGGGCGGTACCGCTCTGGCTCCGCCCCACGACGTGCGCGTTCGTCAGCAGGAATCCGTCGCCGGTGAAGACCACGGCCGAGCCCAGGCTCTCTCCGCCGCGCCCGCCACGCCCGCCCGGCCCCTGCGGAACCCGGAGGCTGGCCACCCTCGGCGTGAGCTCGGCGGCCACGCCGGAGACGACCCGGGAGTACTCGTCTAGCGGCTCATCAGGTTCCATGCCACCGCCCTCCGATCCGTTCATAATTACAACATTACATAAGAACGCAAGCAGCAGCACGCGGTCCGCGTCCGGGCGCCGAAACCCCGCCGCGAACGCAGCCCGGCACCCCGCCAGGGCGGCGCGACTTCGGTAGATTCGGGGCATGCCTGCCAACGTGCCCACGATCCTGGCGACCTCGGGCGGCCTGCGCCGCGGGTCGCGCACCATGTTCGAGTTCGCGCCGTTGCTGCGGCACGCGATCGAGTTGTCCGGCATCTCGGGCCGCGCTCCGCGGGTCTGCCACCTGGGGACGGCGGGCGGGGATCAGCAGTGGTTCAACGCCCTGTTCACCGAGGCGGGCGAGGCGGCCGGGGTAACCGTGACCCACCTGAACTTGTTCCCGATGCCGAGCACGGCCGACCCGGCGGCGCTGCTGCTCGGCCAGGACGTGGTCTGGGTGGGCGGGGGCAGCGTGGCGAACCTGCTGGCCCTCTGGCGCTTGCACGGCCTCGACGAGGCGTTCCGCGAGGCCTGGGCCGCCGGGGTGGTGCTGGCGGGCGTGTCGGCGGGCTCGCTGTGCTGGCACGTCGGCGGGACCACGGACTCGTTCGGCCCCGACCTGCGGCCCGTCACCAACGGGCTCGCGTTCCTGCCGCACTCGGCCGGGGTGCACTACGACTCCGAAGCACAGCGACGGCCGCTCTACCAGGAGCTGATCGCGACCGGCGTGCTGCCCGCGGGCTATGCGACCGACGACGGGGTCGGCATCGTCTATCACGGCACGGAGTTCGCCGAGGCGGTCAGCGAGGTCCGGGGCAAGGGCGCCTACCGGGTGGAGCGGGAGGCCGGGCCGGGCGCGGACCCGCCGCGGGCCCGGGAGGAACGCATCGAGCCGCGCGTGCTGCCGGACGCCTCCTGACCCGCCGCCCGGCCCGCTGATCAGGATCGGGTGATCTGGACCGGGCGGTCAGGATCGGGCGGTCAGGAGTCGGCCACGATCCGGAAGTCGTCTACGAAGCGCCGGTACTCCGCTAGTTCCTGGCCGGCGGGTGCCATGACCATCTCGCGCGCGACGTTCCCGATCTTGGTGCGCATCGTCTCCTGGACCGCGGCGCGCTCGCGCACGGCCGCCGTTCGCACCTGGCTCATGGCGCCGGCCGCGCTCAGCCAGCCCAGGAGCAGGAACGCCGCGATGAGCAGCACGCTCCAGGGCAGCAGGTGGGCGTCGCTGAACAGCCGCGGCACGTTGTTGCCGACGTGGAAGACGCCGAAGATGAGCAGGGCCGCGACCCAGGCCAGGCTGACGATCACGCACCCGAGCAGCAGCCCCTGCCAGGCCCCGGCCAGCCGCCACCAGGGCGTGATCTTGTTCTCGGCCGGGAGCGACTCGCCCACGGCCGAGCCGATCGCGGCCGGGATCTGCTCGGCGCGGGACCGGATGGCCGAGCGGGTCGCCTGGGACCAGGGCTTCGGCAGCGGCGGGCAGGTCTCGTCGGCGAGCTTGGTCAGGGCGGTGTCGATCTCCGCCTGTTGCGCGCCGGACGGCCCGGAGCTCATGCTCCGCAGCTCGGCCCACAGCCGCCCGAGCTCGGCCTTGCGGACCGGGTCCCGGCCGGTGAGGCGCTGCACGACCCAGGCCACCGGCCAGCCGACGAAGTCGACGGCGCGCAACTCCCGCGCACTCTGCAGCGCGTCGCCCAACGCGGGCACGCCGGCCGCGGCCGAGAAGGCCTCGACGAGCTGCTGCTCGCTGTCCGCGGGCAGCGTCGCCGCGCGGTAGGCCGCGTCCACGTCCAGGGTCCGCGCCCTGGTGCCGCGCGGACCCGGGCTCGCGCCGTCGGCCTGCTCGGTGGCGTACGGCGCGAACTGGTCCGCGATGCCGTCCACGTCGGCGGAGATCCGGGTGCTGGTGGCCCGCCGCTCGGAAACCGCCCCGGTCAGCGCGTGGCGCAGGTCATCCAGCCCGTCCCCGGTGAGCGCGGACGTCATCAGCAGCGGCGCATGCTGCAGGCCCTCGGAGTCCAGCAGGCGGCGCAGGTCGGACGTGCAGTCCTCGAGCTGCGCCGCGGTCAGCAGGTCGCACTGGTTCAGCACCACGGCGATCACCTCGGAGTGACCCGCGAGCGGGACCAGGTACTTGCGGTGCACGGCGGCGTCCGCGTACTTCTGCGGATCGAGCACCCAGACCATGAGGTCGGCCATGCCCACCAGCCGGTCGACCTGGCTCGAATCACCCTTCACGACCGAGTCGTGGTCCGGCAGGTCGAGCAGGATGAGCCCGTGCATGGCCGCCTCGCCGCCGCCGAGCACGCTCCCCCGCCCGTAGCGGAACCGCCGCGGCACGCCCAGCCATTCGAGCAGCGGGCCGGACCCGGCCGCGCCCCAGACACAGGCATGGGCCTCCCTGGTCACCGGCCTGGTCACGCCGACCGCCGAGAAGTCATGCCCGGCCAGCCGGTTGAACAGCGCGGACTTGCCACTGCCCGTGCCTCCGGCCAGGGCCACCACGGTGTGACCGGCGGACAGCCGCAGACGCTCGCCGGCCCGGGCCACCAGGTCCTCGGCGTCCTGCAGCAGGTCCTCGTCGAACCCGCCGCCGCCGGCCCGCGCCCGGCCGGTCTCGATCAGCCGGGTCAGGGCGGTGAGCCGGTCGGACAGCGCGTGCAGGTTGGGCTTGGCCGCGGCGTCGGGCTGACCGTCGGGCGGCTCTTCCCCGGTCCTCGCGGGCTCGGGCGGGGCCGGATCGGGGGTGGCCTGCCGCTCCCAGGGCGGCCCGGGCCGGATCGGCTCGGGACTGTTCTGCCGTTGCCAGGGCGGCCCGGGCTTCTGCGGGTCGGGACTGGTCTGGCGCTCCCAGGGCGGTCCGGGCTGCTCCGGCCGCGGGCTCATCTGCCGCTCCCACGGCGGCCCCGCGCTGGCCGCCCGGGAACCAGCCGGCTGAGCAGTGGCTGGCTGAGCAGTAGCCGACTGAGCAGCGGCGGGCCGAGGGCTAGCTGACCGGGCCGGCGCCGGGCCGTTCTGGGCCGGCCCGGGGCGTTGCTGCCCCGGCTGTTCGCTCCCGGTGTCCTCGGCGCCGGGGGTCTCCGGCCCGGGCGGCGACCCGGCGCCGGACACCCGCCACGGCGGCTGGCTGGTGGTCACCGGGCCGCCTCGAGCGCATAGACGGCCTGGTCGAGGTCGGCGGCGGTGGTGTCGCTCGGCGCACCCGCCGCGTCTATGATCTCCGCGAACCGCAAACGTTCTTCTTCGAAAAGAAGGCTTATCTTGTCCTGCAGGTCGGCGCGCGCCTTCGCGCCCAGGTCGCGCAGCGGCCCCGCTCCGAACAGCGAGGCGAGCAGGCGCTGCGGGACGGCGCCGGCGTCCTCGGCGACCGAGTCGCCCGCGGCCTGGCCGAGCATGCCGATCGTGAGCACGAGCGCCAGCGACTCCTCATCAAAGGCCACGACCCGGGCGACCGAACGCTTGGTCACGTTCTGATCCCGAACCAGTTGCATCACGTGATCTTGCCAGGCGCTGATCACCCGCGCCAATCGCGTGGGCAGGTCCGCTGACGAGCGGGCCAGCGCGGCCACGCCCGCCGGGGCGGACGGCTCCGGCGGGGCCGCGGCCTGGGCGGACGGGATGAAGTCCAGCCCGTCGTCCAGGGCGAACGGGGAGCCGGCCGGCTGGCGCGCGGCCGCCGCGGCGAACTCCGCGACCAGGGCGGAGCCGGCCGGGCCCTGCTGCCACTTGGCCACGGTCTCTTCGGCGGCCCGGTCGGCGAGCGAGGTCACCAGCGTCTCGATCCCGCCGCCCAGCGCCTCCTTCAGCGCCTTGGCCCGGGCCGGGATGCGGCGCTTGCGCGGGCGCGCACCCGGCCGGCCACCCCGGCGGACCTGCAGCATCCGCAGCAGGTCGCCGGTGCCGGTGAAGTCCTGCCAGCGAGCCAGGATCTCGCCGCGCAGCAGCGAGCCATTCCCCGTGGCCTCGGCGAACTCGGCCAGCCCGGTCGTATAGCAGACGGCGACCTGGGCCTGGAGCTCCGCGCGCAGGGTGAGCTGCGTCTCCGCGTGCGCGGCCAGCACCGGAACCCGGGTGCGGAACGTGTCGAGCACGCCGGACATGGTCTGAGTCAAGATTGCGACGCGCCGCTCGTCGAGGGCCGCGGTTTCCTCGAGCCACGCCCGGACCGGGGCGGACACCTCGCGCGGCACCTGACCGTCGGTGATTACGGTCTCCACGATCATGAAGCGCGGTATGCCGGCCAGCCCGTTGGCCTCCAGCATCGCGTCGAAATGCGTGCCGAGCTGGCGGGTCACCGCCGGGGCGACCCGGGACAGCACGATGGCCAGCGACGCGTCCCGCTCCTTGGCTTCCTGGAGGAGTTCCCAGACCGCGGCGTCGGCGTAGCGGCTGGCGCTGGTCATGAACAGCCAGAGATCTGAGGCGTCGAGGAACTGGTGCGCGAACTCGCGGTGCGCCTGCACGACGGAGTCGATGTCCGGCGTGTCGAGCAGGGCCACGCCCTCGGGCATGCCCTCGTTCTCGGCCAGCACCAGCAGCCCGTCGCGTCCCGGCATGGCCAGGCCCTTCTGCCGGACCCGCGGCAGCGTGGGCAGGAAGACGTTCTCGGCGAACCACCGGGCATCGTCGGGGTGGCAGGCCAGCACCGGGCTGTTCGTCGTCGGCCGGCGCGTGCCGGTGTTGCTGACCTCGGCGCCGACCAGGCTGTTCATCAGCGTCGACTTACCCGCACCGGTGGATCCGACCAGGGCCACCAGCACCGGCGCCCCGGACTGGCGCAGCCTCGGCAGCAGGTAGTCGTCGATCTGGCTGAGCAGCTTGCGCCGCTCGGCGCGCGCCTCGTCCACGCCGGGGGCTTCCAGGTGCAGCGGCACCTCGACGATCAGGTGCCGGAGGGCCAGCAGGGCCGATTCGAGCTTGCGCCCGTCGACCCGCACATGCGGCTCGACCTCCGCCTCGGGCGCGTCCGGGGCGGATTGGCTCTCGACCGGAGTGGCGGGCTCGGGCGGGGGCACGGTGCTGGCA
>Ga0102924_1006637_pt1 | contig 10813 bp, 13 predicted proteins | sample PaiPotPPM11metaG_FD_80116 | JGI IMG/M metagenome (GOLD analysis project Ga0102924, IMG submission 80116) | Iron sulfur acid spring bacterial and archeal communities from Banff, Canada, to study Microbial Dark Matter (Phase II) - Paint Pots PPM... ...
GCGGGACGCGTAACCGGGAACTCCTGCTAGGAGCAGAAGAGCAACGAGAAACACGCTTTTGGATAGACGTCCCATCTGACTTGAGTCGACGGTACACCTCATCCGCACACATGGTATGTGACGCGTGTCACTGACTGAGCACATCAAGAAGGCCATGCTTCATGGTGGTCATGAAAAAGGTTCTCCAATCCGTTGCTCTGGCGCTTGCGGTGCTCCTCGCCGTCCAGCCTGCCTTGGCGACCATGACTTGCACGCAGATGCATTGCGGGGCTGGTCACCACTCCGCAGACTGCTGCCCGCCCTCAAGCGATGGGTCGATGCGAAACATGGCGGGCGACCCCGCGATGGACATGGGTGCATCCTGGCAGACACCGCCGCAACCCGCGCTGGCCGGATCGAGTTGCGCCGCTGAACCGTGCTGCATCGTTTCTTCCCGGACCACAGTGCAGGCAGCTATTCCGGCGAAGTCTAAGGTCAACGCGACGGCAGCTTCCATGCCGGTTCGCGGATTGCTCTCGGTTGCCGTTCTTGTTCGGGCGGGTCTGACCTCCAGAGATGCGGTTGCTCCCGCACCCGCAAGATACGTACTCTTTCAAGTCCTAAGAATCTGAATATCTCCTTGCATTTGAGCGCATAGTCCTGCCTCAGGCCTCGATTTGCCACTTTTGGCGACGGGCCCGCGCGGCATGTATTCCCTCAAGCACATTGATTTGCCAAGGAGATTCCCATGAAAACGTTCGTAAGAAACATTCTGATCACAGGCAGCCTCGTGATATTTGCCAGCAGCTCGATGATGGCGCAGACGGGCAACGGTTGGTTTGAGCAATGGTATCGGGCCAAGTATGGCCGTCCATCACCCACTGAGCAAGCGCGTCTGAACACTCAGCGAGAGAACGCCGCATCCCCGGAAGCAACACGGCCCGCTGTTGCGGTATCTGCCAATGCCGGTTTCGAGCAGTGGTATCGAGCGAAGTACGGTCGTCCATCGCCTACCGAGGAAGCGCGTCTGGAGGCCCAGCAAGTAAATTCGGCATCCCCGGAAGCGGCCCCGTCCACGGTCGCAACGTCTGGCAAGCTCCCATCGCTTCCAGAGCAAGCGAGCATTAGCCAGATCCCCGCAAAGGAACACCTCAGCAAGCATCAACTCAATACGTTGATCGCTACCGCAAAGACTCCGGCAGACCATCAACGCATTGCCCAGTTTTATCAGGCGCAGGCACAGGACTACCTGGCTCAATCAAAAGAACACGCGCGGGAGGCTGAACAGGCCAGGAACAATCCGTTGCGCGTCAACAACAAGACCATATTCAGCACGGTAAACCACTGCGAGCACTACGCTCAGAAATTCAGTGACTTGGCTGCCAAGTCGCAGGGCCTAGCGAAACAGCACGAGCAGATGGCCGCGGCCGCCGGAAAGCCGAGCGCTCTTCAGGCCTCTTCTCACTTTCCAACCTCCGAGTCGCTCGGGAAGTAACCCATCGATCTGTAGATCGCCCGTGAGGCTTGCCCAGTCTGGTGAGGCTGGCACGCTTGACGATCTTGGACAGGATTCGACGTCCGTCACGGTCCCCGGTCTTTGACATCGGTCGAACCACGGCCCTTAACAAGTAACGCAAGGAGATTCCCATGAAACGCACCGCCCGCATTCTTTCCGTCCTCTCACTAGCCCTTTTCATGACTGCTGCCGCCTATGGCCAAACACCAGCGAAGCCCCAACATCTCACCAAACAGCAAGTCAACACGTTGATTGCGACAGCGAAGACAGCGGCTGATCACCAGCGGATCGCCCAGTTCTACAAGTCCCAGGCACAGGACTACCTTGCCCAGTCAAAGGAGCATGAGGCGATGGTTGCGGCATACAAGGCAAACCCGAGCCTGGTCAACAACAAGAACCAGGCGAGCACTATCAGCCACTGCGAGTACTTCGTTCAGACGTTCAAGGATTTGGCGGCTAAGAGCCAGGAACTTGCACAACTGCATGAGCAGATGGCCAAGGACGCGGAGCAAAAGTAGAGATGTCTACAACCCGTGGTAGACACCTGATGCACGTTAGGGCCGGAGCTGAGCCAGTTCCGGTCCCCCATGTGGCTGCTTGAAGAGGAAGCGCCGTCCACCAAGTCACGACCTCAGCAATCAGCCGAATACGGAGAGGTAAGACAAGGAGATTCCTATGAGGCGCACAATGAGTATTCTCTCCACCCTCTCGCTCGCTGTTGTTATGACTGTTGCCGTTTTCGGACAAACGCCAGCGACACCGCAAGCGAGGCCGGAGCATCTAAGCCGGCATCAGCTCAAGACGTTGATCGCCGACGCGAAGACACCGGCAGAGCACCAGCGCATCGCCCAGTATTACCTAGCGAAGGCACAGGTCTACCTCGCTCAATCGGAAAAACACGAGGAGATGCTCATTGCCTATCAGCAGAACCCATTCCGCCGGGCGTCCTTCATCCACCACTGCCAATACGAAGTTCAGAAATTCAAGGATGAAGCTGCCGAGTCACAGGGGGTCGCACAGCTGCAGGAACTGATGTCCACGGACATCGAGCAGGAACCGACTGAGTTGGGCCTAGTGCAAGGGGGTAGCCGCAAACAGCCCGCTGACATCCCACAATGGGATCTATTTACGGCTTGCACCAGTTCAGCGAAACCTGTCGAGCGAAGTGCTCACGCAATGATGCCTTCGAGGGTCTGGGTGTTTGACAGCGACAAATACCAAAGGCAGATTGATCAACTCAGGTCAGCTGTGTCGTCCCTCTCGCAGAACCAATCTACCTTTGAAGCGAGCCTTACGCCTCAGCAAATATCTACGTTCGACCCCGAGCTCCGCGCGATCCACCAACTTGAAACCCAGATGAATAGCCACGTTCAGAGTCTCGATAGCGCGCTGCAGAACCGCCAGGCGGCAAAGTGGAGAGTTAGTGAAGATACTACGGCGTTTCCAAGCCTCGCTAAGAAGTGGCGAAGACTTGATCAGACAATTGCGCGGCAAATCGGAATAATCCAGCGGTGACAGCACAAGACTCCATACAGAGGAAATCCTTCAATTGTGTGCGTGAAGAGGCTACTGGGTTAGACGTTCCGAAATTGCCTCAATTGCCTTCACCCCTTGCCCGAATCTGCTCATCGCTTCGAAGTTCTTTTGTAGTTCGCCGTATGGTACGAAGAAGAAATTCGTCTCTTGCACTCTGCTGAAGGCGGGCCGTCGAAGCTGAGCTCTCACTTCTTCGGAGCGCTTGTCAGGTGCGACAAGGAAGAGCCCTAGAGGGCACGTTCCGCTCTCCTCAAAGCCCAGAGCCAGATCGAGCAGCCGGACGATACCTGAGTAAATAGACGTCGAGTGTTCCACCTCAAACGCAGCGACAGGTGCGTGAGTGCCGAGTTCAAGCCACAGAATATCGATCAGGCGAACCGCCTCTCCATTCGCAATCCCCAATATTGCGTCGGGGAGCTTCGTGACGCATCGCTGCCCTAGCGTGCCATTCTTGAATGGCCGAGATTGATCGTTGCTGGCGATCCACACGTCAAAGCCAAGCGCGAGACCCAGGTCGCGGAGTTGGCCTTGAATTTCAGTGTGAGTCTGCTCAATGTAGCCGTTCTCGACCACACGTGAATTCTGCAGAGCAGCGGACTCCCGCAGGCGAGCTAAATCCGCCCGCCACGCCTCGGAATTCACCGGCGAGGCAGTCTGAAGCATTGAATTGTAACGACCACTCCCGACATCGAAAAGGAACCCCGCAATGGCTCCCAGGTCGTTGGAAAGGAGCAACTGATTGTCTGTGTTTATGCGCAGGATGCTCTCGCGCATCGCAAGATATTCAGTCCAGCTTCCGAGCTTCACCTTCGCTCCAACCAGTGCATTGAATCCCCGAACGATTGCAGTGTTGAACGGCGGAGCCAAGGTTGGATGGACGAAGTACAGAAGGTTGGCCGCAGCCGGTCCAAGCCCCTTTATCTTCAACTGATCCAACCGATGAATGGCGGCGAGCAAGTGCTGCTCTTGCGAACAATTACAACAAGTCTGGAGGAATGTCCCAAACGCTCTCTGGTTATGTGGACTCTCGTAGATGTCTGGAATGCGAAGCTTTGGCTTCCAGAGGAAAGCATGGTCTGCACCCTTGAATATCTGTCGCTGCTCCGCGATTGACTTGACCACCGGCTCAAGCGGAGAGCCTTTGTAGAGGCTGCCAAAAGTTCCTGCTTCGATCTCCCGTACAACTTCACCGAGCCCCCGGCGGATTGCACCAAAGTTGCGGAGCCGATCCTTCCAGAGGAACCAGGTTTGATAGGTCCCACCGGGATCCTCTCGCCAAAGCGTGAGGAGCGGTTTAATGTCTTGCATCGTTTGATCTCTCCGCGTCTAGTGCCCGCTCTCTCAGAAGGTGCATGATTTCTCGGGCTCTTTCCCGGACTGGTGGACCTGCTGTCGTAAGCCGCCACCACACTTTGAGCTAACTCCGCCCTACCGGGATTTACCTGTGATCGGCGTCACAAGAGCTACAGAGGAACTCCAATAGCCTCGGAATAGACCCGATTGTGTTCAGCTACCGACTCTAGCGGGCACACGTCACACGCCTACCAGTGCCCATTCGTATTGATTGGAGAAACCATGTTCTACAAGGTTCCGGAGAACCTCGCGACTGAGCTCGAAGAGCTTGATTCGTACATCGAGCGCTACCGCAGTGGCGAGATCGACGCCGCCACGTTGAAGGTACGCCGCGTCCCCTTTGGCTGCTACGAGCAACGAGTCGACGGCAGCTACATGGTGCGTATTCGGACGACGGGTGGTGCACTGACCCCGCGACAGTTGCGAACGATGGCCGAGGTGTCCGCGCGGTATGGCAGCCCGGCAATTCATATCACAACGCGGCAGGAGTTCCAGGTTCACGACATTGCGCTGGAGAACATACTGCCGGTGATGCGGGAGTTGCTGCAGGTTGGCCTTGCCGCGCGGGGCGGGGGCGGCAATACAGTTCGCAATGTCCTAGTCTCCCCGGATGCTGGCGTCGGGCTCGATGAGATATTTGATCCGAGCCCCTATGCGTTTGCGTTGACGAGCAGGTTGATTGCCGAGCCCGATTCGTGGCTGCTGCCCCGCAAGTTCAAGATCGCCTTCTCAAACTCGATGGCGGACACCTCCTACGCAGAGTTCAACGACGTCGGCTTCGTGGCGCAGATTCGTGACGGCGAAAAGGGATTCCGCGTCTATGTTGCCGGTGGGCTCGGCACGAGGCCGGAGGTTGGTCACCTTCTCCACGACTTTATCCCAGCCGACGATGTTTATGTAGTGACCACCGCCATCAAGCGGCTGTTCGACCAACATGGCAATCGCAAGAACCGCCATGCGGCCCGCTTGCGGTTCTTGTGGAATACGCTCAGCGAAGAGCGCTTCCGCGGGTTGTATGCGGAGCAGGTTGAGCGGGTTCGCGCCGAGAATCCTCCCGCATTGCTTCTGGAAGAAGTGCCACAGTCCAGCACCCTTCCTCCATTCGCGCCCGAACTCGATCACTCGCCCGAGTTCGAGCAGTGGCGAGAGCGCTTTGTGGAACCGCAGCTGCAGCCGGGCCTGTTTTCGGTGTTGGTTCCAATCTTCCTTGGCAACCTGAAGAACGGCGATGGGATCCGGCTGGCGAACTTTCTAGAGCCGTTCGGCAACTTTGTTGTTCGCGCTACATTTGGCCAGAATCTTCGCCTGCGCAATCTGCCGGAGAACTACCTGGCAAATGTATTCCATCTGGTGCGAGAAATTACGGAACTCGCCTCCGGCCCGCGCCTACTGGGCAATTCGGTCGCCTGCACCGGAGCAGACACCTGCAAGCTCGGGATCTGCTTGTCGAAGGGGGCTCTCACGGCAACCGCGGATCGTCTGAAGAATACGGAGCTGGATCTTAACCAGATCCCGGATTTTCGCCTCAATCTCTCCGGTTGCCCGAATACGTGCGGGCAGCACATGCTCGCCGATCTCGGTTTCTTCGGCAATGTCGGACGCAAAGAGCAGCAGATGTTTCCAGCCTACATGGTTGTGGCCGGCGCAGAGATGGGCGAGGGCAAAGCACGGCTGGCGCGGCAGATCGACCGCGTAAGCGCTTGCGACCTTCCCGAATTTGTGCATGAGGTTCTAAAGCTCTGGCTGGTGAAGAAGGATACCCATTCCTCCTTTGCAGCCTACGTTGATGGCGAAGGTACGCAGGACATCCGGACCATCGCCGATCGGTTCCGCACAATTCCAGAGTTCACCGTGGATAAGACCTACTACTACGATTGGGGCGCCAAGGACACCTTTTCGTTGGTTGGAAAAGGCGTAGGGGAATGCTCTGCGGGACTGTTCGACCTGATCGAGGTTGACTTGAAGGGTGCTCGGAATCTGCGCGAAGAACTTCGCTCAGGCGACTCGCAGGATGAATACGCGCTTGACGCCATTAGTCTGAGGAGCGCCCGTGCATTGTTGATCACGCGCGGCATCGAAGCACCAACAGACACCGCCGTCTTCGAGAACTTCCGCAAGCACTTCATTCAGGCGGGATTGATCGCAACACGCTTTGAGCCGGTCATTGTGGCAGCGCAACAGATGAACATCGAGCGTTTGAGCCAAATTGAGGAAGAGGTCTTCGCGCTGTTGGATGCGGTCGAGGCGCTCTATCGAGGCATGGATAACTCTCTGCGTTTTGCGGTCGAAACAAGAGCGTGAATAGATCTGCGGTTCTCAAGGTGGTCTCGCCAAGCGCTGGCGTCCTGACGTCGTCACCACGCGACCGAGTCGGTCATTCCCGCTCACTGTGCTTCACTGCAGATTGACGCCGAAACCAGGCATAGATGGGGCTGAGCCATCCCAAATGCTTGACCACTACCAGAACAACCAGACCCGAGACAACTGCGGCGGACAGCGCCGTGTGCCTCAGGATTTTGTACATGGCCACGTGAGCGGCAAGAAGAGCGACCACGGCAAGCAGGACCATCCATGGACGTGCGAACGTGCGGCCGTGTGTTTTCATGGGTGCCGTCCGTCCGGTGTAATGACCGAGACCGGAGCATGGGCGACCACGTACTGCAGGTCACTGATTCCCACCGCGCCGCTCTCGACTATGTTCATACCCGTCTCCTCGAATATGGCCGTGATTTCGGCAAGACTGACGTGTCCATGGCGGTGGAAATGGGCGACAATGCCACCCCTGTGTGCTGGGGACGTCCCAAAATCGACGGCAAGTACTCTACCGCCAGGTTTCAGAATTCTTCGGATCTCGGCAGCGCACTGGCCGCGTAGCTTGCCCGGCAAGTGATGCAGCATCACCGTGCTCAGCACAGCGTCGAAGTGAGCATCGTGAAACGGCAGCGCCTCGACCAAGCCATTCTTGAAGACAATTTCGATGCCGGCCTTGTTTGCCTTCCTGTCGGCCCTTGCGAGCATCTCGGGCGATGCGTCGACCCCGTACACCTCGCCCGTCGCCCCGACCTGCTGCTTGGCGAGAATCGCAAGTGTGCCGGTTCCGCAACCCACATCCAGCACTCGCTCGCCAGGAGACAGATGTGCCAGACGAAGAACTGTCTCTCGCATCGCCCGCTCTCTGCCAAAGGTCAGCAGCCAGAGTAGAAGATCGTAGCCCGCAGCCCGGTGAAGGAGTAGACCCGCTGTACGAGGTGCCGGTTTTGCTTCCGTTGTGTTTGTCAACCTAACCTCCTGGTGCAACCATTCCGATACTTTGTGCACAATTATCCGATTCTGGACATCTGTCCGGAATCAAGTCTAAGCTGGAGCCGTAGTGCAGGGAGGAACAGACCCTGCGAACGTGTCCGATAGCGGACAACACGGGCAATTTGTTCGTTACCGCGTGCGAAGGAGAAACATTTGCCATGCAATCAGCCAACGTGCCGGATCGTCGAATCGCGCGGACGCAAAAGCTCCTGCGCGATGCTCTCCACTCCCTGATTCGCGAAAAAGATTACGACTCCATCGCGGTCAAAGAGATTCTCGATCGCGCGAACGTCGGCCGGTCTGCCTTCTACACGCACTTCCGCGATAAAGACGCGCTGCTAGCTAGTGGCTTTCACGACATCCTCGGATCCGTGCCGTCTACGCATCCGAAGGCCGGCGCCCGCGGCAACGAAAGAATCCTTTGGTTCAGCTTGCCGATCTTCGAGCATCTCGAACTGCATCGTCAGGCAGGCGAGTTCAGATTGGGGCCAAGGGGACGAGCCATCCTGCATGGGCACCTCCAAAAAGTACTCGCTGAGTTGATTGCCGAGGACGTCAGAAAGAATCTTCGAGGCCGACCGAAAACCGATGGTCGGATTTCTCCTGACCTTCTTGTCCAATACTTGGCCTCAACTTTCATTTTGGTGCTGAATTGGTGGGTCGAGAGCAGAAGTCCGCTCTCTGCCAAGGAAGTCAACGACTTATTCCATTTGCTGACTTTGCGGACGCTGGCGACGGTTTCGGATTAGCGGTAAGCAGCCCAACACGCGTGAATCGTTATGAGAGCGCATGAACCCTGGACCTCAGCACCGAAAATCTCAGTTAGTGCTAGTGCAATCGCCGTCAATTCCTCGCAGGATGCCGGAGGGATCGGAGGAGTGTAACTGCGCGTATGGATGTTGAACTCTTTCGTCTTCAGTTTGAGCACTACCGAGAGACGAACTTGAAGGCCGGAAGCGATGGCCTCAGAATTGAACGTCCGCGCGGCCGAAAAGTGCGTCAGACAAACAGCTATCTACCTAATTCGGAGAGGGTAGTAATACGATGCTTGATCCTGCTCATGGGTCGTGGAGAGGAAATACGCCCTTCCTTCGGCCTTCCGCAGGTCGAGAATGACGGAGACCTCTTCATGGTCACCGTTGCTGATTGCCGCCGTGCTACCCTCGGCCAGAATGCCATTACCGGCTTGATCGCGCGTGACCGCCACCAAATATTGGCCAGGCGCGCTAAATCGGGGGAGGATGAGCGTCGCTCTCACCATTGTCGCCGGCAGCGATACTGATTGCAGCGAGCCGGGCTGCTCGCCTCGAATCGTACCGGCATCCCACAGGTTGACCGTTTGGGAAACAACGGCCATGCTCGCCAATGGAGATTCCTTTGGCACTCTGTATCGAGTCACGGAGACGAGTGCTACTACAATCACCACGCATATGCCGGCCGTGACGGTGAGCGCCAGCTTTCGCTGGCGCGAACGTTTCTCCTGGCGCAGAGTGAGAAGACGGCTCATGCAGGTGGGACAAATCGCAACGTGATCGACTCTCGGGTCTGACAATGCGATCCGTTTTGACTTCCGAGCCAAGTCACGTACGAAGGCATCGTCAGGGCAGGGACCAACCGGAGTTGTCTCGCCAGCGAGCACTCGCGCCTGATGACGCCGCGCAATCCAGTTTTCAAATCGATCCTCAACGCGCGAGGATCTACGCCAGCCTAGTCGCATGGGCGAGAGTCTCCGCGCCGAGAGCTGCTTTGCAGGATCGACTCCAACTCTCGTAAGTATGCACGCCGAACAGCAGTGTGATGCATCTCCAGTTGGACACCTATCTGTCGCCAGGAGTATCCGAACCAGCGCCAGTTCACGATCGACTGCGCGAACGGTGACAGATGCCCAAACATTTCGTTTGCGATGGCACGTTGTTCAGCTTCCGGCTGGCAGAAATAAATCGGTTCCAAATCCGACAGCGATCCATAAGAGACTTCGTGGCTTCTCTTGGCCGCGAGCTGCTTTGCACGGCGCTGGATGACGCTCTTAATTCGCGCAGTCAGCTTGTTCGAGGGCGGGTCGGGGTAGCGGCCAGCGTACTCAGACGCATTGTGAATGGCGTGATCCATCAGATCATGGGCAAAATCGTGGTCATTCAGGTACGTCCAAGCGCACAGAAGAGCGTACGGCCATGCTGCCTTGGCAGCGGCCTCCATCCTCTGATCAGAAGCGGGGTGCCCGGTCGAATAGGCCCAACTCCACGTCAGCTCTTGCCAGATACGACCTTTTGACGGCATTCGCGAGCATCTGCCCGGAGGGGATTAGCCACCATCTTGCCCGTAGTATAGGGCAAGATCTTCCCCACATCGAAATAAATCCCTGAATGCGCGCTCCAAAGCCCTTCCTAAAATGCCTTTAGTAGATACGGAAATACCACCTGCGAGAACGAGCGCGGGAATTCGGAGATCCAGGCGGGGTGGAATGGCCCGGGATGTAACCGTACAGCCTCAATTCGACTTCAGCGGGCTCGGCCGCAAGAATGCCACGACCGGATCGACAGAATCCGAATTAATTCATCTTGTGCTGAAGCAGGCAGAGAGGGAAGGGAACGCCTTTTGCCGTTCGCGCCAGTCGGTTGAATACCCCGTCCACTTCGCACTGACTCTTATTCGCGGAAAATGGAAGGTCGAAATTCTATCCCGGCTTCAACACGGTCCTATGCGATTGAGCCAGCTACACAGAATGTTTCCTGAGGCCTCCAAGAAAGTGCTAACGCAACGTCTGCGCGAGATGGAGAAGGACGGCCTAGTTGTTCGAACTGATCGCAGCACAAAATTGCTGCGTGTGGAGTATTCCCTATCGGACTCGCTAGGTTTTGCTGCCTTGCGCTTGATCGACGTTTTGACGCAATGGAGCGTACAACATGCCACATCTCGTCCTTCAAAGAACCAGGGCTGAACCCCCACGGTCAGCCCTTGCCCACTGGTTCGCAGTTGATGCCAAATTGATGCCAAATCCGGTCCGGAATGCCGGTTTTTACCGACTCTACCGGCTCATAAGCCTTTTTGAATGTGCAGCCGGCTGGTTTGACCCCACCTTCACACGGTGGAAGTCGTAGGTTCGAATCCTGCTGTGCCCACCATAAA
>Ga0102924_1006638_pt1 | contig 10810 bp, 9 predicted proteins | sample PaiPotPPM11metaG_FD_80116 | JGI IMG/M metagenome (GOLD analysis project Ga0102924, IMG submission 80116) | Iron sulfur acid spring bacterial and archeal communities from Banff, Canada, to study Microbial Dark Matter (Phase II) - Paint Pots PPM... ...
GTCTCAAGTAAAGGCAGGCCCGGAATCTCCACTTGAACCGAATCGACGCCGCGGGGCGCCAGACCCCATCCGCGAACGGTGATTTTTCCGCTGCGAGGTCTTCGATCGTTCGCCCTGGGCTCGTCACAGACCAGATAGGAGCCGTTGCGAACTGTAACTTCCTGAGAGACTGCCCGTGAAGGCGCTAATTTCTTAATCAACTTGCCCGCTGCGCTCAAGGTCCGCCAAGTACGTCCTGTTAGAAGCTGCATGAGGATGCGGTCCAGGCGGGCAATGGAAGACTCGTGGGCACTGAGTTGAGCTTCCTGTCTCTCGATGATTTCTAAGAGGGTTTCGATCTGCCGCTGCGACAGTTTCACCTGGGATTGAAGCTGCTCGAGTGCTTGCTGGAGTTGCGCTTCGAGAGAGTCCTGCCGGTCCATCTTCTTTTAGACGATAGCAAGCGAATAGGCTTTCAAGGGGTCTTGGAGAAGCTGGTATGTTTAGCTGAATTATGCGCCAGTTCATCGCTCACTCCGGCGCGCTTCTAGACCTTCTGGGCATGCTACTCATTCGAGATCTAGATGCCCGGTACAAAGGATCCCTGCTTGGCAAGTTATGGCCTCTTGTCACACAGGCCTCTCAAATTGCGCTTTACACGTACGTGTTTGCAGTGGTTCTGCGCGTGGGTGTGACCGTCGAGGGTCTCCCCAATACAAAGCTCGCTTTTGGAATATGGCTGTTTGCCGGTTTGCTGCCCTGGCTCGCTTTCACCGGCGGTCTAACGCAGGCAGCTAATTCAGTGATCGGACAGCCGAACTTAATCAAGAAAGTGGTTTTCCCGATGTCGCTGCTTCCGATTGTTCCCGTTCTTTCAAGCCTGGTCGAGAGCAGTTTCGGGTTGGTTCCGCTGCTGGCGCTCTTTGCGCTGGTGACGCATCACATTCATCCAACTGTGTTGTTGCTGCCTTTGGTATGGGCGGTGCAGATTCTTTTCACGCTCGGATTTGCCTATATTGTTGCGGGTTTGACCGTTTACGTGAGGGATATCCCGCAGACGATGGGCATCATTCTCAACATCTGGTTCTATCTGACTCCGATCGTGTATCCGCGTACGGCGATTCCCGGGCGTCTTCGATCCATCGTCTTTTCGATCAATCCAATGGTGGCCTTCATCGACGCTTATCGAAATTTGATTTTGGTGGGGCGTTTCGACCAGTGGGAAGAGTTTGCACGCACAACGGTTTTTTCGATTATAGTTTTTACGCTTGGGGTTTCGTTGTACCGCCGACTGCAGCCCGCCTTCGCCGACGTTTTGTAGAAGGATGCAGGACTTTGTTCGTCCAGCATTCTTTTACGCGATGTGGCGACGGCTGCGTCGTGGGATTCCGGGATTCATAAAAGGTGTCCTTAGACGGCGATCGGAAATTTTGTTGCCCAACCGGGAAACGCGCGAGTATCGACTCTGGATTGGTGAGCGAGTACGAGAGCGGCAATCAATTTACAATGAGGCTCTCGAACCGGGTCTCTTATCCGTACTAACTCCGGTCTGGAATGGAAGCCCGGTCAGGTACCTCAAGAAACTGGCCGAAAGCGTCACGGCTCAGAATCGGGACGGTGCTTGCCAATGGGTAATACTCGACAACGGCTGCAGTAACGCGAGCCTCGTTTCTTACCTCGCGGATTTGAGGGCGTACGGTTGGGTGAAACTATTTCGCGTTGAGACGAACATCGGAATCACGGGAGGGCTGCGCTATTGCCTAGAGCATGCGAGCGGCCGCTACGTGCTCCCCGTGGACGCTGACGATTACTTGTACCCGGATGCCTTCCAAGTAGTCACTTCGTTTCTCAAGCGTGAGGGTTATCCGCCGCTGCTTTACACGGACGAAGACAAGGTAATCGGAAGCAGATTTTTCCATCCTTATCTCAAGCCGGACTGGGACCCCGTGCTTCTGTTGAACTCCGCCTACATCGCACATTTGGGGGTCATCGATCGCGAGAAGGCGCTGGAATTGGGAGCTTACAGCGATAGCGGAACGGAGGGAAGTCCCGACTGGGATCTTTTCATCAGATTTATGATTGCCGGCTATACTGCCGCACATATTCCCGAAGTGTTATACAGCTGGCGAGTACACGCGCACTCGACAGCGGATGATGCCGCAATTAAGCCTTATGTTCATTCATCTCAAAAGGCAGCGTTACAGCGCTTTGTGGATGCGCAGTCGAACCCGGCAAGGTTCTCCGTCGAATACAGCCCGTTACTAGGCGGAGCAGCGCATTGGTACTTCTCGCGACAACACAGTAATCCTCGAGCATTGGTCTCCGCCGTTCTCGCGAGTGGATCTGGCAAGGAAGGGAGCCAGCCGAACAGCGATTATCCGGAGATCGAAAGAGTTTTCGTCAGCATCGCTTCTAAGACTGCCTGCCTTGCGGCGGTGGCAGAGAAGGTGGCGGACCAAGACGGATTCGTGCATTTGATCAGTGAAGACGTCGAAATAGATGCGGACATGAATAGCGGGGCTTGGAATTGGGCTTGGGAAGCGCTCACCTTGTTTGAACTTCATCCGGATACCATGATGGTCGGCGGCCGCATCCGGAATAGGAACGGCATTATCACCGAGGCTGGCCGGTATTTCGGATTCGCCGGCGCCTGCGGTTGCCCAGACCGGGGCAGGTCTTTTCTCGACCCGGGATATTTCGGCCAGATTTGGAAACAGCGTTCAGTGAGCGCTGTATCTACTCAGTTCGCCGTGATAAAGGCAGTGTTCTTATTGGAGCTGTTAACTGTACTGCCCGAAGAAGCTTCGCTGGCGTTTCTCGGAGCTTGGGCCGGAGCGTACGCAGCCCGATCAGGTAAGCGCATCGTATATTCACCGTTTCTTAGTGGAATCTCAGATCTTGATTGGGATTCACTCGTGCTTCCTTCAGAAACCGATTTTTTTTCAGAGCTGAACAAGAATTTGATTCCGGATCGGCGATTTTACTCCCGCCACTTGTCTCTCGAGAAGCCCTTCGCGTTGGGCCAGGAACTCTCGTCGCACACTAAACTAAAAGTTGCCTCGTAAGCTGGGCCAGCATTTTCTTGTTCGCGATGCGATTCTCGAACGGCTGGCCGCTGCTGCCTGCGAGGAATACACCCCGCGGGTGATCGAAGTTGGACCGGGCCGCGGAGCTTTGACCAAGCACCTGTTGCCGCGCACCGCCGAGCTGCATGCGGTTGAAGTAGATACTTCGCTGGCGGACTATCTCCGAAGGAAGTATGCTTCGGAGCCCAAGCTGCACGTGCATGCCTCTGACGTGCTCTCTACCGACATCGCGCAATGGGGATCTGCCGTAGTCGCCGGGAATCTGCCTTACTACATAACATCACCGATTATCGAGAAATTTCTGGCGCTCGATAAGCGGTTTCCGGTTGCAGTGTTCCTGATGCAGTTAGAAGTGGCCGAACGGGTACTCGCTTCACCTGGTACGCGCGCCTACGGATATTTGACCGTGGCGACGCAGTTGGTATGCGATGTCGAACTTGTATGCCGGGTGCCTGCCTCTGCATTCATTCCACCGCCGAAAGTAGACTCCGCTGCAGTGCGATTGCGGCGCAAGGTTGAGATTCCGGTCAATCTCAGTAGCCTCCTGATTTTTGTGGGGCGCTCATTCGCTCATAAGCGAAAAACGCTCCGCAATAATCTACGTCCCTTCTATGGCGAGCGGGTGGACACTCTTCCCGAAGCGAATCTGCGTGCCGAGCAGCTTACACTTCGCCAATTCGTCGATCTACACGCGAGGCTTTCGGGGTGAGATGCGTTCGCCGGGATGACGCCCTTCTGTACACTGATACTTCATGATTCGGGCTCGCTTTGCGCCTTCTCCGACTGGTTACCTCCATATTGGCAGCGCGCGGACTTTCATTTTCAACTGGCTCTACGTTCGAAAACATCACGGCACGATGGTGCTGCGAATCGACGATACGGATGCAGACCGGAACACCGAAGCGTCACTCAATTCGATATACGAGGGATTGAGCTGGTTGGGGCTGAATTGGGATGAACTTTACCGGCAATCCGAGCGTTTGGCTAATCATCGAAGGTTGGCTCATCAGCTGCTCGCGAAAGGTTCTGCATATCGTGATTTCACTCCGGCTGCGGCAGATCTGGAGGACAAGCCGCATGGAGACGGGCCGTGGCTGTGCAATCCAGAGATGAGAGCGCTTTCGAAAGAGGAAAGCGAGGCGCGCGCCGCAGCGGGTGAGCCATTTGTTATACGTTTTCGCGTTCGGCGCGAGATACCGGCCGAGGTTGCCTTTAAAGACGAGGTATACGGCGCTCAATCGAAGTTGACAGCTGACATTGAAGACTTCGCGTTACTGCGCAGCAATGGCATGCCGACGTATCATCTGGCCTCTTGCGCCGACGACATCGATCTTAAGATCACCCACATCATTCGCGGACAAGACCATCTTTCGAACACGTTCAAGCACATTCTTATTTTCCAGGCAGCGGGCACTCCATTACCCCGTTTTGCGCACCTCCCGCTGCTGACCGCTCCCGATGGCTCGAAACTATCGAAGCGCAAACACGGTCCGGTAGTCAGTGTCACGACGTATCGGGACCGGGGATTTCTCGCGCTCGCGTACATTAACTTCCTTTGTCTGCTTGGCTGGTCGCCCAAAGATGAACGCGAACAAATGACACTGTACGAGTTAACGAGCGCTTTCAACTTCGATGGGGTTCACCGCAGCAATGCGGTCGTAAACTTCAGCGAAGCCGATCCGATTGATCCCAAGGCATTGTGGCTCAACGCACAGCATCTACGGTCTATGCCGGTGGAGCAGCTGGCGGGGTTAGTGCGCGAGACGCTGAAAGCTTACGGCTTGGCTCCATACGGCGACGACGCTTTTTTCATGCACGTTGTAGAGACAATTCGCACTCGCTTTTCGACATTGCTCGACTTTCCAACCAAAGGACGGGCTTACTTTGACGACGATTTTCCGATTGAGCCGGCGGCGCTCGAAAAGCTGAATGCGCCGGGCGCACGTGAACTGTTACACGAGTTGGCCAACCGCGTAGAGGCGAGCCCACAATTTACGGAGGCTAGCGTGGAAGCTGAGTTGCGGAAGCTTGCCGATGAATGCGGCGTGAAAGCGGGCGTTCTGATCAATGCGAGCCGTGCGGCGTTGACGGGTCAGCCGGTAGGTCCGAGTGCATTTGCGGTGTTTGTCTGCATCGGACGCGAGCGCACAATTGAGAGGCTGCGAAGGGTATAAGCGTGCCGCGGACCATAGTCGGGCTGGGCGGTTTGCTCAGTGATCCGGCCTGTTGCGTCATCAAGGAGGGGCGGCTTGCTTCAGCCGTTGAGCAGGCCAAAGTGTCGCGCCACGACCGGCTCGGGTCCTTCCCCGACGACGCGTTTCAGCTGGCTCTCAAAGTAGCGGGAGTAAAGCCGGAAGAAATCGAATGCGTCGCCCTAGCGCGACCGTTCGCGATTGGGCCGGAAAGCGTGACGCAACTCGAACTTCGAGCTCGCTTCCCCGAAGCGGATGTTGTTGTCGTTGAGCATCATCACGCGCATGCTGCTTCGGCGTATTATGCCACCCGGTTCGATACTGCCTCGGTGTTGAGCATCGACCGGGCTGGCGACTTTCGCTCAGCTGTGCTGTTTCACGGGCGGCAGAATCGGTTGACTCCCGTCCGAGAACTCTACTTCCCAGATTCACTTGGGGACCTGTTCAATCGCGTAACGGCGCTGCTCGGATTTGAACCTAGAGCTGACGAACATAAAGTACAGTGGCTGTCGGCGCCGGGGAGGCCACGATTCCTACGCGTCTTTCGCGATCTGATTTATCGCGGCGGGGCTGTATGGCCTCAGCTGGATAGGAATTTTTTCGATGCAGACCGACTGACTCATGGCGGTTTCAGCGGCCGGTTCTACGAACAGATTGGCGTCAAAGCGGGCGAGCCGCTTTCATCGGAGACGAAGATAGACCTCGCCGCAAGTGTGCAGGCTGCGATTCACGAAGCGGTGATCGCGATGAGCGGACCGGCGGAAAACTTCTGCATCGCGGGCGGACTCGCGCTGAACGCGCTTTTGATTCATTCTCTCGAAGAGAAGTTTAAGAACGTATTTGTTCAGCCAGTGGCGGGAAATGCGGGGACCGCGCTTGGTGCAGCCCTATATGCGTGGCACAATTTCTACGGAGAACAAGAGCGCGTGCCTTTCAAGACATTGTGTCTCGGGCCTGCGTACGCGCCTGAACAGATCAAGCAGGTTCTTGAAAACTGTAAATTACGTTTTCGGTTTTTGCTGACCGAGGGTTGGCTGATTGAGCAGGCTGTGCGCGCGTTGAATGAGCATAAGATCGTCGCATGGATGCAGGGGCGAATGGAATTCGGGCCGAGGGCGTTAGGGAACCGCAGTATTCTCGCGTCTCCGTTGAACCCTTACTCGACCGAGAATTTGAACGTTTTCATCAAGCATCGAGAGAGTTTTCGGAAATTTGCCGCATCTGTACCCGCCGAACTCGCGGATAAATATTTCGAGGTTGGTGCGAATGCCTGCTATCTGGCCACTGTCGGGCGCGTGCGCGCGGAGTACCGTGACACGTTCGCGGCTGCGACGCTCGGCAATGATCTGGTTCGCGTGCACACGGTTGAAAAAGAGGAGAACCCGCTGTATCATGCTTTGCTAATCCACGCCGGAGAGGAAACGGGATTGCCGGTCGTGTATAACACAAGCTTCAATCTTTTTGGCGATCCGCTTGTTTGCACTCCGCGGGATGCCGTCCGGAGTTTTTATTCGTCAGGGATCGACGCGCTGTTTGTAGGCAGTTTCTACCTGGAAAAGTAATGCCCTGCCGTACCCGGACGCCTGTTACATGTTGTAATCAATGAGACGCGTAATCTTGTCCTGGAGTAGCGGTAAAGACAGCGCTTGGGCTCTCCATCTGCTTCGGGAGATGCCTGATGTGCAGGTCGTTGCACTGTTTACTACATTCAACAGTTCGGCGGATCGCGTCGCGATGCATGCAGTACGTCGCACTCTCGTCGAAGCGCAAGCAGAACGGTCCAACTTGCCATTGTGGTCTGCAGAACTTCCGTGGCCGTGTTCAAACGCAGTTTACGAAGACGCGATGACCGCGATATGTCAGCGCGCAGTAGCTGAACGAGTGACGGAGATAGCGTTTGGAGATTTGTTTCTTCAAGACATCCGCGACTATCGCGAACGGCAACTCCGCGGGACGGGTCTTTCACCATTATTTCCGGTCTGGCATTTGCCAACCGATGAGCTTGCTACAGAGATGATTCGGGCGGGTGTAAGGGCGAAGGTCACCTGCTTGGATCCAGCAAAGCTCGAGCGGTGCTTTGCAGGACGGGAATTTGACAGGGCTTTTCTTGAGTCGTTGCCGCCCACGGTTGATCCCTGTGGTGAGAATGGGGAGTTTCATACATTCGTATATGAATCGCCCGTCTTCTCCCGTCCGATTCCGACAAAGACCGGAGAGGTCATTGAGCGTGACGGCTTCGTGTTCGTTGACGTTTTGCCGAATGGTGCGCTAGATGGGCCGCAGACTCAGGGTAGATCTCATGCGGGGTTGTGCGCCACATGCCTGAACAGCAAAATTGTCACCTCAGACCGCGGCTCTGTCTTCTACAGATGTATGCTTTCGGACGAAAACCCGGAGTTTGCACGCTATCCAAGATTGCCCGTGCTGACCTGTTCAGGCTGGGAGCGCAGCACGCCGCAATAAACTTTCTAGGGTTGCTTGTTGAAATATGACCGGATACCCTCTTCGGCAAGGCCCAGCGATCGCGCAAGCGAGACTTTGGCGAGGTTGTATTGGTACTGCGCGGAAATGAGGCTCTCGTCTGCATCGGCTATCGACTGCTGGGCCTGGACTACCTCAACTGTATTGGTGACACCGGCCGCAAACCGGTCGCGAGCTTGCCTCAGCGTCTGATTGGCAAGATCTACATTGCTGTGGGCGACATCCACCTGATCGCCGGCTGACTTGAGGTCAAGCAAAGCGCTACGAACTTCGTAATCGATCTGACCCCGGAGATTCTCGAGGTCGTTGCGGCGGTTTCGAAGATCCACATCGTTTTGAAGAATGTCGGCTTTGATCCGGCCGCCGTCGAAGATGTTGAACTGAACAGAACCTGTCGCTTGAAAGACTCCATGCGAGTTCGTCAGAAGCCGAAGACCTTCGGCACCATAGAAACCCGAGGCTTGCAATGTGGGGTATCGCTCGGCTTTCGCCGCGCGCAACGAGAATTCGGCGGCTGCAAGTTGTGCTTTCGCGGCCTGAAAATCCGGACGATGCTCATAGGCCTTGGATAAGGCATCTTGAAGCGATATGGCTTCTAAAGGCACCGAAGGCGATGGGTCAGCGACTGTAAAATCCTGGCCTATTGGAAGGCCGATGATTCGGCCGAGCGTCAGCTTGTCCTTGGCGAACTGATTGGTCTCAGCGACCAGCGCTTGTTGGCGCTGTTTTAGCTGAACCTGCGAGCGCAGCACGTCAATGGCAATAGCGACACCAGCCTCGTGGCGGCGCGAAGCGTTCACATATACCGCGTTGTCCGCCTCAATCTCGGCTTGAGTTGCGATTACGCGGGCAGAATCCGCAATGATTTGAAGGTAAGCGTTGCCGACCGCTTGCACAACCAGATCGCGAGCGTTCTTGATGGAAAGAACGGATGCTTTGAGGTTTTCTCTGGATGAGCGGTAATTGTTGATGGCGGTGTAGTCGAACAGAGGAACCGTGGCGTTTGCCTGCGCGGCTTGATACGAGAAGGGACCCACAATTTTCGGGATCTGGAACCCGAGGCCGGCGGGAAAGGTGGCCGCGAATCCAAGAGCCTGGAGGTTGATCTGCTGCTCGGTCATACTCACCTGCCCGGTCACGGTTGGGAGAAGGCCGGACAAGGCGCGGTAACGCTCGGCACGCGTTTCGCGGCTGGATTGTTCGCTCGTGAGGAGACCGAGATTCGCTTTTAAGCCGCGATTAACGGCGTCAGCAAGGGTGAGAGGAACCGGTGTTGGCGACGCAGTTCCCTGCGGTACGCTGCCCTGATAAGCCGGGTCGCCAGGCTGTGGGGAAAGAGTGACCTGCGCCGGCACGTTTGCGGAAGCACCAGAGCCGCCACCTGCCTGCATACCTGTGGCAGGCGCCGCTCCGGGCGTGCCGGGGACCTGCGCAAACGCGCCTACCTGAGAAAGCAAGCCCACGAACAGGAAGATCAGGGGCTGCACGAATTTCGCTTTGTTCATCACGTGTCTGACTAACAGTCTAGAGATTCCGTTTAAGAAAAGAACAGATCTCGTATCCGGTGATGTATTTAAAAGGAAACTCGCCCATGGTGTAGTGGCCACAGGGCAACACTGTAACGTCGTGATCCCAATTTTCTTTTCTCGCGCCTTTGATTACTTCCCGCGAGAGATGTACGGGAAAGGTTGTGTCATAGCGGCTGTAGATAAATTTCGAGCGCTGCTTTTTCGAGCTGAACAAGTCCCAATAACTGGGCGGGCTGATACAGAGCCAGAGTTTGCGAAGCGTTTCTAAATCCACAGCTCCTTCGAGGCTGTCGCGGATGTGGCGCGTGGATAGACCTTCCCAGACGGGATCGGCGAAATAGGTGGAGCAGTGATTGAACACATTTACACGAATGCGCGGATCGTGAGCGCTGGCGAGGAAAGCGTAGCAGGAACCCAGGCTCGTGCCGATGATTCCGAGGCGGTTGAAACCTTGCTGGGCAAGCCAATCAAAGCAGGAACGCGTGTCGATGACGGCCTGGCGAGTCGCATCGATTGTGCGGCAAATGTTGGATGATACTGCATAATCTGCACGAGTCAAGCCAGCAGGGGTGCGCGAATCGTGATAGGGCAAGCTCAACCGGAGCGCCGAAATACCGAGCCGCTGGAGGCCTGCGCAGAGAGAATTGTGCTGAGGCAGCTTTGCGTTCCAGTGCGGAAGGACGACAACAGCCCTGCCGTTAGGATTGCGAGCAGGGAACCAGCGTGCGCGGACGAAATTATTTTCAGCGTACGGAGTGCGAACGGCCGACGTGAATTCCAGCCATTCATTCTTCAATTCGAATCGCGCGGGCGAGTTATAACCGAAAAAGTCCTTGCTGCTTGCGATGGCTTCTTTGTTGAGGCGCTCGATGTATTCAACGGGATTAGATCCGTTTACCGGAGTCTCTCTCGTGCAGGGCCAGTCGCGGGCCCAATCGATCCCATATTCAAAAGGACGAACCACGCGGTCGGTGGCACGGGAGCAAAGCTCGTTTTCCCATCGATACATCCAGCTCCGGTAATGATGGGCTACGGGTCTCAGCAAGAATCTCATCAAGTTAAATTTTCAGTTTAACGGCGCGCGCCTTCGGATCGGTCCATCGTACTAGAACAATTACGCATCGAGTGCATAAGAAACCGGAAATGTTTGAGACGCGTTCTAGTCCATTCAACGAGGGCGCACCTAAGCGTCCCTACCGAGGAGGAGTATGTCTTTTATCGCTTGGATCATTCTGGGCCTGATTGCCGGGTTCATCGGGAGCAAGATTGTCAATAAGACCGGGGAGGGCATTTTCCTAGACATCATCCTGGGCATCGTCGGTGCGGTTATCGGAGGTTGGATATTCAACCGCTTCGGAGCTCAGGGCGTCACAGGCTTGAATATTTACAGCTTGGTCGTGGCAGTCATCGGATCGGTCATATTTCTCGTCATTTACCATGCACTGTTTCGCCGGCGGGTGTAGCCGGCCGCGGAGTCACGATGGCTTATATTGCCCGACTTCTACTGATCGCCGCAGCGGCAGTGTGCTTGGTGGCTTCGCCA
>Ga0102924_1006639_pt1 | contig 10807 bp, 8 predicted proteins | sample PaiPotPPM11metaG_FD_80116 | JGI IMG/M metagenome (GOLD analysis project Ga0102924, IMG submission 80116) | Iron sulfur acid spring bacterial and archeal communities from Banff, Canada, to study Microbial Dark Matter (Phase II) - Paint Pots PPM... ...
CTCAAGCGGGGCCTGTCGAAACAGGAGGCGTTACTGACAGTTGGCTGGAAACCCAAAGATGGTAGCGAGCCACATTTTTCTACGCCTACCTATCCTGCCTCTGCCCTGGATAATCGCCCTCAATGGGATGAGCCGTCAGAGCGCTGGCAAAACGCAGCGCGAGATTTTTACCGCGCCTGTCAGGAAACCTTATGGTCAGACGCAGGCCGGGCGGCGCTTGACTACCTGCGAGGGCGAGGGCTGACAGATACCACCATTCAAAGCGCCCTCCTGGGCTATCACGCCCAGGAGCGCTACGGCTCCGCACACATCTGGGGCAAACCAAAGCCAGTGAAACTCTGGCAGGGCATTATCATTCCCTGGCTGTACCAGGGCAATGTATGGCGACTCACGATTCGCGACGAGCGGGTAGTGGGTGGAAACGGGCGCTATCGACAGGTGAGCGGCGGCTCCAATGGCCTGTACTTAGCTGACTCCCTCCGGCGCAAGCGTCCTGCCGTGGTGGTCACGGAGGGCGAGTTTGACGCGCTGTCTATTGCTCAGGTATGTGGGAAGCAGGTCGCGGTAGTAGCGACCGGAACGACGCAGGGTGGGCACACCCCGCGCTGGATTTCACTCCTTGCCCAACAACGGCACGTACTTATCGCTTTTGATAGTGAAGACAAGGGTGATAATGCCGCCAACTGGTGGCTTAACCGCCTTGACCATGCGCAGCGCCTGCGTCCTTTGTGGAAAGATGCGAACCAGATGTTACAAGATGGAGCGAATCTCTCCGAGTGGATCATAGCGAGCGGGGTAGAGTTTGCCAGCGCAGACCCTGTTCGGAATGATCCACCTGCCCTGCCCAATGTTGACGTAACGCCTGCCATCGTGATCACAACTCCCGAAGAGCGCTCGCCCGATTTTGCTCCATATGAAGTACCTGATCGAGTGGCAGAGCAGCAGTTTATACAATCCGAGCAAACGAGTAGAACGCCAGAACACAGAAATTTGAACAAGGGTTGTCTCACTCAGATTTACCTGAGCGAGAAACACCCTCGTCATATTGGAATGCCATTCTGGTTAGATCCTCAATCTCAAAAGTTTGTGGGATGGTCAGCCCGTAAAGCGTTCTTCCAGGGGTTTACCGATGTCGCAGGCAATAGGTGGTGTGGGCATTGCTTTTATCAGTGCCAATTGATCAATCGTGGCGCGCAGTTGGGCTATCCCGAACTTCCACCCTCGTATCGTATCGCTGGGTATCCCAGCACAGGCTATGAAGCGTGGCTGGCCCTGGCTCGTTTCGGAGGGTGTGTGCGTGTTGAAACCGCTGTTCGCTGGCAATTTGTCTCGGCAGACTAGAAGCGGCGTGTGTCATTGAATGCAGTGAGCAGGCCCCCGCTTGTGCGCATTCCTCCTCATATGCCATGGCGGCCAGGTGGTATCTTCTGGCCGCTTTTTTAAACCGACCTCAAATTATCCTCTAGCTCATTAAGGCAAGTAAGATGAGCTTCGGAATTGAGCGGAGCGCCACTAAAGTAGATACGTTCTCTCGGCTGAGTTCCGGCGCGTACTGTTAATGTGAATGAGTGAGAATCATTTATCCCTGGCGGGTTCCCAAACTTTTGTGTACTTGAAAATGAGCCAAGGGATAGTGAAGGAATGAGCAAAGAGTCCTTTTCATTATCACTTGCAGCAATCGTTTTGCGTAATAGTTTTCGTAGAGGAGGTGCTACAAGTACATCCAATGAAAACGAAAATTGAGCAGAAATTTCTGAATAATTGAGAACGCGTTCAGGTTTACCGATAACAGGTGACCCGTCTGGAGCATGTATTTCATCGAATGCACGAATGATTTTATGGAATATCTCATCTACATCGAATGATTTTCCTGCTACATCAATAACAATGCGTTGAGGTTCAAAATGTAAAAATCTGATAGGGATAATTTCTTTTTCCAAGGAGATCCCCACTCCATGATCAAAAATGACGCCGGGAGGAAAAGTCTGTGGGACGTTACCAAAAGTTTCCATTGGGGAGCCTATCGTGGCTATTTGAAATTGAAACAATTGTTGGATATGTTCCATTATCGGTTTTGTACTTATCATAGATAAGCGTAAGTCATCTGGTGCGAATTCATATCCTTTTCGGCTTGTGAGGATTTTTATGTTTTTAAGCACTTTATCACCTTCCATTGATTGTTTAATTATGCTATCGACTGAGCAAATATCACTGATTTAGAACCTTGACTTGTGGAAGTCAGGTTCATATTTTCAATGGGCCGTTGCTCAGAGGTAGAAACCAGCCGAGTCACGTTTTTTCTAGTTCCTTCTTCCAGAAAATGTTCAATAGACTGTACTGTAAGTGTACTGCTTTGGCTGGCCACAAGCGATTGTGCTGAAGTAACATTTGGTTGAAAGGTAGCAGAAGCATATTCCGAGATGTTTTGAGCAATTGATTGTGGCTGAAGTTTCTTTTTTTGCCAAGACTCATAAAGGTCTTGCGTCCATTGTGCTCCCGGATTTTCTATTAGGTAGTCACGTACGGAAAACACTGGCTCAAACTTTTTTATTGGTAGTGGGATCACACCACATGCTAAAGCAATTTCAACATACTGTCGTAGCGATATCTTTCCATCAAAATCAGCTTCCCATCGTGCAATAGCAGCTTGCTTTTTGCCCAGTTTTTGAGCAACCTGTTCTTGCGTTAAATGAGCATTGCGTCGGACATGACATAGCGCTTGTATTGCTGATGTTAAGAAGCTCGTTTTAAGATATTCGATAGCAAAATCCTCTCCATTTTGCTTATCATTAAGCCTGTGAACGAGATATTCAGCTACTGTCCCTGGATCTGGGGCATTCGTATCCTTAGTCATTGTTGCTTCTCCTTGAGCGTGAGCCAAAACTGTTGTACCAAAATGCGACCTCGATTCATGTCGCTCTGTTGTTTATTTCTTACTTTCTTAAATAAATATACCCAATATGCCTCCGGGTATCCATCGAGAAACATCGCTAAAGCACGATAGGCATGATCAGGCCCTACCCGGATTTGGCCAAGTCTGTATGGAACCTTTACTTCTTTATAGGCTTCATAGCAATATACACCCGATAGCTCACCATCATGTCTGCTATTGCACCAAACCTCTTTAAAGTGGTGTAGATGGGCTACTATTGCTGCTACAATTTGATAATCGTATTCATCTAAAATTCCTATAAAATTCTGTATCATCTTAAATTCAGTTTCGTCTCGTGGATTCACAGTGCAGCCATCCCTCCATACGCCGTAATTCCACCTGATCGATAAAATAAAAACGCGATATATCTTGATGTTGCACTATCCATCCTCCTTGTTTCGACAAATTATAACATGTACGTTATAATTTGTCTAGTGTAGAGGATTTCACTTCCTCCGCAATTTTTTCTAACCGTATCCCGCATGTCAGAGAGACGCGCCAGCGAAGAAAAACGTGGGCAGTTGGCCGTGAGCGGGCAGCTATTTTTGTTTTGATGAAATAGAGTGAACCGCAAAAAAGTACGTATCCTGCCATAGAAAATAGAGGCAGCCGTAACCTATGGCAAAATTGGCCACGTGTGTGCTCGTACTCTTGTCCAGTATGCGGACGTTAAGGGGCAGCCTTACTCCTCACTTACCACTATCTCCCCCAACCAGTCCTCCTGTGTCACCTCCTGAGCCAGCTTATCGACCAGTTCCACGGTTTTCACGCTGACCGTCACCACCTGCTTCATCAGGCGCACAATATACCCTGGATCATCAGGATTGTTGGGATCGCTGACAATCCCGCTGCGCGCGTCTTTGCTCATCTGGTATTGACCGATGATCCACTCCAGCGCAGCGGGTACTTCTGTATGTTAGGTTAGATCCTCGTTTCTCTCGCAGAGATCATATCAGCAATTCAAATGATTCGGCGAAAAGCAAATGTACGTCAGAAGAAGTGTCACCATTAATTGGCCTCCCTCGCCCTGTAATAGACCCGATTGGCGTAAAGATCCATGAGCGCCGCCTGGAATGCGGGATCATCAAGGATACGTTTGAAGATCGCCTCGTTGTCATCCATTCGGCCTACAACTGTACGAAGGAATATTCGGTCGAAGACTAACCGGAAGTTGTCGAGCGTGTTGTTGCGAGCCTGGGCAGCAACTTCGGGGTCAGCCATCCACGTTTCCTCGAACTGGTCGAAGAGTAACTGATCCCGCTCGTCTAAATTGAGACCAAAGTGCTCGTTGAGTTCCTGGACAATCTGTGACAGCGGTTCGACAGCGGTCTCGTTGTGGCGCCCACTCCCATCACTGAACATCGTTCTGATCTCAGCTGTATCAGAAGTGAGAGTTAGTGATCCTTCGAAGGTGATCTCGGTCCGAAGGTGTGTCAGTTCCACTTCGGCACCAAGATCTAGCCGCTCAATGGTTGTCTCGTCCCGCAGCTTCGGTGCTAGTGCGCGGCAGTAGAGATAATCACGCTCGAGCTTCGAGTCCCCGAAGGACACTATCTGGGAAAGGAACGAATACGTCCGGACAAACTTGTCGAGGGCATCCTTAAAAGCTAGGCGGTCTTCTTCGTTCAATGCTTTGAACCGCTCCACTGCGGGATCGAGAAGCGCATAGACCTTGCCGTGGTCCTTAGGATCAATGATAGTGACGAGGACAGCGACAGTCGCTTCGACCTCGTCGGGACGCAGCACGTCATACTGATCCAGACGGCTGCGCGTATCCCATAGAAGATTGGGGTCTGTCGGTGGAGCAAGGGTGCGCCCGTAGTGATCCTCGAACGCTCCGACTATATCATCAGTCTCGTTACGGAAATCAAGGACGAAGGTATCATTCTTAAGCGGGTGGATGCGATTCAGTCGAGAAAGCGTCTGAACGGCTGCGAGGCCGATCAACACCTTGTCTACGTACATCGTGTGCAGAAGCGGCTGGTCAAACCCCGTCTGGAACTTCTCAGCAACAATCATTACCTGGTAGTCGCCGGTGGCGAACTCGTCGGCTGTTTTTGATTCTGGAAAGCCGTTTATACCTGCTTCCGTCCAGTTCAAGCCACTTTTGTCAACGACCTTGCCCGAGAAGGCGACCAAGGTGGCGAGGTCGGTGTAGCCTTTCTTCTTGATATAAGCATCAATGGCTTGTTTGTAACGCACAGCGTGAAGGCGTGATGACGTGACGACCATGGCCTTCGCGGCCCCCCCAATCTTCGCGGCTGTATGAGCGCGGAAGTGCTCGATGATGATCTCAGCCTTTTGCGACAGGTTTGAGGGATGCAATGAAACGAAACGAGCAATGGCACGGTTAGCTTTGTGAGTCTCGTAAGCCGGGTCCTCAGCGACTGCTTTTTCAATGCGCCAAAACGTCTTATAGGTCGTGTAGTTTCGGAGGACATCGAGAATGAAGCCCTCTTCGATCGCCTGGCGCATTGAGTACAGGTGGAATGCCTCGTGTCTACCCAGTGCCTGATTCCAAGTACCGAACATTTCTAAGGTGCGGGCCTTGGGGGTAGCCGTGAAAGCGAAAAAGGAGAGGTTCTTTTGTTTTCCTCGGGCTGCCACCGCTTTGGCTAGTGCCTCTTCAACGGGATCGATCGCCTCTGTCACGAAGCCGGCATCCTCTGCTTCAGCTACAGTGAGCTCCTGCTCATCGGTGTCTCCAAGCGCGAGACGCAGATCCTTGGCACTCTCACCGGTCTGAGAGGAGTGAGCTTCGTCAATAATGATCGCATAGCGGCGCGTTGGCAGGCCCTCAATCTTGCTGATCACAAACGGAAATTTCTGCAGCGTCGTGATGATGATTCGTGCCTGCTCACCTTTGAGGGCTTCGGCAAGCTGATCCGAGTTGCGGTCGATCTTCACGACCACGCCTCGGGTGTGCTCAAACTGATAAATCGTGTCCTGGAGCTGGCGGTCGAGAATACGCCGGTCGGTGATCACAATGACCTTGTCGAAGAGTTTGCTATCCGTTGCATCATGCAGGTTCGACAGGCGGTGAGCCGTCCAGGCAATAGTATTCGACTTGCCTGAACCTGCCGAGTGCTGGATGAGGTAGTTGTGCCCAACGCCGTGGGCTTTCGCATCAGCTTCAAGGGCCAGCACGGTGTCCCACTGGTGAAACCGAGGGAAGATGATGACCTCAGCGGCCTTCTTGGCGGCTGATGACCCTTTGGCGGGTCGCTCAACGTGGATGAACCGAGCAAGAAGGTCCATCCAGGCGTCCCTGATCCACACGCGCTCCCAGAGGTAAAACGTGCGATGGCCGTGCGGGTTCGGAGGATTCCCTGCCCCGTAATTTTGGCCTAGATTGAACGGCATAAAGCGTGTCTGCTCGCCAGCCAGCTTCGTCGTCATCGATATTCGGTCAGGATCGACTGCGAAGTGAACAACTGCTCGGCGCGAAAGCGTGATGTTGGTTGGATCTCGGTTCGTGCGGTACTGAACAACGGCATGCTCGACCGTCTGGTCGGTCAGCTTGTTCTTCAGTTCCGCTGTGGCCGTTGGAATCCCATTCACGAAGAGCACTAGGTCGAGCTTATTTGTCGATCTGGACTCATAGACGAGCTGGCGGGTCACGGTGAGATGGTTCGCATCGTAGAGGGCAAGCAATTCAGGAGTGAGGCTATGGGCGGGCTGAAAGAATGCAAGCTTGATGGTGATGCCAAGGTCAACGACGCCGTGGCGCAGAACATCCACCGTTCCACGGTTATCGAGCTCAGTTGCGAGCCGCTTGGCGAACCCTCGCTGTGCGGCATCTGGATTGTTGCCGTAGCGGCCGAGGAGGGAGTTCCAGGCCTTTACCTGAGTAGCGCTGATGAAGGCGAACAACTCTGAGGGGTCGAGGCCCAAGACCGGATCGAAGTTGGATGGGAAGGACCGGAGATAACCACCCTGCTCCAGTAAAAATTGTTCAATGGCGTCCTCGAAAAGGCGCTCGTCTACTTTCATGCCACTGCCTCCTGTACTGGTATCTCAAGTTCCCCCGTAACAGCTGCAGTGATCAGTGCTTGGCGGCGCTCGAGCAGCAAATCAATAGAATGCTTTAGCAGATCGATTAGACGTGCTGTCTCGGCATTGAGCTCTCGAACTTGGGCGGCAATTGATCGCTGCTCGGAGAGTGGTGGAAATGGGGTTCTTAGAGCCAGGAATACTTCTGGATACAGGCGTAAACGCGAAGTCCAGACTCCCCTCGAGTACCGGGTCATTTCCATAACATAAGCGGGCGAGCGATAGAGAGCATTGAAGTACTCCTCATCCACAGCGCCTTCATTGAATCGATAGACCCCGTAGGCAGGGCTTACGATCCCGTCACACGGGGAGACACCCAACGCCCCCATCCACGCCCACATAGTGTTGATTACGAGATCGCCCCGTCTGACGCGCCTGTAACCCTCGTTTGATTCCGCAAGGAACATCGTCACTTCCTTTTCGGATCTTGGTGTCACGCCTGTAATGTGCGACACCGTTAGCAGCTCTTCATCTCCGAACTCCGACAGATCTACGAATTCACGAAGAAACGTCTTGTTCCTTCGCCAGGTCCAGTGGTCCGGAATAGGTGCTAGAGGGCTTGCTGAGCTTTTGCGATAAGCAAAAGCACTCTTCTCTCCTCCAAGAACAAGATGCTGGACAGCCGAAGTGAGCCGCTCAACTGCAAGGTTAAGACGCTTTTTCTCTGCGGAGACCAATGTGTCGATCCGAGCCGTCTCAGTGTCGCGGTAATCAGCGACAGCGCGCTGATCGGTAAGAGAACGGTTTGGCATGGGTAGTGAAGTAAGTTTCTCTTTCGTGAGATGGCTGAACGTCGCCCGGTTGCAAATAACTTCCAGCCATCCGCTTGCGTAGATGGCGTCAAGGCAGTACTTGATGTACCGTACATCCGCCAGGGCCGAATGCGCTCGCACGCAATGCAGCGAGTTCTGCATAATGACTCCGGGTGGCAGCTCTGGTAAGAACTCGGCGCGGCCCGCGTCCCCTCCTTCGGCTACCACTAGGTCGCCTGTGTGGACTGCATAGCGGAAGATCTCTGTAGGACTGGCATACATCACAGGCAGCGCCTGAAGGTCGTCCAACCCGCTCAAGCTCCCAGCTCGCAAATATCGGACTTCGACATCCGTGGGGCTGCTCGGTACTGGTTGGAGCATCTTTCCTAACTGCACATCCGCCACTCTACTGAGTGGAACCGTCAGCAGATTCGCTGGCCACGGAGAACTCATTCCGTTACCTCCTGCAGGAGGCCCTGGATCTCAGCTTCCAGTACCTTGATCTCGGCATTGATCTCCGCTAACGGGCGCGGCGGCACGTACTTGTAGAAGTGGCGAGTGAATGGAATCTCGTAACCAAGCTTGGTCTTGCTGTGGTCAACCCACGCGTCCGCCGCATATGGCAGAACCTCAGCGACCACGTAATCGTTGACTGTGGTACGGTATTCAACACTCGCTAGCCGAGCATCTGGATTCTCGGCCCATGTAATGGACACCGGAGGGAGAGGTACATTTTCGTTATCGCGCAACTCGGGGTCCGGCTCCCGCTCACCCTTCTGATTTGTAATAATTGGTGCTTCAGGAAGAGCTTGGCCCGCTCGCTCTCGACGAAGTCGCCGTATAGGCGAGTAATCTCAGAGATCTGCTCGCTGCTGATCTCCTTGCGCTTCTCACCCAGGCTCTTGCGCATTTTCACCCAATGGTCCCGGGCGTCGACGAGTTGTATCTTGCCTTGTCGCTCAGGACGTTTTCGATTAGTGACGATCCAGAAGTAGGTCGAGATTCCAGTGTTATAGAACAGCTGGTCAGGGAGAGCAACAATTGCTTCCAGCCAGTCGTTTTCGATGATCCAACGGCGAATTTCCGACTCTCCCGAGCCTGCGGCTCCTGTGAACAGTGGAGAACCATTGAAGACGATGGCCAGTCGGCTGCCACCCTCAGTTGGCGGCTTCATCTTCGAGATCATGTGCTGTAGGAAGAGGAAGCTCCCATCGTTGACACGCGGAAGCCCAGCACCGAACCGCCCATTAAAACCCTTCTCATGCTCTCGGCGTACCTCATGTTCAACCTTCTTCCACTCGACGCCAAACGGCGGGTTAGCAAGGAGATAGTCAAAGGTGCGGCCTACATGGCCGTCTTCAGTGAAGCTGTTACCGCAGACAATATGGGAGGCGTCCTGGCCTTTGAGCATCATGTCCGAGCGGCAGACTGCGTAGGTTTCGTTATTCAGTTCCTGCCCGAAAACCTCTAGCCGTGCACCGGGGTTTAGTGAGCGTAGATGATCTTCGGCAACTGAAAGTATTCCACCCGTGCCACAGGCAGGGTCGAAGAGGGTGCGCACAACGCCTGGCCCTGTTAGTACATCATCGTCCTCAGCGAAGAGGAGGTTCACCATGAGGCGAATGACTTCTCTAGGCGTGAAATGCTCACCAGCTGTCTCGTTTGACAACTCTGAGAAGCGTCGGATCAGTTCCTCGTAGAGGTAGCCCATCTCAAGGTTAGACACTGACGAGGGGTGAAGGTCAACCTCGGCGAAGCGGGAGATGACTAGGTATAGGAGGTTCGCTCGATCAAGACGTGCAATCTGGGTGTTGAAGTCGAACTTGTCAATGATCTCCCGAGCACCATAAGAGAAACCAGCGATATAAGCCTCCAGGTTCCCGGCAACCTGACCGGGGTCATCGAGCAGACGGCGGAAGTCGAGAGGGGAGGTGTTGAAGAACTGCTCACCAGAGACGGCACACAAAACCGGCTCTATGTTATCGACACGACCTTGAAGTTTCTTCGCACGTTCCAGCACGGCTTCTTTGGTTGGCTCTAGAACGCAATCAAGCCGACGGAGGACCGTCAGCGGCAGGATAATCTTGCCATATTCTGACTGCTTGTAATCACCTCGAAGAAGATCAGCTACTGCCCAGATGAAAGCAGCGTGGTTCTTGATGGTGGATTCCTTCATGAGTGATACTTGCATGAGTGATACCTGCGCCTTGTCGGACACTCCTATTTTCATATCTTCTTCCCTTAACCATTTTGTTATAGAGTATCCAAGTAGCCATTCCAACAGCGATCGAGATGTTTGTGGTTTTTTCACCTCACCTACTTGTTACCCTCGCTAATAGAACGATTGTTTATTTTGAAAGTCACTGAGGCCATTTCTAGATTACCTTTCGGCCCTTTGGCCTCTCAGGAGCCTCCAGCTGATATTGAAGCTGTTTACCAACACATCATCGGGCCGAACGCACTCGCGGATGGTCGCCTCATGTACAAGAGTGAGGTTAACACGACGTGCCATCTCCGCCAGCAGGTTCTGGAAAGCAGGGCGCAAATTCAGTTCAGTATCACCCTTGCTCTCATAGTCCGTGAGCTCTTTGAGTAGTGCCCGATGGCTTTGTGCAAAACGTTGGTCGTCAATTCTGCTGGTGTGCTAATCATGGCGGTACTGTCCCTTTCCAATGTATATTCCCTCTTGCCCCTTAGTATAAACCTCAACGAGACCAAAAGGAAGACCTATTTGTGCATTTAATCGCCACTTTCCTTTAAGATCCTGAAATAAGTGCTCGAATGCGTGTTGATATGCATCGGGTTTAGCAGAAAACAGCCTGGCAGTTCTCTTTGTTTTGAGCTTGCTATCTGGAGCACACAAAAAGTACACACCCTGGCATAGAGAATAATAGAGATGTTTTTTGACACAGATAAAACATCGTTCAGCTTTATTCGATAAGGAGAAACATCCATGTTTACCGAGGACGAAATTAAGAAATTCCAGACCCTGGCTGATGAGATGGCACAACTGATTGAGGACCCAGATGGTACCTCGAACGAGGCGTCCGTGGCCTATGGTAAGATTGGC
>Ga0102924_1006640_pt1 | contig 10807 bp, 10 predicted proteins | sample PaiPotPPM11metaG_FD_80116 | JGI IMG/M metagenome (GOLD analysis project Ga0102924, IMG submission 80116) | Iron sulfur acid spring bacterial and archeal communities from Banff, Canada, to study Microbial Dark Matter (Phase II) - Paint Pots PPM... ...
CCGTTATCCGGGCTGCGCAGTGGAGCGCGATCTCGACGACCTGCTGCTGGACCCGCGTGTGCAGGCGGTGGCCATCGCCACCCCTCCGCGCACGCACTACGAGCTCGCGCGGCGGGCCCTTGAAGCGGGCAAGCACGTGATGGTCGAGAAGCCCCTCGCCACCTGCGCGGGCGAGGCCGAAGAGCTGATCGAGCTGGCAGCGGCGGCCGGACGCGTGTTGATGCCGGGGCACACCTTCGTGTACAGCCCGCCGGTCAACAAGGTGCGCGAGCTGATCCGTTCGGGCGAGTTGGGCGACGTGTATTTCGTGACCTCCTCGCGCATGAACCTCGGCCTTTACCAGGCCGACGGGGTGATCAGCGACCTGGCACCGCACGACCTGTCGATCCTGCTGTACTGGCTGGAGCGCCCGGTCACCCACATCGCGGCGGCCGGCCAGAGCATCTTCCAAGACGGCGTGCCCGAGACGGCGTTCCTGACGGTGACGTTCGCTGGTGGCACCACTGCCAACGTGCAGATCTCCTGGCTTGCGCCGCGCAAGATGCGCCAGATGGTGGTGGTGGGCTCCAAGCGGATGGTGCAGTACGAGGACACCTCGTCGGATGAGTCGGTGCGCATCTACGATCGCGGCCTGGATGTCTCCACGGAGGCTCCTGCAACCTTCGGCGAGTATCAGCTGACGTATCGCAGTGGCGACATCGTGGTGCCGCGCATCGAGGCGGGCGAGCCGCTGGGCCTGGAGCTGGCGGACTTCGCGCACGCGATCCGCACGGGAGAGGAGCCGCGCTCCAGCTGCGCGCTGGGGCTTGAAATCGTGCGCGCGCTCGAGGCCGCTCACTGCTCGATGGAGCGCGCCGGCGACCCGATCGAGCTTGGTGAGCAGGCCGGCGCGTACGGCGCCGTGGCCGCGCCCGTCGCGCCGGTCACCGCGGCGCTTGCGGCAGCGCCCGCGCGCTAGCGTGCGGGCGCTGCGTTCATGACACGATGACGCGATGCCACGCGATCCTGGCGCCGCCGAGAAACCCGGTTGGTTGCTCGACGAGGTGGCAAGCGCGGGCAGGGAGAATCTCGATGCGGGCCATGTTGCGCGCTACGACGCCAAGGAGCACTCCGGCGCAGCAGACGAGGTCTCGCTCTGCCAGCAGCTGGGTCTCGGGCGCGAGTCGACCGTGGTCGACGTGGGGGCGGGGACAGGCCAGTTCACTGTCGCTGTCGCGCCGGCCTGTGCGCGGGTCGTCGCGGTGGACGTGTCTGACGTCATGCTCGACCGGCTGCGCGCGAAGGTCGTCGAAGCGGGGCTGAGCAACGTCGAGGTCGTACGGGCCGGGTTCTTGAGCTATGAGCACCGGGGAGATCCGGCGGACCTCGTCTACTCACGCTATGCGCTGCATCACCTGCCCGACTTCTGGAAGGCGCTCGCCCTGGTTCGCCTGCGCGCCATCCTTGCGCCGGGTGGCGTGCTGCGGCTGTGGGACCTGGTGTACAGCTTCGATCCCGCCGAGGCGCAGGATCGCGTGGAGTCCTGGTGTGCCAACTACAGCGTTGACGCACAGCGGGGCTGGAGCGCAGAAGAGCTCGAGGAGCACGTGCGCGACGAGAGCTCGACGTTCAGCTGGCTGCTCGAGCCGATGATCGAGCGATCCGGCTTTCACATCGAGGATGCGTGGTACTCAGACGACTGCATCTTTGCGAAGTACGTGCTTCGGAGGGTTTGAGGCACTGCGGGCAGATCCGTGCCCGACCGCCTTTCCAACGGCAGCTTTCTCGGTGGTTGGTATGCAACGTGTGAGGGTGTAGTGTGCGGCCATGGTCGGTGAGCCTCCCGAGCTGTCCCGCGTCCGCCACGAGTATGTGGATGCGGGCGCCTTGCGCACGCACGTCGCGCTGGCCGGCCCAGACGACGCCCCGCCCGTGTTGCTCGTCCACGGCTGGCCCCAGAGCTGGTGGGCCTGGCGCCACGTCATCCCCACGCTGGCCGAGAGGTTTCGGGTCATCGCCGTGGATCTGCGTGGCCACGGCTGGAGCGAGGCGCCACCGGCCGGCTATGACAAGGAGCAGCTCGCGTCGGACATGCTCGCCGTGCTGGACGCCCTGGCGATCGAGCGGGTGACGTGGATCGGCCATGACTGGGGCGGGTGGACAGGTTTTCTCGCGGCGCTGCGCGCGCCCGAGCGCATCGAGCGGCTGCTTGCGCTGTGCATCCCGCACCCGTGGGTCAAGCCCAATCTGCGCAGGCTGGCGGTGCTGCTCAGCTACCAGGGGCCGATCAGCCTCCCGATCGTGGGGCAGCGCGTGGCCGACCCGATGGTGCGTCGGATCCTGCAGGTGGGACGAGGTGGCGATCGGCTCGATCGGGCGGATGTGGCGCTCTTTGCCGAGCACATCCCGCCCGCCGTGACGGTCGCCATGTACCGGACCTTCCTGACCCGCGAGATCGTGCCGCTGGCTAAAGGCCGCTACGCAAACGCCGCGTTGCAGGTGCCGACCACGCTGATGGTGGGTCGGGCAGACGCGGTTACGGGGGGAACGACCCCCGGGCCGGTCGCGGGCCAGCAGCGGCTGCACGTCGAGGTGCTCGACCGCGTGGCGCACTGGGTGCCAGAACAGCGTCCGCAGGCCGTCATCGACTGGGCCCAGGCGAGTGATGCGTCGGCCACAGCTATGGCTTCCAAGGGTTCTGACGCCGCTTGACGGTGGCTGACATCGCTACTCCGCTACCGCCTCAACGAGCATCTGGAGTCCCGCGTGCCGAACGCGACCGGGGGTAAGCCCGGCGTCGCGCATCAGGCCGTGCACCTCATCGGGCGAGCGCTCACGCCCACCCTCGCACTCGACAAGCATGAGCAGGTCTGTCATCGAGCTGAGGGGGCTCGGGCGATTTGACTCGTGATGCTGGTCGATCACGACGATTCTCGATCCAGTGGGCATTGTCGCCCGCACGCGGCCCAGGATGCCGCGGCAGGCGTCGTCGCTCCAGTCGTGCAGGATCCACTTGAGCACGTACACATCGGCGTGTGCGTCCAGCTCGCCGAACAGGTCCCCGGCTCGCCTCTCGATTCGGTCGGCGACGCCTTGCGAGCGCAAGAAGTCCTCGGCCTCGGCGAGTACCTTGGGAGCGTCGAGCAGTATGCCCCGGGCGCCCTTGCGGCGCTCCAGGATCGCCGACAGGAGCGTCCCGATTCCCCCGGCGACGTCGCAGATCACTCCTTCCCGCGGCCACGGGTAGGCCCGGGCCAGCGCTCCCAAGTCGATCGCGGTCAGTTGCTGCATCGCCTCGCCGAAGCGCGCCCCCTCGTCGGGGTGCTCGCCGAAGTACTCCCAGATCGAGTTGCCGAACGCCCGCCGGTGACCGGACGGCTCCGCTCCCTCGCGCAACTGATGCTCGACCTCGTCATACGCCGCTGCGATCGCCGGCGCGGACTGGTAGGCCACCCAGGACGCGATCGAGTGCGGATGGTCTGTGCGCAGTGGCGCACCCAGGCGCGCGAGGCGCGCCTGACGCCCGCCGTCGAGGTGCACCAGGCGGCAGGCCGCCGCGGCGCCCAGGACGCGTAGCGTCACATCTTCGGACAGGCCCAGCTCTCTGGCAACCTCGCCGATGTCGCGCGTACGGTCGCCCAACGCATCCGCAAGGCCCGAGGTTACGAGCAGGCCGGCGAGCTTGGTGCGCTGCATCCCAGCCACCAGATCCCACAGAGCTCCCTCGGCGGGCACGATCCGGTCGGCAAGTTCGAGAATGCCGCGACGAACCGCCAGTCCGGCGCGCATCGCGGCGAGCGGTACAGGGTATGCCGGCAGCCTCACTGCGGCCACAGCCTACGCGACGAGCGCGATAGGCCGTTCTTGAAACGGGGACGACTTTGAGGGACGACTTCGAGTCGGTTAGCGGCTGGTGCGTTAGAGTCGCGAGCATGAACGAGAAGAGCGCGCTGAGCGCACTCGTCGGACTGAGGCTCGCCGTGGGCGTCGCCTCTTGGTTGACGCCGCGTTCCGCGGGCAAGCTGTTTGGACTCGACGTGCCCGCCAACCCCCAGGCGCCTTACCTGGCGCGCCTGTTCGGTGCGCGCGACGTCGCGCTTGCCTGGGGCACCTTCTCGAGCGAGGGCGATACGCGGCGCCAATGGCTGCTCGCAGGACTTGCCTGTGACGCCGCCGACGCTCTCGCCGGCCTCGCAGGCGCGCGCGGCGGGTATCTGCCGAAGCTCACGAGCGTGCTCGTCACCGGCACCGCTCTCTCGGCTGTCGCCCTCGGCGCCGTCGCACTGGGCGACGAGTAACTGCCAGCATTGCCGCGCTTTGCCAGCGGTCGGCGGGCAGCGGTGCCGTCCCGCGTGGTATTTGATGCGCCATGTTCCCGAGCGACGAGGCCCTACTCGACAATCCGGCGTACGCGGCGCTTTGCGGTCCTCACGCGCGATTTGCGCAGGTGTGTGGGCGCGCGCGCCGATATGCGGCCGATGTAGCGCCGTTCCTCGCTCTGCCCTCGTCGCCGTCGGCACAGGACTGGTCCGACGCCGCCGAGCTCGTCGCACCGGGGACCTTCGTGGCCGGCCGGTACGGCGCCGGCGAGCTGCCAGATGGTTGGCGGGCGGTTCAGGCTTTTGATCTGGTGCAGATGGTCGAGCAGCGGGTCGCCGGGGTTGATTGCTCGGAGGCGATCACGCTCGGCGCCGCCGACGTGCCCGAGATGCTCGAGCTCGTCGCCCAGACCGAACCGGGGCCGTTTCTGAAGAGGACCATCGAGCTTGGCGATTACCTGGGGATCCGGCGCGACGGCGCACTCGTCGCGATGGCCGGCGAGCGGTTTCATCTGGATGGTTGGACCGAGATCAGCGCCGTCTGCACCAAGCCGGACCATCGTGGTCAGGGGCTGGCCTCTTGGCTTATGGGTGCGTTGATCGCTGGCATCCAGCGGCGCTCTGAGCGCGTGTTCCTGCATGTCATGAGCACCAACACGGGGGCAATCCGGCTCTACCAAGAGCTTGGCTTTCGCGTGCGGCAAACCGCGACGCTCACTGTCGTCACCCGCGAGCCGGCGCGAAACGATCAGACATAGCTCACTTTGCGAGCACCGGCTTCATTTTCCCAGAGGGGTCCTGTGAGCTAGGCGTACATGTCTGCGGAGATACGGTTGACCTCGACGACGGCGTCGGCGGGGATCCCGACGCGCTTGGCCGCGGCTACGATCGTGTCGGGCGAGGGCGCTTCATACAGGCAATAGGAGCGGCGCCGGTCGGCGCTGAGGAACGAGAACAGCCAGCGGACTCCCTCGTCCGTGTTGACCTCCTCGATCAGCTTCACGTCGTCGCTCGTCAGATCGAGCTGCTCGGCGAACTCACGCTCGATCACATACATCGGCATGCTGCTGATGCTAGGCGATCGATCAGCCCTCGACAAGGCCGCGCCGGTAGGCGTATCCCGTGGCCTCCGCGCGGTTGGCGCTGCCGGTCTTACGCAGGATGCTGCGCACGTGGTTGGCGGCGGTGTGCTCGCTGATGAACAGCGCCGCCCCGATCTCGCGATTCGACCGGCCGCGCGCCACCAGGCGCAGCACGTCGAGCTCGCGCGCGGACAGGCCGTCGGGCAGCGTGGAGGCGGGCACCGGCGCAAGCACGCGTGCCCGGGCGAGAAGCGTGGGCATCCCAACGGCGTCGGCGAGGCGGACGGCCTCGGCGAGGAGCTGTGCCCCATGAGCGTGGTCGGTGCCGCGCAGCAGCATGCGGCCGTACTCGTAGGCGGTGTGCGCGAGCCAAGTCGTCGCGCCCATCCGCCGGTTGAGCTCCAGGGCGGCCTCGAAATGATCGGCCGCGTCTTCGCTGTCGTCGAGGGTGGCGGCCAGCATCCCCAGGTAGCGGTCGGCGGCGCCGTAGCAGGCCACGCCATGGCCGATCATCAGGTTCGTGCCGGTCAGCGGCGCGAGCATCGGGTACACGAGCGCGGCCACATCCCGATGCGCGACCGCGCTGGCCGCGTCAGCGAGATAGGTGAGCGAGGCAAGCCACAGGCCCTCGCGCAGCGGCTCGAGACCGTCGGCGTGTACGCGGTCCAGCTCGTCGCGAACCTGCTCGTCCATCGCCAGCTCGGCGAGCATTGCCACGAGGCCGGGGCGCCAAGCGGCGCCCCCCCGATCCCCGGCCGCAAGTATGCGGATCACCGGAGCGAGCTCGGCGAGCCGGCCCTGCTCGCGTCTGACGGAGAACATCTGGACGCCGTATACACCTGACGCGTCGCGGCCGATGAGCAGTTGACCCCACTCACGGGAGCGCTCCGCAGCCGTCTCGGCCTCCGCGAGTCGACCCTCGAGGAGCGCCAGCGCGGAGCGGTAGTGTTCGGCGACGTGGAGGATGAAGGGTTGGCGCGTCTGCTGCGCGGCCTCGAAGGCGACCTCAAGCTGCTCGCGCGCGGTCGCAATCTCGCCGAGGGCCATGAGTGCCGAGACCCTCCACTCGACCGCCTCGGCCTGGCCCTCGACGTCTCCGAGCTCCTGGGCGATATCTCGCGCCTCACCGAGCATCTGCTGGGCTTCCTCCAGGCTGGTTGTCGCGCGTGCCCAGTAGACGCCCATCAATGTCTTTGCCAGTCCGGGCCGGTCGTCGATTCGGCGCGCCATCGCGATCGCTTCCTCGCGCGCGACCGCCGCCGGGTCCGAGTCGCCTTCGAGCTCGAGCGTGCGCGCGAGACCGGCAAGGACACCGACACGCAGCGCGGAGTCCTCCGGCCCAAGGGCCGTCGACGCCTCGGCGAGCAGCTCGCGGGCACCTTCATCGGCGAGACCCGGCCGCCAACAGCTCGTCTCGAACCCGATCGCCGCCCTCGCAAGCAGCTCACCGGCGCCGAGGTCCCGTGCGATCTGAGCCGCCTGGCGGAACGCCTGCAGCGACTCCAGCGACTGTCCTGCACGGAACAGCGCTGCGCCGAGATCGAGCAGGACCTCGGCTCGCCGTCGCTCGTCCTCGATTCCGATGCGCAGAGCCGTGCGCAGTCGAGCCGTCGTCTCGTCATGGGCCAGCGCGTCGGCCGCCGCCTTCGCGGCCAGGAGGTTGTACTCCACGGCCTGGGACGTCCCCCCGATCGGGGCCGCCGCCGCGAAATGGTGGGCGAGGTCGGCGAGAATGCGCCCGCTCCGCGGTCGATCGGCGGCCTCCAGCGCCTCGGCGATGCGCATGTGCAACTCGGCTCGGCGCAGCACGCTCAGCCGGTCATACAACGCGCGGCGCACGAGCTCGTGAGCAAAGCGATACGCCAGCGCCGGATACGCGAGCTCCTCGATCACCCCGCTGCGCATCGCCGGTTCGAGAGCGTCGATCCGCTCGAGCTCGACAGGTGCTGCCAGTCGAAGTACGTCGATCTCGAACTCTGGCCCCGCGACGGCGGCCAGCTCTAGCAGGTCTCTGGTCGCCGGGCCGAGCCGGGCCAGGCGCTGGTTGACGACCTCACGCACGCTCTGGGGCGTGGCGATCGTCTGCAACGGTCTGGTCAAGCGCAGCTTGCCCTCTTCGACCGTCAACGCCTCGGTCTCCACCAGTGCCCGCCAGAGCTCGCACAGCAGGAAAGCGTTGCCCTCCGTCAGGTCGCGGATCTCGTGGGAGAGCCGGAGCTCCGGATCTATCTCGCCGCCGGCGCGGCGCACGAACTCTCCGACGTCCTTCTCGGTGAGGCCGCTCAGGCTCACGCGGACAGCCTCGTCGGAGCGGCGCAAGTCGGCGAGGGTGTCGGCGAGCTCAGCCGGGACGTCGGCCTCGGTGTCCCGGAAGGTTGCGAGCAGGAGCACGCGGGCCTCGCTCGTGGCTCGGGCCAGGTGGCGCAAGAGCACGAGCGTTGCGGGGTCCGCCCAATGGCCGTCCTCGAGCACGAGCAGGAGCGGCTGTCGATGTCCGGCGCTCGTTAGAAAGTCGGTCACCGAAGTGTGCAGGCGATGGCGCTCGGTGTCCGGGTCGGCGACAATCGGGGCCGGCAGCTCCGCTACGCGGGCGGACAGGTCGGGCAGGAGCCGGGTCAACTCACCGCCCGCGCTTCCGACGTCCGCACGGAGAACGTCGGGATCGGTGATCCGGACGAGCTGATCCAGCGCCTCGGCGAACGGCCGGTAGGCGGTCTGCACCACGGCATCGCAGGCGCCGTAGAGCACAAGCACGCCTTCTGCGGCGACCTCGTGCGCCAGCTCCCGAACTAGGCGGCTCTTTCCAGACCCAGCCTCTCCGCCCACCAAGACGAGCCGGCCACGCTCGCCCGTCTCGCGTGGAACCAGGGCTCGTAGCGTCGCAAGCTCTGCAGAGCGCCCGACGAACGGGGATGAGGAGGCGAGGCGGAGAGGGCCGGGAAGCGTGTGCACGGGCGCGGTGTACGAGTAGTCAGATCTGATTATCGCTCCCTGCGCGCCGCGCCGCCAGGGGTGCGCGAACTGTGTCAATCCAGGTCATGACAGAGCAAGCGGACACGGCTAGCGTCCTTGTTGCTGTTCGGTATGTCTTCCGACCGGCGGCCCAGCCCAACGAAGAGAGGCAGACATGAGTACCAACCACAGTCCAGCTGATGCGGCGCGACAAGAGCTCGGGGGGAAGTTCGCCGGTGAGCTCGTCGGCCCCGCCGACCCGGGGTACGAGTCCGCGCGTGCCGTCTTCAACGCCATGATCGATCGCAGGCCAGCCGTGATCGCTCGCTGTGTCAGCACCGCGGACGTGGCGGCGACGATCGCCTTCGCGCGCAGGCGTGAGCTTCTGCTGGCCATCCGCGGAGGCGGCCACAACGGCGGAGGGCTGGGCATCTGCGACGACGGAGTGGTTCTCGACCTCTCCCTCATGCACGGCGTCGAGGTCAACCCATCGGCGCGCACGGTTCGCGCGGGTGGCGGCTGCACGTGGGGGCAGGTCGACGCCGCAACCCACCAGGCCGGCCTTGCGACGCCGTCGGGGATCATCTCCAGCACCGGAGTCGGCGGCCTTACGCTGGGGGGCGGGATCGGCCATCTCTCGCGCAGGCACGGGCTCACGATCGACAACCTGATCGAGGCGGACGTCGTCCTGCCCGACGGGGCGCAGGTGCGCGCCAGCGCCGACGAGAACCCCGAGCTGTTCTGGGCGCTGCGCGGCGGCGGCGGGAACTTCGGCGTCGTGACCTCCTTCCTCTTCCGCGCGCACCCCGTCTCCACCGTGCTCGCCGGTCCGACGTTCTGGCCGCTCGAGCAGACGCAGGAGGTGATGCGCTTCTACCGCGAGTTCCTCCCCTCCGCGCCACGCGAGCTGAACGGGTTCTTCACGCTGATGACCGTTCCCCCCGCCGACTTCCTCCCGCCGAGCTGCACTTGCGCAAGGTGTGCGGCGTGATGTGGTGCTACGTGGGCTCGGAGGACTCAGCGGCCGAGCTGTTCGCGCCCGTACAGGAGGTCGGCACGCCGCTGCTGCACGGGGTCGCGCCGATGCCGTTCCCGGCGTGGCAGAGCCTGTTCGATGACCTCTACTCCCCGGGGCTGCAGTGGTACTGGCGCGCGGACTTCCTCCGCGAGCTCCCAGACGCGGCGATCGAGCAGCATGCGCGCTTCGGCGAGCGGCTGCCGACGCTGCACTCGGCCATGCACCTCTATCCAATCGACGGTGCCGTGCACGACGTCGGCGAGCGCGACACTCCCTTCAGCTATCGCGACTGCAACTGGGCAGAGGTGATCGTCGGTGTCGACCCCGACCCCGCGAATGCCGGCGTCATCCGCGACTGGACCGTCGACTACTGGGACGCAACTCATCCCTTCTCCGCCGGCGGCGCATATGTGAACTTCATGATGGACGAGGGCCACGAGCGTGTCCGCGCGACCTACCGTGGCAACTACGACCGCCTCGCCGCCGCAAAGGCGACCTACGACCCGGCGAACCTGCTTCGGGTCAACCAGAACATCGAGCCGCTAGTAGTGCATCGATGAGCGACTCGGCCACCTATGACGCCGTGATCGTGGGTGGCCGCTGCGCAGGCGCGACGCTCGCGGCGCAGCTCGCGCAGGGCGGCTGGCAGGTTCTGATGGTCGATCGAGATCAACTCGGGAGTGACACGCTCTCCACTCACCTCATGTTCCCGAACACGCTGGCTCGACTCGCTGATCGGCGCAGGCAGCGAAGCTGACCCGGTTGCGGGCATCGTGCTCGATGGTGGTGAGCAGATCCGGGCCCGCTGGGTCTTCGGCGCCGACGGCCGCGCCTCCATCGTGGCGCGGTCGCTCGGCCTGGAGAAGGTCAACGTCCTCGCCGGCGACATGTCGATGCTGATCTCCCACTGGCACGGTCTGCCGGCGACCGACTACGCGACGCTCGCAACTGCCGCCGACTCCGGCGTCAGCTGGTGGCCCTGTGAGGATGGAGCCGACCTGCTCGTCACCTTCGGACCGTCAGAGCATACGCGCGGCAACTCCGTCATCCGTGAGCGCGCGCACATGGACTGCTTGCGCAGCTTCCCTGCGATGATCGACTTCGAGCGGATCGAGGACGCCGAGCGCATCGGACAGGTTCAGGCCGCGCCGGAGACGATGTTGCGCGGCTTCTACAAGCAGGCTGCAGGGCCGGGGTGGGCGCTCCTCGGCGACGCAGGCCACTTCAAGCATCCAGGCAGCGCGCAAGGCATCTCCGACGCCATCGAGCAGGCGATCCACCTCGCGCGGGAATTGACCGCGGGCGACCACGAACCGGCCTCTTACGCCCGCTGGCGCGACCAGCGCGCCGCGGGCTTTTATGAGTGGTCGTTCACCTTTGGCCGGCTTCCGCGCGAGGACACAACCGGCCCGATCGCCGACGGGCTCGACGCCGACCCCGATGCGACGCAGGACTTC
>Ga0102924_1006641_pt1 | contig 10805 bp, 10 predicted proteins | sample PaiPotPPM11metaG_FD_80116 | JGI IMG/M metagenome (GOLD analysis project Ga0102924, IMG submission 80116) | Iron sulfur acid spring bacterial and archeal communities from Banff, Canada, to study Microbial Dark Matter (Phase II) - Paint Pots PPM... ...
GATTTTCTGAAAAATATTGAACAGCAAAACAACAAGCAAAATGAGCAAGGCGCACAGTGGGGGCTGCAGAACGTGATTAGCGCCGAAAACTCCTATCACTCTACCCATGGAGTGTACGTTTGTAGCCTTTCGGAACTGGCGGCAAAAGGCAAGCAAAGCAATGGCGGCCAGCCGCCGCCGGGAGGGCTTTTCGGCGATATTGCCACCGGCAAACATGCCGGATATGTGTACGTGATCTCCGGCTGCGATGGAACGCAATACAAGGTTGTTGCTGAACCGGAGCTACCGGATTCCGGTCAGCGGGCGTTTTGCTCCGACGAGAGTGGAGCAACGCGGGCTGCGGCCGATGGGAAGGCGACCACATGCTTGCGTAGCGGAGAGGCAGTGCAGCACGATGGACCTGTTGTCGGTGCGGTTGTAGGCGGAAAGCTACCTGATAGTACGATTAGTTCCATAGAGCGTCGGACTCAGGAACCCACGCCAGGAGTGCCGCGAGTTCGAGTTTCCGAGAGCGTGTCGGAGAGCTTTGTGACTAGTAAAGTCCAACCTGTTTACCCAGCCAATGCCAAGGCGTCCGGAGTTCAGGGTCAGGTGCTTCTAAGGGCTATCATCAGCACGACAGGAGACATCAAGCATTTGCATGTTCTTTCGGGCCCGCCACCCTTAAGCGCAGCAGCCATCGATGCGGTGAAGCAGTGGAAATTCAAGCCGTATCTCCTAAATGGAAAGCCAGTTGAAGTCGATACCCAAATCACCGTGAATTTCACGCCGTCGCCAAACTGAGCGGTCACGAATGAAAAACGCGCCGAGGCGGAAAATCTACGTCCCGGCACATCGTTCTTGGGCGCAAGCCGCATCCTATTTCCAGAATTTCTGAATTTCTGATAAACAACAACAGGCACTGGAGGGTAAACGTGGGCAGATGCGCCGGGGTGTTCGCGCTGTGTCTTGGAATTGTTCTTATGGGCGGATGCGGGGGGGGCACCAGTACGACACAGCAACTGCGAATTGTAATGGCCTCGCCCGATGCTCCTCCGGTCGACATTCTGATCGACGGAACCCAAGTCGCAACCGCGCTTGCTTACACGAACTCCACTGCATATCTAGCGGTGAAATCCGGGGGGCGGCGGATTGAAGCATTGACCGTGAGCAACTCCACTTCGATTTTTCAGCAGACTATTTCGGTGACCGCAAGCGCAAACCAGACGCTTCTACTGACCGGAACCGCATCGAAGATGCAATCGCTTCTGCTTACCGACGGCACAACCACGACCACGACGATCATCACTGCGACGGGTCAAGTCCGAGTAGTGAACGCATCGCCCACAATGGGCCCAGCAGACGTTTACATCGTCAACGCCGGAAGCAGTATTGCTGGGACTATGCCGGTTGCCTCCAAACGTGCATTTAACCAGGCCACGCCATACACGTCCGAAGCCATCGGCAATTACCAGGTGTTTATGACCACACCGGGCACGACTAATGTTTTCTTGAACACGGGCCCGCTTGCGTTGACGCAAAGCCAATTCCAGACTGTGGTGGCGATCGATGCAACCGGGGGCGGGTTTAACTTCATTGCGCTTACCGATCAGTGAGGTTTACGCGCTAAGATCACACTTCTTTACAGGTTCGGGTCGAGATTCAACAACACTTTCCTGTGCTCCCGCGTCTAAAGAACAGAGGCCGAACCGGGCCTGCCTTTGTCACCACTTTGCGGCTGTATAATCGAGGCTTTGGAAATCTGGAGGCTATTCAACATGGAAGCGCGCGCCAATTTGTGGGGGCGTTTTAAAGCCAACCGCCTGGGCTTCACTGCGGTCATTCTGCTCACGCTGACGGTCGGAATTCTGATCGGCACCGTGGTTTCTTATGGTGTAAAGGGACAAGAGAAGGAGAAAAGATCCGCTGATGCGACGCCGCTGACCATACCTTCTCCGCGCCAGCTTTCCAATCAATTTTCGCAGATCGCAAAGGCGATCGAGCCCGCAGTAGTCAACATTAATACCGAATCCACGATCAAGCCGACGCATCGGCGCGGCGGTGGCGATGAGGACGGCGGCGGTGACGAGGAAAGTCCTTTCGGCGATTTCTTTGACAAGTTCTTTGGCGGACAAGGCAACCAACAGGGGCCAATCCGCGAGCGGTCTTTGGGTTCAGGGGTACTCGTAGATTCGAAAGGCTTCATCATTACCAATCGTCACGTGGTCGAGAAAGCGGACCGCATTCGCGTGCACCTGCAGGACGATCCGCCGGGAGTTCAACACGACGCCAAGGTGATTGGCAGCGACACGGAAACCGACTTGGCCGTAATCAAAATTGACATAGACCACGCCTTGCCGACTGCCAAATTGGGCAATTCGGAGGGCATGCAAGTTGGCGACTGGGTGCTCGCCGTGGGAAGTCCGTTTGGACTGCAGGCAACCGTAACGGCCGGCATCGTTTCCGCTAAGGGGCGCAACATCGTTCCCAACCGCCAGTTTCAGTCGTTCATTCAAACCGATGCTGCGATCAATCCGGGAAATTCAGGCGGGCCGCTAGTCAACATGGATGGTGAAGTGATCGGCATTAACACGGCGATTCTGACTGATACGAATGCGTACGCCGGAGTGGGATTCGCGCTGCCCTCAAACACCATCGCGCAGGTTTACAACCAGCTCACCGGGCCCGAGCACAGAGTGGAACGCGGATCGATTGGTATTGAATTCAACGCGCAGGAAAACCCGGCCATTGCACGCGTTTACGGGGGGCAGGGCGGAATTACGATTTCCAGTGTGGTGCCCGGCAGCCCGGCAGAACGCGCAGGATTGAAGGTGGGTGACACGATATTTTCGGTTGACGGAAAACCGGTGAAGAACGGCGACGAATTAGTTTCAGACATCGCCGGCCGCAAGCCTGGATCGAAAGTGTCGCTGGGATATTACCGCAATGGCAAGAAAGACGAAGCCGCAGTAACGGTTGCTGATCGCGCCAAGCTCTTCGCCAGCCGGTTGGGAGATGAAGAAGAGGGCGCGGAGCAGGCAACACCCAAGCAGAGCAAACTAGGTGCGACGGTGCGCAACCTGACACCGGAAATGGCCGATCGCCTGAATGTTCCATCGGGCCAGGGTGTGGTAGTGCAGGAAGTTAAACCGGGCTCGTTTGCTGATGATATCGGCCTCACGCGGGGAGATGTGATCCTGGAGATCAACAAGCAAAAGGTGAACAGCGAGGACGACTTCGACCACGTCCAGTCTTCCCTAAAAAGCGGCCAGGATGTGGTACTCCTTGTGCGCCAGCGCGGCGCGGGGCGGAACGACGGCACTATATTTCTGGCCGGAACACTTCCGTAACTGTTACCTACACCATCGGAACTGGCGCGCGGCCCGGCTCCGGGAGATCATGAGTAGGTGCCGGAACTCCTGAGTTCCAGGCGAAGGAATGAGCTATGGATGTGAAACGCAGGAAATTGCCGATGGTCGCGGGGCAGCTGCTGCTGGCCGCTTCATTGTCATTGGCCTTTGCCAGCACGTCCACCACGCAGCCACAGTCCGGGAATCCCCCTGCGCTGGCGCAAAAGTCCACGCACCATGCCGTTCATCACACCGGCAAGAAGACGCGAAGGGCTCGCGGCCAAAAGGTAATTGACGGGGAGCGGATTCGGCAGATTCAAGAAGCGCTCATCCGTGAGCACTACCTGAAGGGAGAGCCTTCGGGCAAATGGGATGCGTCCACGCAACAGGCCCTGCACCGTTATCAAGCGGACCAGGGCTGGCAGAGCAAATCGATTCCAGATTCCCGCGCTCTGATTCGACTGGGACTCGGCCCTGATCACGAACACTTGCTGAATCCAGATAGCGCCATGACGATGACCGCAGAGCCTACAGGAGCGCATGTGGCTTCGAGGTCGTCGGTGTCGGCGAAAGCTTCGTCAGCGCATGTGTCCCTGCCTGCAGGTGGCTCAATTCCGGCGAATTCGGCGCGGGTTTCAGCTCCGTCACCCGCCATGTCTGCGGTTCCCGCGCGATAAGAGACTCAACTCTGCGGATAATATGGAAGCGGTTGATCGTTCACGACTGCTCGCGGATTGTCTTCGACTAGCGACTGCGCAAGTTCCTCTCCGAACTCCTTTGCAATTACCTTTCTTGCCTCGGAGAGTATCGGCACGCGGCGCTTGGTATCATGAGCATCGGTCGAAAGAAAATGCACCGCTTTTTCTTTCAGCAGCCAGTCTGCTATTTGGCGCGGGCGCGGGCCCCATAATCCGGTGAACACCGAAGCGGTAACCTGCACGGCACATCCAAGTTCTATCCATTTCAATACTCGTTGCGGATTCTCCTGCAAAATCGGATTACGCTCGGGATGGGTGATGATCGGGATTATGCCGCGTTGATGTACTTGCGTGAACCAATCGTCCACTTGCGGGGAGATGCTGAAGTTGCTGAACTCGACCAGTAAGTAATGGCTGCTGCCAATGCAAAACTTTTCCGGCGTGATGATTGCGCTCTGCATATTGTCATAGGAAAGATGAAAGTCGCAGCCAAGGCTCAGCGCCGGTTGGGGTCCGATGCGCTGTTGCAACGTTTGGAGCAGGGTCGAAAGGTATTCTCGGTCATAGAAATAACGATCGTTCGAATGCGGGGTGGCGACGATGTGCTGAATGCCGTCCTGCGCCGCAATTTGGCACATGGCTTCGGCCATCTCCCAGGATTTCGGGCCGTCATCTACCTCGGGCAAGATGTGACAGTGAATGTCGATCACGCAGCCCGATTAGAGCAGATTCAGAAAAAAGACTCAAAGTTCTGAAGCATCCCTTCGTAGTTCGAATTCAAAGGCATTAACCACAAAGGACACGAAGAAAAACCATTAGGAGTGGCTTGCATTAAGAACGAGTCTTCATGAAATCGCGAATCTCTGAGTAGGCTTGCTTAAGCGTTTCTTCCTGCGTAAGAAACACAATGCGGAAATGCTTGGTGCCGGGCTTTTGCCCGAACCCTGAACCCTGCACAGTCAGGATGTGCTTCTCTAACAGCAACTGCTTCACCCACGCAGCGTCGTCTTCCGGAACATCGATGCGCGGAAACGCGTAGAACGCGCCACGAGGCGGAACGCAACTCATGCCCGGAATCGAGTTGCAGGCCTCCACTGTAAGATCCCGACGGGCGGTGAGCTTCCGACGCACTTCGACCAAATGACCCTGTGGTCCTTCGAGCGCGACTTTGATCGCGTACTGTTGCGGATGATTGGCTGAAAGCCGCGCCCGTAGCATCTTGTGAATGCCTTCGATGTAGGGCTTCACCGCCGCCGCTTCGCCGCTCACGATGCCCCAGCCCATGCGCCATCCGGGGGCAAGATAGTTCTTCGACAATCCGCCGATCGTGACAACTGGCACGTCCGGAGCAACGGCCGCGATCGAGGTGTGCTCGCCGCCATCGAGGATCAGCTTGTCGTAGATCTCGTCGGCGATGATTAGTAGGTTGTGCTGCCGGGCCAGTTCGGCGAGATCCTCCAGCATCTTGCGGGTGCACAATGCGCCGGTGGGATTGTTCGGATTGATCAGAACGATGGCCTTGGTCCGAGAATTAATTCTCTTCTTTATGTCGTCCAGTTCGGGCTGCCAGCCATCGTCTTCATTCAAGTAGTAAGGATTCGGGTCAGCCCCGGTTTTGCAAAGCACGGCGGGGTAAAGAGGATAGTCAGGACGCGGGGTGAGCACGTTGTCGCCGGGATTGAGCAACGCGGTGAGACAAAGATCGACTGCTTCGCCGGCGCCATTGCTTACGAAAATATTCTGGACGCTGCTGATCCCGTTTCGTTCAGCCTGGCCGCGAATTGCGTCGAGAGCCTCGGGAACTCCTGCGGAAGGCGCGTAGCCATTCTTGTTATCGCGCATGGCACGATAAGCAGCTTCAATCACGTGCGGCGGCGTAGCGAAATCAAAAATATTCGGATCGCCCACATTCAAATACAAAACTTTGTGGCCCTGACGTTTGACTTCATCGGCCAGACCGACCAGGTCGCGGATGGCATAACGCAGGTTTTCGAGACGTTGGGCGGGGGCGATTTCGCGAGTTTGGGTTAGGGGCATAGAAAGATTTTAACCGGAGCTGGCGAATAAAAGATCGAAATGAATGGCCTGGACTTAGTTTAGGCCAGCGGCTTTGTACTTTGCTAACGCGTCTTTGTAGGAAGGGTTGTCGGGTTTCAACTTCAACGCATGACTCTCAGATTCTGCAGCCTGGGCTGCCTCGCCGTTCGCAAACAGCGCAGTAGCCAGAGTATCGAGGTACGTCGGATTTTCTGGTTCGATTTGCGTTGCCTTCTTTGCGATGGCGACCGCGCCTTTGGGGCTACGCAATTTTGAGTCTGGAGACGTCGCCAGCAGGTATGCAAGATTATTCATGGCAGGCGTGTCGTCCTGATCCGCCGCCTTTCTATACCACTCCGCCGCGTCGCTTTCGCTCTTGGGAACTCCTTTGCCGTGCGCATAGATGGCGCCAAGTCCGAACTCGGCGGCAGCAAATCCTTGATCCGCTGATTTGCGCATCCACTTAACCGCTTCTCCATCATCCTTCAGGAAAAAAATGCCCTGTGCGTACATCACCGCCAGGTTGAACTGCCGCGAGCACCACCGTGTTTCGCAGATCGACGAATCCAGATGGCGGCCTCCTTATCGTCAGCGGCGACGCCGCGTCCCGTAAGATACATCTCTCCGAGTGAGTATTCTCCGCCTGCATCCCCCTGACTCGCAGCCTTACGAAACCACTTTATGGCTTCAGCGTTATCGCCTGGAACGCCTTCACCGGCGGCGTACGCCATACCCGAGCTGCACCTGGGCTTTTGCGTCCCCAGCCTCGCCTCGGGCTCGAAGAGCGGCAATGTCTTGTTGAGTCTGACCAAGAACCGGCGAGGCGAGAAAGGCGAAGGACAACACGAGTTTAAAAAACATTTAGTGTGCTCCGGCGCTGTGTTTATTCCGGTCTGTCAATCTGCGCTCTTTGCAGGCGGTCCGAATAATCCACGTACACTGACTTCCACTCGGTGTAAAAATCGATGGCGCCGATTCCGCCTTCGCGATGGCCGTTGCCGGTGGCCTTGGTTCCACCAAAGGGAAGGTGGACTTCGGCGCCAATGGTCGGCGCATTGATGTAGGTAATGCCGGCATAGAGATCGCGCATGGCAGTGAACGCCTTGTTGACGTCACGGGTATAAATTGCCGACGACAGACCGTATTCGATGTTGTTCGCAATCTCGACCGCGTCATCAAAGTCCTCGCACGGAATGATCGAGACTACCGGGCCAAAGATTTCTTCCTGCGCGATGCGCATCTTGGGATCAACATCGGTGAAGATAGTGGGCTCCATGAAGAATCCGTATTGGTAATCACCCATATCGAGGCGGTTGCCGCCACACTGCAGCTTGGCCCCTTCGGTCTTTCCGATATCGACGTACTGCAGATCAGTTTGCAGCTGCCGCTCATTGATGGCTGGGCCCATATCGGTGGTTTCGTCGAGTCCGTTACCGACCCGAAGCTTCGTCGCACGCTCCACCAGTTGGCTCACAAAATCGCGATAGACTCCCTTCTGGACAATGATGCGGCTCGTCGCGGTGCAGCGCTGGCCGGTGGTGCCGAAGCCTCCCCAGAGCGCACCCTCAACTGCCAAATCCAGGTTCGCGTCATCGAGCACGATCATGGGATTCTTGCCGCCCAGTTCCAGCGAACAATGCTTGAAAGTCTTCGCCGCCGCGGTACCGATCGTCCGACCAACCGCGCTCGACCCGGTGAATGAAACTGCACGCACTTCGGGATGCTCGAGCATGGGCGCGCCTGCGTCAGGGCCAAATCCGCTCACAATGTTCACAACGCCCTTTGGTACCCCAGCGTCAGTAAGCACACGAACCAGATTGAATGTGGAAAGTGGGGTGTCCTGTGCGGGCTTGATCACGCAGGTGTTCCCGCAAACCAGCGCGGGCAGTAGCTTCCAGGAAGGAATGGCCATGGGAAAATTCCACGGCGTAATCATGCCGCAGACACCTACCGGCTGGCGAATCGCCATAGCAAACTTGTTCGGCAGCTCCGAGGGAGTTGTGGGACCGAACAGGCGCCGGCCTTCACCGGCCATGTAATACGCGGTATCGACGGCTTCCTGAACGTCGCCACGAGTCTCCTTCAAAACCTTACCCATCTCGCGGGTCATGTCACGGGCGTATTCCTCCTTGCGCTCGGCCAACATTTCGGCCGCAAGATAGATGATCTCGGCGCGGCGCGGGGCTGGAACCAACCGCCACTTCACAAATGCGTTTTTTGCGGCATCGACGGCGGCGTTGACATCGTCCTTGTTGGATTTCTGAAAGATTCCGACTACGTCGCGAGTGTCGGCAGGATTGCGGTCCTCAAAAGTCTCACCAGACGCGGATTCGACCCACTCGCCGTCGATGAAGTTTCTATAAATGTTGGGGCGAGAAGCGTCGCCCTCGATGATGGGTTTGGTCAGGGTATCAGTTGCCATTCACAGCCTCCTGGGAACCTTTTCATGCTACCGCCGGGCCGGAGGAGGGGCAAGTTGATGGAGGACGGGATTTGCCCCGCCTTTTCTGTTTCGGCTACAATTCTGACCTCTTCGTGATCAAATCTTCGCGACAGCCGCGGTATATATGAATGCCCTCGATCGATCATGACCGTCTTCATTCGTTAATGCAGTCTGAACAACAGAAATTCATTGCAGAGCGGCCTAAATCCAAGGCCCTGTTCGAGCGTGCCCGGAAGTCTTTGCTTGGGGGCGTGCCCATGAACTGGATGGTTAAATGGGCCGGCGCTTTTCCGCCGTTTGTGCGCGAAGCTCACGGTGCGGAATTCGTCGATGTTGACGGTCACCGCTACGTCGATCTCTGCCTTGGCGACACGGGCGCGATGACCGGGCACTCGCCCGCAGCAACCGTATCGGCAGTGCAGGAACAACTCGAGCGCGGCATCACGCTGATGCTGCCTGGCGAAGATTCGGTTTGGGTGGGTGAGGAACTGCAAAAGCGCTTTGGCTTGCCGTTCTGGCAATTCGCTCTCACCGCGACAGACGCGAACCGCTTTTCCATCCGCCTAGCTCGCCAGATCACCGGCCGCCCGAAAATTCTGGTTTTCAACTGGTGCTACCACGGCAGCGTGGACGAAACCTTCATCACTCTGGAGAATGGCGTATCGATGGCTCGTCGCGGAAACGTCGGCCCACCTGTCGATCCCTCAGTCACGACTAAAGTGGTCGAATTCAACGACGTCGCGGCGCTCGAGAAGGCGCTTGAGCCTGGCGATGTCGCCTGCGTCCTTGCCGAACCGGCCATGACCAATGTTGGCATCGTGCATGCTGCCCCGGGCTTTCACCAGCAACTGCGCAAACTCACTCGCAAGTACGGGACATTGCTCATCATCGACGAAACCCACACCATCTGCGCTGGTCCTGGCGGCTACACGCGTGCCGAAAATCTGGATCCGGACTTTTTGGTTTTCGGCAAACCGATTGGCGCAGGCGTTCCCGGTTCCACATACGGATTTACGCAGGTCATTGCCGATGCAATCGTCGCCCGCCACAATCTTGAAGACTGCGACGTAGGTGGCATCGGCGGAACTCTGGCCGGCAACGCGCTCTCGCTTTCCGCCATGCGCGCCACGCTGGAGCACGTTCTCACCCAGAAAGCCTTCGACCACATGATCCCACTCGCCGAGCGCTGGACTGACGGCGTGGCGAAAGCAATCGCAGAGTTCGATGTTCCCTGGCACGTCACTCGTCTCGGATGCCGCGCGGAGTATCTGTTTGCGTCGCAAACGCCGCGCAATGGTACCGAAGCTCACGATGCTATGGACTTCGAGCTGGAGCGCTTTATGCATCTGTTCGCCATGAATCGCGGAATCCTGCTCACACCATTCCACAACATGGCACTGATGTCGCCTGCAACCACGCCGGAACATATCAACCACCACACCAAAGTGTTTCGTGAGGCATTGAAGGCGCTCGTCAATTAGTTGGCTTGCGACTCTGAATGGCGGGTTTACACATGAAGGGTCACACATGAACTTTTCCGGAAGAGTGGCACTGGTCACGGGAGCGGGCAGCCCGCAGGGCATCGGCTTCGCCACTGCCCGATTGCTTGCGCAACAAGGCGCAAAAATCGCGATCACTTCCACCACTCAACGAATCGACGATCGCGCTCACGAACTGGCGGCGCAAGGTCAAGGTGCAGATGTCTTCGCATTCGTTGCCGATCTCTGCGATCACGCGCGGACTCGCGAGCTGGTCCGACAAGTTCTTGCTCGCTTCGGACACATCGATATTCTCGTGAACAACGCTGGCATGACCCAGGTCGGTGATCCCGGTGCGACCTCCACGCTGCCCCTGGCGGAACTTCAGGAAAAAGATTGGGACTACAGCATCGCAATCAATCTGAAGACCGCGTTTAATGTCACTAAAGCCGTACTGCCTGCCATGCTCAGCGCTGGCTACGGACGCATCGTCAATGTCTCATCCACAACCGGGCCGGTCGTGAGCAATCCGCGCGAGACGGCATATAGTGCCGCAAAAGCCGCCATGGTGGGCCTGACCCGCAGTCTGGCTCTCGAAGTCGGACGTCAGGGAATCACGGTCAACGCCGTTGCCCCCGGCTGGATCGCAACCGCCTCATCCACCGGGCCGGAATTGATCGCCGGCAAGAACACTCCGGTTGGACGTCCGGGGCGTGCGGAAGAAGTTGCCGCTGCTGTCGCGTTTCTTGCCTCGGAAGCAGCCTCCTACATTACTGGCCAGCTCATTGTCATCGACGGCGGCAACTCCATTCAGGAATAC
>Ga0102924_1006642_pt1 | contig 10805 bp, 9 predicted proteins | sample PaiPotPPM11metaG_FD_80116 | JGI IMG/M metagenome (GOLD analysis project Ga0102924, IMG submission 80116) | Iron sulfur acid spring bacterial and archeal communities from Banff, Canada, to study Microbial Dark Matter (Phase II) - Paint Pots PPM... ...
GCAGAACCGGGTCGCGGCGTGCGTCGAGGAGGTCCGCGCCGGCGCCGAGCATCCGGCGCTGGTCGTTTGTCACGGTGGCTCGATCCGGGCGATGCTGTGCCGCTCGGACCCGAGAGGGCTCACCGCCTTCCACGAGTTCAACGTTCCCAACGTCGCGGTGGTGGAAGTGTGAAGCGGCTCCCGGTAGCCGCGTTCGCGGCGCTGATGGCCGCGACCGTCGCGGCGTTCTTCATCACCCAGCATTTGAAGGTGAGCACCCCGCTGATTGGCGGCTTCCCCAGTCCCCGCCCGGCGGTGATCAACCCGGTGGATGGGGTCAGCTGCTACGACCCGGTCGCCAAGACGGAGATCAACCATCGGTTGATGACAATCTCCTTCTACCTGCAGAACCGCTCCGACAGCGTCAACGTGTACATGGTCGACGCGGGCGGCAGGACCGTCGCGACGCTCGCGCGCTCGCGCTTCATGCTGGGCGGTGGCGCACCCGGCACGCGATCGCAGTTCGTCTGGGACGGGCGCGAGCCCTCGGGCATGTTTGCCCCGGACGGGCGCTACTACGTCAAGGTCCGGCTGATCCACACGGCTCGGACCGTGACGATCTCCAACTCCTCCGGACCGGAGGCCGTCACCGTCAAGGCACTCCCGCCGATGCCGGTCGTCACGAGCGTCAGCCCAAGGGTGCTCTCCCGCCACGCCCGCGTGCCGGTGAAGATCCAGTATGCGGGGAATGATGGTCGCGGCGCGACGGTGATCATCTACCGGATCGGTCGCCACCGCGGATACCGCATGGTGAAGAGCTTCCTGACGCCGTGGAAAGGCCAGCAAGCGACCTGGGATGGCCTGATCCTGCGGCGACCCGCGCCAGCCGGCAGGTACCTCGTTGGGCTAGAGGTGACCGACGCGGCCTGCAACATCGGCCATTTCCCCACCACGCTTCCCCCGCCGCGGGGGACTGCGACACGCGCAGTGGTGACCGTCCGCCCGTGACGAGCTACCTCAAGCGCCTGGCGAGAGCGCTGGCGGCATACCAGATCGCGGACGTGGTCTCGAAGTTCATCGCGGTGCTGCTGCTACCGCTGTACACGAGCTACATCAGCCCGGCGGGATACGGCGTCGTCGAGCTGCTCGGCAACGGCGTGATCTTCATCAGCATCCTCGTGCGCTTCGGGATGATCGAGGCATTCCTGCGCTACTACTTCACGGACGCCGATCAGGCGCGCCGCGACGCGCTCGCGCGGCGCGCGGTCGTCTTCCTGCTGCTGGTCACCACCGCCCTCGCAGCGGTCCTGCTGGCCGCGGCCGTCCCGCTCTCCCGGCTCGTCCTCAGCCACCGCGACCCGACGATCTTCCGGATCGCGGTCCTCGGGCTGTGGACGTTCACGAACCTCGAGCTGACCTATGGCTTGCTGCGCGTCGATGAGCGGGTCCGCGCGTACGCAGTCGCGTCACTTGTCAACGTAGGTCTCACGATCGCCTCCTCGGTCGTGCTCGTGGTGGCGCTGAAGCAGGGCGCTCGCGGGCTGCTGCTCGGAAACTACGCCGCCTCCACGCTCGTGCTCGTGGCGTTGTGGTGGACGATGCGCCACCGGCTTGCGCCGAGGCGCGCCGGTGGCGCCGAGCGCCTTGGTCAGCTGATGCGCTTCGGCTTGCCGACGGTGCCCGCCGAGGCCTCGGTGTACGCGCTGAGCATCGTCGACCGCTACTACATCTATCACGACCGCAGCCCGGCGCTGGCCGGCCTGTACTCGATCGCGATCAAGCTCGCCGGAGCGGTCGCGTTCATCGTGCGCGCATTCCAGTACGCATGGCCGCCGCTGGCCTACTCTGTGCCCGACGACGCCCAGGCCGGGCGTCTCTACGGGCTCGTAACCACTTACTACATGCTCGTCAGCGGATGGGTGGTGGTCGGGCTGGCGCTGCTCGGGCGGTGGGTGCTGCGAGTGCTCGCCCAGCCGTCGTACTACGGCGCCTACCGGGCGCTGCCATGGGTCGCCCTCGGGTGGGCGATGTACGGGCTGTGGGTCGTGTTCCTCGTGATCGCCGGGCGCGCGAACGCGACCACGCGCAACTTCCCGGCCGCGCTCGCGGGGCTGGCGGCGAACGTTGTCCTGCTGGTCCTGCTGGTGCCCTCGCTCGGAATCGCCGGTGCCGGGATCGCCCTATGCGGCGCATACGTCGTGATGCTCCTCGTGATGCACCTACTGACGCGGCAGGCATTCACCGTCGCGTTCGAGTGGCGGCGGCTCGCGCAGCTGACCGCGGTGATGGGCGGGGTCGCGGTCGTCGGCGACCTGCTGCTGCCGACGCACGGCGCGGTCGGCCTGCTCTCCCGCGCGGCGGCGTTCATGGCGGTGGTCCCGGCCCTGTGGCTGACCGGGTTCGCGCACCCGCAGGAGCTCGGCCAGCTGCGCGCGCTCGCTGCCCGTGCGCGCAGGATCGGGGCGGCCGGTGAGCCGGCCTGAGGTCAGCGTGGTGATGCCGTTCGCGGGGGACGCCGGCGACGCTGCCACGGCCGTGCGGTCGCTGCTCGCGCTCGACACGCAACCCGGAGACGAGCTGATTCTGGTCGACAACGCCGACGCGGCCGCAGCGGCTGCTGCCGCGCGCGAGAGTCCCGTCGTCACGGTGATCGCGGCTCGCGGCGAGCGCTCGCCGGCGCACGCCCGCAATCTCGGCGCGGCCCACGCTCGCAGCGATTGGATCCTGTTCCTGGACGCCGACACGCGTCCACCGGCGGGCCTGCTCGACCTCTACTTCGCGCAGGAGATCGCCGAGGATGTAGGGGCGGTGGTGGGCGAGGTCGTCGCGGCGCCGGGCGCCGGCACGCTCGCCGCCCGCTACGGCGCCGCGCGCAGCTTTCTCGGCCAGCAGGCCCACCTCGAGCACCCCTACCTGCCACGAGCCGCAGCCGCCAACCTGCTTGTGCGGCGGCTCGCGTTTGAGCGGATCGGAGGGTTCTACGAGGGCGTGCGTGCAGCCGAGGACACGGACTTCAGCTGGCGGCTGCAGGAGGCGGGGTGGCGGCTGCAGGCGCGAGCGCAAGCGCAGGTGGAGCACCATTACCGGACGACCGTCTCCGAGCTGCGCCGTCAGTGGCGCGGGTACGCGGCGGGGCGCGCCTGGCTCGCTCGCCGCTACGAGGGCTTCGAGCCCGAGCCGGGGCTGCTCCGAGCGCTGCGCCGCGCGGGTGGCCGGGTGCGCGGCCCTCGCGCCGGCCGCGGCCCTGCGCGGCCCGTCGGTGTCCGGGACGGCGCTTCACGCGGCCCGCGTCGCGGGGCACCGGCGGTCGACGCGGGCCGTCTGGAGCGCGGGCGCTATCTGGCGCTTGACGCGTTGCTGTCGCTCGAGGAGCTCGCCGGTTTCACGCTTTCCAACCGCCCCGCCGGCGCGGGCTCTCACCCCGAGCTTGCGGCCGAGGTCGTGCTGGTCGCCGATCGCTTCCCCGCCCAGGGAGATCCGTTGACCGAGCTCGCCGGCGCGCTCGACCGGGCCCGGGTCGAGGCGCTCGCGCGCCCGGAGGCGCCCGACCTGGAGGCGGGCCGCCGGCTAGAGGTCTCCTACCTGGAGGACGACGGCGCCGCGGCGCGCACGGCTGCACTGATCGTCCTCGTGCTGCGCCACCCGCTGCGCTGCGCGATCGATCTGGTCCGGCGCGGGCCCGGCGCGGCGCCTCTCAGGTCGCTGGCTCCGGCCGTCCGGCGGCTGCAACGTGACGCCGGCGCCCGCGTGCAGGCGCTCGGCGGCAGCAGCAGCCACGCGACCGCCGAGCGACTGGCCAGACTCGCCGGCCGTTCCCTGGAGCGCTGATGCGCGTACACGTCGTCGACCCGTCCGCGTACACGCCGCCCTATGACCATGCGCTGTGCGCCGCACTGGCGCGCGCGGGCGCCGACGTCGAGCTGATCACCAGCCGGTTCGCCTACGGGGCCGCGCCCGCGCCGGATGGCTACACGGTGCGCGAGCAGTTCTACCGCCGCGCTGTTGGCGCCCCGGGCTCACGGCTGCGGCTGGCCACGAAGCTCCTGGAGCACGTGCCGGACATGCTCGGCTACCGGCGCCTGGCCGGCGACGCCGACGTGGTGCACTTCCAGTGGCTCGCGGTCCAGTGGCTCGACCGCAGCCTGCTTCCGCGGCGACCGATCGTCCTGACCGCGCACGATCTGCTCCCGCGCGAGCCTCGAGCGGGGCAGGCCCGCGCGCAGCGCCGGCTCTACGACGCGGTCGACGCGGTCGTCTCGCATTCGGAATACGGGCGCCGCCAGCTGGTCGAGCGGCTGGGGGTCGACCCTGCGAAGGTGCGGGTGATCCCCCACGGGGCGTTCGACCACCTCGCCAACCTCGCGGGCACGCATCTGCCCGCGGAGCTGCGCGCGGCCGGCGGCCCGGTGGTGCTGTTCTTCGGCCTGTTGCGACCGTACAAGGGGCTCGAGGTGCTGCTCGAGGCATGGCGCGAGCTTCGCTCCGTGCCGCTCGCCGGCGACCGCCCCGGCGCACACGAGCGGCCCGAGCTCTGGATCGTGGGGCGCCCCCGGATGGAGCTCGAGCCGCTGCGCGAGCTCGCGCCTCCGGGGGTGCGGTTCGTGTCCCGGTTCGTCTCCGATGCGGAGCTCGCCGCCTGCTTTCGGCGGGCCGATGCGGTCGTCCTTCCCTACCTCGAGACCGAGCGCTTCGACTTCTCCGGAGTGCTGGCAACGGCGCTCGCGTTCGGCAAGCCTGCGGTGATCAGCGATGTCGGCGGCTTCGGCGAGGTTGCCGCCACCGGCGCCGCTCGGCTCGTAGCACCCGGCGACCCCGCCGCGCTGCGCGACGCGCTCGCCGAGCTGATCGCCGATCCGGCGGCGCGCGCACGCCTGGCCCGCGGCGCCCTGGCCGCGGCCGCCGGCCAGTATTCCTGGACCGAGGCGGCGCGCCAGACGCTGGCGCTGTACCGGGAACTGACTGGCTAGGCCCGCCCGCACCTGCGCGCGGGCACCCCTTGATCGCTACATTCAGCCCCTGCGAGGCGCCGCGGCAGGGGTGCCTGATCGGATCAAAATCGGTGATGTCACTCTGGAGGGATTCTCAATGCGCGGAAGGTTGATCGGATGCCTTTCCGCGGTCGCGGCGCTCCTCGCGCTTGCCCCGGCCGCAGGTGTCGCCCAGGACTTCACGACCCCGGTGAAGCTCGCGGGCGGTCCGAGCGGTGGCGAGCCGAGCATCGCCACCGACCCGTTCGGCGACGCGTTCGTGGCGGGTCCGCAGGGGATTCCCAGCGGCGCTAACGGCAACAGCGGGACCGGCTTCTGGGCTTCGCACAACGACGGCTCAAGTTTCGCCAACGGGCAGTACATCGGCTCCTACCTGGGCGGCGGTGACGACGACCTGCTGTTCTCCAAGGGGACGCTCTACACGGCCGACCTCGAAGCGGCGGCGACCGAGATCTGCAAGAGCACCGACCGTGGCAAGAGCTTCGCCGGAATCGGCCCGGGTCCCGACCCCGGCAACTGCACGACGATCAACAGCGGCCAGGCCGGACCTTCCAACGATCGCCAATGGCTGACCGCCGATCGCAACGGGACTCTGTACCTGACCTACCACGAGTTCGTCAGCGCCCAGCCGGTGGCGTTTCGCAGCGACAACGCCGGCGGTGACCTGTTCGCCAATCCGTGCGGGCCGATCATCACCGACCCGAGCATCGAGGCGAACGTCCCCACCGACGTCACCGGGGGAACACTCGTGGCGAGGCCGGTAACCGACAAGGCGGGGAACCTGTACGTCCTGTTCGCGACCACCACCCAGCAGCAGAACGCCGCGGCGTCGCAGGCCGGTCAGCCGAGTGGGACCTTCAGCCAGCTGTACCTGGCGATCTCGCACGACCACTGCCAGTCGTTCACCGACCAGACGGTGTTCGACGGCTCCCAGTTCGGCACCAACACGGTCCAGTTCGGTGACATCTTCAACGACCTGGCGATCGACGGTGCGGGCAACCTCTACGTGATCGGCATCGGCGCGGTCGGCCACACCCCCTACCCGACCACGACCAACGCCTACCTGCTGAGCTCGACCGACCACGGCCAGAGGTGGACCAAGCCGGCGCTGCTCGACAGCACCAGGTCGGCCCACATGCTGCCGGCCGCGGTCGGCGGACCGAAGGCCGGCCAGCTCGCGATCGGCTACTTCCGCACGGCCAACGCCGTCACCGAGGCGAGCAGCACGTCGGGCAAGTGGACGTATGCCACGGCGGAGAGCACCAACGCGACGGCTGCCAAACCGGCGTTCACCTACCGCGACGTCAATCCGGGCTACGTCTACCACAACGGCCAGATCTGTAACGCGGGGATCCTGTGCGGCACTCCGGGGCAGGCGAGCGACCGCTCGCTGCTCGACTTCACCTCGGTGGCGCTCGACTCGCACAACTGCCCGCTGTTCACGTTCGCCGGCAACCCGACCGGCACGCCGACCACGAACGCCTCGACCAACACCTTCAACTACGTCACGCGGCAGCTCAGCGGCTGTTTCAACAGCACGGCCGCCGGCAACTCGAAGAAGCACAAGGCGGGCAAGAAGCACAAGGCCCGCAAGCAGCCGGCGAAGCACAAGTCCCGCGCGTAGACCGCGCACAAGCCCGCCAGCGAGCGCGCGTCCGACGCCCCGTTGCGGCGGGCGCGTCTCGCGCCCCCGGCGGCTGCTGCCACAATCCGCGCCGCCGTGACCACGCTTGCGATCGTCTTCTGGATCTGTGCCGGCCTGCTCGTGTATGCGCATGCCGGCTATGGGGTGCTGCTCGCGCTGCTCGCGCGTGTGCGCCCGCGGCGCGCCTCCGCACCCGACCCGCTTGGCGAGCTACCGAGCGTGTCGGTGATCGTCGCCGCCTACGCGGAGCAGGATGTGATCGCGGCGCGGGTCGCGAACCTGCGCGGGCTCGATTACCCGGCCGACCGGCTGGAGCTGATCGTCGCCTCCGACGGCTCGCCCGACGCGACCGCGGAGCAGGCGCGCGCCGCGGGCGCGGACGTCGTGCTCGAGCTTCCCCGCGGCGGCAAGATCCGCGCCCAGGACGCCGGCGTGGCCCGAGCCCGCGGAAGAATCGTGGCGTTCTCCGACGCCAACGTCACCTGGGAGCGGGATGCCCTGATCCGGCTGGTCGAGCCGTTCGCCGACCCACGCGTCGGGTACGTGTGCGGGGACGTTCGGCTGCTGAGCCAGCGCGGCGACAATCAGGAAGGGCTGTACTGGCGCTACGAAATGGGGCTGCGGGGCCTGGAGTCACGCGTCGGCTCGATCACGGGCGGCAACGGCGCGATCTACGCCACCCGCCGGGAGGCCTACCTGATCGTCGACCCGATCATGGGCCACGATCTCTCGTTCCCGTTCAAGATGGTCAAGCAGGGCTGGCGTGCGGCGTACGCGCCCGCCGCGCGCGCCAGCGAGAAGATGGTGCCAACGCTCGAGGGCGAGTTCGCCCGCAAGCGGCGCATGATGGGCCACACCTGGCCGATCGTCGTGCGCGGCGGGATGCTTTCCCCTCGCGGCTACGACCCGCTGTACGCCCTGATGATCTTCTCCCACCGGATCCTGCGCTACGTCTCGCCGTTCCTGCATCTGATCGTGCTCGCGACGAGCATCGCCCTGCTGGGCCACGGCTGGGTCTATGCGGCCGCACTCGCGCTGCAGGTCGCCGTGCTGCTCGCCGCGATCGCCGCGCGCGCGATCCCGATCAAGCCGCTGCTCGTCGCCCGCTACTACGTCCTCACCACGGTGTCGCTTGCCGCGGGTCTGTGGGACTGGCTGACGCGCGGGACGCCGGCCGGATGGGATCCCGCGGAGGGCACCAGGTGAGCCGCGCCAGCAGCGCCGTCAAGCGCCTGGCCGACCTCGCGCTCGCACTCGCGGGATCGATTCTCACGGCGCCGGTCGTGGTGCTGCTGGCACTCGCGGTCAGGCTCGAGTCACCCGGTCATCCGCTCTACACGCAGACGCGCGCCGGCAAGGACGGCCGGCCGTTCTCGATCTACAAGCTGCGCACGATGGTCACGGGCGCGGAGTTCACCGGCGCCGGGCTCGCGATCGCGGAGGGTGACGAGCGGATCACGCGCACCGGGCGATTTCTGCGCCGCTACTCGCTCGACGAGCTGCCAAACCTCTGGAACGTGGTCCGCGGCGAGATGTCGATTGTCGGGCCTCGCCCGACGCTGCCGGCTCAGGTCGAGCAGTACACCGACCGCCAGCGCGGCCGGCTCGCGGTCAAGCCCGGGATCACGGGCTGGGCGCAGATCAACGGCCGGGCCTCGCTGCCCTGGGCCGAGCGGATCGAATTGGACATCTGGTACGTCGAGCACCGATCGCTTGCGCTCGACTTCAGGATCCTCGCCAAGACGCTCGGGATGGTGCTCAGTGGGCACGGGCTCTACAAGGGAGAGAGGGGCGGATGGCAGCCACCGGCGGCGTAGGAGGCGGCCGCCAGGGTGCGGTGCTGCTGACCGGTGTCGGCAAGCGCTACGACATCGTCTCGGCGTTCGCCCAGCACGCGACCGTGGTCGCCGCCGATCCCAACCCCCTCGCACCCGCGCAGTACGCGGCTGATCATCGCTACCCGGTCCCGCGGATCGAGGATCCTGAGTACGTGCCGGCGCTGCAGGAGCTGTGCGAGCGCCACCAGATAGGGGCGGTGATCCCGCTCACGGACCTCGACCTCGAGGTGCTCGCGCACGCGCGGCTCACCGGCCGCCTGCCTGCGCTCGTCCCCGACCCGGAGATCGCTCGCGCCACGTTTGACAAATATGAGGCCCACCTGCTGCTCGAGCGCCTCGGCCTGCCCTCGCCGCCGACGGTGCTACCGGGCGAGCCGGTCGACAGCTTCCCGGTGATGGTCAAGCCACGCCAGGGCTCCGGCGCACGCTCGATCCACCCCGCCGCGGACGCCGGGGAAGCCGAGTTCTTTGTCGGATACGTGGACGAGCCGACGATGATCCAGCGCTTGATGAACGGACCGGAGTTCTCGATCGACTGCCTCTGCGATCCGCACGGACGCTGCCTGAACGCGATTCCGCGCACGATGATCGAGTCACGCGGCGGCGAGTCGATCAAGGGCACGGTGATCGCCGACGCGGAGCTGGTCGCGCTCGGCGCGCGCGCCGCGGAGGCGCTCGGGGTCCGGGGACCGTGCACGATTCAGGTGTTCCGCGATCAGGAGATCGGCCTCGGGATCACCGACGTCAACACCCGCTTCGGGGGCGCCTTCCCGGCGCCGATGTATGCGGCGCTGCAGGGGCGCACCTACCCAGAGCTGATCGTGCGGATGGCGCGGGGCGAGGAGATCGAGCCGCACCTTGGGGCCTTCCGTGCCGGGATCACATTCACCCGTTACTACTGGCAGCTCGAGCTCGACGAGCAACTACGGCCGACTGGGCGCGACATCGTCGATCCGCCCGGTCCTCCGACTCCGCACTAGCTTGGGCGCCGGTCGCGGCTGACGGGCGCCCGGGCTAAGCGGTCGCGGCTCGCCGCCGCCCGCCGGCGAGCGCGGTGTCATCGCGCCAGCAGTCGGTCACGAACTTCGCGATCTTGCCCGTCAGCCGCTTGGGCCGGGTCCGCAGCTCGATGATCGAGTTCGCATCGATCAAGCGGGCGTTGGGGAGCTCGTTGGCGAGCATGTCGGCATCGGAGAACGGATGCACGGGATCGCGCGGGTGCCCGATCACGAGCGCCGGAGCCTCGATCGCCTGGCGGAGCGTGTGCTCGGGTGCGGTTCGGCCGAAGAGGATGCCCTGGAGCACCGCGCCGCTCGGGCCCGGGTCCTGCGCGAGCGTGTCGAGCATCAGGTCGAGCATCAGCGGAGTCCCGCGGCGGGGAATCGCGCGAGCCCCACGTGCCACCAGCTTCATCACCGGCTCGCCGAAGGTCAGCGCGAACAGCAGCGGGGTGAACGCCGCCGCGCACGCGGGTATCGCGTTGTCGAGCACCGGCATCTCGACGATCATTCCGCGCAGCCGGTCGGGCGCCGTGGCGGCGACCTCGAGCGTGATGTTCGCTCCTAGGGACGTGCCGCCGACGATTGCCTGCTCGAGCTCGAGATGGTCGAGCAGCGCGATCGCCTGATTTGCGAACTCCGAGATCGAGTAGCGCCACATCTGGCGGGGGCGATCGGAGGCGCCGTGGCCCAGTGGATCGAACGTGATCACCCGGTTTCCGCGCTCCGCGAGGTTGCGGGCCAGCGGCGCCTGCATCTTCTGGGAAAGCAGCAGTCCCGGCATCAGCACGGTCGTTTTGGCGCCTTCGCCATAGGTCGTGTAGGCCAACCGCTGGCCGTCGTAGCTGAACTGTGCCATCGCCGCGCAGGATAGCGGTGGTTTGCCTGGCCAGCCAGCCAAAGTCACCCTGAAGAATTCTTCACACAGGAAAGTTGGAAATCCATGTGATGTGGGTAACAAGGGGGACATGGAAGCGCAGGCCGTGCCGCGGGAGGCGGTCACCGGTTCGCTTGGGATGCTTTCTCCCAGGGCGCTCGGCCTTGCTACCGACGCGAGGCTGGTGAAGCTCGTCCGAGATGGCAATCGGGCGGCGTTTGAGGCGATCTACGAGCGGTATCACCGCCCGATCCTCTCGTTCTGCCGGTACATGCTCGGCGATCCCGAGGAGGCCGCGGACGCCGTGCAGCACACCTTCCTCGCTGCCTACAACGCGATCGTCTCCTCGGATAAGACGCTTCTGCTGCGAGCTTGGCTGTTCACGATCGCCCGCAATCGCTGCTATTCGATGCTGCGCTCGCGTCGCGAGCAGCCGGGCGGTGAGCTGGTCGAGCCGGTCACCGAAGGGCTGTCCGCGCA